>Ga0255058_10002233_pt1 | contig 10720 bp, 8 predicted proteins | sample Cases_109_9_MG_FD_188637 | JGI IMG/M metagenome (GOLD analysis project Ga0255058, IMG submission 188637) | Seawater microbial communities from Amundsen Gulf, Northwest Territories, Canada - Cases_109_9 | ecosystem: Environmental > Aquatic > Marine > Gulf | place: Canada: Northwest Territories... | reverse complement strand
CATCCCGAACACCGGAGTCTTGCCCACACCACGCCCCATAGTGCCCTTGCGGTAGCCACCGATGTACGTCTCATCGGCTTCGACGGTGCCCGACAGGGGCGTTCCGTCGTCGTCCATGAGTTCGTGACGGATAAGGTTCCGCCCCGTCGCCAACGCCTCCCAGAACCGCCGGGTGTCCCTGTCACCCACTCGAACTGGAGGTGTCCGAAAAATGCCGATACTACGACGAACGGCGGTCCACGACCTACGATCGCGTACGCTATCTCGGTGCCGTCCGGCGCGGTACAGAAGCGAATCTCTTGCGCCATGGCGACCCCTATTCTACGCGTCCTCGATGCACAGACTAATTAAACGCCTGCTTAATGTAAGCGTACAGCTCGCAGCGACTCGGAGGTGACCGTAGGGCTTGCCGCGCCACCAGCCGCTTAGACTTCGCGCCCGAACCCTGTACCCTGTCGTCGCGGGCCAGCTCCGTCCGCCCCCACAACCGAAACGCACCGCCCGGACCCCGCGGCAAATTCAATCGCAGAACCCGGGCCCTCTCAGATACGAAGCCCCGCCAGAAAAACACAAACGGTCGAAATACAATCAAAGTCAGGTAGGAACGCTACAGATCAATCAAACGGAGGACACCGATGCCGGAAGACATCGAAGCGATGCTCCAGCGCGACGAAGATGAGTGGCGCGCCCTCGTCGCGGTCCTCGACGCCGCCGGCCCCGCGGTCGTCCACGACCCGCCGGCGCCCCCCTGGAACGCCCGCGACGTCTACGCCCACCTCGCCCGCTGGATCACCCACTCCACGGACGCTTTCGAGGCCCACCGCGACGGCCGCGACCCGCCCCCTGACCCACCCGGCACCGATGACGAGATCAACGCCCGCTGGCAGGCCGAAGACGCCTCGCTCTCATTCGCCCGGGCCCGCGAGCGCGCCCACGCCGCCTACGAGCGGCGCCTGGGTGCGATCAGATCGGCCGCCGATGACGCCTGGGACAACGTCCTGCGCGCCACGGCCCACGCCGATGGCTATCGCCACTACGAGTCGCACCGGCGCTACATCGAATCGGCGGGCAAAGAGGGAGGCTAGCGTCGATGGCTGCCCGAGCGTACGGGCCGACGTCGCGCCGGCCGCTCATCGTCAGCTGTGATTCGTTGGCTCGAGCCGTCGGCTAGCGGCGCCGGCGTCCGCCGCCCTTGCGGTTCTTGCGGTCTTCGAGGACGATATCCATCGTCCGGCCGTTCAGCTCCTTACCGCGCAGCGATTCCATCGCCTCTCGCGCCGACTCCTTGTCCGCCATCTCAACGAACCCGAAGCCCTTTGCGCGGCCGCGTCGGTCGCTCATTACCTTCGTGGAGACGATCTTCCCAAACGGCGTGAACTCCGAGAGGAGGTCTGCTTCCGTCGTTTCGTGTGCCAGGTTTCCGATGTACAGTGTGCTGCTCAGTGCCGGTCCCACCTTTCTGCGTTCGTCGACTCTGCGCGTCTACCGGTTATCGCCCGCACTGCGCTCACACGCTGGCAAGAGCGAGGGCCTCTATCACTATAGCACTTGCGTATGGTCGGGCCGCGTAGCCACGGTCAGCGGATCAGGGTGCGCTACGCGGTTGAGCACGGTAAGAAAGAAACGCTTCCCTTCGGGGCGCCCCGCGGCTCCTTCGTCCAGGTCTCGCGGGCGTCGGGTCGCCCTTCCGCTCCTGAGTCCCTTCCGCCGGATCTGCCAGGCTTCCGTCCGGGAAGCAAGACCAATCTACGCCGCCGGCTACGGCGCGTCAAAGCCGACCGGCGACGTGTCGGCCAGTAACGGCCGCTCTCACCCCTCAAGACCCGGGCGACCTCCGCTGTTGGCGGAATCGCGCTCCAGTCGTGAGGAGAATTTCGATTTGCCACAAGTCATCCACAAATCCACACAAGAAGGGCCCAGTCTCAGCCACGCAGACTCTTCACGAATCACTCATACGCCGCTAGAATGCCGATGGACAAACGAGAAAGAGGCGGCCTTCTTGCTGCGCCCCACCACCCTTGGCCCCCTTGTCGTTCTGATCGCAGCCTTCGTCGCGATCGGCCCTGTAGCCGCGTCCGGCGAGGAGCTCGTCAGCGACGGCGGCTTCGAAGCCGGCCTCGGCGGCTGGACGGCCATCGACGGCGAGCTTTCGCTCGTCACCAGCGCACACTCCGGCGACCAGGCTGTTCAGCTTTCTGGTGCGGGCCTCGCTCTCGCCGAGATGTTCGCGCTGATCCCGGTGACAGCCGGCGCTTCGTATGAGCTCTCCGGCTGGGTCTCTGCCGATCCGCAGGTGGTCGCTCAGGCCTATCTTCGGATAAGCTGGGTCGGCAACACCGGCAGCGTCACGTCGCGAGACGAAGTGACCTGGCAGCCATGGGCTCCGGACGCCTTCCAATACTTCTCGATCGGCCCTCGCCTCGCGCCTCCTGGTACCGTAGCTGCGCGCATCTCGGTGCTTGTCGCGGCGGTTTCCTTCCCCTTCTCCGTCCTGGTCGACGACATATCGTTCGAGGGCCCGCGCCCGGACCCACCGACGCCCACGCCCACGGTGCCACCCACGTCGCCACCCACGATGTCACCCACGTCGCCACCGACCTCCCCTTCGGCGACGCCAACACCTCACGTCCCGCCGACGCTGACGCCGACCGCTGCTCCGACGGCGTCACCACCACAGGCTTCGACCCCGACTCCAGCGCCCCTGGTGCCAACTGCCGCGCCGACGCCACCACCAACGACGAGGCCCACGCCGAAGCCGACGCCGGGACCGACTCCGGGCGCGCCGGTCGTCTTCTCCCAGCTTACGAACGGCGGCTTCGAGGACGATGGCGCAGACGGCGCCCCGCTCGGCTGGCGAAAGATCGGCGGCATCGTTGAGAGCGTCTCTTCGCCGGTCCGCTCCGGTAGCCGGGCCCTCGCGCTGACGTCCGAGACGACCGCGACCAAGTGGGCCTACCAGACGGTGCAGGTGGACGGCGGCGAGTTCTACGACGCCAGCGCCTTCGCCCGCTACACCAACGCTAACGTCAAAGCGGTCTTCATCCGCGTCTCCTGGTACGCGAGCGCCGACGGTGGTGGCCAGGCGCTTTCGTCCGTCGACTCCGAGACCGTGCTCAACACCACGTCGCCGGCTTTCCGGCCCCTGACTACCGGGCCCGTCGCGGCGCCAGCGAGTGCCCGCTCGGCGCGTGTACGGCTCATGCTCCGTCCGGCGTCCGGCGCTCAGGCAAGCGCCTACTTCGATGATGTAGCGTTCGCTCAGACGACCCCACCGCCGGCGACTCCGGCACCGACAGCGACAGCCACGCTGCCGCCGGGCGCCACCACAGCTCCGGACACCGCGACTCCTACACCGGCGCCGTCAGCCGAGCCACAGCTGTTCCCGGCACTCACCAACGGTAGCTTCGAGGACGTTCGCGAGGACGGAACGCCCTACGCCTGGCGCAAGTTCGGGGGAGAGATCGCCGCGACCGACACGGCGCACGTCGACGGGGACCTGGCGCTACAGTTCGCTTCGCGCACGGCGTCGACCAAGTGGGCGTACCAGGTGGTAACAGTCGATGCGAGCCAGGCCTACGAGTTCGCCGGGTTCACCGCAGCAGGCACCGGCGCGTCCAAGGCGTTCCTGCGGGTGTCCTGGTACGCGAGCGCCGACGGCACGGGCTCGATGATCGCATCGGAGGACTCACCCTCGACATCGTCGGCCACCCCGGCCTTCCAACACTTGACCACCGGCGCCATCGAAGCGCCTGCGGGCGCATATTCCGCCAAGCTGCGCCTGATGCTGCGCCCGGCGAGCGCGGCGACGGCGGTCGCCTACTTCGACTCGTTATCCTTCGACTCGACCGCGGTGGCTCTCGGAGACTCCGGACCCGCCGCATCGCCGACACCGACTGCCGACGGCAGGCTGGGCGGCACTCCACCGATGGTCCTTGGCGCGGTCGCCGCGGTCCCGCACATCGCCAACGTGACTCCAGCGCCCGCCCATGTGGCAACGACGGCTGAAGGGGGGGACAACGCGCTCCTCTTCTTCCTGGGCTCGATCGCCGTGCCCCTCGTTGGCCTGACGGTCATCGGCGCCATCGAGCTCTCGCGCCGCCGCGAGACAACGGGCAAGTAACGGCTGCCCCAGCGGCAAGCGGCCTATATAATCCGGGAGATGAGCGAGCACGCAGCGGCACAGAAGACGGCGGACGATCACGTCCACGCTCCCGACAACCGTCCCCGAAAGGTCGCCGTCGACGGTTCCGCCGCCTCTGGTAAGAGCACGATCGGCCGCCGCCTCGCTGAGCGGCTCGGATACGCGTTCCTCGACACCGGCGTCATGTATCGGGCCGTCACGTACGCAGCCCTGGAGCGCGGCCTCAGTCTCCAGGACAGCGCCGCTATCAGCGAACTCGCGCAGACGCTCCCGATCGACGTTTCGCTTGACTGCGACGGCTCCGGAACGCGCATCACGATCGACGGCTCGGACGTCACGTCGCACCTGCGCTCCCAGCCGGTTGAAGACGCCGTATCGCTCGTCTCGCTCATCGCCGCTGTCCGCGACGCGCTCGTCTCACGACAGCGGGAACTCGCAGAGCGGCAGCCGATCGTGATGGCTGGGCGCGACATCGGCACGGTCGTCCTGCCCGACGCCGACCTCAAAGTCTACCTCGACGCCTCGATCGAGGAGCGCGCCCGGCGCCGCTACGCCGACTTCCTCGCAGCCGGCGACGAAGTCTCGCAGGAAATCGTGCTGGAGGACATCCGCCGCCGCGACCGCATCGACTCAGAGCGAGAGGTGTCACCTCTACGGCCGGCTGATGACGCCGTCATCATCAACACGGACGGGCTCAGCCTGGACGAGGTGATGGACCGCGTCATCGGTCTCGTGCGGGGCGGCAAGTGAGACGGCTCCTCGTGCGCATCTTCTACTACCTCAACCTCCTTTGGGTGAGAGCGCTTCTGATGCTCATCTCGAGCCGCGACGTCCAGGGCCGCGAGAACGTGCCGCGAAAAGGCGCACTGATCGTTGCCTCGAACCATCTCTCCAACGGGGATCCGCCAATCCTCACCGTCGCCGTACCGCGCCAGATCGCCTGGATGGCGAAGGCGGAGTGGTTCAAGACGCCCATCATCGGCCCCCTCTTCCGATTGGCAGGCATGATCCCGGTGCGACGCTTCGAGGCAGACCTGCAAGCGCTGCGCCGTGCACAGCACGTCCTGCGCAACGGCGGAGTGCTCGCCATGTTCCCGGAAGGAACGCGCGGCGGCGATAAGGGCCTCCGCGCCGGTGAGCTGGGCACGGCCCTCATAGCGCTACGCACCGGCACCCCGGTCGTCCCGATCGCCATCTGGGGCACGGAGCACGTCAAGCTCCCACGGGACATGTTCCGGCGCACGCGGGCGCACGTCCGCTTTGGCAAGCCATTCACGCTCGAAGCATCGGGGCGAATCACGCGCGATGACGTTGCGCGCGGCACGGAGACTATAATGAAGGAGATAGCGGCGCTTCTGCCGGAGAGCTACCGAGGCGCGTACAAAGGCGCGCCCAGAGAAGCCGCCGCCACGAAAGAGTGACGATGGAGATTCTTCTCGCGAAAGAAATGGGCTTCTGTTGGGGCGTCCGGCGCGCGATCGACATCATGGAGCACGCCGCCGATGAGCACGGCGAGGTGATTAGCGTCGGGCCCATCGTCCACAACCCGCAGGTAGTGGAGGAGATGAATCAACGCGGCGTCCGGCTGGGTGAGCACCCGGAGGATGACAGCCGGCCGGTGGCGATCACCGCTCACGGCGTTGGCCCCCAAGTGCTGGAAAAAGTCGAGGCGACGGGCGCCGAGGTGATCGACGGTACCTGCCCCATCGTCACGCGTTCGCAGCGCTGGGCGCGCCGCATGGCGGAGCAGGGCTTCACGGTCCTCGTCTTCGGCGATCCAGAGCACCGCGAGGTGAAGGGAGTCATCGGTTGGGCCGGCGACAAGGCTCTGCCGGTTCGCGACGGCGATCCGCTTCCCGACCCGTTCCCGTCGCGCGTCGCCATCATCTCGCAGACGACGCAGAGCCCGGAACGCTTTGCCGAGTTCGTTTCGGAGGTGATGGCGAAGCACGTCAGTACAATCAGCGAACTGCGGCTGGTGAATACGCTCTGCGACGTCACGTCACACCAGCAGGCCGCCGCACGAGCGTTGGCCGTCGAAGTCGACGTGATGCTCGTCGTCGGCGGGCGCGACAGCGCCAATACGCGCCACCTGCTCGAAGTTTCGCAGGAGGAGGGCGTAACCGCCCACCACATCGAGACTGAGGACGAGATCGAGGCGGAGTGGCTGCGCGGCTGCGAGAAGGTCGGCGTCACCGCAGGCGCATCAACTCCCGATTCGTCGGTCGAGGCAGTCGTCCGCCGCATCGAAGAGGTCGCCGAAGAGCTGGAAGTTGCCTCCTGACCCGCAACCTCCTGGCCACCTTTCCGTTTAACCTTCCAGTAACCCGGTACAGTAGGGAGCACCCCCATGTGCGGAATCATCGGCTACGTCGGCGAACAGGACGCGGCGCCCATCCTCATCGACGGCCTCCGCCGCCTTGAATACCGAGGCTACGACAGCGTAGGCATCGCCGTCCTCGAGGACTCCGGCGGTGTCGCCGTCCGCAAGCGCGAGGGCAAGCTCGCCTCGCTGGCGTCGATACTTGAGGAGAGCTGGCCGCACGGGCGCCAGGGCATCGGCCACACGCGCTGGGCCACTCACGGCCGCCCGAGCGACGCCAACGCGCACCCGCACACCGACTGCACGGGCGGCCTCGTCGTCATCCACAACGGCATCGTCGAAAACCACCGCGACCTGCGCGCGCGCCTTGAAGCAGCCGGGCACACGTTCAACTCCGACACCGACACCGAAGTGATCCCGCACCTCCTGGAGGAGCACGTGAAGGACGGTGCCAGCCTCCACGGCGCGCTGTCCCGGGCGATCGAAGAACTCGCCGGCGCGCATGCGATCCTGGCGATGAGCACCTCCGAACCAGGCGTTGTCGCGGCGGGACGCACCGGCAACGCCGGCGGCGTGACCATCGGCTACGGCGAGAACGAGATCTTTATCGCCAGCGACCTGCCGGCACTCCTCCCCCACACGCAGCGCCTCGTCTTCCTCGAGGACGGCGACACGGTTCTCGTCCGCGGTGGCGAGGCCACCTACCGCAACCACGGCGTGAGCGTCGAACGAGAGCCACAGGAGGTCGGCCTCGATCCTGTCTCGGCCGCGAAGGGCAACTTCAAGCACTTTATGCAGAAGGAGATCGCCGAGCAGGCCGAGGTCGTGCTCGACACGCTGCGCGGGCGCGCCCTTTTCGGCGAGGCGCGCGTCGACCTGGACGACATGGCGCGCTTCCGCAAGCTCTTGCCGCAGGTCCGCCGCGTGCTGCTCGTCGGCATGGGCACCAGCCTGCACGCCGCGATGATCGGCCGCCACTACTTCGAACAGATCGCAGGCCTCCCGGCCGAGTTCGACAACGCCTCCGAGATGCGCTACCGCGGCGCGCCGATCGGCCCGGAGACGCTGGTCGTCTCCGTCAGCCAGTCTGGCGAGACCGTGGACACGCTAGCCGCAATGAACGAGGCAAAGCAGCGCGGCTGTCCCCAGGTCACGATCTGCAACGTGCCGGGCAGCCAGGCCAGCCGCGTCGCCGACGCCGTCGTCTACACGCGATGCGGTCCGGAGATAGGCGTCGCCAGCACCAAGACGTACCTCGCCGGCATCACGGCCCTATACCTCCTCGCCTGTTACTCGGCGCGGGAACTGGGCGTCGTTGACCGAGAGCGTATGGGCGGCTTCCTCGAGCCGCTCGCCCGGTTGCCGAAGCTCGTCGGCGAGATGCTGACACACGACTCCGTCTTCGAGGGGCTTGCGAACGAGTACTACCGGCGCGACAATTTCCTCTTCCTGGCGCGCGGCATCCAGTACCCGGTGGCGATGGAAGGCGCGCTTAAGCTTAAAGAGGTGAGCTACATCCACGCGGAGGGCTATCCGGCCGGCGAGATGAAGCACGGCCCGATCGCCCTCATCGACCGCGAGATGCCGGTCATCGCCATCTGCCTACGCGACGACCTGCGCGACAAGATGATGAGCAACATCGAGCAGGTCAAGGCGCGCGAGGGCGTCGTCATCGCCCTCGCTACCGAGGGCGACCGCGAACTCGAAGAAAAAGCCGACCACGTGATCTACGTGCCGGAGACGTCGCCGCTGTTGGCGCCAATCCTGGCGTCGATCCCGCTGCAAGCGTTTTCGTACCACGTCGCCCTGCGCCGCGGTTGTGACGTCGACCAGCCCCGGAACCTGGCGAAGACCGTCACTGTCGAATAGCGGGCGAGGCTGTCCACATTTCGCGCCAGTACGGCCTCTGAGTTCGCCCACGGCTGGTTGTACAATCCGGCGAGGGTATCCCTTGCCGCAGTTCAATCTCTCAACCGTCCGGCGCCGCCTTGAGGCCCGCGAAGCGTCGCTATCGCCGCATGCCGTCAAGAGCGCGTCCGGCCGAGGACGCGCCGTTGCCGAGGAGCCGTCACCAGTCCGCACGGAGTTCCAGCGCGACCGAGACCGCATCATTCACAGCAAGGCATTCCGGCGGCTGAAGCACAAGACGCAGGTCTTCATCGCACCCGTCGGCGACCATTTCGCAACACGGCTCACGCACACGCTCGAAGTTGCCCAGATCGCGCGCACCATCACGCGCGCCCTCAACCTCAACGAAGACCTTGCTGAGGCGATCGCCCTCGCCCACGACATCGGCCACCCACCGTTCGGCCACGCCGGTGAACAAGCACTCGCGGACCTGGCGCCCGAGGGCTTCCGCCACGCCGAACAGAGCCTGCGCGTGGTCGATAAGCTGGAGCGCCTGAACCTCACGCTCGAAGTGCTCGATGGCATCGTCAACAGCTCCAAAGTGCGCGAGGACATCTTCGCCGAGGCCTGGGGCGTCCCTTCCACGCTCGAGGGACAGATCGTGAAGACCTCCGATGCTGTGGCGTACATTAACCACGACATCGCCGACGCCGTTCGCGCCGGCCTGATCAGCGAGGAAGAGCTGCCGAGCGAGGTCCACGACGTCCTCGGTAGCCGACACTCGCAGCGCATCAACACACTCGTCTGCGACATCATCGAAGCGTCCTGGGCGGCGACCGGCGAGGAGCCCGATGCTGACACCAAGGTTGCAATCCGCATGAGTGACGGCGTCGCCGCCGCTGCCAACGTCCTGCGCGAGTTCATGTTCCAGCGCGTGTACCTGCTCGAAGGTCGGCAGGAGGAAACCGAACAGGCGAAGAACGTCGTGCGCGTCCTCTACAACCACTACTCGCAGCGCCCCGAGGAGATCGAGAGCGACTTCGTGATCCTCGATGACCCTCCCTGGCGGCGCGCCGCCGACTACGTCGCCGGCATGACCGACGGGTACGCGCTGGCCCACGCAGCACGGCTTGGCGCACCGAACTCAGCCGGCCGGCTGGCAAGCGCCGTGACGGACAAACAAACCAGGTAGCAAATGGAGCGAAACATTTCGGATTGTGAACTGTTCTACAGACTGGTGAGGCGCGGCAATCGCCCCGTGATGACCGCGTGCATCTGCGCCCGGCCCGCCAAGAAGAAAAGATCGCCCTGAAGTGAACGAAGTCGAAGACATCAAGTCACGTCTGGACATCGCCGAGATCATCGGCCAGTACGTCCAGCTGCAGAAGGCCGGACGCACGCTCAAGGCGCCCTGCCCGTTCCACGTTGAGAAGACGCCCTCGTTCATCGTCTCGCCGGAACGACAGAGCTGGCATTGCTTCGGCGCCTGCAGCACCGGCGGTGATGTGATCTCCTTCGTGATGAAGCGAGAAGGCATTGAGTTCCCCGAAGCGCTGCGCATGCTTGCCGAAAAGGCGGGCGTGCAACTGAAGGAGCGGCGCTCGTCGCCGGAGCAGGAAAAGACCCGCCAGCGGCTGTACGCCGCCAACGAAGCGGCGGCCGACTGGTATCACCAGTTGCTCGCCGGGGACGCTGGCCGCGAAGCGCGGGACTACCTACAGCGACGCGGCCTCGACAGCGAGACGATAGAGGCCTTCCAGCTCGGCTTTTCGCTCGACGAATGGCACGCGGCACAGGAACACCTGACGAAGCTGGGCTTCAGCGAGCGTGAGCTGCTGGGCGCCGGGCTGCTGGTCGAAGGCGAGCGCGGCGCGCACGACCGCTTCCGCGGGCGCCTGACGTTCCCGATATGGGACGCCAAGGGCCACGTGATCGGCTTTGGCGCGCGCGCGATGGACGACTCGCAACCGAAATACCTGAATACTGCGCAGACGCCGCTCTTCGACAAGGGTGGCACGCTGTACGCTCTTAACCGCGCCCAGGAGGCGATCCGGGCCGAGGCGCGCGCTATCGTCGTCGAAGGCTATATGGACGTCATCGCCGCGCACCAGCACGGCTTCCGGAACGTCATCGCCCAGATGGGCACCGCTCTTACCAACCGCCAGGTGCGCATCCTCAAGCGCTACACGGCTGACGTAGTGCTGGCCCTCGACTCGGACCAGGCGGGCACGCAGGCGATGATACGCGGGCATGACGTCGTGATTGATGCAGGCGGCGAGGGAGAGCACCCGGTGCCGGTCGTCAACTGGCGCGGCCTAGTCACGTACCAGGAAGCGGCCTCCGTCGAGCTGCGCATCGCTGTGTTACCGGAAGGCAAGGACCCCGACGACGTGATCCGCGACAACGCC
>Ga0255058_10002231_pt1 | contig 10721 bp, 10 predicted proteins | sample Cases_109_9_MG_FD_188637 | JGI IMG/M metagenome (GOLD analysis project Ga0255058, IMG submission 188637) | Seawater microbial communities from Amundsen Gulf, Northwest Territories, Canada - Cases_109_9 | ecosystem: Environmental > Aquatic > Marine > Gulf | place: Canada: Northwest Territories... | reverse complement strand
AACCGGTGCAACCGCTGACGAATGTACGAAAACATTACTTCAAAGCGGGGCCAAACATGTGGATGTGCTTACACTGGCACGGGCCATGCGGTAGGCAAAAGGGATTAGATATGTTGATTGAATATTGAACATTTAAGGTCCGCCTGCGGCGGATCCATTTATAAAAAAACGATCATAAAAAAGACGGAGCGAAGCGACATCCACAAATAGTCAATTTTCATTTTAGCTCCGGCCTGTCCGGGTTAGGGTTTGAAAGAAGGGATCCATATGAATATACGTTCAAAAGTTGTGAGCCTTGATGATCTTTTAAAAAAGGTGGCCGATCACCGAAAAAATGGGGAGAAGATTGTTTTCACCAATGGGTGCTTTGACATCCTTCATGTGGGACATGTTCGATATCTCGCCGCAGCCCGAAACGAGGGAGATATCCTTGTGGTGGGGTTAAATTCGGATCGCTCCACCAGAAAAATAAAAGGAGAGCAAAGGCCGATTGTTCAACAGGATCAAAGGGCGGAAATTCTTGCCAGTTTGTGTTGTGTGGATTATATCACCATTTTTAATGAGCAGAATCCATTAGCGCTCATACGGTCCATAAGGCCCGACATTCTTGTTAAGGGAGACGACTGGCCGGAAAAGGAGATTGTCGGAGGTGACATTGTCAAAGCAGATGGCGGAGAAGTGGTAAGGGTTCCGGTCGTTCCAAATATTTCCACCACATCGATTTTAAAGCGCATCATCAATGGGCCCGGGGAGTGATTTTAAAAAGGAAAAAAAGGATTTCCTGGTTTCAGTTTCCAACCCTTCTAGAATTTCCTGATATTCAACATGGTGTTTTCACGCGGAATCAAGGGTACAGCTTGGGTCCTTTTAGGAGCATGAATGTAAGTTTTGGTGTCGGAGACCGAAAAAAGCATGTTGAAAAGAATCGACAACTGGTTTCACAGTGTATGGATGGCGCGGAACTTGTTTTTATCAAGCAGGTTCACGGTGCAGCGGTTCTGGTTCTCCAAAACGAGAATAAATCCCGCTTTGAAACACCGCTGACTTCTTTTACAGCCGATGCAATTGTAACAGACATTCCCAATCATCTCCTTGTGATACAGGTGGCTGATTGCCAGTCTGTTCTGATGTTTGACCCTGTACAACGCGTGGTGGCGAATGTTCATTGTGGTTGGAGGGGAACTATCAATGGTATCATAGGAGAAACGGTGGGGGTGATGAAATCGCACTTTGGCTGCCAAGGATCGGATATTAGGGCAGGAATTGGGCCATCTCTCGGACCCTGCTGTGCGGAATTTATCAATTTCAAAAAGGAGATTCCGAATAAATTTTGGAAACACAAAGATCGTTCAGATCGGTTTGATTTTTGGGCCATCAGCCGTGACCAGCTAAACGTTGTGGGGGTTTTATTGAAAAATATTTTTTCAAGCAACATGTGCACCCGCTGTCGGACCGATCATTTCTTTTCGTTTCGAGGGGAAGGGACAACAGGTAGGTTTGCGGTGGCAATCGGTCTGAAAAATGATTGGCGTAAAAAAGAAGGCGGGTCTTCACAAAATAAAAAAATGCGAAATTTGGGAGTTAATTTTGCATTGACTTAATGCTGATCCTGTGTTACTGGCCTTACCTTCATATGATCTGAATGTGAAGCCGATAACCAAAGTTGTTCCATTTCATGAAAAGAGATACCAGACGTTTGTTGAGAGAGCTTGCATACTACAGCAGCCTGGGTTTTCAGATCGCTCTTTCAATCGTTATCGGACTGGCCGCAGGTATATATCTTGATAGACGGTTCGGCACAACCCCCTGGTTGACGCTCATTTTTCTTGGAATGGGGATTGTTGCCGGGTTTAGAAATATTTGGATCGTACTGAAAAAGAGTAGAGACCACTGAAACTTTTTGGGATAGATTTTGAAAATACAACAGCGCATTTTAAGATTCATCACCCGGGCGAATTGGATACTGCTGGGTATGGCAAGCATCGGAGGGCTTCTTGTTTCGTCGTTCGATTTTGCATTGGGGATTATATGTGGGGGTTTGATCGTTACGATAAATTTCCATATGCTTTACCTTACACTTAAAAAATCCCTGACGCCACCGTACCTTTCCTCTCACAACGTGGTTATTGCCAAGTACTATGCGAGGTTTATTGCAAGTGGTTTCATTATGTTTGTGCTCATCTCCAAGCATTTGGTTAATCCACTCGGCTTAATTCTAGGTCTCTCGGTTGTGGTTGCCAGTGTTATTTTGACAATTTTTCTTGAATTTAAAAGATTGATTTTCGAGGAGGCAATATAAGGTGGAACATCCTTATCTCTTTTTTATTAAGCTGTTTGAGTCCATCGGTCTTGAGCATTTTGCCCATAACTATCCCCATGTCATATATTCTTGGGTGGTCATGGCCATATTGATCATTTTTAGCATGCTGGCCGCAAGAGGTATCCGCATGATCCCGACCAAACGGCAGAATCTGATTGAAATCATCATATCTGGGATCGAAGACTTTATGGTGGACATCACAGGTGAGGAAGGCCGATGGCTTCTGCCACTGGTCGCTACTATTTTTATTTATATCTTCTCTTCTAACCTGATTGGTCTGGTACCTGGTTTTTTTCCACCCACCGCTAGCCTGAATACGACGCTTTCATGCGCCCTAACCGTAGTTGTTTTTACTCATTTTATCGGCATAAAATACCATGGCATAAAGTATATTAAGCATTTTACCGGCCCGGTATGGTGGATGATACCGATTATTTTTCCCATTGAGCTCATCGGCCATCTGGCACGTATCCTTTCACTCTCTTTCCGGCTTTTTGGGAATATGATGGGTCATGAGATGGTGTTGGGCATTCTTTTTGGACTCGCCGGTATGTTCTTCGCACCTTTGCCAATAATGGCGTTGGGGATTTTCGTTGCGCTGGTTCAGGCATTTGTCTTTTTTCTTCTTTCAATCATGTACTTTACCGGTGCCATGGCGCATGCGCACTGATCTTGCAAAAAGTCAAAAGGGAACGTTTTTGAAAAAAGTTTAGCCCTTGCGATTTCTTTAACAGGAGAATAAAAGAAGTCCCATAATAAATCTATTAAAGGAGGTAGAATAGCGTATGGAAATAAAGGCATTGGAATTTTTCATCGCCTGTGTGATCGCTGCTGGTTTTGGGATAGCAATTGCAGCATTTGGTTGCGGTATCGCGCAGGGTATTGGTCTGAAAGCTGCTGTAGAAGGTATTGCTAGAAATCCGGAATCATCAGGCAAGGTGACTGTTACCATGTTGATCGGCCTTGCGATGATCGAATCTCTCTGTATTTATGCCTTGGTTATCGCACTGATTCTCATCTATGCCCATCCACAGGCAGAGGCGATTGCAAAGCTTCTTGGCGTCTAAACACCGGCAGTAGAACATCAAACCGATCGGGCTACGTTATCAATGAGCGTAGCCCTTTTTTCCATATTCGGAAGCAATAATAGGGAATCTGCGGTCGTGTCGTCTACACTTATGCAGAACGAATTGAAGGTGAATCGTTCGTATCCAAAATTTTCTTCAAGAATTGCCCCGTAAATGACTCGTCAATATTTGCGATGTCCTCGGGCGTGCCAAACCCAACGATGTTGCCGCCGTCATCTCCCCCCTCTATGCCGAGATCGATGATGTAATCGGCTGTCTTTATGACATCCATGTTGTGTTCGATCACAATTACCGTATTTCCCGAATCCACAAGCCTGCTAAGTACTTTGAGAAGTTTTTTAATATCATCCATGTGAAGCCCGGTGGTGGGTTCGTCAAGGAAATATATGGTTTTTCCCGTCCCTTTTTTACTCAACTCCCGTGACAGCTTAACCCGTTGGGCTTCACCTCCGGAGAGCGTTGTTGCCGGCTGGCCCAAGCGGATATAACCGATACCCACATCGACAAGCGTCTGTAGTTTGGTTTTTATATTAGTGATATTTTGAAAAAAATTTAGAGACTGATTAACGGTCATATCCAAAACATCGGCGATGTTTTTCCCCTTATATTTGATCTCAAGGGTCTCGCGATTGTATCTTTTGCCGCGGCAGACATCGCATGTGACGTAGACATCCGGCAAAAAGTGCATCTCAATCTTTATTATCCCATCGCCACTGCATGCTTCACATCTTCCTCCCTTGACATTAAAGCTGAAACGTCCAGGTCTATAGCCCCGCATCCGGGATTCGGCAGTTCGGGAAAAAAGCTCCCTGATATATGTAAAAACACCGGTATAGGTCCCAGGATTGGATCTAGGCGTCCTGCCAATGGGCGACTGATCGATGTTAACTACTTTATCAATGTGTTCAAGTCCGGTAATACTACTGTAAGCGCCCACCGGGGTTCGCGCATGGTAAAGTCGCTGGGCAAGGACACGATAAAGGGTCTCCAGGGCAAGGGTAGATTTTCCCGACCCGGAGACTCCGGTTATGCAGATCAAACAACCCAGGGGAAATTGCACATCGATATGCTTAAGGTTGTTTTCTGATGCACCCTTGAGAATGAGCTTTGTCCCGTTCCCCGGCCGTCTTGCCAATGGTAATTCAATCCGTTTTCGACCGGAAATATATTGTCCGGTTAACGTATCCTCTTGAAGAAGTGCTTCAGGAGTGCCGGAGAACACCACCTGGCCACCATTGACCCCGGCACCAGGACCCATATCGACAACATGATCGGCACATCGGATGGTCTCTTCATCATGCTCAACCACTAGGACCGTATTGCCAAGATCCCGCATGTTTAAAAGTGTTGATAGAAGGCGCTGATTGTCCCTTTGGTGTAAACCGATACTCGGTTCATCCAGGACATAGAGAACACCTGTTAATTTCGATCCAATCTGGGTGGCAAGACGAATTCTCTGACTTTCGCCTCCAGCTAGGGTGTCAGCAGATCGGGCAAGAGTGAGGTAGGTGAGTCCCACATTTTCAAGAAATCCGAGTCGTTCCTTAATTTCTTTCAGAATTCTTCCGGCGATGATTTCTTTTTTTCCGGCAAACTTCAATCTACTAAAAAAATGATTGGCTTTTGAAACAGAAAGCGCTGTTATCTCAGATATGGTCAGTCCTCCCACCTTTACGGAACGGCTTTCTCTTTTTAATCTTGCGCCTTGACACTTCGGACAGGGGTGAAAATTCATGTATCGCTTAATTTCTTCTCTTGTGTGGTAAGAATCGGTCTCAATGTATCGCCGTTCTAAATTGGGTATGAGGCCTTCAAAAGCTTTTTTATAGGTAAAACGACGGTTGTTCTGTTCAAAATAAAAAGTAATTTCTTCATTCCCCGATCCGTAACAGAGGATATTCCGAAAGTGTTCCGGAAGATCTTGAAAGGGAGTATAAATATCGACACCATAATGCGAGGTCAATGCATCTAAAAATTCAGCAAAATGAACAGAATTTCTGTTCACCCAGAGCGTCACCGCCCCTTCTCTCAAGGAGAGTTCATGGTTTGGGATGATAAGATCTGGATCAAACTCAGTGATCGATCCCAGCCCGTCACATTTTGGGCAGGCGCCTTGAGGAGAGTTAAAGGAAAAACTCGCCGGTGTAAACTCGGGATAGCTAACACCGCATTGTATGCAAGCCGCCTTTTCACTGAAAAGAACGGGTTTCGTTCCGATAACATCCACCATTACGACATCATCCGATTGCGCCATGGCCAGTTCCAAAGAATCAGCGAGTCGATTCCTTAAATTGTCTTTTATGACCAAACGATCGATCACCACCTGGATGGTGTGTTTTTTGTTCTTATCCAGTTTTCCGACTTCTTCGATTTCCAGTGTTTTACCGTTAACACGGACACGGGTAAAGCCCTCTTTTATCAGTCGTTTGAAAAGCTTGTCGTGGGTTCCCTTTTGGCCGGTTACCAGAGGAGATAGGATGACAATACGGGATCCCTCCTTAAGCGTCATGGTTTGGTCAACAATCTGATCGAGGGTTTGTGAGGTGATGGGACGTCCGCATTTATAACAGTGGGATGTGCCGACTCTGGCGAACAGGAGGCGCAGGTAGTCATAAATTTCTGTAACCGTTCCTACAGTTGAGCGAGGGTTGTGACTGGCTGTTTTCTGTTCAATTGCGATGGCAGGGGATAAACCTTCAATCATATCGACATCCGGTTTTTCTAAGCGCTCTAAGAACTGACGTGCATACGCTGAAAGGGACTCCACATATCTTCGTTGCCCCTCTGCGTAAAGCGTATCAAATGCAAGGGTTGATTTCCCAGATCCGGAGAGACCTGTGATAATCACTAATTTATTTCTAGGAAGTTCGACATCGATGTTTTTTAGATTGTGCTGTCTTGCCCCACGTATGACTATATTTTTAGATTTCATGTTAGGCCTGAATTTAAGCATCGGTTTTTGAATGTTTTGCCCGGTCGCCTTTCATTTTCTACCTGCTCCGTGGCCATTTGAATCGCTGCAATGAGACTGGCGGGATTTGCCTTTCCGGTACCGGCAATATCATATGCGGTTCCATGGTCGACGGAAGTTCTGATTATAGGAAGTCCCAGTGTTGTATTCACACCGTCTGCAAAATGGATCATCTTGAACGGAATTAGCCCTTGGTCATGATACATACTGATTACCACATCGAACTTTCCTTTCGATGCATAATGAAAAACGGTATCCGGTGGGAAAGGACCCGATACGAGATATGGTCCGTGTTTGGCAAGATGGATTGCGGGGATAATTACCTGTTCTTCCTCTTCTCCAAACAGACCGCCTTCACCCGCGTGTGGATTAAGGCCTGCCACGGCAATACGAGGGTTTTCAATACCAAACCTTTCCATCAGGGATCGCCCGGTAATTCTGATTGTTTTTGCTATCAGTTCCTTTGAAAGCATATGAGGAATCTGTTTTAAAGGAATGTGAATGGTGACGGGTACGACCTTAAGATGTCGCCCGGCCAGCATCATCACAAAATCTGTTGTGTTTGTCCGGTCTGCGAAAAGCTCGGTATGACCCGGATAGTTTACTCCGGCTTCCTGCATCGCGTGCTTGTTGATAGGGCAGGTAACCGTTGCATTGATTATTCCCTGCGTCGCCAAGTCTATTGCGGCGGTGATATAACGAACCATTGCTCTTCCCGTGTCTGCCGTAGGCCGGCCCCAGATGACATCATCTGGGGACAGTTCAGAAAGGTTCATGACATCGACACAGCCGTGTTCAAATTTACAGTCTTCAGGCATTGAGATCGTTTTGAAGGCCAGGCTGCTCTCGATAACCTTTTTTGCTGTATTTAGTCTCTGTACGTCTCCTATGACAAGCGGTTTGCATAGGCGGTAAACAGATGACTGTTGAAGGGCGGATAGGATGATCTCCGGTCCAATCCCGACCGGATCACCCATGGTGATGCCGATGATGGGGCGGTGGTTCTTCATGGGTATAATTCTTTCAACGGGTCACGATGGTTGTCTATTAACGGTCCAAAACTTGAGGAAAATATTTTACAGGGCGTGAAAAGTTATTTCAAATCCTTTTCTTCATTTTAACCACCAGCCCCTTGACCTGGAGGTGGTATAGATAAAATATTTTTAAAGTTTTTTTGAAAATTAAAGTTATTTAAAGATTTTGCCCGGTTTTAACAGAAAACATTTTTAATCTATTTCGAAGGAGAAGGATGGATGTCCTTAGAATATTTAAAAAAAATGAACAATAAAAAAAGGTTGTATTTAGAAGCAGTTGCATTTATGAATGTAGATTAATTAAATAAAAACAGATAGATATAAATTGTTAATAACTTGTTTATAAAAAAGCAAAAACCCTTATTGATTCGATTTGACACAAAAAGATTTGTACCATAAACAAGCTGATGTTTTGTAAGTCCTTTCGAATAACCTCAACCAATTGTTCCAGATCGTCAAAAAACCTTTTGATATTGTTACGTTTGCTGTAATATTCCGACACAGCATATCCATCCATTTACTTTTAAAAAAAGGTATAGCACCCTTGAAAATTCTTTGGGAACCGTTAAAAGCAGAAATTAAAACCCGCATTCCCCTGCATAATTTCAGAATGTGGATTGATCCCCTGGTTCAGAAGGAGGGGACGGGAAATACCCTCGTGCTTTCATGTCCCAATAATTTTTCGAAAAAACGGGTGATGAACTACTTTAGCCCGCTCATCGAGTCGGAAATAGAAAGAGTGCATGGGAAGGGGTGCGAACTTGTCATTGATGTTTTCGGACAATCCAGAAAGTCGAGACTTAAAACAGAGCCGAATCTTCAGCTCTCTCTTCCAAATTTAAATGGCCACCCTCACAATGGAAGATTTCTGCGAAAGGGTTTTACTTTTGATCAATTTGTGGTGGGAGGGAACAATGACTTCGCCTATTCGGCAGCCCTTTCTCTTGCTACACGGGAAAATCCCCAGCAGAAAACTTTATTGTTGTTATCAAAGACCGGGCTGGGGAAGAGTCACCTCTCTCAAGCCATCGGGCACCACATCCTGTTAAAGCATCCTTCAGCGAGGGTTTATTATACCACTGCCGAAGATTTTTCAAATGAAATGGTTCAATCTTTCAAAAACAATTCCATACCTCGGTTTCAAGAGAAGTACAGAAACGGATGTGATGTGCTGCTCCTTGAGGATGTTAATTTCTTAACTGGAAAAGAGCGCACGCAGAAAGAACTTAATTCAATCCTCGATACTTTATCTGATTTGGATAAGAAAATCATTTTTACCAGCTGTTACCTTCCGGCAGAAATGTCCAAATTAAACGAACGATTAAGATCGCGGCTTTCGTGCAGTCTCATTTCAAACATCGATCCCCCTAATTTTAAGACCCGAGTCAGAATACTGGAAAAAAAGGCATTGTTTAACGGATATAAAATACCTGAAGAAGTTACCAGTTATTTAGCAAGCGAACTCACTGAGGATGTCAGACAGCTTGAAGGCGGACTCATCGGGGTTACCGCCAAGTCATCCCTTTTAGGCTCACCGGTAAATTTAAGTTTAGCTAAAAGTGTCGTGAAAAATATGGTTCGCCAGCGCCAAAACATAACAATCGAGGTAATTAAAAAAATCATATGTAAGTATTACAAAATATCCAATACTGATCTTGTCTCACGTTCGCGAAGGCTATCTATTGTTCGACCAAGGCAAATTGCCATTTTTTTGTCTCGCCGATATACCGATCTGTCTCTTCAGGGAATCGGGAAAAATTTCAATAGATATCATGCGACAGCTCTTCATTCGATTGATAGCGTTGCCCGGGAACTCAAGGAAAAAGGTCCGATACAAAAGCAAGTAGAGTTTCTTTGCCAGAAATTAGAATCAGGCAAGTATTAATCAGGTTGATTGGATAATCCCTAATTTTTTAAATTCATGTCTAATAACGAATCACCAATCACAAAGGATCCATCCCTCTATCATCTTCCTCCTCAAAACATCGAAGCCGAGGAATCTATTCTGAGTTCGATCCTGATCGATAACAGCACATTACTCGATGTTATGGAGATACTGTCGCCAGAGGACTTTTACAGATCTTCACATCAAAATATTTTTGCTGGGATAGCAGAACTTTTTTCTAAAAATGAGCCCGCTGACCTTGTGACCCTTACCAATCTCTTGAGGGAAAAAAATCAACTGGAGGAGATCGGGGGAGCATCTTATCTTGCTCAGATCATCGATACGGCACCGCTTGCGGTCAATGCACAACATTATGCCAGGATCGTCCATGATAAGGCTGCACTGAGACGCATGATCGAGAAGGCGAATGCTATTTCACAACGATGTTTTAAGGATCAAGGGGATGTGGACGAAATTATCGATTTTGCAGAAAGTGCCATTTTTGAGATAGCACGGAAAAAAGATAAGCAATCTTTTTATCCCCTCAGTAAAATAATTGAAGAAAATATTGATACCCTCGAAGAGCGACAGGGAAACAAAGCCCTGCTCACCGGTGTTCCTACTGGATTTACCCTTTTTGACAATTTGACTTCCGGGTTACAAAAAACGGATCTGATCATCATTGCCGGCCGTCCAAGCATGGGGAAAACCGCATTGGCCCTCAATATTGCAAGGAATGTTGCAATCGATGCAAATACGCCCGTCGCCATATTTTCGCTTGAAATGTCAAAGGAGCAGTTGTCGATGCGTATTCTGTGCGCTGAGGCGCGCATCGACTCCTCACGTTTAAGAAGTGGTTTTTTCAGCCGTGATGACTGGGTGAGTCTAACAGATGCTGCCGAGATCCTTTCTGAAGCGCCTATTCACATCGACGACTCCGCAAACATCTCTGCCTTGGAAATTAGGACTAAGGCCCGCAGGCTTAAGATGAAAACGGATCTTGGGCTCATCATAATCGACTATCTGCAGCTGATGAAGAGTTCTCATTTCTCCGAACGCAGGGACCTTGAGATTTCGGAAATATCGAGAACTTTAAAAGCACTGGGCAAAGAACTCGAACTGCCGATTATTGCTCTTTCTCAGTTGAACAGAAAGCTAGAAGACCGCAGTGACAAGCGGCCTCAGCTGGCGGATTTAAGGGAGTCGGGTGCCCTTGAACAGGATGCAGACGTGGTTGCTTTCATATATAGGGAAGAGGTGTACAACAGAGATGAAAACAATACCGAACAAGGCAAGGCAGAGTTGTTAATCTCAAAACAGCGAAACGGTCCAACAGGCATGGTACCGTTGACATTCATTAATGCATACACGCGTTTTGAAAATAGAGCAGCGGAAATCTGAACGAACATCTTTGGTATCAGCC
>Ga0255058_10002230_pt1 | contig 10722 bp, 11 predicted proteins | sample Cases_109_9_MG_FD_188637 | JGI IMG/M metagenome (GOLD analysis project Ga0255058, IMG submission 188637) | Seawater microbial communities from Amundsen Gulf, Northwest Territories, Canada - Cases_109_9 | ecosystem: Environmental > Aquatic > Marine > Gulf | place: Canada: Northwest Territories... | reverse complement strand
TCTTGTGGGCCCTCAGGCAGAGTACCAGGGTAGAAGTCCTCCAGTCTTTCTTTGTCACCGTCCTGCGCTCTCGCGCCTAGAGGCGAACCCACCAGCACCATCACGCAGATGAATCCGAATAAGTAACGCATGACAGCCTCCCCGGATGTGAGGGCTGCCCGAGGGACTCGCCCTCGCCATCAATCGGGCTTATTTAGTGCATCAGGCATGCCAAGTGGGAGCCCGGTTTTGCAGGAGAATCTCAGCCTACAGTGCGCAGGTTTTACGTTCAGGGCGTGGGCGCGCATCGGGTGCGTGCACGTTGTTTGCTGGTCGGACTAGGGCTGCACCTCGAACGCCCCCACCTCGCACATCGCTCCGCCCGGACGTGGTTCGCCGCGTTGGTCGGTTTCCACTTCGCACATATCTGCAGGAATCACGTCGATGGCAACGCTGCCAGGCAGGAGTGCATGCGTCATGGTCGGTCCGCCGTTGTCAGCGAGCGGTTCGAGCTTCAGGTCTTCGGCGCTGACGTCAACCCGGTCGGTCCCCTGGTTGAAGCCGCAGGTGTCGCCGGGGGATTGGATGTTGTAGCCGTTGGAGGTGACGGTAGACTGTTCGCAGCCGTCAGCGACCAGGGTGCCCGCGAGAGTCAACGTGCCTGTATTCATGATTCCAACGTCGTTGTTCGCGACGGTAGTGTGAATCACCCTGTGGCTCCTCGGAACCCCGTCGACCGCAAAATCGTTGACGTTTCCAGGCTCGGGGCAAGCTAGCCTACCCCCCCCATGCTTCCCTTGGTGTACGCCCTGCTCGCGACCGCCCGATCGAGCCTCCGGCCGCAGCGCGAACTCGCCCTCGAGAACCTCGCGTTACGACAGCAGCTGGCCATTCTGCGACGCAAGACCAAACGCCCCAAGCTCAACAAAGCGGACCGCGCATTCTGGGTGGCGCTCTCGCGCCTGTGGCCACACTGGCAGAGCGCCCTGATCCTCGTGAAGCCTGAGACCGTGATCGGCTGGCATCGCAAGGGCTTTAGGCTCTACTGGAGCTGGAAGAGCCGAAACCGAGGTGGTCGTCCGCCGATCGACGCAGAGATCCGGACGCTCATCCGTCGAATGGCCCGCGAGAACCCGACGTGGGGAGCGCCTTGCATTCATGGCGAGTTGCTCAAGCTCGGCTTCGAGCTCGGAGAAGCCACGGTCTCGCGGTACATGCCGCTTCGGCGAAAGCCACCTTCGCAGAGATGGCGTGCGTTTCTCCGGAACCACACCAAGGACCTCATTTCCATCGACTTCTTTGTTGTGCCGACGGCCACGTTTCGCGTCCTTTACGTGTTCCTCGTACTCGAGCACGAGCGCCGACGCATCGTATACTTCAACGTCACCGAGGGTCCGTCCGCGCAGTGGACAGGCCAGCAGTTGGTCAACGCCTTCCCCTACGACTCGGCTCCGAAGTACGTCATCCGGGACCGAGACAAGATCTACGGGGCGAACTTCGCTCGTCGCGTGCAAGCGATGGGAGTCGAGCAGGTCCTCACCGCGCCGCAGTCCCCGTGGCAGAATCCCTACTGCGAGCGTGTGATCGGGACCCTTCGGCGGGACTGCCTCGACCATGTCATCGTTCTCGGAGAGCAGCACCTGCAACGCATCCTTCGGAACTACCTCGAGTACTATCACGGATCCCGGACCCACCTCGCGCTCGACAAGGACGCCCCCGAACCCCGCACGGGCGAGTCCATAAATGGAGGGAAGGTCGTCGCCCTCCCGATGGTCGGCGGGCTGCATCATCGCTACACACGAAGCGCAGCCTAAGCGGAAGTCTCAGTCCCACACTACGTCGGGGCGTGAGCGTGCACTGCGCGTGAGCTGCCCGCTCTGCGAGCGGGTTAAGGGGGATGCAGCGCTCGACTCGACGTGCGTCAAGCCGTCGGCAACGCACGCAAGAGTCCGAGTCCTATCCGTTTGGTCCCTCCTCGCAAGCATCGCGCCTAACAACTCGCCACGGACAACGTTCTGAGGAACGACAAGCGACGCGTTAGGCGTTGCAGAAACGAGGCGGACTCACGGTGCGGGTCCACTCGGACCGCTCCTTTGGCGCCCCCGAAGGGAACATCCACCACCGCACATTTGTAGGTCATGAGTGCCGCAAGAGCCATCACCTCGTCCTGAGACACATCCAAGGCATAGCGAACGCCACCCTTGGTGGGTAATCGGTGATGGCTGTGCTCGGCGCGGTATGCCTCGATGACTGCGATCTTGCCGTCATCCCTGACGACCGGGAACCGAATCCGGTACACCGAGTTGCACGCGCGGATCTGGGCCAGCACGTCACCGGGCACATCGGTGTAGCGAGACGCTTGATCGAAGTAGTAGTTGACGTCGTCGAAAAATCCGTGCGAAATTTTCGGTTTGGAAACCATCAATGAGCTCACGTTACCTCATGTGACTCGGGGGGGGGGAGACCCTCGAGTGCTGCGACGTCATCTTCGCGCCCGCGGACGACTCGCTTGCCAACGAGCGGTCCACGGTACTCGGTGACGATGGTGCATTGGCCCTCGTGGCCGTCGCGTTCGAAGTAGATCACCACCCAATCGCGGACGCGGCCTAGCTCGTGGGCTCGGTCGGTGTTGGAAAACAACGCGGTGAAGTGCCAGCCGTCTTCGTAGGTGTGGAGGATCGGTAGCCAGGCGGCGCCCTCGGGGTTGTTCCGCCGCGGGGCGATGCGGGGAAGCTCGTCCGCTTCGACTTTCTCTCGGTATGCTCGATCGACCTCGAGCAAGAGGCGGACATCCGGTCTTGCTTCGGCCGTCTCGGGTGCGCTGACTTGAGCTCCTGCCTGCCGTAGCTCCTCGAACCTGCGTGCTCTCCCGCGCGACGACCGTGCGAGCATCGTCGCCAAGATGTCGCGTATCGCTTCGAGGCGGCGTGGGCCAAAGCCGGCAACCGCATCGAGCCGTCCATCGTGTGCCGCTACCTCAAGTGCTTCGAGCGTGTCGATGTCGAGCTCTCGATGGATCCGCTCGGCGAGCTCTTCGCCGATCCCTGGAACCGTCTTGAACAGCTCGACCGGGGAAAGTCTGCCATCGAGTCGCTCGAGCAAACGAAGCCGCCCTGCGTGCGCGATCTCATCGATCGAGCCGGAGAGACTCGACCCGATTTGCGGGAGCGCATCGAGGCCTTCTCGTCCCTCGGCTCGCGCCAGGTCCTGAATGCTCGTCTCGTGGCGCCGAACCACTGCGGCCCCGGCCCGGTACGCGTCTATTCGATAGATGTTGGCGTGCTGTGCCTCGAGGCGCTCGGCCACTTGCTCGAGGATGTCCGCGATCTGCTCGTTGGTGACGATGGGCGGTCGAGGGTCCACAGCCGTATCAAGCCAGCAGATCGAAGCGGGTGCAATAGCTCGCGAACGCCTGGCGATCCGCCCCGCCACACGCAGACCCTGGCCGACGACCGCCGGCGCAGGGGCGGCGCCGATCGCCAACAGCCATAGTCTTCTTCGGGCATCTCGACCTTAAGACGGCCCCACCGCAGCCACCGACAGCGGCATCGCTCTCGACTTCGGCGTGCGCTCCCACCGTCCATCCTTCCTGAGCGTCATCTTCGCCGTGTACGCGTCATCCAAGAACTGGGCGAGCCCGGCGAAGAACGCGAGATGGTCGTACGTATCCGACGGCCGGAACCAAAGCGGGATTCCCACTTCGGCGATGTGGTCGGCCTGAACGATGCCGAGCGTCTTCCACTTTGACCGACGGTGCACGACCAGCTCCGGGTACTCCTGGTGTTCGTAGGCCGGCGGGAAGTTTCCGAAGAGCGAGCTGGTCACCGTAACGAGTCCGTCGTTGGGGCCGCCGCCCTGGGCGGGCTCGATTTCGTTGATGGCGCGGTACAAGAGACGTAGCAGAGGTTGCACGGCATCGAGGGAGATGGGATCGCCGGCGACGGCGTAGCAGGGGACATCGGGATCATCCTCGATGATGCGGTTGAAGTGGTCGATCATGAATTCGCGCGAGAGCGCCTTCACTGCGCGCTCGACGTCTTGAGGGTCTCCCTTGACGAGCTGCGCCACGCGATCGACGAGCTCGAGTAACCGGTCTACCGCCTCTTGATGCGCGGGAACGTCTTGGTCAATTTCGTCAGCAATGGGTGACCCGAGGTGCGGTGTCGCGATGGTCGTCAACGAGGCCACGTGAGGCCCGTAGCCAAGCCCGAAGAGCGGGCCGAGCGGAGTTTCCTGCGCGGGGCCCGGGCGCGCGACGAGCACGCGGGCATCGAGCCCACCCTGACTGTGGCCGACCAGATGCACCCTCTCGGCTCCGGTCTCCGCGCGGATCTTCTCGATTGCGCTGAACCACTGCTTGGCCCGGTCGAGCGGGTCATCGAACGGCACCACCTCCGGCGCAAAGACTCGGTAGCCCATCGCGCCCAACTGCCGACGCACGCCCTTGAAGTACTCGATCAAAGTCCAATCGAAGAGCTTCAGCTCCCGGAAGCCCGCAAAGCCATGCATCAGCACGATCGGCTCGCACGACGTCTCGATCTCAGACGGTTTGACTTCCAAAGCCCGCAACGCAGACGCCGCGGCCGCCTTCAGCCCTAGTGGCGCCACGCGGAGTGCAGACTTAGCGAATTTGAATTGTTGTTTCATGGTAACCCCCAACCTACGGGCTTCAGAGTGGCATACCGCATGCCAACGCGGAACCCCCCGGCTTTGTCGTGCTCAAACGAAATGCGGACGCGACCTGGGTGTGTTCGGCATCGGCCAGGCGAAGCCTACATGACCGCGGATGATTCGCGTGTGCACGCTGAAAGCGCAAAGGATGCGCGCCGCCGGAATCGCTGCTTAACGAGCTTCTCGAGCGCCTGCCGGCGACGCTCACTGCTGGCTGTTCTTGGTGCAGACCCCGTCGATGACGAGATAGCTCTCCCACTTCAGGTACCGTGTCGCGGTGACGCGCAGGCTTGGCTCCTGCTCCAGGTGTTGGAGCGTTTCTCGATCAAAACGCGCCCCGTAGATCCGCTCGACAAGCGTCGAAATACGCTCTTGCCACTTCCGTATCTTGGGTTCGCTGGAATAGACAACCTCGAGGAGTCGAAACCGTCCGCCCGGCTTGAGCACGCGGGCGAATTGCTTCAGGGCCTTCGGTTGCAGCTCGTCCGGCATCACACAACACATGAATGTGGAGAAGATCCAGTCGAAATGGTCGGAGGGCACACTGTCGAGCCGAGTCGCGTCATCGACGCGCAGATCGACCGCGCAGCGCACACGCCCTAGCTTTGCTTGTGCCCGCCGCAGCATCACAGGGCTGAGTTCGACTCCGGTCACGCGCACGCTCGGATGGTAAAACTCGAGATTGTGTCCAGTGCCGACCCCGGGCTCGAGCACCTCGCCGCGAACGTCCTGAAGAAGCTCTGGCCGCCACCGGCGGTACATGCGTTCAAAGGGGTAGTCCAGCACGTCGTAGAACCGGCCTGTGATCGCGTACTTGGCACGCAAGGGGTCTTCGCCGGGGCTACTCACCTTTCACCTCCCGACTGTACTACTCGATTTCTGCAATCACGACACGTCCGGCTTTCTTAGCGATGGCGCAGTCGTATGCTGTCCCCACCTCCGAAACTCTACCTGTCTCTGTCCCAGTCATGCTCGATCTGATTTTTGTCGCAACTCTCACTGCAAAGATCTCGCTCGGAGGCTGCCTCGTGGTCTCACTCGTGCGTCCGACACTGCGAATCTGGCCGCCGCCAGGGCGCAACTCCTGGCAGTATCGCTTGGTCTGGACCCTGACCGGTCTGTGTGCGGTGGGACTCGCTGCGGTCGGCGTGCTCGACTGGAACACGTCTTCCTTCAGTCATTGGTTTCGGATTCCTGTTGGCACGATCCTCATCGTAGGCGGGCTTGCGCTCGCACTCTGGGGCGTCCGAGTCCTTGGCATTCACGCCACTTCAGGACTGCAAGATTCGCTCGTCGAGTTCGGTCCTTATCGCTTCACGCGAAATCCGCAGTACGTCGGGGATATCGTGCTGCTGTTGGGCTGGGGCATCCTCGCGAATTCTCTTCGCGCGTGGGTCCTTTGCATGCTCGCGATGGCATGGTTCGCGCTCGCGCCATTCACAGAGGAACCTTGGCTTCGCAAACAGTACGGAGAGGCATACGATGCGTACTGCCAACGCGTACCCCGGTTCGGCGCCCTGTTTGCAGATTAGTGTCCGATCAGTCATCTTGTTGATGACGTGACTGTATAGTCGCGTTCTTGTTGAGGTAACCACGTGATCGGATTCCCACTGGGCCTTTTCTACTCGAATGCGAGCGAATGGGTCATTCATCGCTACGTGCTTCATGGACGGGGTCGCAACAAGCGAAGCGTTTGGAGCTTTCATTGGCACGACCACCATCGGCTCTCACGTCGTCATGGTTTTCGGGATCCTCACTACGAGCGTCCCATCTGGGGCTGGCATGCCCAAGGTAAAGAGGCGTTGGGTCTCACCATGCTTGCCGCCGCCCATCTGCCGCTGTTGCCCATTGCACCCTTCTTCACGGGAGCAGTCTGGTACAGCGCGATCCGGTATTATCGCGTACACAAACGCGGACACCTCGATCCCAACTGGGCGCGGGAGCATTTGCCTTGGCATTACGACCACCACATGGGACCGAATCAGGAAGCCAACTGGTGTGTCACGCGACCTTGGTTCGATCACTTGATGGGCACCCGCGAGCCCTATGTGGGTACATCACGTGAGTCCCGCGATCGCGATCGCCGCGCCACGCGCAACGTAGCGTGTTGAGCGCACGTTCGCTTAACGACCGAATACGAAGGGTTTCGAGAGTGTTTCGGGAGCTGCGCAATTCGGGAGCTATAGGGCTATACTCCGTGTACGCGAGCGTCGACGGACAGGGCGTGAGCCCGGGGAATCGCGAAACTGGACTATGTCGGACACATTCTACAAACGTTTGAGCGCGCTTGACGCCGTCTTTCTAGACCTTGAGAACGAGACCGCACCCATGCACGTGGGCGCGGTGCTCCTCTTCGATGCAAAACCGCTGACGCTCGAACACGGCGGGCTCGATATCGAGCGCATCACCAAATACACGTTGACGGCGCTGGAGACGATTCCGCGCTACCGGCAACGGCTGGCGTGGGTGCCCGGGCTTGGTCACCCGGTCTGGATCGACGACGATCGATTCAACATCAACTTCCATCTGCGCCACACTAGGCTCCCGCTTCCTGGCGACGAGCGAATGCTCAAGCGCCTGGTTGGCAGGCTGTTCTCGCAGCGCCTCGATCGGAGCCGGCCGATGTGGGAGTTCTGGATCGTCGAAGGCGTAGAAAACGAGCAGTTTGCGCTCGTCGCCAAGGCGCATCACTGCATGGTCGATGGCATCGCCGGTGTTGGGCTCGTCGAGGCGCTGCTGCGAGTGGCGCCTACCGCAACGGAAAAAGAGCCGCAGGAATGGAAACCGCGTCCGGCTCCGAGCAGCGCACAGCTTCTCCGGGGCGAGGTCAAGCATCGCATCGATGGTCTCCGCAAGCTTTCCCACCTCGTGCCGCGCGTTCGGAAAGACTTCGGAGGTCTGGTAGGTGTGCTCCGTTCGGGGATGACGCCCGGTCCGAGAACTGTGTTCACGGCGCCCGACATCAGCCCGTACCGCCGCTTCGATTGGACCTCCTTCGACCTCAACGACGTGAAGGCGGTCAAAAACGCGCTGGGGGGCACCATCAACGATGTCGTGCTCGCGACGGCGACGGGCGCCATCCGGCGCTTCCTCGAAGCACGCAACACGGATGTGGACGCACTGGAGGGTTTTCGATCGTTTCTCCCCGTCAACACGCGCAAGCCCGGCGGTGGATCGACCGGAAACCAGGTCGCGATGCTGCTCGCAGAACTGCCAGTGTCCGAGCGTGACCCCATCGAACGGCTGAAGAAGGTCATTGTCGTCACGACTGCGCTGAAGAAAGAGTCCAATCAAACGGCAGGTGCAGAGCTCCTCGAAGACATTGCCGACCTGACGACCAAGCGCCTCATACTAGAGATCTCCCGCGGCGCCATTAAGCGGCGCGCCTACCATGTCGTGGTGACCAACATACCGGGGCCGCCGTTTCCCCTTCACCTCCTCGGCGCTCCGATGAAGCGCATCTATCCGTTGGTTCCGATCCCGCCGACCCAGAACCTCGGCATCGCCCTCTTCAGCTACAATGGCGGGCTGCATTGGGGCTTCAACGCCGATTGGGAAGGCTTCCCCGACGTTCACGAGTTTGTCGAAGACCTCGAGGCATCGTTCGAGGAGTACAAACAGCTCGCTGCCGCGCGCGCGGCTGAGGTTTCGGCAAGTCAGGAAATCTCAGCGCGCACATAGCAGGCGCGTCGAACGCGCGGCTCACTCAGCTCCTGAATTGCGCAGAACGTCTTATACGTAAACTCGTCGAGGCCAAGAGAGGGCGTTTATACGTGCTATCTGCACCGGCGGGGTTCTGGTTGATTCGCGGAGGCCCCAACGACCTGCGCGATCCCGCGACCCCACCCGGGTTGAGCTTTCATGATACCCAGCATTGTTCGCTAGCTCTATGGCCCCAGCTTCCGACCTACTGCTCCGCCTCAAACGCACCCACGTCGCACGAAGGCCCTTGCGGACGGTTCACGCCACCCGGCCGCGCAGGTTCTGCATTCTTGCGACGCAGACGCAGGATGTGCGCGTCAGGACTATTGCTCCAACTGAAACGCGCCTACGTCGCATGCCGCTCCCCGACGATCTCGGTGTCTTGCGAAACACGCCGCGATAACCGGAGAGGGAGGCCGAGCGCTAGCCCGGCTTGTGCGGAATTCAGGATGAATCTGTAGCGTTGAGAGAGCAAGATGAGTTACGCTTCACCACCCATTGGCAGGAGGAGGGGCCTATGTTGAGAAGAGGACTGTTTCTGGCGGCCACAGTCGCCGTCGTGAGTTTTGCAATGAGCGTCCATGCCGGCACTCCGGAATGGTCTTTGGATGCTCAGTGGGTTGATTCGTGCAGTTGTGATCCCTCATGCCCGTGTGTCTTTGGCTCCAAGCCCACACGGGGACATTGCGAGGGCATGGCCTTCATGAAGATGAATAAGGCCAGCTACGATGGCGTGAACTTGGATGGCGTTTCTGTGGCAGTTGTTTATCGCAGCAAGAAATGGCAGCGGATCATCGTGAGCGACAACGCCAGCAAAAAGCAAATGAAGGCCATGACGAAACTGGTTGCAGCGGCCGTGCCGTTCCTCGCCAATGGTGAACTGTTGTCCTCGGAAAGGGCCCCGATCAAAGTCGAACGCAAGGAGGACTGGGTCAAGATCACTGCAAAGAGCAACGTCGTTGAGTTGGAGCTCATGGTCGGTGAAAACGGCGAAGGCATCACCCTGCACAATGTGCCGATCAAGGGCTTCCCTTCGCCCGCGATGCAGGATCACACGCAGTTTCGCTCCAAGCAGCTCAAACACGAGGACGAGAAAAACGGATTCGACTACCAGGGCACGAATGGGATGACCGCGCACCTGGTTGCCTCGAATAACACCGCCAAGAATTAGTTGGCTGCGGTAGGCGTCCCACCGTTCTCAGCGCATACGCCGCACCGCCAAAGACCAGGAGCTCCAACGCGAGCCTGGCGATTCCTGGGACCTCATGATTAGTGTGGCGCTATCACAGCACGAGCGGACATCCTGAGAAATCCGTCCCCCGAGGATGGCGCCTAAGGCTCCGGAATCGTTCCCAGGTACTTAGGGGGTCGCTCCCTCGACCGGCAGGAACTCGAATTTCCCGTTCCCCTCCTGGTAGAACACGCAATCGCTGCCGGAGCGGCAACCACTTACGTGCACCCAATTGGCTGGCATCATCACGATCGACCCTGGGCCGAAATCCCCGGCCGAAGCCGAATCCGACCCGGTGTACCAGACGCCGCTGATGATCACATTCTTGAGCTCGCTGCTGCCATGTGAGTGCAACGGGTTGTCAGTTCCGGCGGGGACCTTACGTATCTGCGTGTACTCTCCCGTCTTGGGGTCGCCCGTAAGCACAGCGAACTGCATGCCCTTCCTCTCTGGGAGTGCGGTCCATTTCAGATCTGTGAACGACACCATGACCGGCGTGCCACCCTCATTCGCGGCCGCAGCGGGTCCGTCCGCCCTGTCGGTACACGCCACCGTCGCAAGGCTCACCGCCGCGAGCACTGGAAAGAGTCTGTTCATGTAGACTTCCTACTGCGCCCGTCCTAGTCGGCAGGGCACCCCGATCGTAGTTCAACCAAGCTCACTCAGCTCCTGAATTGCGCAGAACGTCTTATGAGTTAACTTTGCCAGACCAAAAGGGAGCGTTTGTTTCGCCTATCCCCAATGCCGACGCACTCGGGACGGTCACGGGCGAGTCCTGTGTCGAGCTCGTGGTCCTCGAGGGGACGTAGGGGTGTGGATCTCGCTGTGCGCTGCGGAACACCGGATAAGTGATCGATTTCACCCGGAAAACGGGGGAGTAGGGGAGCCCAAACTTCCTGGGAAGTTCTTCGGCGATATTCTCCTTGATCTGGCCGTGTCGCAGTTCCCGTCGTGTGCCCCAGGAAGTGGACGGCTGAGTGGAAGGAAGGTTGGGCGGAAAAGGAACAGGAGCTCAACACCGAGCCGATGCTCTGCTCAGCCACTTCGCGCAGTCCGCTGTCACTGGCCGGCTGTGGGCAGCCGTCACGGCCTGAATGTCCGGCGTCGCCGCTAGCTGCGCGAGAAAATCACGAACGGCG
>Ga0255058_10002229_pt1 | contig 10725 bp, 7 predicted proteins | sample Cases_109_9_MG_FD_188637 | JGI IMG/M metagenome (GOLD analysis project Ga0255058, IMG submission 188637) | Seawater microbial communities from Amundsen Gulf, Northwest Territories, Canada - Cases_109_9 | ecosystem: Environmental > Aquatic > Marine > Gulf | place: Canada: Northwest Territories... | reverse complement strand
TCGCTCAACTCTCTGTAACCAGTGGACTTGTCGCCGCCAACGAGAGCGGCATCGGACTTGCGACCCTGCGACCTGCACGGGCCGTCGCAGGCTGCGATCCGGCGCCGATGCCGGGCCTACCTCCCGGGTGGACGCGGAGACACGGGGTGAGACGATGAGGTCACTCGACAGGATCCGACGACGGTGGGTACGACCGTTGCGCCGGACGATGGCCGTGGGACTGGCTCTGGCCTTCTGGGCCTCGGCCACCGTGGAGATGGGAGCTTCGACCCTGTCTGTCGAGTCGCAGCGGTTCGCCCGGCAGGAGGCCGTCAGGATCGAGCGGGAGACGATCCTGTCGTTGGTGCGCGAGCATCGCCGAACCGCCAGCGCCACCTGGAGGCAGCGGCTGGCCGACGCCATCTACGACGAATCGATCGCGGCCCGGGTCGACCCTCTGATGGTGGCGGCGATCGTCGCCCGCGAGAGCTCGTTCAAGAGCCGGATCGTCAGTCGTTCCGGCGCGGTCGGCCTGATGCAGCTACGCCCCTTCGTCGCCCGGGACGTCGCCCGTCGCAGCGAGATCGACTGGAAGGGCCGCCAGACCCTGCACTGCCCGAATCTGAACGTGCGCCTCGGCATCCAGTACTTCAAGGAGCTGGTCGATCGCTTCGACGGTGACGAGCGGGCCGCGTTGACCGCCTACAACTACGGTCCGTCCCGCGTCAGCTACCGGATTCACCGCGGCGAGTACGCCGGCAGCGACTATGCCGAGAACATCCTCGCACTCTACGACCGGCTGAGCCGGGAACGTTCGCGGGGCTGACCCGCCGGTCTCAGGGGCAGGCCGCCGGGTTCGGGCGCGTGGAGCCCGACGAGTCGCTACCGATCTGACCTCCGCAGGCGTTGCGGGCGCGGATCAGGTAGTACTGCCCCGTTCCCGAAACCGGGTCCTCGGCGTCGGTGGACAGCGTCACGCTCAGATCCGATGCCACGCAGGTCGTCGCAGAGAAGTCGGAGGGGTCCGAGCTGCGCAGCACGTCGTAGACGGAGCTCACGCCTCCCGGGTCCGCGGAGGCGATCCACGTGAGGTTGCCCACCGGCTCGTGGGTCACACGGAGCTCGGTCGCCGGGTCGGGGATTTTCCATACGCTGCCGTCGCCTGGAGCGCAATCGTTGCCGTTTGGAATTCCGTCGGAATCGTTGTCGTCGAGCGCCAGCGCGTCGCACCAACCCAGGAAGGTCGACAGGGTGTCCTGCTGGTCCTGGGCCGTGGGCAGTACCTCGAGGCCGAAGCTCCAGAAGGAGGTCTGGTAGAGCCCGTTGTCCCTGTCGATGGCCGTCGAGCTCACGCTTCCGTCGAAGGATGTCTGGGCCGTGGCATCGGGGATCAGAGTATCCGTGAAATTGGTGTACGGGAAGCTAGTGGTGTACCGACCCAGAAAGCCGAACACCGTACCGGCGCCGGTGATCGTCGTCTGCGTGACGTCGCTGGTGGCGGAAGCGAGGCCGAGGTGGTTCTGCATGAAGGTCGTCAGACCGCGATCGAAGAAGTAGTCCTGACTGGAAATCAGCAGGCAGCCCCGGTTGAACAGCCAGTTGGTCAGTGCGCTCTCGCCGGCCGCGCCGGGACCGGCAACCCCGCCGAACTCGTCACCGGTGAACCAGATCACGACGTCGTACGGCGCCAGCTGGAGCGCGCTCGGCTCGGTGTCGCTGTTGGCGGTGTCCCAGATGTCGTAGGTCCAGCCCAGAGCGTCCAGCGTGGCCGTGTAGTCGGCTCGCACGTCGGGGCCGTTGTCGTCGTCGTCCACCAGCAGGATCGGCGGAACGTCGAGCGTCTGGAACGACGATGTCACCGAGAAGGCGCCGATGCCGCAGCTGTTGGACGTGCGAACCCTCCAGAAGTAGTCCGTCAGGGATTCGAGGGTGACCTCGGGGGTGTGCGTCGGTTCGTTGACGTCGGCGCTGTAGACGACGCTGGTGAAGCCCGCGTCCGTCGCCACCTCGAGCCGGTAGCCGGTCGTCTGGGGCGATGCGGTCCACGTGAACGTCGGAACCGTATTCACGCCCGTTGCGAGGTCGGGCGGTGTCTGGTTGGTCGGCTGCGCCGGGACGATGTCGTCGATCTTGAGATCCACGTTTACCGAGCGGATGAGGCTACCCGAGACGCCGTCGATCTGGATCGAGTAGACGCCGGGCGCCGCGCTGACCGTGTCGTCGATCTGCAGGTTCGTGTTGCCGGGAGGGGTCACCGGGTTGACGCTGAAGCTCGAAGTCGCACCGGCCGGCACGCCGGTCGCGGTCAGGGTGACCGGATTGCTGAAGCCGAGGGTTTCCGTGACATCGATGCTGAAGGACGCCGTCGCCGGAGCGCAGATCTCCGCAGCGTTGACGGGAACCACCAGCCGGAAGCCCGGCTCGGCCGCGCAGTTGTAGCAGGCGACCGCAAAGTCCTGATCGGTGAGGTCGCCGACACCGGGTACGCCGTCGGAGTTGATGTTGGAAGCAACGACTCGAATCGTGACGTCCGTGGTCCCGGCCGGCAGGAAGACGCCCTCGGTGTTGTTACGGAAGTCGGCCGTCCCGCCGGTCGTCGAGCGGCCGTCGAGGCCGAAGTTGTTGCCCAGGTACGTGTTGCCACCGGACTCGACGACCAGATCCAGGTCGTTGTTCCAGGCCGGGGTGCTGCCGCCCAGGCCATGGCCGGGCGCGTCGGTCCAGACCAGCATGATCCGCACGGGCTGTCCCGGATCGAGGGCCGAGAAGGAATCGATCCACTCCTCGCCGGTGTTGTCGAAGATCACCGGTTCGTCGACGTAGCGGACCGAGTCGGGAGGAGGGTCGAGCACCGCCTCCAGGTCCATCCGTCCCCACCCCTGCTTGCTGTCGAAGGCGTTGCCCAGCAGGCCGCCGTTGGCGTCCTGGTTTCCGGCGAGGTTGCGGGCCACGGCCAGGAAGGCCGCCTTGACCAGCGCCGGACTGGGATCGGCGACGTAATCCGGTAGGCCGCGGTAGTACGCGAAGAACAGGCCGACGGCGCCGGAGACGTGAGGCGACGCCATCGAGGTGCCGCACTTGAACCCGTATCCGCCGCCGATCGTGTCGGTGGAGTCGACGTAACATCCCGGGGCGACCATGTGGGGGATCGTGCGGGCGTCGAGGGCCGGACCGTGGGCGGTGTTGGACGAGAGGTCGTCGATCTCCGTGTCCTGGCCACCCGTCGAGAAGCGCATCTTGGTCGAGCCGATGGTGAACAGGTTCTTGGCTTCGTCGGGCGTGCCCTGGGTCTGGGTGAATCCGCCACCGTTCATGAACGACAGGATGTAGGAAAACTGCTGGTTGCCCGGCGTGTTGGGGTCGGAATCCCGCACGCCGATGTCCACCTGCATGGTGTCGTCGTCGTAACCGCGCGGCGTGCCGGCCGGGCCCCAGGAGTTGCCCGACAGCACGGCGTTGTTGTCCCGGGACTGTCGGATCAGTGTGAGCATGCCGCCGGCCTGGAGAAAGGTCGGGTTGTAGAGCTGCTCGACGAGATTCGCGCCGGGTGCGACACCGAGCCCGCGCAGGAAGCCCGAAGCGTTCAGCACGCCCGACGTGCCGTCGGCGGCCATGATGCCCGCCGTGTGGGTGCCGTGACTGTCGCTGGCGGCGCCGCCGCAGGTCGAGCCGACGCAGGGCAGCATGCGGTTGACCAGGTCCGGATGGGTGTCGTCGATGCCGCCGTCGACGTTGGCCATGATCACGCCGCTGCCGTTCACTCCGACGCCGGTCAGCCACGCCATGTAGCCGGGAAACGCCAGGTTCGAAGCGTCGACGTTGTTGACGTTGACCTGGTTGCTCAGCTCGCTGCGCAGACCGCCGTCGGTCGGTTCCAGGGAGATCGAGTAGACGCCGGCAACGTTGGCCACGGCCTGCACGCGATCGCCCGGCAACTCGAAGGTCGCGATCTCGAAGCGCTTGTCCAGCACACGGCGGCCCGTCATCGTTCCGCCGTGCTTGCGGATCGCCGCATGCACCGCCTTGGATCCGGCGCCGCGGTAGATCAGCACTCGAGTGTTCTCGACGTCGGACTTCAGATTGCGCCACTTCGGCTGCACGCGGAACGCCGGTGCGAAATCGCCGGTCCAGCGAACATCCGCCGCCTTCTCGATGTCGTTGCGCTGGGACGGCGAGCCCCAGACGATGTAGGTGTAGGGATGGACGTACTGGACGACTTCGAGCCCCGCCGCCTTGAGGTCGGTCATCGTGCGATTCTTGGTCGGTCCGTGAAGCTGGACCAGGTGCAGGTCCTTGCCGGCGGATTTCGATCGGTCCCAGCCGCTCTTGATCTCGGGCATGCTGCGCAGGGGATCGAAGGCGAACTCACCGAAGACCAGCGTGTAGTCCCGCTGCGGCTTGGCGATCCCGTCTCCCAGGAGGATGCCGCCAAGGGCCAGCGTCGCAAACAAGCTGATCGCCACGAAACCTCGTGAGCGCATTCGGTGCCCTTCCTCGCGATGAGCGTTACGAATCAATGTACGGCCCGGCGGCTCCAGAGCCGGGCTCGAGGGGGCCGGGTAGGCCTCAAAACGAGGGTTATACGCTGAATCTCGGGAAAATGCACGACCCGGCGATTCCTGCCGGGCTGCCAGAATCCGTGAGGCTACTCAGGTTCTGCCGGGAACCGAAGCTGCCGGCGTCTCGCCGAGGGCGACCCGGCCGGTTTGAGCGAAGGACGCCGCGAGGCGTTGGCCGGCCGGCGCGGCACCGGTTGAAGGCCGCTCCGTGACAGAATGGCGGGCCCAGGACACGCCGCGGCGAGGTACCCATGCAGATCCGACTGGCCCGAACGCCCGAGGAGATCGACGCCTGTTATCCCGTGATGGCCGAGCTGCGACCCCACGTCCCGCGCGACCGGTTCGTCGAGCGGGTGCAGCGCCAGATCGAGGGCCACCGCTACGCCCTGGCGGCGCTTCACGAGGGCGGCCGGGTTCGCGGCGTGGCCGGCTTTCGCATCTCCGAGAACCTGGCCTGGGGCGTGTTCCTCTACGTCGATGATCTGGTCACCGCTTCCACCGACCGCTCGTCGGGCTGCGGTGGCGCACTGCTGGAGTGGTTGATCGCCCACGCCCGCGAAAACGGCTGCGAGCAGCTCCACCTGGATTCCGGAGTCCAGCGCTTCGCCGCGCACCGGTTCTATCTCCGTCACCGGATGGAAATCGCCAGTCACCACTTCTCGCGGATCCTCGATGGGTGACCGGGCGTCGCACTCGGCGGGTCGTCGGCGATGAACCGGCCCGCCGGCAGCCCCGATGCCGTACGTCCGGTGCGCCGGCGGGCGTTCCGGGTGTTGACCGTGGTCGTCTCGGTCATCGTGACACTCTGCGCGCTCGAGCTGTTGATACGCGCCGGATACTACTTCCAGCATCCTCTCCGGCCGCCCCAGTCGATCCTGGACCGGCAGCTCGGCTGGGTTTCCGCCCCCGGGCTCGAGATCTCCTACGACAAGAAGGGCTACGGACCGGTCAACTACTCGACCGATGCTCACGGCTTTCGTCGCGCCGGAGATACGGGTGCCGAGAAGGTGCGCTTGTTTGCCATCGGCGACTCGACGACACAGGCAATACAGGTTTCAGACGGCAAGACCTATTTCGACCACCTGGCCGACAACGACGAACGGCTGGAGGTGTTCGCCTACGGTGTCGGCGGCTACGGCCCGCTGCAGCACCGCCTTGCCCTGGAGCGGCACATCGACCGCATCGATCCCCAGATCGTCCTTTGGCAGCTCTGTGCCAACGACCTGATCAACAGCGACTTCGTCCTCGAGTCTCGCAGCAATCGCAGCAACAACCACATGACGCGACCCTTTCTCGAAGACGGCCGCATCGTGTTCCGGCACCCCGACGGCTGGCTCGGCTCGCTGGCCGTTCTCTCCTACGTGTTCCGCAGGCTCGCGGTTTTGCGGGGAAGTATCGCCAAGCGCACCGTGGGATCGATCGAGAACGAGCTGGAACCCGAGCACCCCGATCTGGAGCGCGCCCTGGCGACCATGAAGACGGTGATCTCCGGCGCGATCCGCGAAGAGCCCGATCGCGTCTTCGTAGCCCTCAACGCTTTCGGAAACGACCCGCGTGAGTTCGAGCGCTACGTCTTCGACGAGCTCTGCGAGATCCCGGAACTGCACTGCGTCACCGGCATCGAGCAGAGGTTGGACGAGGCGCGCGCCGCCGGTCTGGTTGTCGACGGCGGCTTCGACGCGCACTGGAACGAGCGCGGGCATGCAATCGCCGGGCAAACGATCCTCGACTACTTGCAGACCCGCGGCCTGATCGACGCTTCTCTCCCGAGCTTCGACAGGGGTCTCGAAGCGGGGCAAGAGGTGGGAGATTCCACCCTCGCGACAGCACCGATCTTTCGATGAGCGGGATCAGACCGGAGGCGCCGGCCGTTCTCCGTGCCCGACGAGGAAGGTCTCGGGCTTGCTGAACACCCTGGCCATGCTCATGCCCTTGCGCAGCGCTTCGACGGTCACCTTGCGTGTGGCCAGCGCCCCGGCGAGGGCCAGGTAGGTGCGCGCGCGGCCGCGGTGCTTGTAGCGCACCTGCAGCGACCAGTCCCAGAGCCGCGAGTACTCCTCGTAGAACTCTTCGATCGGCAGCTTCGTCGGCAGGACCGTGTGGACGATGTCGAAGAGCTCCCAGTCCCTCGTCGTGATCTGGTTCTGCACGTTGTCCCAGAGATCCGTACCCGGTAGCGGCGTCAGGATGGAGAAGCCGCTGTTGTAGGTGCCCTGTACGTCGATCCACTCGCGCAGCCGCGCGAAGTCGTCGCGGTCCCACGCCGGGTCCACGATGAAGTTGCAGGTAAAGCCGACGCCCAGATCCTTGAGGATCTCGATGGCACGAACGTTGTTGCAGGCCTTGTTGCCCTTGTTGACAGACCTCAGGCCTTCGTCGTCCACCTTTTCAACGCCGAGGAAGATCGCGAGGTCGCCGCACTCTTTCCACATCTCCACCAGCTCGGGGTGGCGGCAGATGATGTCGGTTCGCGTCTGGACCGTGAAATACTTGCGGATGCCCGAAGCCAGCAGTCGCTGGGCCATCTCCTTGCCGCGCTTGGCATCGAGCCAGAAGATGTCATCGGTGATGAAGACGTTCGACGCGTCGATCATCGCCAGTTCTTGCACGACGCGCTCCGGGGACTTGGAGCGGAAGGAGCCCTCGTGGAATTTCCACACCGAGCAAAAGTTGCAACGGTAGGGGCAGCCGCGGGCCGTCTCCATCAACGCCAGCGGCTTGCGGAAGTTGATGTAGTAGTGCGGGGCGTATTCCCGAATGAGGTGTCGCGCCGGTAACGGCAGCTCGTCGAGCTTGCCGCGTGCCGGAGCATGGCCGGTGAACCGCGGCTCCCCGTCGCGGTTGAGCATCAGGCCCGGCACGCGAGAGATGTCGGTGCCTCGCTCGAGGGCGTCGATCAGCGGCAGGGCGATCGCCTCGCCATCGCCGATCGCCACCGCATCGATCGCCGGGTGAAGAAAGAAGTCGGGGTCACGGGCCGCGTCGTGGCCGCCGAGCAACACGAAGACGCCGGGCATCTCGCGCTTGACCCAGTTGGCCAACCGTAGACTGCGGTCGCGTTCGGTGGTGAAGTTGCACTGCAGTCCGATGACCTGGGGCGAGAAGCCGCGGCACCGTTCGAGACCGCGCTCGGTGCCGTCGATGCGCAGATCGACGATCTGGCATTCGTGGCCCTCGGGTTCGAGGGTGGCCGCCACGCACTCGAGCCCCAGGGGTTCGACGAAGGTGAGCATCTCGAGCCCGAGAATGCCGCCGATCGGCGGTTTCAGGAACGAAACCTTCAGCGCGTTGCCCTCCGCTTTGTGACCGTGGCTATGGACCCCATGCTTACGGCCGCCCAATCGTACCAGATCGGCTAGGCCCCTCGCCGGGCGGCCGGGTCCCGGCGATAAAATGACGCGATCGACGACGCCCCACGGGGCGGGGAGTTCGGGCGTGCTGTTGCGCTTCAGCCTCTACGGCTTCCTGAAGAACCAACGCTACTTCGAGCCGTTCTTCGTGCTGCTACTGCTCGATCGCGGGCTGTCGTTCTTCACGATCGGCGTGCTGGTGGCGTTTCGCGAGGCGACCGTCAACCTGCTGGAGATCCCCTCCGGGGCGATCGCCGACCTGGGCGGGCGGCGCAAGTCGATGATCGTCTCGTTCTCCGCCTACGTTGTGAGCTTCGTGCTGTTCGGAGCCTCCCGGAACCTGCCGATGTTGTTCGTGGCGATGCTGTTCTTCGCCGTGGGCGAGGCCTTTCGCAGCGGGACCCACAAGGCGATGATCTTCGCCTGGTTGCGCCTCAACGACCGAACCGACGAGCGGGTTCGCCTGTACGGCTACACGCGTTCGTGGAGCAAGTTCGGATCGGCGCTGTCGGTGGTGCTGGCCGGCGCGTTCGTGCTGGTCAGCGACGACTACTCCGTGATCTTCTACCTGTCCTCGATCCCGTACCTGCTGTCGATCGTGAACCTGCTCGGTTACCCGGCCGAGCTCGACGTCGCATCGGGGAACGGTTTTTCACTCCGCCACGTGACCCGCCACGCCCTCGAGACCCTCCGGGCCTCGCTGGGCCACGGGCGTCTGCGCCGCCTGCTGCTCGAATCGATGGGCTTCGAAGGGTTGTTCCACGCCATCAAGGACTACCTGCAGCCGTTGCTGATGGCCGCGGCGATCGGCCTCGCCGCGACGGTTCCGCTTACCGCAGATCTGAGCGGCCGCCGGCAGGCCGCACTGCTCATCGTGCCGGTCTACCTCCTGTTGCACCTGCTGTCCGGGGCCGCCAGCCGCGGATCGCACCGGGTCGTCTCTCTCGCGGGGACCCAGGCCGCCGCGGCCCGGGCTCTGTGGGCGGCCGCCGCTCTGGTCTTCGGCGCACTGACCGCCGCGGCCGCCACGGGTAGGCCGGCGGTGATGATCCTCGCCTTCGTCGTGCTCCACGTGTTGCAGAACCTCTGGCGGCCCCTGCTGATCGGCCGGTTCGATTCGGAAGGCGACGCGTCGCAGGGGGCGACGCTGATGTCCGTGGAGAGCCAGGCGCGCAGGTTGGGGACGATGATCGTCGCACCGTGTCTGGGGCTAGCGGTCGATAGCGTGCGACAGCCGGGCCAGCCGACCTCGTTCCTGCCGATCGGCGTCCTGGGCCTGGCGGTGACGTTGAGCTTTCTGCTGACGAGTCGGCGAGAGCGTCAGTCGGGGTCGGCCTTGCCGGGCACCTCGTCCTCGTCGTAGTAGTCGACCTTGTGCAGCGGCATCACGACGCTCGTCAGCACGTTCAGCAGGTGTCCGCCCATGCGCTTGTAGTAGCGGGTGGCCAGAACCAGGGCGGTGGTCCTGTCGGCCGCGTAGCTGGATGATGCGATCCGTCTCAGCAGCCCGTCCGCGCGCTGGGCGTGGTCCTTGCCCTTCCGGATCAGTTCCATCGCCCGCTCGCGATCCGAGTCCGCGAAAACCGACGCGGACTCGCGAAAGGCCTCCTCGACGCCGGCGCGGATCTCGCCCAGCTCCTGGGCGACGGCGTCGTCGCCCAGGTCACCGGTGTAGAGGTCGAGAATCTCGGTGATGTTCTTGGCGTAGTCGCCGAGCCGCTCGACGTCCTTGACCAGGCTCATCAACAGCAGACAGTACGGGAGGTCGCGGTTGCCGTGAATCGCCATGTGCGCCACGACGCGCTTGCGGATCGATCGCTCGAGCTTGTTGACCTTGACGTCCTTCTTGTAGATGGCCGTGCGGTCCTCGGCCGAGGTGGTTTCCTGGAACAGCATCCGGCCCGCGGTGTCGGTCATCTCACACGTCAGTCGCAGCATCGCCGCGAACTCGTCGGCCATCAGGCTGAGGGGGTTTCCCGGGCGAAAGATGCTCAGCAGTTCTTGAAACATATCTTCTCCTCGCTTGCCGTCTGCTACCGGAAAAGGAACGCGAAGAGGGCCGGTAGCCCGTAGAACAGTACGACGACATAGATCACCGCCCACTGGCGTGACTCGACGGCAACATCTGCGAACCAGGCTGCGGCGCGGATCGGGATGTTCCGTAGCGGGCGTACGGGCAGGATCATCAGCGTGCCCGTGGCATTGAACAACAGATGGACCAGGGCGATGACCACGCCGGCCTGGGCGTTGGCGCCCGACGCGGCGAGGGCAGCCAGGAACGCGGTGATGGTGGTGCCCAGGTTGGCACCCAGCGTTACCGGAAACGCCTGGGGAAGGCTCAGGATTCCCGCTCCGGCAAGCGGCACCAGGAGCGATGTGGTGATCGAGCTCGATTGCACCATCACCGTGACCACCGCACCGACGATCAACGACAGGACCATGCTCCGCCCGAGGGCACGGTTGATGACGCTCTCGACCCGCAACTTCATGGCGGCGCGCATGACCCTCACCAGCAGAAACAGGGCGCCGAAGATGAGGCTCGCGCAGACCGCGATGATCAGGATTCCCTGGGCCCGTTCGGTTTCGAAGATCGATTCCGCAAGGCTCTCGAGGGGTACCAGCGACGCCTTCAGCGCGCCGGCGACCGGGCTGTCGTACTTCACCCCGGTCAGGCCGCTGAAATGGGTCGCCAGCCACTCGGCGCTGCGCCGGAGGTAGTTCGTGGCGAGTTCGAGCGGGAGCAGCACGAGGACGGTGATGAAGTTGAAGAAGTCGTGACACGTGGCCACCGCGAAGGCGCGCCGGAATTCCTCGCGACGTCCCATGTGGGCCAGCGC
>Ga0255058_10002227_pt1 | contig 10727 bp, 11 predicted proteins | sample Cases_109_9_MG_FD_188637 | JGI IMG/M metagenome (GOLD analysis project Ga0255058, IMG submission 188637) | Seawater microbial communities from Amundsen Gulf, Northwest Territories, Canada - Cases_109_9 | ecosystem: Environmental > Aquatic > Marine > Gulf | place: Canada: Northwest Territories... | reverse complement strand
GCGATCATCTACACGAGACACTCACACCTGATTCGCCCTATTGCTCAAGAACCTTGAAGATCGCCAAATCCCGTGTTCCTCCCGAAGACAGCATTTCGTTCTCGCCTCTCCACCACATTTTCCAGCCGCAGCTCTTCGCGACGAGTGGGGGCCGAAGACAAGTCGAGCTGTCAGTAATAATCACCGTACGTGACCGCCGGTTCGGGAGGTGGCAAGATTCAGGGCGAGCGCAGAGCGTAAGTCCCGTCGCCTGTGGCGGTCAGGACGAAACGCTTCACAGGGCCACCGCTTCTGGGACTGGCGTTGATCGTGACCTTGAGCCGTCCGAGATCCGGGAACTCGGTCTTCACCTCCAGCACCGAAACCACATCCTAGGAAGCAATCAGAGGAGTGATGCAATGCAATTCATTCAGCTTACGCGCCATGATGGCGAACACGTTTGGGTTAACATGGAGCACGTGCATCACATGGTTCGCCGTGATGATGCGACTGTCTTGCGGTTTGTTATTGGGGTTGGGGGCGGCGGCGGGATTGAGACCGAAACCGTGCAGGAAACCCCGCTCGATATACTTCGCAAGCACTAGGCGTCCAGGACACCCGCCGCGATACCTCCGTAAAAATTGCGGGGTTTAGTGCGGGTGCGGTGTTACTCTGCGATTTGTCTGCCCCTTGCAAAAATAGGACTGAGACAATGATCGAAACTCAATCGACTACACAGATCCTTGCGGTGTTTATCGGTCTCTACATGGTGGCCGTGGCGATCGGTTTGCTGACCGGTCGGGGTAGCTACGCCACCATGATCGATGAGTTGCGCGACAACACAGCACTTGGTTTCCTAACAGGCGCGTTCGCATTCGCGCTCGGCGCGGCGATGGTTGCGGTTCACAATCTGTGGACCGGCCCGCTAGCGATCGTGGTCTCGTTAGTCGGGTGGGCTGCGCTCATTGAGGGCGTCCTGATATTGGCGATCCGGCGCCGGTTTCTGGACTTGGTAAAGGTTGTCCCACTCACTGGCGCAGCGGAGGTACCCTTCGGCATCGCCATCATCGTGTTGGGTGTGGTGCTTCTTTATGCTGGCCTGGCCTGACTACGAACCCTTCATCTCAATCCCATAGGGCTCCGGCCAACAGTGGGCCTTGCGCGCGTCGCAATGAGTGCACTTGAGCCGGCGCGCTATCAGCAGCAGCGGCGTTTCCATATCCAGATGATGCTCTTTGGCGAACGCACCCGGTTCTGGCGTCATGTTGTGCCCACATGCGTTACAGCACAGCCAAAGGCGATTACCTAAGCTCTCGACATGCGCAAGGTGAACATCGCGCCAGGCGTCATTCTTAGGCTCGTTGTGCCACATGGTTGTTTAACCGAGCGATGAAGCAAGGGCCAAAGTCTGTAGCAATGCTGCTATGCCTGCTGCGCCAGCGCCAAAGGCGCTCCATCTCGCTTGAGCCCTTAGCGCATTTGGGATTGCGTCTACGCCCTCTTCTCCCCATTCGCCAGCTCTGGCGAAGTGCGGGATATTCACCCTCGCGGAGATAAACCAAGAGATGGCTGCCAAGAATGCAAAAAGGCACACACCACCTTGAAGTAGGACCGTGCAGGTCGCCGCCATCATTCCGACTCCTCTAGTGCCTTCTGTTTCGCGCGCAAGCATTATGGCCGTGGCATAGGTGTCGACGGCCCTGCAACGGCCGCGATACGTCCGTAATAATTACGGGGGTTTAGTTCTCCGCGGAGCCGTTCTCACGCACAAGCTCGCGTAGGAGCATGAGAGCTGTAGCCTGGGCGTTAGCGCCAACCTATGTCGTTTTCTGAGAACCCCCGTAATGAACGGTCACGAGGCCGCGGCTTCCTTCGTATCGGCCTTGATAAGTCTTTCCGTCGATTTCGACGGTGAGCTCCTGGTCCATTGTGTTTGCCCTCTACTTCCTCTTGCGCGCCGGCCGCCGAAGCGTGTCTCGGTCCATTCATAGAAAACGTGCTGGTCAACATCTTCCCATTCACCGTCGCTGCGACGGGCCCGGTAGATCAGCCGTAGACCGTCGCGCAAAGGCAGAATGACGATGTTGCCACGCGCCCACCTCAGCGAAGCGGGGTGCCATGGGCGCAAGAGGCCGTGGCGCCTCAAGTGGGCGAGATCAATCGCGAGATACTCTTCACACTTGGCGCTGCTGCAGGCCATGTTCGTGCCCCTGCTGTTCTCGAAATCATATGGGAAATCGTGCCACGCCTACACACGCCAACAGCCCGCCCGGATCTCTCCGAGCGGGCCTTCTTATTGACCGTGCCCTCTCAGGCAACCGTCAAACTCTATCGTCACCCTTCGAGCATGCGCTTGATCGCATTGGGGTTGTATTCGTCGCCTCTCTCGTTGAGCAGGCCGGCATCTGCCAGGCGCTTCGCAATTCTCCTCAAGCTGAGGCGCTCTCCCGTCTTTGGATTGGCCCGCCGCAGCCGCTTGGCCATGGTGATCGCCTTTGCGACAACTTCGGCATCTTCGGGATTGCGCTCCACGCGGGATTTGCGCCCCTCGCACTTGCCCTTCGTCTTGCGGATACGCTCGCGCGCGTGGCGCAGCTTGGCAACGAGGCGGGCCTTTTCGAGCTGGGCAAAGGCGCCGGCGATCTGGCGCATGGCGACCTTGAAGTGATCGTCCGTTGCGGTGAGATCATCTCCGTTTGCCGTCAGCACCCGCACCTTACGCTCGATCAGGGACACGATGCCCGTTTCCTGTGTGATCAGGTCGCGCGCTAGGCGGGTGGCATCCTCGACAATGACGGTCTTAACGCCGTTGCCCTCGATGCGATCCAGCAGGGCGGCGAAGCCGGGCCGAGTCTCGATCGGGTCCGCACCCGACACCGCCGCGTCATAGAACGTTTCCACGATCTCAAAACGCGCTCGCTTGGCGAAGGCGGCGATCGTCGCGGCCTGGCGCTTGTCACTATCCTTGTCGGCGCCGACGTTGGCCGCCGAGCTCGTCCGCAGGTAGGCCACCGCTGTAGCCCTTCTCTGGGCCATTATCCCCCGTCCTTTCTAGCTTGCTGGCCTATTATCGTTACCATTCTCTGGAATGAGTAACAATTCAAAGCCAAGAAAGCAAGGGCCAGAGCCTCTAGAATTGCGATTGCCGTTCTTCGCAATGTCCATCTGGATAAGAGAAGGGCGCCGGTTCGGAGGGACTCGAACGGCGCCCAAATCGCCACGGCCTGGGGGGAGGCATCTTCCGAATGGGGGAACGGAAGGTGGCTGCCTTAGGGTTCGTCACACTCCCGCTGATCGTTACAACAGGGAGCAGACGCAGCCGGAGCCAGTGCACTGACCAGGTCGAGCGACGCACACCTGTTATGATGTCGGCAGGAGGAAGTCTCTTGCTATTCACCGTCGGACTAAAGCTGAAGGGAAAAAGCGAGCACCTCGTCGTCGACGGGGAAGATGCGCTCATCGCCGCCCTCAAGGCCAAGGCAAAATACCCAGAAGCGCTGATTACATATGTACGTCGGCAAAACCGTCGGGGTGATGCCCGTCACCCGGCTCAGACGCTCGCCAAGGACGCGCCACGAAGGTAAGGGCACCGGCCAAAGCTGCAGTGTCGCAATGTCCGCTTTACCCCCAAAAGCGGACATTTTCAGAGGCGGCTCAGATGTCCGCTTTGTGCCAAAAGCAGACATTTAGGTCTCGGACATGCCTTCACTCCTTCGGTGCTCGAAACAGCAGGCGCGCGTATAGATAGGCAACAGTCTCATTGATTACGTCCCGTACCCCGTCACTTGAATCCCACCAGCGACTCGCCTCGTAGTCACGATCGGGCACCGCGATGATGCCAATCTCAGTCCCGGGTCCGAACGCCATCTGATAAAGTAGGCGGGTCCGGCGCGCGTGCGTGCCGTGTGAAATCACTGTCAGTTTCCTAACGTCTCGATCCTGCTTAGCCAGCCATTTCTTTAGCGCTACAGCCGACGCGTAGGTTTTATCCCGATGAACGTCGGGTGTAGGCACCGCATCAACGAGGCTGCTATCCAAGCCGAGTCTAACAACCGTCGAGGCGCCGAGTTCGGCGTGCGTCTTGTATTTGGACAAAGGAGCACCCCAATCCAACGGGCCGCCGGTTATATAAAAACCGTCGTAATTATGGCGTTGGAATTCATCGACAGCCGCCCGCAGCACGTAGTCAGGGACCCATCCTTCGGCAACAAGCGTTCCACCGTTCGTCGGTTCGCTTAAGGCGAGAAACGGGTGGATCGATCGGATAAAGCCCACTGCAAGCAGTACCATCAACAACAGGAGCACTATCCAGCCCCGCCACGTCGGTGCGAGCACTTCCCGACGGCGGAGCAGGCCGAAAAACTCATTAGTTCTTCTTTCATTCACCGCCGATGAACCCTTCGTTCCAAAGAGCGCTTGGTTGTGCTAGGAATGCGAGCAAGACCGAGAATTCATTTAATGTTGATCCATTGTAGCCGCTGCGGCGGCACTTCATACGCTTAATGGCACTTAAGGTTTCAATCAGACGTTGGGGCGGCCCTCCATCTTATCTGCGTTCCAAGGGGCTGTTGGCACTAAGTACCGGCAAGCTCTGTGGGGCTATTTTGAATGCCCCTTTTTTATTTCATCTCAGAATCGCGGATGTCCGCTTTGGGTCAAAAGCGGACATCAGAGCGTGCGTTACAAATGTCCGCTTTACCCCCGAAAGCGGACATTTAGCCGAACCCCAGGAATGTCCGCTAAGTGCCAAAAGCGGACGTGCGCCGACGAATCCGTTGTGAAGTTGGGAGGTTCATCCCGCACTCTCCCAACGAGCTGCACATTGTTAAGATTTTCACCATAATTCGGCATCGACCTAGTATCAAATCATTAAAACATAGTAGCAGTGCATATGCATTGAACCGGCAATCGACCTTTGAACAAACTAATCTAAAGTAGGCGCAAGTTCATGTATGCCCTATCGCGAGTAGCGGGTCGAGTGCTGCCCCGGTCCTTAAAGAACGAACTGAAGCGGAATTATGCACGCTTCAAAAGAAGCGGAAGCAAGGCAACATTTATCGCCATAACTGGCAGCAGCGCCAAATCAACAACTGTGGCGTTGCTTTCTCATATTTTATCGGCCACGGCAAAGGTGAAAACCCAGGTGCTTTACAATGATGACGACAGCACCTGGAAGACGTTGGCAAACCTGAGACGAGAACATGATTATGTGGTGCTGGAACAAGGCACCTCCGGACCTGGTGACATACTAACATTGGCGAGAGTCGTAAGGCCGGATATTGCGATCGTCACTCTCGTCGGCCTGGAGCATTACTCAGCGTTTCGAAGCAAAGAGGCCGTTGCAAAAGAAAAGGGCTCTCTTGTCGAGGCACTGCCGCAAAACGGTCTAGCTATCTTGAATAAGGATGACCCTCGCGTCGTCGCGATGTCCAATTTAACGAGGGCGCGCGTCGTTACGTTTGGGAAATCGGAAGCGGATTATTCGCAGGATGAATTGATCTCGACTGAACCTGGACGTTTGGCTTTCACGCTCAATCACCGGAACCGACACATCAGATTAGAAACACGACTTTCAGGCGCTCACAATTGCTTAGCGGTCTCCGCGGCTGCGGCCTGCGCCCTTGAGCTTGGCGTTTCGGAGGCGACAGTCATCGAGCGCGTCGCGAGCTTTCAGCCCTTGTTTTGCCGTTTAAGCATCCATGCGATCGATGGAGGCCCGACTTTCATCCTTGATACGGCCAAGGCTCCTTACGAAACCATCCCACTGGCGTTAGAGGTTTTGAGAGATTGCGTTGCTCCAAGGAAGCGGTTCGTCCTCGGCCAGATTAGCGACTATGGGGGCAGTTCCTTCCCCAAGTACCGCAATACGTATCGCGCAGCACTGAGCGTTGCCGACCAGGTCATGTTTGTTGGGGAGAATTCGCATAAGTCTAGGGCGACCAAAGATGAAATTGAAGCGGGTAAATTTATGGCGTTTAGTGATGTTAAGGAGCTATCCGATTACATCAAATCGACCGCCATCCCGGGAGAGATTATTCTCCTGAAAAGCAACGTGAATTTGCATCTTGAGCGAGTAATGCTCGACTGGAAAACAGAAATCAGATGCTGGCCGGAAAAATGTAGTGTAAAACCGAACTGCATGAGATGCGGGCGATATAATTCACCATTTGCCGAGCATCGCGGCAAGGCGGCCAAGTTTAATTCGGGGGGTTGGGATTGGGTTGCGTCGATTTACCCCCACAAGCGGACATTCGGTTAAGTGAGCGGCATGCCCGCTTTTGGCTCAAAGCCACCGTTAATTATCGCGTGAAATGGAGCACCGGTCCCTTTTGAGCCGATGAGATGGTGGCGGCAAGCACGTCGCTTGAGCCATGGGGCGATATCCGTGTGAGGGGAGAGGATGTCCGCTTTGGGTCAGAAGCAGACATCAGAGCGTGCGTTGCAGATGTCCGCTTTACCCCCGAAAGCGGACATTTTCAGAGGCGGCTTCGATGTCCGCTAAGTGCCAAAAGCGGACATCCGGTCCGAGGCGCCGCGGCTATTCCCAGCCGACTACTCATGAGGGGCGTAGTGGCCGAAGGGCTTCTTGTTCGTAGCAACGTCTTCATTTCCCAAGACGGCGCGGCTGTACACTGTCTCCCCGCCCAGGATCGCTTTCCGGATAAGTGTATCACCGATCTTTGAGGGCTCGATTTCAAATAGGTTGCGGTCGAGAACGATCATGTCGGCAAACTTGCCGTCCTCGATCGATCCGATGATCTTCTCCGCGCCGAGAACTTCGGCACCTCCCAGGGTCGAGACATAGAGGGCCTGTTCCAACGTAATCGCTTCGTCTGGGTTGAGCATGCCCATGCTTGGGTCGTCCGGGTTCATCCGCGTAACTAAGGCTTCGATTGGGGGAAAGGGGTTCGGGGTCGGGTTCGCGGTTAGCCAGTCGGCTCCCTGTCCAACTTTGAGCCCAGCGGAGAGAGCCGACTTGACGGGGAACATTTTCTGATAGCGCTCCTCGCCAACCACAGCGACCATGCCTTGGATAACATTTGGATGCGGATACGGAATGTTGGGCGAGAAATCGATGTTCACGTCCTTGAGCTTGGCGAGTCGATCGATGTCGTCCTTAGTCAACATCCAGTTATGCGCGATCTTGTGTTTGACGCCGCTGTCGCCATTCGCCTCCTTCATCGCCTCGAAGGCATCGACGACGCGGCGGATCGTCCCGTCGGCAATCGCGTGGATGTGAACGCCCACCCCCATCTTGTCAAACTTGATGAAAGCGTCCCGGAGATCGTCGCCGCTCATAATTGTTTCCCCGCGGAACTCTGACTCGCCCTCATAAGGTTCAAGAAGAAGGGCGGTGCGGGCCATCGGATCCCCATCTCCGAAAATCTTTACGTAGTTGGGATAGACCAGTTCTGTCTGATAGCGTTTGCGATTGGAGATCTGATCCTCGATGTCCTCAAGCGAATACGCAAGGTTCAGCGTGGTCTTCCAGTCCCAGCTCACGAAGACGCGCTGATGCAGATAGCCGTCCCGTTCAAGCAGCATTAGCGCTTCCAATGGTGCCCGATGCCCTTCGGCTGGCTGCTGACTCGTGATGCCGTAGGACAAGAACATATTGAAGATGTTGTAGATTGGTTCGGCGTATTCCTCACCCGAGGCCTGAGGGATCTTGATTTCGATGAGCTGCATTGCCTGCTCGCGCAAGGTTCCCGTGGGCTCACCCGTTTCCGGGTCCTTGACGATCACGATTGTATTGCTGGTGGGCGTGTCCTTGTCGATGCCAGCGATTTCGAGCGCCTTGGAGTTCACCCAAAAGGCATGTCCGGTCTGATCGAGAACAGCGACCGGCCGGTCCGGGATGATTTCGTCAAGCCACTCCTTTTTCGGGGCGTCGTCCGGGAAGACTCCCTTGCTCCACTGGCCTGCGAGGATCCACTTCTTGTCTGGATTTGTCTCCGCGTACGCCTTGAGGTCCGCCAGGATCTTGTCGCGGTCGTCGGGTGTACTCAGGCTGAGGTTCATGTCGCCGTACCAAGGGGTAATAAAGGGATGCGCATGGAGATCGATGATCCCGGGCATCACAAACTGCCCTTCAAGATCCACCACCTCGGTGGCGTCCCCGATAAGAGCTTTGACATCCGCATTCTTACCGACCTTGATGAACTTCCCGTCCTTGACGGCCGCGGCCTCCGCCCAGGGTTGCTTCTCGTTGACTGTGTAGATTTTCCCGTTCTGGAAGACCTTGTCCGCCGAGCCTGCCGTAACCGAGGGCTCATTAGAGCAGGCGGCAATGAGCGTCACGACAACGGGGATGAGCCACTGGCATGAGAAACCTGACACGCCCATTACATAACTCCGACCTTGGTGCTTGCGGTACGCTTAGACGATGAGTTGGAATAACATTCGATCGGATGAGCGTCACTCAGTCCTTTAGTGGCTGCCTCAGGTTTTCCGGAAGGCCCTAGACTTAAAGACGACCTGCCTAATGTCCGCTTTGGGTCAAAAGCAGACATTTGAGCGCTCGTCAGAGATGTCCGCTTTACCCCCAAGAGCGGACATAGTGCAGCACGCGATAGAGGACGGGGTAGTCGCTGACAGGCCTAGTATCTGCTGTACCGGCGACGACGATAGCGGCGTCTGCGCGGTTGCCCGTAGCTGTAAGCAGAAAAAATTCCCACAGGCTGGTAGCTGCGCCGCCGCGCCCGCTTCCGAGCCCGGTCGCGGCGGCGCGGTCGATAGTCACGCACCCTGGGTGAAGCTGAGGCTGGCCGCGTGCCACGAACCGCGATCTTTGTCAGTCCTTTCCCATGCTTGTGCACGAGATTGTAGAATTTCTTCGCGTTCGAAGTCCGCAGCCGCACACACCCATGCGACGCGGGACGACCAAGTCGCCCCACCGCGCTCGTCCCATGTATGGCGTAGCCTCTGTGGAAGAACACCGAGTAGGGCATGGGCGAGTTGTAGTACTGCTTTGAGTAGTGCATGCGCGAGGTCCACTGGGCCTTGTAGACCCCGACCGGCGTGACATACCCGCCGCGCGCTGACGAAATCTTCCACGTGTGCAGAACACCCGACTTGTCGGACACCGTCAGTCTTTGCGTCGTCAAGTTAATGTGTGCAAACAACGTCGGCGCAGGCGGCTTGAGTGGCGCAGCCTCCGCCATTTCGTCAGGCGTCTCCACTTCAACCGCCGCCAAAAGGGCAGCATCCGCCGCCTGGTGACCCCGCGGCTTAAAGGTCTCTTCCTTGGCGGATACGATGACCGATAGCTCAATTGGTTGGGAACTGAACTCTGTCTCAGGTTGTTCCAATTCTAGGCCGGGCGCATCGGTTGCTGACAGCAATGTTGGGCCGGCTGATTCAAGGGGCGCATCCTGCGCTATATCCTCGGGCGTTCGCATTTCAGTCGCCGCCTTGAGGGCAGCATCCGCCGCCTGGTGAGCCCTAGGCTCAACGGCCTCTTCCTCGATGGGTGCGATGGCCGATAGCTCGGTTGGTTGGGAACTGAAGTTTGCTCCAGGTTCTTCCAATACCGGGCCCGTCGCATGAGTTGCTGCTAGCAATTCAGGTGGCTCAGCGGGAGCCAGCCAAACAACCGGTAAAACAAAAAGACACGCGGCAATCGACACACACAAATCACGCAAGAAGCCCATCAGAACTAATTTCCGCTCCAACTGTGGTCTTAATCGATGGTCTCGCCATGCAAGGGCGAGGTCTCACGAAAGCTTAACGCCGGTGCTCTCTTAGTTCAACGAACTACGCCGCAATAACTACCGACATTCGACCAAAGCGTAAGTTTGCGTTACCTGCTAAACGCGAACGATGCGTTCGCATCAGCATTGCTGTGTTGTGCGTTGCAAACTTTTGTATGTGTCTTGAACGCTCGTCCGTGCGCATCGATGATCGAAAATCGGGGCTGCATTAACTTCTACTCAATTTGAGACTTGCCGATTTAAGAGTGCCGATTGAGTGCGTGCACGGCTTGTGAATGTCTGGAGCAGAAAATCGCGCAAGCTCCGGCACCCAGCGGCGAACGCAGTCTCCTTGCGGGTCGAACCTTTCGCCCTTCGATAGCGGATTGAGGATGCGGAAACACGGCGCACCGTCCGCGCCGGAACCAGCCACCCATTGCCAGCTCGCGGCATTGTTGGCGAGGTCGGCGTGAACCGGCGTGTCACCGAAACAGGCCTCGCCCTGGTGCAACAAAGGAGCGCCGAAGGCATCAAAGGCCGACTTTCGCGTAAGCAAGCGCTTACGACCCCAGACAGTGCGCCAAATGTCCGATTTGGGTCAAAAGCAGACATTTGAGCGCGCATCAAAAATGTCCGCTTTACCCCCGAAAGCGGACGTGCTCACGAAAGAATTGCTCGACCTTTATCCCGCAACAGATGCTCGATCTGGTGGCATTTTCCGGTATGACCAGCGTTAGGGTCCGCCGAACCCGAGGCCTCAGCCGTCGCCGTTCGCAACCTTCTCCTCGTATTCCGGTAAGGACATGATTCCTTCCTTCTCAGCCTGGGCGCGCTCACAAGGGGGAATCGCGTCTTGGACGATATCCATCCGCTTCCAGGAAGCGAGTGGTGTTTCTTTTTCGGCGACCGGGACGTACTTCGACTGCTCTACGCGCTCATAGCGGTGAACGTAACGCGGGCAGTTGACCCAAACCCGATCGATGTCGATGCGCACGACGTACTTCGCTCCGACCCACTCTGTAAGTAGCGGGCTCTCCCGCTCGAAAGTTGCGCGAC
>Ga0255058_10002226_pt1 | contig 10728 bp, 8 predicted proteins | sample Cases_109_9_MG_FD_188637 | JGI IMG/M metagenome (GOLD analysis project Ga0255058, IMG submission 188637) | Seawater microbial communities from Amundsen Gulf, Northwest Territories, Canada - Cases_109_9 | ecosystem: Environmental > Aquatic > Marine > Gulf | place: Canada: Northwest Territories... | reverse complement strand
TTGTTTTTGATTTGGAACATGGCTTGTTTCGGGGAACCCGCAAATGTGTCTCTTGAGCGGGGTTCGCCGCAATATCTCCATGAGAAAATTGAACCTTTTAACTTATTGTAATTAAAAAGCTAATCCTAATTCCAGTAAATTTTGTTTAAAATCAACGGGTTAGTTGAGCGCGGTGACTTGGGACCACAATTGCTCCATTAAGTTTTCTTTCGAAAGGCTTTTAAATGCAGGTTTTACGGCTAATCAGACAACCTCCCAACCCTGCGAAATGACTTGATTTGTTGAGTTTATTATTCATACAATTGATAAATACCCCTAATAAGGTGCCGCATGGGAGACCCCACCCACATTATAGAATTGATCGATCAAATGCTGGAGGAAACGGCGGATAGGCCGGACCTTCAGGAAAAAATATTCGATCTGCGCGATGCCCTTCTGCAGGCCCAGCAATCTGCTCAACAGTATAATCTCAAAATTAAAACGCTGGAAGAAACCATTCGTCAGCTCAAACTGCCGGCCCATCGCATCGGGACCATACTCGGCAAGGGACAAGACGACTTGTACCGCCTGAATGTTGGCGGAACCGACTACCAAGCGGCGGTTTCTCCCGAGATTCTCGATAACGGAGAATTGCAAATAGGAGATCAGGTCGCAGTCAACGAAGGATTTGTCGCGATCGCCAAACTTCCCCGGCCCGAAAGAGGCCCGATATCCCGCATCGTGTCCCGTCTGGACGACGGTCATTGGTTGGTCGGGGGCGGCACCAACACTTCCGATTCCATGGTGATTCCCTGCACCGAGTTGGAACAGGAAACCTTCAAGGAAGGCGACGAGGTTATTCTCGATCCTACACAGAAGGTCATCATGAAGCGTCTCCCCAAACGCCGGTCCAAATCGCTGGTGGAGGACGATTACGTTCCCGTCACTTGGAAGCAGGTTGGGGGACAAGAGAAAGTCATCGAGGAAGTCCGCAAGGTCATCGAGTACCCCATTCTACACGAAGAGATTCTTAATAAGATGGAATATCGTATGCCTAAGGGATTCCTGTTTTACGGCCCGCCCGGTTGTGGCAAAACGCTGATCGGCAAAGCCATCCTGTCCGATGTGGTGGCCCAGCTCCAGTCCAAGGATGAAGGCAGTAAGGACCTGGAAGGCCGGTTCATCCACGTCAAGGGTCCGGAAATTCTCAACATGTGGCTGGGCGAATCGGAACGCAAAGTCCGCGAAATTTTCAAACGGGCGCGCGAATATAAAGAAAAAGGCAAGCTCCCGTTCATCTTCATCGACGAAGCCGAATCGGTGCTCGGCACGCGGCAGGCCCTGCGCGTCAACAACATCTCCAATACCCTGGTCCCGATGTTCTGCGCGGAGATGGACGGCATTCAGTCGGTCCGCGAAATGGTGGTGATCCTCGCAACCAACCGGCCCGATTTGATCGACCCTGCGATTTTAAGACCAGGGCGCATCGACCGCAAAATTAAAGTGGGACGGCCCAGCCGGAAAGATTGCGAATCCATTTTGAAAGTTTACCTCAAGCCCGAACTCCCGATCGAAGGCGACCGGCTGAACGACCTGATTCACCCCTTCCTTGATCATTTATTCAAAAAATCTCCGGAACAGGAAGCGCTGGTTTTGACCCTCCGTAGCGGCGAGTTCAAAAAACTCTATTGGAAAGATTTTGTTTCCGGCGCCATTCTCGAAGGCATCGTTTTGCGTGCCAAGGAACGCGCCATTGAGAGGGCCATTACCGGAGAAGAATTGCAGATCAAGAGCGACGACATGACGCAGGCTCTGAAAAAAGAGTTCACGGAGAATAGCATTTTACCCACCGATTCCAATATGGAAGACTGGCTCCAGCTACTCGATTTTGATCCGAAGAACGTGGTGCGGGTACGGCGGCCCAACGATTCCGATCAGGCCGCATCCGATACCCTCAGCCGGTCGATCATATGAATGAAATTGTACCTCTGCTGGGGATCGAAACGGAATACGGCATCATCCGTGAGGATCAGGCGGATTCGGATCCGGTCGAAGAGTCGATGCGCTTGTTGGCCCGGTGTGAAGCGAAAAGCGTTTTCAAGGCCTGGGCTTATAACCGCGAGCGCACACATCAAGATATGCGCGGGTTTCAGGTGTCCCGGCTGGCGCAGGATGAAGAGGAAGACGAATTTTGCGAACAGGACCGCAAGCGGCCCTATTCGTATTGGGAAATGAAAAGCGACCGGGTGCTGACCAACGGTGCGCGTTTTTACAACGACCACACGCACCCGGAATACAGCACCCCGGAATGCCGAACCGTGTTCGATCTGGTTACGCACGATATGGCCGGGGAAACGATCGTCGGCGATTGTGTCCGCCTCCGCAATCAGGATTTAGGCGGCGACTATCTGCAGTTGTTTAAAAACAACACGGATTACAGTGGGCACAGTTACGGCACCCACGACAATTATCTGATTCCGCGGAAACTGCCGTTCGATGTCTGGGTCCGGCATCTGATACCGTTTCTGGTGACGCGGCAGTTATACGCCGGGGCGGGGAAAGTCGGCGCGGAACGCAAAAACGAAGACGGGTTCACCGGTTTGCAACTGGCGCAACGTTCCGACTTTATCGACAGCGTGCTCAGTATCGAGACCATGACCGAGCGGCCCATCATCAATACGCGCGATGAGCCGCATGCGACTCAGGAATACCGCCGTCTGCATTTGATTTTAGGGGACGCCAACATGTCGCACTACGCGACTGCATTGAAGGTGGGGACCACCCGGCTGGTATTGACGCTGATTGGTGCCCAGAAAATGGAAGCGCCGTTCGAGTTGGCGGATCCGGTGGCGGACGTCCAGCGCGTGTCGCGGGATACCACCGGCAAGGTTCTTTTGAAATTGCAATCGGGGAAAACCGTCACGCCGCTGGAAATCCAGGAGTGGTATTTGGACCAGGCGTTCAAGCAAACCGGTCTTTCCGGCGATATGGAAGAATGGGACTGGGTCATCCGCGAGTGGGGCCGGACCTTGAACGACCAGCGGCATCACCCGGAAAACCTGGCCGACCGCATTGACTGGGCAATCAAGCAAAGCCTTTTCAACGATTTTATGGAAGCGGAAGGCTTGCAATGGGAAGACCCGATTTTACAAAGTCTCGATTTGGAGTATCATAATTTAAACCCGGAACGCGGACTGTATTACAGTCTGCGTGACCAAGGCAGCGTGGCCGGGTTGATCGAGCAAAGCAAAGTTGACGATGCAATCCACCGGGCCCCGCAGGATACACGGGCCAGGATTCGAGGGCAGGCGGTCGAGCAGGAGCGTGACCATATTAAAAATATCCATTGGACGGGAATCGAATTCAACAATGGTGAGTATTTGGATCTATCCGGACTCATCACCAAAGAAGATGTCGTTCAGGTCCTGGATTCCAACAAGGAGCAGTTTGCATGGAAATGAATGATCCCTTGCGACGGGAGGAGAAGAAAGAGTCCACCCCGGACAGGAAAGACAGCGGTCCTTCCAAACCTGATGTGAATCGGCCGGGGCGCGATGATCTTCTCAAACGAATGAAAAAAGTCGACCCCAAGCAATCTGAAAAATACAAACAGCGAACGGGTCAATGAGCGATAAACCGGATAATTTTAATGGCCCGGGAGATTTTATCGATCTTCTGGAACGGTCGGGGTATTCCTGGCCCAAAGCAATTGTGGGTTTGACCGCCATCGACAAAGCCAGCCTGCCCCAGGGGACGACCGTGCTGGCTTTTCATTTCAAGGACGGCGTGATGGTTGCCGGAGACCGCCGTGCCACCGCGGGCAATGCTATTATGTACGAACGGTGCGACAAGGTGATTCCCATCGATGGCTATTCCCTGATGGCCATCGCCGGGGTTCCCGCCACAGCGTTCGAGATGGCCCGCATCCTTTCGCACAACTTCGAATATTACCGCCGGTCACAACTGCAACCCTTAAGCACCGAAGGCAAAATCCGCGCCCTGTCCAAACTGTTGAAGGACAATATGGGACTCGCCCTGCAGGGTGTCGGTGCGGTCAGCCCCATCTTCGCGTCCTACGATAAGAAAGCAGCCAAACCCTACATTTATTTTTACGATATTCTGGGAGCGCAGTTTGAAATCCAGACTCACACCGCTACCGGTTCCGGGTCGCCGGTGATTCGCGGTATCCTCGAATACGAAAATCTCTGGGGAGCCCAAAAGCTGGCGCAAAGGAATTTGAAGGATGCCGCCAAACTGGCCATACGGCTTTTGCAAACCGCGGGGCAGTTCGACAGCGCCACCGGGCAGGCCCGTCCCGAAGACAAAATTTATCCGGTCATCGCCAGCATCACTGATCGAGGTTACCAGTTCATGCCGGAAGAGGAACTGGCGGTGCTGTTTCAAGAATCCACTAAAAGGAAATAATCATGTTTGATGAACCGTTTCGCTGGATGGAGGCCATTTCCACCCGCCACAGTTACGTCCAGGAGAAACTCAAAAAAGGCCAGCCGGTTCTTGCCGTGCCCTACAAAGACGGAGCGCTGGTGATGGGGTTTACCGCCCAGCCCGGAAAAATTTTTGAAGTGTATGACCGCATCGCGCTGGGCAGTCTCGGACATCCCGCCGACGTCGAGCGTCTGCGCATGACTCTGCTGGACATGGCGCACCTCGAAGGATTCAACCGGTCGGACAAAGATGTGACCATTGCCCGGCTCCTCCAGTTCGGCATCGCTCCTGCCATGAAACAGAACTTTGAAGAAGTGATGCGGGCACCGTATCTGGTCAAACTGTTGTTTGCCGAAATAGATTTCGACAACCGGCCGTTGTTCTTCCGGCTCAATTACGACGGGCACTGGGAGATGTTCAAAAAAGGAGCGGTGATTTCCGGGAACGATAAGGAATCCGAGTGGATTCAAAAACAAATCGAGCAGACCGATTTTGCCTCGCTTTCGCTGAAGCAGGCATTGAAGGAAGTGTGCCGCCTGTGGGAAGAAGGCAAGAAACAAGGGTCGCCTGAATCCGAGGACGCCGATGAACAACCGACAACCCTGGCCGAGGCGTTCGACCGGTGGACGCTGGAAGCGACTGTGCTCAGCACCGAAACAGAGCGTAAGGCTTTGTACCGGGTGCTGACCCCAGATGAAATTGAACCTTTAAAATCGGCGGCAAAATAAATATGAAGCGCAGGATATACGGAATTGAAACGGAGTACGGTCTCCTGATCAAAGAGGATGACTTCAAATACGGACCGATCGATGTCGCGGTCCGTATCAAGAATCATATCTTCGATCAGAAGCAGGGTGTGCTCGATTTGCATTACCGCGCTAATGACGAACCCCCTGGCAATGGCGGGTTCCTCGCCAACGGCGGCCGCATTTACCTCGACATGGGTCATCTCGAATATGCTTCGCCCGAATGTTCCAACCTGGTGGACCTGGTCACGTTTGACCGCGCCGGGGACGAGATTGTGCAAAAAGCACTGGAGGAATTGGGTTGGGCGGATCAGGTCGCGTTTATCAAAAACAACGTCGACCTGGAAACCAACGCGACCTTCGGGTGCCATGAGAATTATCTGGTCAGCCGTGCGTTCCAGTTTGATAATCGCGAAAACCTGCGTCTTCTAGCGTCGTTTCTGGTGACCCGGCAGATTTATGCCGGCACCGGACGGACCGGTGCCTGCAACCCGCAACCGTTCCGCGATTGGGATGATATTCACCAGACGCGCAAAGATACCGAAGAAGTTAATTTCCAGATATCCCAGCGTGCGGATCACATTCCCAACGAATTTTACCGATGGGTGCAATACAATCGCGCCATCGTCAACACCCGCGACGAACCGTTGTCTGATCCCAGCAAGTACCGGCGCATTCATTTGCTGGTCGGCGATTCCAACATGAGTGAATTCGCCTGCGGCCTCAAGATGGGCTCCACCTCTCTCATGATGGAGCTGATCGAGTTGGGAAAAGCTGACCCGTCATGGATTCTCTCCGATTCCGTGGATGCCATGCGAAATATTTCCCGGGACCCGGAATTCAAATGGGGAATCACTTTGCGGGACGGCAACAAAACCACTGCGCTGGAGTTGCAGTGGGAAATGATGCAGGCTGGGAAAAAATACCTGGCGGGGTCCTCCAGTGATACCGATTGGGTGTTGGAAGCATGGGAATCGGTGCTGACGGATATTCCCAAAGGACCAGAAGCGGTCATCGGGCGGGTGGACTGGGCCAGCAAATACTGGATGCTCACCGAGTTCATGAAGTCGGAAAATGTGGGATGGCAGGATCCCTGGATTAAAAGTCTCGATCTGGAGTTTCATAACCTCAATAAAGCGCACGGACTGTATTGGGGACTGGAAGAGAACGGAGATGCCTACCGCAAAACCTCCGATGAAGCCATCCTGTTCTCGCAGTCCAATGCACCCAAGGGCACCCGCGCTGACGGTCGCGGCGAATTGGTAAAAACGTTGTTGGAATGCCAGACCGGTTACCTGATCGACTGGATCGGTTTCCGCCTGAATAAAGAAGAACCCTTCCTTATGTTGGATCCCTTTGTTTCCTACAAAAAAGAAATTCAAGACTACCTGCGTAGTATGGATTTGCAGGATCCCTTCGAGGGTAAAAATTATTTTCGTTAGAAACGAACTATCGGACTGATTGATTTCCCTCATACTACAAAGCGGTTATCTGATCCACAGGGTACCTTTTCACGCAGTGGATTTTGGGTTGGCTTCGCTGGGAGGCAGGAGTATATTAAGGCAAATGAGAGCGATTTTTTTATTCATCTGGTAGGGAGAGTGCTTTGGACGGTTGTCTGTTTTGCAAAATTGCCAGTGGAGAGATGGATGCTGAAGCAGTTTATAACGATGACAATTTGATGGCCATCAAGGACATCAATCCGCAGGCCCCAACGCATCTGTTGATCATTCCTAAAAAGCATTTCGGAACCCTCATGGATATTGAAGATTCGGACAAGGAACTGATGGGGTCGGTGTGCACCTTAGCCAAATTCCTGGCCCAGGAAAACGATCTGGAAGCATCCGGTTTCCGTTTGGTGCTCAACTGCGGGTCGGGCGCCGGGCAGTCAGTATTTCATATTCATTTTCATCTGTTGGGCGGCAGGCCCATGAAATGGCCTCCGGGTTAATCGTATGATCACAGTCGAACAATTGCATGAAAAACTAAAGCCGATCAAGGTCGGTAGTCCTCTGTGCGAGTTCACGCTCGAACATTGTCAGCGGATTCATCCCGTCATTGACCGCATCGAAGAGCTCAAGCGGAAGAAGAACGCCATCATCCTGGCGCACAATTACGTCGCTCCCGAAATTTTATATGGAGTCGCCGACCATACCGGAGATTCCTACGGCCTGGCCAAGATCGCCCGCGATTCCGATGCTGAAGTGATCGTTTTTCCTGCCGTGAGATTCATGGCGGAGACCGCTAAAATTTTAAATCCTAATAAAACGGTGATCGATCCTAATCCTGATGGTGGCTGTTCCCTGGCGGATGGTATTACTGCCGCCGATGTCCAGCGTCTGCGAAAAGAATTTCCCGGCCATACCTTTGTCTGCTATATCAACACCACCGCCGAAGTGAAGGCTCTGTGCGACGTGTGCGTGACGTCCTCCAATGTGTATCACATCGTGGAAACCATCGATAATGACAACATCTATTTTCTGCCCGACAAATTGATGGCCATGAACGTGATTCAGTATTTGCAGGATCAGGGAGTCAAGAAAAATATTTCCTGGTACGACGGCACCTGTTATGTGCACGAGGAATATGCCCCCGGCGCCATCGACTTTATCCGCACCGGCAATCCGAATGTCGATGTGCTGGTGCATCCGGAGTGTCAGCCCGAGGTGGTTCGCAAGGCGGACTATGTGGGAAGCACCACCAATATGCTCAACCATGTTCGCGAATCCAATAGCGATACATTTTTCCTGCTCACGGAGTGCGGGTTGACCGGTATTTTACAATCCGAGTTTCCTGAAAAACGGTTTGTGGGTTCCTGTACCATGTGCAAATACATGAAGACCAATTCCCTGCAGGATATTTTGCAAGCATTGGAGAATCCGCGTCCGGATCAAATTATCGAACTGTCCCCCGATGTCCGGCAAAACGCGCTGCGTTGCGTCGAACGCATGTTCGAATACACGGAAAAAACCTCTTCCTGAACGTCCTTTAATTTTTTCTGGATTTGTGAAGCCCCTGATACAGTGCGGGGAGTAAAAAAAGAGTAAGCGCGGTGGAGGACAAAATGCCGCCGATCACCACCGTGGCCAGTGGCCGTTGCACTTCCGCTCCGGTGCCGGTGGCCAGCGCCATCGGCAAAAATCCCAGCGATGCCACCAAGGCGGTCATCAGCACTGGCCTGAGACGCGTGAGCGATCCTTCAACCACAGCTGGGTTTATATCCATTCCTTCCTCGCGCAGTTTGTTGATGAAAGAGATCATCACCACACCGTTCAACACCGCCACTCCAGAAAGAGCTATGAACCCTACCGCCGCGGATATGGACAGCGGGATCCCTCTCATCCACAGTGAAACGATGCCTCCAGTCCACGCCAGTGGCACGCCGGTGAATATGATCAGCGCCTGTTGGGTCGACCCGAACGCTGCGAATAGCATCAGAAAAATCAATAAAAGTGCCACCGGAACGACAACCCATAACCGCTGGGTGGCGGAGATCAAATGCTCGAAGGTGCCGCCCCAAGATATCCAGTAACCGGAGGGCAAGGATAACTTCCGTTGAATCATCTCCTGCGCCTGCTCGACAAACGAACCCAGGTCCCGCCCGCGCACGTTCGCCGTCACCACGACGCGCCGTTTGCCGTTTTCGCGGCTGATCTGGTTGGGCCCCATGATCACTTTGAAATCCGCCACTGCGCCCAGCGTGATAAATGCCGGAAGTGGTCGCCGCATCGTGGCGGTTACGCCTGCCACCGGGCTCGTAGTTCCAGACAAACCTTCGGGATAGGGCAGAGGAATGCGCTTGAGCAATGCAATATTTGTCCGCGTGCTATCCGGCAAACGGACGATCAAATCGAACCGCCGATCGTCCTGAAATACCTGACCGGCCTGTTTGCCCCCGATGGCAATTTCGATAACGTCCTGAACATCTGAAACGTTCAGACCCAGCCGTGCCATTTCGTTCCGGTTCAGCTGAATGGTGAGTACCGGCAGTCCCGTTACCTGTTCCACCCGGACATCGGTGGCACCCGGTACCGCCGCCAGCACGTTGGAAATCCGTTCCGCCTCATTCAGGAGAATATCGAGGTCATCTCCAAACACTTTGACGGCGACGTCGCTCCGTACCCCCGCGATCAGTTCGTTGAAGCGCATCTGAATGGGCTGGGTGAATTCATATTTATTGCCGGGCAGGGTCACCAGTTTTTGTTCCATTTCTTTCACAAGTTCCGTGCGTGGTTTTTTCGGGTTGGGCCATTGGGAGCGCGGATGGGTCATCACAAACACATCGGCCACGCTGGGCGGCATGGGATCGGTGGCGATTTCCGCCGTGCCGATTTTGGCGAACACATAATTCACTTCCGGAAACTCGCTGATCTTTTTCTCCAGGGTGTGTTGCATGGAAACGGCCTGGTCCAACCCGGTACCGGGTATGCGCAGGGCATGAATGGCCATGTCCTGTTCATCCAACGTAGGAATGAATTCGGTTCCCAGACGCGTGCCTATCAGAAGGCTCAATACCACCAACACTCCGGCCAGGGTGACCACGGCGGCCCGGTTGTTCAAAGATATATTGAGCAGGGGAGCGTAAATTTTTCTAGCCAGTTCGAGAAAAAAGTTTTTCTTTTCGGAGATGCGTCCCGTGGTGAACTGCGCCACCATCGCCGGCACAAACGTCAGCGATAAAATCAAAGCGCCGGTCAATGCCGCCAGCACGGTGAACGCCATCGGCTGAAACATTTTACCCTCGATGCCGGTCAGGGTCAGGATCGGCAGATACACGATCATGATGATGAACACCCCGAAGATGCTGGGACGTGAGACTTCCACCGCCGCTTCCTGAACAATGAAGTGTCGTTCCTCCGGCTTGAGTTCGCGTTGCAGGTGGTTTTGTTCGAGGGCCATGCGCCGGACACAGTTTTCAACGATGATGACGGCGCTGTCGATGATAATCCCGAAATCGATGGCGCCCAGGCTGAGCAGGTTACCGCTGATTTTATTCGACACCATACCGCTGATGGCGAACAGCATGGACAGGGGAATCACCAGCGCCGTAATAAGTGCCGCGCGGAAATTACCCAGCAGTAAAAACAGCACGAGAATAACGAACAAGGCTCCTTCGGCAAGATTGTCGCGCACGGTTTTAAGAGTGGCGTTGACCAGCTTGGTGCGGTCGTACACCACATTGGCGCGGATGCCTTCGGGAAGGGTGTGGTTGATTGCTTCCATCTTTTCGGCCACGCGCAACGAAACCGTCCGGCTGTTTTCCCCTTTCAGCATGAACACCGTGCCCAGCACGGTTTCCCGTCCGTTTTTAGTGGCCGCGCCGGTGCGCAGTTCCTTGGCGATCTGTACCTCCGCCACGTCGTGGATATGAATGGGGACGCCGCGGTGGGTGCCGATCAGGATATTGGCGATTTCCTCTTCAGAAACCACTTGCCCCGGCGCTCGGATGAGGTATTGCTCCCCCCTGTGTTCCAGGTAGCCTGCTCCTACATTGGCGTTATTTTTTGCCAATGCTTCCATGACATCACGAAAGGTGATATCGAACGCCATCAACTTT
>Ga0255058_10002225_pt1 | contig 10731 bp, 16 predicted proteins | sample Cases_109_9_MG_FD_188637 | JGI IMG/M metagenome (GOLD analysis project Ga0255058, IMG submission 188637) | Seawater microbial communities from Amundsen Gulf, Northwest Territories, Canada - Cases_109_9 | ecosystem: Environmental > Aquatic > Marine > Gulf | place: Canada: Northwest Territories... | reverse complement strand
AGCCAGGGCCGGGACCGCAGCCAGGGCCAGGGACGCAGCCGGGACCGCAGCCAGGCCCTGGGACGCAGCCTGGGCCGCAGCCAGGGACGGGGCCGCAGCCAATGCCGGGGCCTGGCGCAAACAGAACACGCGACTGTGCAGAATGTTAATGGAGCAGCGTAAAGGAGACTAATATGTCCGCAATGGAATGCGTCGGACTGATCGTAATGTGCTGGGCCTGCCTCTGGTTTGCCCGGGAAACAGTGTGCGCCGTAGAGCGCAGGAAGGCCGCTGATAAGGAAGGATTTACAACATGACATTCAAAGAAGCGCAAAAGCAACTATTAGACTTGGCTGACGGGAAGTACTGCTCATTGTCATTTGAGTTGATTTGCAACCGACCGTGCGGTACAGACAAAACGGAGTGTCTCGTTTATCTTCCCGGCGATGGCCCGTGCGGGATGTTCGGCGCAGGTGTAACATGGGGAGAGGCACTCGGGGAACTGAGGGCGGTTATGGAATCGTCAGAGAAACTAGCGCAGGAAGAAATTCCAGATACAGGAGACGACGAAAATGACAGACAACCCACTACTCAAGATTGAAGAGGTGAACCCGGCTGAGTTTTTCTCGCCGGATTCTGGCGCCGTGGATGCGACGCTTGGTAAAGTGCACGCGCACCTGAAAACCATTATCCACGACCCAAGCACGTCGGAGGGTTACGCTGCAGTAATCAGTCTGGCCCGTGAGGTGTCATCGTGTAAGGCGGCTGTCGAAAAGGCGGGCCGTGCCGAACTAAAGAGCATGAAGGCCATTATCAGGCCGTTTGAGCAACAGGTCAAGAAGTGGGTGGACGGCATGAACGACATCCGCGACGATGCCCGGCGCCCAGTGACAGATCTCGAGGAAGCTGAAGCCGCCAAACTGGCCAAGGTACGTCAGTTGGAGCAGGAAGCCGAAGAACAGCACCGCCTGGATCTGGAACGCCGCGAGAAGGAGCTGCAGGAAGCCGAGGAAAAACTCAGGCAGCAGCAGCTCGAGCGGGAGTGTGAGCTGCAAGCGGAGATTGACACCAGAGCGGCAGTAGAGCGTGCCCGAAAGGCTGATGAGGACGCCGCAAAAGTAAAGGCACAAAAGGTCAAGATCGCGGCAGAGAACAAACTGAAGCGTGAGCAGGAGGCCAAGGAACAGGCAGAGCAGGATAAGATTGCTGCCGAACAACGGGCCAAGGATGCCCTGGAAGCAGCAGAGCGGGCCAAGGCCAACGCCGAACGCCAGGCCCTGGAAGCAGCCGAGCAAGCCGCCGCCGCCGAACGCGAGAAGGCCCACCAGGCCGAGCTGGATCGCCAGGCGGAGGAACGGCTCAAGGCCCGTGCCGATGAACTCCGACAGCAGGATGAACAGCACAGGGCACAGGTTAAATCGGAAGCTGCCGAAGACTTTAACAAGGTGCTGGGCAGCGATACCGTCGGCCCGATTATCGTGGCTATGCTCGAAGCAAGGCAGATCCGCAACGTGACATTGAATTTTTGAGGTGGAATATGAAAACGAATAACATCGCGTGGCAGATCGAACGCCACCTGAAAAACCGCAAGGCCGACAATGCGCATCAGAGTCACGAACTCGTGAAGGCCGTTGTTAGCCGTTCCTGTTGGTGCAGTTGGCTCTCGGGTCGATCGTCGCTTTCTGTGGCGATTCTGGAGCATGTCGTGTCCCACCTGGGCCTGCGTATCGTAATCGTGGACCGGGCCGGGAAGACGGCGACGGGGAGGGACGTGTAGTGCGCAAATCTAACGCAGGCGCCTCAACCAGGTTGGCGCCTGCGTATTTGTCAAAAGCTTTACAACTGTGCACATGCTTTAATCATTCATAGGCTAGACCTCCTTTCTGTCTTGTCGATCTTCTCTTGTACGGACTCGCGTTTGCGTAATTGCACGCGCAAGTCGATTTTGGCTTTACCTGCTCTCGTCGTGCCATGCCACCCGGCGATATCGTATTGAGATCCGCCAATGGTAATTATTCCCCACATATCTGGTTTCTCCAGATTGTCCTTGTATTCGTTGGCAATAATGAAACCGTGTCGGCGTTTCACTTTTATCCCTTCTGAAAACTCGCTTTATTTGCCGATTATCCTGATTCCGGCAGAATCCCGCACGATCATTTTGACGTCGTCTGACGTCATGTATTTTGTGGCGTCAACCATACTATTCGTGCCCCCCAGGGCCTTGGCCTGATTCAGCAGTGCCCGGAAATCCTCTGATCGGAGCGATTGACCTTGCTCGATCAGGCTGTGTTCAAGGGCCAACACATTGCATTCCTCGGCGAAGTCTTTGCGTTCCTGCTTTTCTGCCTCAGACAGGACATTTTGGGCCGGTGGCCGTGGATCTGTCGGCTGTTGGGGTGGGCCACCGGCCTGTGTACCGTTTCCTGTGGCGTCCTGTGGCTGTCCCTGTTGAGGCAGCCCAGCCCCTTGCTGCCGTGCCTGCTGAGCCTTTCGGGCCTTAGATAGCGGATCAGGGGCTGAGTCAGGCCTAGTCCCGTTATTATCGTCCCCGGTGCCAATGTTCCAGATCATGCAGTTCAAAAACCGCCTGCCATATGAAAAAGAAGAGCCCGTTGCCTGTGTGCCTGTTTTGTTCACCTGCCCCTGTGGCCCCCGGTCATCTAATGGGACATCGGCAGTTACTGTTTTCGTGTGTCCAGATTGGTGCATTATATCAGCAACCATTCTGATACAGCCATCTTTCAGTGGGTGTTTGTCTGTGCTGAATCCTTCAGCAAACGTAACGGCAAAGCCCTCATCAGTGTAAATAGGCCTGCACATAGCCAGAATAGCTTCCAGGTCGGCATACCTAGAACGCTCCCCTTGCCTGTTTTTTAACACAATCTGCATTCTGCTATGAGCGTTAACCATGGCCGCGTTAAATTCAACGTGGGCCTGCCGGTTCAACACTCTCTCTTGCGCATCCAGGAACAAATGGACCTTCTCTGGCGTCACTCCTGGATTGGTCGCTATTCTCTCAAATGCCTGCATCATTGTCATCATGGGGTCGGGCTGGACCGGCGCCAGCTCCGTCGGTTGCTCTGTGGCTGGGACCAACTCGCCTTCAACCAGGTTGGCTGCTGTTTTATTGTTCATGGTTCACCTCGTTATTCTATGCTAAAAAACATCTTCGATATTCGGGATTTCTTCCGTGGTTTGCGGAAAACCTTCCATGGCGGACCTTAATTCGCTTAACGCGTCTCGCCAGGTTGGCCCCCTGTACCAAGTGTATCCATCAACATAAACCCAACACTTGGTTTCATGTTGGCCGCCATAGGAAGTTGTTAAGTCGAATGTAAGGGTGCGATGCTTGCCGTCAGCTAAACGGTCGAGTTCGGCTTGTGCATCTTTAAACGTCATAGTTCACCTCGTTATTCTGCGTATCAGGTTAAAAAGGCCGCGGCCGGCGACAGACCTTAATTGTCGGTGCCTAATCCTATATTATAAGCCTGATTCAGAGCACTTCTGATCCAACTGAGATCGCGTCCGAAAGTAGCATCTTCGGATTCCATTGCGTCTGATTGAATCCATAGGACCTTCCCCAAATGTGTTGCCTTGATGTAAGTCGCGTATTCTTTGCCAGCTCCATTACCTGAAACCTCTGATGCTTGTTCTGGTGTTAAGTCTTCAAAGCTGATAGTTTCAAACTTCATAGTTGTTCCTTTCATGAATTGCCCTGTTAATACATTTACTCCGTCTTGCAAATAAACTCGTACCATACTTCACATCCTTTCAAAACGGCCCAACGCCAGCGTCTTTAAGTGCCCAATCTGACGCATTGATATATTCAACCTCGCCTCTGTTAAAGTGGCCCGGCCTGTCCATGAACTTCTCAACCCAACAGCCCGGCCAAACATCGTCGCCTACGAACATTTTGTATTCAGCCAAAAGCTTCCGGTACAATACTCGGCCACGGTCAACGGTATCGGGCCAAACCTCGTATGGTAATTCCACATAAGGTGCTTCCTTTTCTTGCGCTATAATCATATAGTGGCAATCATCTCCGGTCAACGCCTGATAGCCATCATGATAAAATGCCGATTGCTGATCATAGGCACAGTCCACAATCACCTTTTGAAACTTTTTGGGGCTTACGTTTATGTAGTCCCCTGCCATAGAGGATTTAAGATCCGCGAGCACAAAGTCTTCGCGTCGCAGGTAATCCAACTTGGCCTTACACCGCACGCCTGTCACTTCGTCATCCCAAACAATCACAACCTCAGCCTCTCCGCCCTGTATCCACTCGAAAGCGGGCCGCTGCTTCAGCTCCTCATACATGCCGTTTATGGTATCCAAGTCAGACTGATCAAGGATCGTCTTGCCACTGGCGGCCAGGGCTGCCGTCAAGAGATCCCGCTTGTCTTTTTTGGCGACTACCATCTCGTCACACTGGGCGATGGTAATGGTTTTTTTGAGCGCCAACTCTGTGGCGTATGTCTGAAAGGCCTGCTTCCCCACGGTTGTGTTGAGTGCGAACGATGGCATAATCAGACACTGCTGTTTGAACTTCTCGGGTTCCAAAATACCCATGTGATACGCTATACCGATACGCTGCGCGTCAGTTTGTAGTTTTGGATTGTCCAACAAATGCTTGGCCCGCCTGGGCGACTGATCCGCTATCAACCGCAGCAGTGAGTTGTTGACAGCGTCGATCTTGAAGTACTCGTCGTACGACATGCCAGGGTAGATGCCTGGTTCCATCTTGATACGTTCCATTGGTTCACCTCGTTACAAAAGTTATTGTTCCAGGTTATTTGGCTGCCGGCAGTTTGCCGCACGCAAACTCTTCATAGGACACCGATCTTCCAGTAGGCCCACAGTTTAAAATAGATGCTCCCTTTGACAGCCTTACAGTCTGCACATCATTCTGGGGTTTACGTTCCGAAAATGGTTCATATTTAATCTCACGACATCCGGTTCCACTGCAATCAAGACACACAACTGCAACGCCCTTTGGTTCGGCAAAACCACGATATAATCCAGTCCCCCCGCATGATCCACATTCGGCTTTTACGCTTTGCATACTAAGTACTCCTTTCCAGTCCCGCGATCATTTGAACAGCCAGGACCAGGCCTTTTTCGTCAGATAGTTCAGTAGGGCCATCGCTGTGAACAGAGCCACGGAAGCACCTAGAACAACCACCCAGTGCGCCACGGTATCCGGCAGAATAGTGTCGTAGTCAATCGGCAGCCGCATCACCAGCGGATGTGCCAATACGCACAGCTTGCCGGTAACTGCAACGGTACACCCCATCATGTACGCTCTGATCGTGTTCTTTACCTTCATTGGTTTCACCTTTATTGGTTTTGAGTTATTTTTGTCGTCATAATCTGAACAACAGGTGATACGTGATCTATGACTATCCCACTGCCAACAGTACATGAGCATTTTGGCCCCGGACTGTTCACTGGTTTTGTCACCATGATATTCCTGATAGTGCGTACACATAGTACAGTCCGTTTTTGCCATTGGTTTCACCTCTTTCTTTTCGGGTTGAATGTTTACCGCTCGCCTGTCTATGAGATTATTTACTGCCGCCGTTGCCTGTCGGGCCGCATAATCCCTAATGATCTGGTCCTGTGCCCGTTGGGTCGCATGATCAGCAATACTCATACCGCCAGGCACCTTTATGACCCTGCCTGCCAGTTGCTGAGCAGCCTGTTGAGCTTGTAATTGAACGCCCATCGATAAACTCATAGTTCAAGATCCTCCCGAGCAGCAATCTCCTGATTCGCACGCAAAGCATTCGACGGCGTCAAGGCCTCCTGGATCTGCTGCGTAAGGCACAAGCACAGATCGGCACAGCCGTCGAACTCCTGGCCGCAATAGATGCACACCATGGTTTCTGATACCGTAATTTCTGCACGCTTTAACATAGTACACCTTGTTATTCGACAGCAGCCAACCGTTTACCTTGTTCAGGGCCTGCATTTACCACGGTGTGTTTAACTCCACGATACAGGACAATCTCCCCAACACAAAACGTGGTATTCCAGCAATCCCATTCTGTTACTGTGGGGAGATCATCATAAGTAACTTGTGAGTCGTATTCATTTTGGGCACTACTTAATCGATCTCTGTCTAATTTATCCCAATTAGGCGTACTCATAATCTAATCCTTTCTATGGGTAGACATCCCGTAAGTCTAAGCCCAGTTTCATTAATCCGGTTCTAATCTCTATTATAGTTGTTTCGCCGCAGTTCCTTGTTTCGGCCAGTTCCTTTGCGGTTAGTTTGGTTATATCGCGTATAGTCTTTACGCCAAGTTTAGCCAGTATCTTCTTTGCCCGACAGTTATATTGTAACTCCGTATAATCCTTATTAAGCAAGGTATTTAAGGCAACTGGGGCAAACTCGTCGGAAAACGGAACAAAACAGGATGTTAGCAAAATCGGTGTAATACCCCCGTCATTCATATGCCACTGAGTAACAATCCAGCCGCTAGGAACTCTACGAAAGGAACACCCAGTTGCAATGCACAACACCTCGTTTAATTCCAGGTCATGGATACTTTGCATGGTTATCTCCAAGTAAAACCGGCCCAGGGGTCAGCACCTGTGCGAGACCCCTGGGCGCTGAGGCGAACTGCCGCTTGCGCGACGGAACGTGCGTCATAGTAATTTGTCTGTCCACCTCTTTGGCATAGTAGCTTTCTCGACGCTCAGCCGAGTGCTTGCTATCCGCTACCGAATACCTTTTCTGTCTGTGCTCCATATTAAGTTTTCAAAATGAGAGTTCGCAATTATGGGTCGAACTCTCAAAGCCCCAAGATGGCCCATCCGTGGGCCTAGCCATCCGTGGCCGCCGTCCATGAAAGAAAAGAAACCACGACGCCCCTGCGGAGGGAGAGGAGAGGAAAGCGAGATAACGGCGCGCCGTGGTTATTTTTGATGATTAGTTCCATTTATTCGCCTCACAAATAATTGAATTTTGAACTTGCTACAATTTACCACATATCTGAATTCTGTCAACAGAAAAACTCGGGAGTTCCTGAAATGGTGGCCGAGTCGCCCGTTTGGGAAGGGCTAGAAAGGTGGAAAATGGAACTCGCCTTGCGGGCCAATATTTCCTGCCTCAATGCGCCTTACCCTTTCCGCCCGAACAAGTGCTGCACCAGCTTTAGCCGCAAACTCCTGGAGCCGTCGCGGATTCCGTACGCCTTTGGCAATCCATCGGGTAGACGTTTTGTTGGTCAGCAAAAAACCGAGTACAGGGAAACCGCCGATAATTGTAGCCGCCCCACCTCTTATCGCCTTACCTGTGTCTGCAATTAAACCCCCTATTGCACTTGCTTCAAGAATTTTCACAAGGACGCTTGAGCCTTCAGAGGTTTGCCCTAGTATTTCATCCAAGCGGCCTATGTCTTTCAGGTCACGAAGAACTTGTGGATCTGTAAACGTATTTTTCAACATCTTGTCACCCAAGTCATTTAGGGTCTTATTGAAATTCCCGCTCTTTAGTGCATCGTCTACCCATGCGGCCCTTACTACATCAAATCTTTTAGTGCCGAGCTGCTTTTTCCACTTCAAAAGAGATTGGGTGTTGTCTTTCTGGATCACTCTATTTGCGATTAAATTTGGATTACTATCAACTAAATTCAAAGCAGATTTAACAGATCGTTTTTCAAAAAAGGCAGCCCCTTCAGTATTAAACATTTTTGCAACAGCATATAGATCGTCCGTTTTTCCTTTACCAAAGATACGCTCTAATGCGGGCCCCCCCATCTTATTCAAACGTTTTGTCATTTCTCTGCCGATACTCGTGCCACTTTTAAGCGATTCCGTCACCTGCTGATTCAGCCAAGTATCCGCAAGCTCCGAAACAGTCTCTTTTCCAAGTGCTTTTTCTGCCAATTCTACACTTTTAGGCGAACCATCTTTAAAGATATGTTTGATTAGTGCTTCCGGTTGCGCAGAATCCAGTAACCGGTGTATTTGTTTGACGAACGGCTGCTTTTCAAACTCAATATTTTTGCGTGCAGCGTTCCTCGCGTCCAAAAGAGCGTCATTTACAGCGGGATCGAATCGGTCCAGGGCTACTTTCAAGTCTTGATCTACCGCGTCAGTTATTGATTTTATACCTTTTTCTAATGTGGGATCTTTCGACCGTGACCCAACCTGTTCAAGTTTACGTGCTTGACTTTTCAGTTGCGCGCGTATGCCTTTGTCAGCATTTTCAACAAAGGTTTTTTGTGGCCCGGTCAAAATTATATCTGCTAGTTCCAACATGTTCGTTCTAGCTGGAGATTCGCCAAGCGGAGTCCATTTGTCCTTGACCCGTTGAGCAGCCTCGAAGGCGCTATTTAACGGCACAATATCGCCAGCTTCTTGACTACTTATTCCACTTGCTTTAGCTAGATCATCGACCTTAGTGTATGCCCGCGTGACAATTTCTTTGTTTACGCCGACAACTGTTTCTCGTGCCCCACGAACAACATTTTCTATAACCTGGGGATCTAATGGTTTCTTCCCATTCAAGATGCCAGTTGCAAATCGTTGATGGAAATCGCCAATGTTCTTATTCAAAACTTGCGAAATTTCTTCAGCTATTTCGTCTTTGCTCACCCGGCCACCCGCTTCTCGCCACAACTGATCTATCATCTCTTTCTTCATTGTGTTCAGGGCTTCCGGGTTCGCCAACTTTAGCGTTCTTTTGAGCTTTCCTCCGCCAATCATGGAACTTGCCAAAAAGTTCTCAAGACCCGTCAAAACACTTTGTCCGCGTTGCCCTTGCGGTAAACCAGCTTCACCTTTTTTTAGAGATAGCCTTGTTTTAGCGGCTACTCCGACGCCCTTTGTTCGCTTACCAGCCTCTGTCAACTTCCTAGACAGTCTTTCCATTCCCGGCAATTGCCTCCCTCTTGCAATTCCACCAGACAGCGCGCGGCCAAGAAGGCCCCCAGCAGCTATACCCCCAACCTCTGACAGCGCCTCCTGGCCAGCAGACTCTAATTGTTCTCCAGCAAAACCTTCCCCAACCTTCCCCGTGGCGACTTGCTGAAATCCTCGACCGCCAGCGCCGCCGAAAGCCGCCCCTAATATAGCTCCACCGGCACGAATCGGGACACCAAGATACTTTAGATGTGGGGGTAAGTTTTGGGTAAGATTGCTGGCAATACGTTCAAATGCGAGTGATCCTGCCGCCGCTCCAACGCCTTGAGGTACTAGGGACCGCTTTTTTCTAATGGGCGTTCTATCAATAAGCTCATTGAGTCGCTGCTGAGCTTCCTCTTCGGGAGTGATTGGCTCTGATCGTATATGACTTCGACCGCCCTGCAATTCTGGGTCAGATTGCCTTAGCATATCATCAAGTGACATCCCCATAGGTGGTTGGCCGGGTGGCGTAACGGTGCCCGCCTGTTCTGGATCTGACTGTGCAAGTAACTCGTCAAGGGTTGCCATGTCTATTGACCTCCACCAGAACTTCCAAGGGCTTCTTGTATCTGAGCTTCTGTAAACGTTCCCCTACGTCGCAACTCGGCTGCCTTTTGCTCGTTTGTTGCATTAGTTGCATCAAACGGAGGACCCGCTGTATTTGGTAATCCAACCAGATTTTCTTCAATACTTAAGTAAGTGGAGACGTTTTCGACCAAAGCTTCCAGCTTGCCATCAAAGGTTTTATCAGGATCAAACAAACTGGGCAAGGTTGGCTTCCACTTTGCAAGTTCTGTGTCACTCAGTTGTTTACCGGCCTTGTTATACATTGTCTCTAGTAATCCCGCCACTCCAGCTTCAAATTTAGCGCTGTTTTTTGTACCTCCGCCAAGTCGATTCTTTATCCATGTTGCAATTCCATCCATAGGGCCCGTGTAACCTTTTAGCCAAAGATCGCGGACGCTGTCACCTGCTGCAATTATACCTTTTTTTGCTGCAAATCGCTGTATCTGACCTTCGGTTAAATCGCGAGTATTGACGTTGGTTGTTATTTTTGTTTCGGCTGGGCCATGCTTCAATTCCCCTGTGATAACATGTCTTTGCATAGACCGTCCTGTGTTCGGATCAACTTCGTCACGAAAAAGCGATTTACCTTTAGCTACAAGGCTTGCCTCCATTTGCGCCAACGTCTTCGCTGATGGCCTGTTTTTACGAATTTGCGATTTAAGTAGTTTCCGTTTTAGCCTCTGATCTTTCCGTTCACTCGGCGTCAAGTCACCTCGGGTAATCCGGCGTTTCTGTTCCAGGTCAAAAGCCGATTCCTGCCCTGCTAGTCTCGAAGTCTGCGTCTGCGCCTGCTGCAACGGCGTCTGCTGCTGTCCCAACAGGGTTTGCAGGAATGCATTCTGAACAGCCGGTGTCTGGAACTGAGGCACTTGGCCGGTCTCACCTTGACGTTGTGCTCCAAAAGGTAGCGGTGCTCCAGATGAGAACGCCTGCTCCGTCATAGCCTCACGCTGTTCAGGGGGCGCTTGCTGGAATTGCAAGAACTGCATGAACTTCTGTACGTCATTCTGTTGTGTCTGTGCCGGTGATTGGATACCAAGCAAGGGTCCTATGGTATTTTGACCGAACTGCTGGCCGAGATTCTGGCCCAATAAACCCAGTGCCTGTGCTAACGGATCTACTGGTGCTGGTATGAAACTTGCCATTTCATTGTCTCCTAAATTAGCGTCTAGCGCGGCCAGCAACACCTAACCCCATGGCACTAAGCCCGCCGCCGAACCCGCCGCCGAACCCACCACCGAGCCCGCCACCGATTCCACCTACGAAAGACCT
>Ga0255058_10002223_pt1 | contig 10742 bp, 8 predicted proteins | sample Cases_109_9_MG_FD_188637 | JGI IMG/M metagenome (GOLD analysis project Ga0255058, IMG submission 188637) | Seawater microbial communities from Amundsen Gulf, Northwest Territories, Canada - Cases_109_9 | ecosystem: Environmental > Aquatic > Marine > Gulf | place: Canada: Northwest Territories... | reverse complement strand
TCGCCACGTTGACGATCGTGTTTAGCACGGTGAGGGACAGGACGCGCTGAGGCATCCGTCGCACGAGATCGAACCCGATCGGGCCACCAAGGTCGTGCACGACCAGATGGAACGAGTCGATATCGGTCGCGGCCAAAGCCTTCTCCAGCCAGGCCGACAGCCCGGTCCACGTGTAGTCGAAGTCTGCGAGTCGGTCCGCGAACCCTAGCCCGGGAAAGTCCATCGCCACGCCTTCCAGCTCGCGGCTCGCCAGCTCCGGGAGGATCTTGCGGTAGAGATAGGCCGAGGTTGGAACGCCGTGAAGACACACCACCGCGGGACCGGTTCCCTGTCGCCAGATGCGGGTCGAGGCGGTGCCGGGGATGTCGAGGGTAGCGCCCTTGGCGTACCATTCCTGGAGAAGAGTGCTGGGCATGTCTTTCTTGTTGAGCTTCATGGCGCCTCCAACAGACTCGCGCTTCGTCCGGGTTTCCTGTCTTGTACCACATGCTCGTGTCTCACGGTCGTTCGCAGTGGCTGTCGGTCGGAACCTTTGGCATGCTTACTGCGGGTTCCGACGATAACTAGCGTGCAGCGGCGGATCTTCGTGGGGAGCGCCGCCCCTGGAAACCGATTGACCAGCGATAAGGAGTTGAGATGAGCGACCAGATGAAGGATAAGACCGTCATCGTCACAGGCGGTAACAACGGAATTGGGCTCGAGACTGCCGTCGGTCTGGCCAGGCTCGGAGCGCACGTCGTCATCACGGCTCGTAACGAGGCGAAAGGCGGGGCTGCGCTGGCCGACATCAAGAGCCGCTCCGACAGCGACAAGGTCGAGCTCATGCTGGCCGACTTTGCTTCGCTGGCATCGATCCGTGACTTCGTGAAGAAATTCAAGACGAACCACGACCGCCTGGACGTGCTCGTCAACAACGCCGGCGGTATCAACACCAGCCGCTCAGAGACGCTGGACGGCTTCGAGACCACCTTCGGCGTCAACCACCTCGGATACTTTCTCGTCACGAACCTCCTGCTTGACATGCTCAAGGCGAGCGCGCCTGCCCGCGTCGTCAGCGTCAGTTCCGGGGCGCACCTGCGGTCCAAGGGGATGAACTTCGACGATCTAAACGCCGAGCAAGGCTACAGCGGGATGGGCGTCTACGGAAGGTCCAAGCTGGCCAACGTGCTCTTCACCTACGAGTTGGCGAGGCGGGTCGAAGGCTCAGGCGTCACGGCGAACTGCCTCCATCCCGGCGTCGTGCGCTCCGGATTCGGGCAGAACAACGGTGGCTTGATTTCGTTCGTCTTCAAGTCTGCGTACACGCTCATGACGCCGTTTACCAAGTCCAACGCGCAGGGTGCGGAGACCTCCATCTATCTCGCCTCCTCAGCTGACGTCGAGGGGGTCACCGGCAAGTACTTTGCGGATAGCAAGGATGTACCGTCCAGCCCGGCCTCGCACGATGAAGAAGCTGCTAAACGGCTGTGGGAGATCAGCGAGCAGATGACGGGCCTTGCCGCCGCACCCGCCTAGTACGTGAGGCGGAGTGTCTACGAGGCCGCCGGCATGACGCGGATCCTGGCGGCGACTGACAGTCCAAGAGACACGCTCTCGTCATCGATCAGGATGATGATCACGCCAGTGGACGCCACTTTTTCCTGGATACTGATCTCACGCCCGGGCTTGAGGTTGTGGCGTTCCAGATAATGCAGGAGCTCGAGGTCCTGCTCTAGTTCCTCCGAGATGAACTGAACAGTCGCCCGGTCGCCAGCGCTTAGAGTGTCAAGCGGCACGAGATCTGGGCTTAACCTGGCGCCCGTGCCGGGGATGGGGCTTCCGTGTGGGCAGGTCTGCGGCTTTCCCAGCATCTCAAAGATGCGCTGCTCAATGACGGGAGTCAGGCCGTGTTCGAACTGGTGAGCTTCAGCGTGGGCATCCGCCCAGGCGAGCCCGAGGGCGTCGACCAGGAAGCGCTCGGACAGGCGGTGACGCCTGGCGATATTCTCCGCCAGGCCGCGTCCGTGTGGCGTAAGGTGGATGGTCTTCTTGTCGTCGATATCGACCATGCCATCCCGCTGCAGGCGCTGAACAGTGGCCCAGGCTGTTGGTGGAGTGACTTGCATCCAGCGGGCAAGCCGGGCGGAGATAACCTTCTCACCCTCGGTCTCAAGGCTGTAGATAGTCTGCAAGTAGTCGTCGACCGTGGACGACGGGCGGGGCTTTGATTCGGCTTTGGCCACGGTGTCTCCTCCCGAATTGTGGCTCCCGAGCGGCCGGCCAAATTGGCCGGGCGCTCTGCGCAGCCCAGATGCGCCTAACAGCAGGATAATACGTGACGTAGCCGCGAGGGAACTCGCATGAACGCCTGGTCACCGGAAGAAGTGCGCGGGAGCTATGGCGCGCGGCCGGTTCACGAATGACCCTACAGCACGTGCTCCAGCAGCCCAATGCCGTAGAATCCCGCTGTCGCCACAAGAATACCGCGCAGTACTTTCCCCATCAGCATCGCCGGATAGAAGACACGCACTGGTACCCGCGTTGCCCCCGCCACCAGACCGGCGACATCGAACAGCGGTGACGGCGTCAAGGACATCGCGAACGCGGTTATGAAGGCGCGGCGCTTCATCCAGCTTTTAAGTGGCACGGCGTTTACGCTCGGATGCCGCCAAAGACAACGAATCCGCGCTCAGCGTGACTCCGCTGGTTCCGAGGATGGACGGGCACGCCGTCAAGGTCGAAGGCGTTCCGGCCCGCGAGGCCCCACATTAGCTGTCAGGCATCGCCTCACAGGCTCCGGGCCGGACGGCCCTTGTAGCCCACCAGGCCCCGGCTTAACTTCTACTCAATTCAATAGATCTATAGATAGAGGCGAGCAACATAGACTTTATCTATAGACACTAGACACGGAGGTCACGTTTATGAAGGTCTCCAGAAGGACAGCATTGAAGGGCGGCGCCGGAGTAGGCGCCGGGCTCTTTCTCAGTCGATACGTGCCAGGTTGGTTATCCTCGGACGCCGAGTCGGGAGTTCGCATGACGCCCCTTGTCCAGGAGGGGGTGGAGGAGTGGATCCCCACCACCTGCTGGATCGGCAAGCAGGACTGCGGCATGCTGGCCCGGAAGATAGACGGGCGCGTGGTCAAGTTCGAAGGCCTTCCGGCAGCCCCTCGTAACCAGGGGACGCTCTGCCCGAAGGGAGTGGGCCAGATTCAGGCGATCTACGATCCGAATCGCGTCAAGACTCCTCTGATTCGCACCAACGAGAAGGGTGTGACAGGGGAGTGGCGTGAGGCCAGCTGGGACGAAGCATTGACGCTTGTCGGTGATGCGATCAAGGAAGAGAACGACGCCGGTAGGACCTGGATCTGGCAGAAGGGCCGCAGCAAGGCCAAGAACTTCTACGACAACGCCTTCGTCCACGCCTCCGGAGGACTGAAGCTCCATCACGGGGCGTTCTGCTCCGACGCGGGATATCGGGCCATGGAGTACACGACCGGCCTGCACGGCGTCATGCACCCCGACTTCCGCCTCACCAAGTATCTGCTGTCGTTCGGCTGGGACGTGACGAACGGCGGCGGCAACAAGTACTGCCAGATCACCTGGCACCAGGAGCTGATAGAATCCCGAGAAAATGGCCTGAAGCTGGTTCAGCTGGACCCGTCGCGGCGCGTGGCAGGGCCATTCGCCGACGAGTGGCTGCCAATCAGGCCCGGGACCGACCTGGCGTTCTTCCTGGCCCTGGCCAACGTCCTTGTCGATGAGGGCTTCCTGGACAAGCCGTACCTCACGAAGTTCACCAATGCTCCGTTCCTGGTGAAGCCAGACGGTTACTTCTTGAAGAAGACAAGGACGGAGACAGTCGAAGGGGACGAGGGCGAGGAAGAGGTGGAGGTTGAAGTGCCCCAGGTGTGGGATCTCGCTTCCGGCAGCGCCAAAGACCATGACGCGGACGGCGTCGAACCTGCCCTGGACGGCTCATACACGGTTGACGGACAGTCCGTTAAGACCGGCTTCGAAGTCTTCAAGGACCACATCGCCGGATCAACCCCGGAATGGGCCGCTGAGATTACTGGCCTGAAGGCCTCTCAGATACGCCAGGTTGGCCTGGATATGGGCAAGAACGCCATGATCGGCAGCACCACCGTCGTTGACGGGGTGGAGGTCCCGTACCGTCCGGTCGCCATCATGGCCTACCACGTGTCCCAGCAGGAGCTGGGGTTCCAGGCGCTGAGGGCCGCAGTCATGGTTGAGATGCTGCTGGGGGCCGTGGGCGCCGCGGGCGGACAGATGACCGACTTCAAGTGGTCTATCTACAAGAACTACGAGCCGTTCGGTAATCTGAAGATTTCCGATCCGCCTTACAACATCTACCTCAAGAACAGCAAGTTCTTCCCGATCAACAGCAACTGCTCCTCCATCGTCGCCCACGCCATGCTCGATCCTGACAAATGGGAAGTGGAGGAGGTGCCGCAGGTCAACATCATCCACATGGCGAACCCGGTCATCGCCTTCCCGGACCAGAAGGCGATCATCGATTCCTACATGAAGTTCCGGTTTGTCGCGGTCATTGATCCGTGGCTCAGCGAGACGGCCGACCTCTTCGCGAATGTCGTTCTACCCGCCGCCACGATCGAGAAGTACGAGGGGCCGCTGAGCGTGGGCACGCAGTACACCGATGCAAAGGCGCTGCGGCTGCCGCCCATGGACCCGCTCTACGACTCCCGCGGCGACATCGACATCTACCTCGACCTCTGCGAGAAGGCGGACATCCTCTACGGTGCGGACGGCTACATAGACGAGATCAACCAGGAGCTGGACCTGGAGGGCGAATTCGCCCTTGATCTGAACACCAGGCCCGACGTCAGGGACATCTTCGACCGCTGGTCCAGGTCTCAGGAGCTTGAGGGCGGAATTGAGTTCTTCGAGCAGAACGGAGTATGGGACAAGGGGTCTCTTTCCCCTGACAAGCGATACGGGTACGCCACCGATCCGCCCTTCGGCGGCGCCCTCCACCGCTTCTACGGCGAGTCCCTCCTTGACGCCCAGGACCGGATGAAGGAGAAGGGTGCGGACGAGATCTTCACGCGGCTCTACACCGCCTTACCAACGTGGATGGAGCCAACGCTTGAGGGCTCACCAGCCGAATACGACCTGTATCTCATCAGCCGCAAGATGATTGAGTTCAAGCAGGCAAGGAGCACCTTTGTGCCGCTCCTCAATGAGCTGGCACCCAGACAGTTCCTGGAGATCAACCCGAAGACGGCCCGGGAGAAGGGCATCAGCGATGGCGATGAGATAGTGATCGAATCCCAGAACGCCGTGACAGGCGAGACGCGTACGGTCAAGACCGTAGCCGCCTACCTGGAGACCATCCGGCCCGACACCGTTTGTCTGCCCCACTCCTACGGTTTCTTCACGAACCCGATAACCAAGGATCAAGGCCCCTCATCCAACACCCTGTTCTTCAGCGGTGAGGGCTACGTGAGCAACACAGCCGACCAGTCCTTCCACGTGAAGGTCAAGGTCGAGAAGGCCTAGCCGGAGGTAGATGACGATGCCGAAATTAGGAATGGTAATCGACCTCGATAAGTGCTACGGCTGCCGCGCCTGCATGGTGGCCTGCAAGGTGGAGAACAACACCCCGGAGTCCCACTTCTGGATGTACGTCTTCCGACTGGAGGAAGGTGAGTATCCCAACGCCAGGGTCACTTTCCTTCCTCGTCCCTGTATGCACTGTGACAACGCACCATGCGTGAAGGTCTGTCCTGTGGAGGCGCGCTATCACGAAGAAGGCGGGATCGTGGCCACCGATTGGGACCGATGCATCGGCTGCCGCTACTGCGCCGTCGCCTGTCCTTACGGAGTCAACAACTTCAACTGGACCAAGCCAGAGGAGGACCAGTACCTCAATTGGGACGACCCCGACCTCATCCCGTTGACCGCTGGCAACCTGCCCTACGCCAATCCCGATCTGGAGGGACGCTACGGCGGCAAGAACCGGAGGATCGCCGGCGGCAACCATCGACATGGCGTGATGGAGAAGTGCACCTTCTGCGTGCACCGCCTAGACAAAGGGCTCGATCCGGCCTGCGTGGCCAACTGCCCTGCATTCGCCCTTCACTTCGGCGACCTGGACGACCCGGACAGCAACGTCTCCCGGCTGCTGGAGCAGAAGAGGTCCTGGCGTCTGCTGGAGGAAGACGATACTGATCCCAAGGTCCATTACGTTGGTGGCGCTCCGCCTCCAGAATACGTTCGGCAGATCGAAACCGTGAAAGCGAGGGAGTGAGCCATGGCTACACGAACAATGGAAAGTCGGACGGCGCTCTCCAATTACGGCTTCTACGCGTGGATAGGGTTTCTTGCGGTAATCGTCGTCATCGGACTCATCAACTTCATACGGCAGACCACTGACGGACACCACCTCACCGGCCTTAGCGACGCGCTCCCGTGGGGTCTGTACATCACCGGTTTCGTCTTCTTCGTGGGCGCCAGCGCGGGCGCGACGATCGTAGGGCTGATGGTGCACGCATTTGGTCGCGATGATTACGCGCCCCTGGCTACGCGGGCACTTCTGGTGGGGCTCCTCTGCCTCGCGGCAGCTGTGTTGTTCATCGCAGTCGACGTAGGGAGCATTCCGCGGATGCTCAGACTACCGTTCATCTGGCGGAACGAAACATCGATGTTCACGTACACTTCGCTGACGTATTACGTCTTCGGCGCGTTGCTGCTCGCGGAGTTGTTCTACACAACGAAGGTTACCCGAGGCGAAGCAACCACCGGCGACAAAACCGTTGCCAAGTGGCTGGCGATAGCGGCCGTGCCGTTTGCGCTGGTCGTCGTGCATGCACCTCACGGAGGTCTGTTTGCCGTCGTGGAGTCCAGGGACTTCTGGGCTAACCCCCTCCTGCCTCCCCACTTCGCCGTCGTAGCGCTCCTCACCGGGACAGCCCTCATGATGGGTGTAGCGGTGGTGACGTCCCTTGTCGACGGGAGAGATCTGGTAAGCAAGAAGACCGTCGCGCACATGGGTTTGCTGCTGGCACTCTTCATCGCCATTGCCGCATTCATGGACTTCTTCGACTTCCTCCTGTACAAGTATTCTGACCAGTTCGCCGGGAACGAGGCATGGGAGGCGTTGTGGTCGGACGGCATAGTCCTCTCCACCCTGCATGTCGGAGGGTACGTTGTGGCCCTTTCAATTATCTTGCTGAACCGCGGAAGGTCCGTGGGGTGGCTGGGGGCTGCGGCAGCAATAGCTGTCATTGCGGCCGCATCGTACCGGTTCAACTTGATTGCAGCCGGGCAGTCAGCGCCCTTGCTGCCGTTCCTCGAAGACGTGAGCTATTCACCGACATGGGTTGAGATATCGATTTCGGCGGGGATCGTGGCCCTCATCACGCTCGCCTACTCGGTGGCGACGAGAGTGCTGCCGATGGAGGAACCGGCCGAACCGCTCGCCGAGATGTGAGAGATGTTGTGAGCGAGAATGGCCGTGGAACTGACGGCACAGCTACCGCGATTCCGCTGGCAGATCTCGCCCGGTTCAGAGAGCGCTCCTACCGTCTCCTGAGCCAATCGTTTCTTTACCCTGACGACGCCGTCGTCCAGACGGCCCGAGCGCTGGCTACGGAGCTCAGCGGAGAGCACGCCATTCACGATGAGATGGCGATCTCCGCCGAGTTTCGCCAGATATGCTCGACCTGGCGCGACATTGAGGAGCCGACACTACACCTGATCCAGACGCGCTACGTCTCGCTGTTCGCCGCCTCGGCAGACCGCGTCCCTTGCCCGCCCTACGAGTCAGCTTATCTGGCGGCGCGTGGCGCTTCGGACGCGGTGGTTCTCGCCTCAGTCGAGCGGGATTACGCCACGGCTGGCCTTTACGGGTCCGCCACCAAGAAGCAGTCGCCCGACCACATTTCGATGGAGACGGAGTTTCTGGCCGTCCTCTGTGGGCGGGAAACGCAGGCCTGGGAATCCGAGAAGACGCTACAGGGCGTCGGCCTGCTCGAGAAAGAATCGAGGTTCATCGAGACACATCTCGGAACATGGCTTCGGGCGTTCGCCCGCGATGTCCAGGGAGCGGATGCAGGCGGAGTTTACGCAGAGGTTGCCGCGGCGGCGCTCGCCTTCGTCACTCACGACCGAGACCTGGTGGAGGAGCTGGCTGCCTCGCTTGGCGGCGAGCCGGAGGAGACGCATGAGCGAGTGTGATTCGACTGCGGCCGCGGAGACACAGCCCGTCGCGGGCGATTCCGCGGAGACACTCGTCCTCCTCTGCGGTTCCCTGGGGCGGCGCATTCCTGCACTTGACCCGGGCGAGCTTGCGAACTGGGTTGTTGAGTCCAAAGCTGGAACTCGTGCTGTCGTCGTTCCCGACCTGTGCAGCAGTCTTGGCGCGGTCGCCGAAGCCGCGGACGACGACACCAGGACGTTGGTGCTGGGCCTGTGCAGCAACGAATATCGCGAGCCTGAGTTCCAGCGCAGCGCGCGCAAGGCCGGTATCGACCCCCTGGCCATCGCGGTCGTCGCGCCTGGATCATACAGCGCCACTCTAGAACAGGACCAAGATGTTGGCAGCGTAACGAAGACACTGCTGGCTGCGGCGGTCGCCAGGGTTCGGGCGTTTCCCGGAAGTCAGCCCGAGGACATCAGGCCGTATGTTGTCGGCGGAGGGCAGCGGATCAGCCGCCGCGCTCTCTTCACCACGCCCCCGATCGCCTACCGGCCCGTTGTGTCCATCGACCGTAAGGTGTGCGCCGCCAGTACGGGCTGCGACCAATGCGTCGAGGCCTGTCCCGCGGATGCACTCGCGAACGTAGACGGCGCAATCCGGGTCACGCGCCGGAGCTGTGTCTCTTGCGGCCTCTGCCAGAGCGCCTGCCCCACATCCGCCGCCCAGCTTCCTGGCCAGACTATCGCTCAGTTAGAGGCGGAAGTCAGGGAACTCCTCACGAATCCCGCGCTCGACTCAGATGTCCCTCGCGCCACCCTGTTCGTCTGCCGTCAGAATGTATCCGCCCTTGACTCACTGTCACGATCGTCCTCGCCGATGGCGCCACAGTGGTTGCCGCTGAGCGTTCCTTGTTCAGGATTCGTCTCACCGGCCATCATCCTGCAGAGCCTCGCGCACGGCGCTGCTGCCGTTGGCATCCTCGGCTGCGGAAACGACTGTCGCTACGGCCAGCGGGAGCACACGCAAGGCAAGATCGATTACTGTCAGAAGGCTCTCGCAGCGCTCGGCTTGCCATCTGGCGTCGTAACGTTCTTCGACGCATCGCTCGGCGCCTCCAGTCTCGCCGCCAGCCTCAACAGCCCCCTCGAGGGCTGGCGAAACGCCGCCGCTCTTACCTCCAGGCTCTCGTTCAGCGGACCGAGCGCCGCCGCCAGCGCTCTGATAGCGCTCGCCGCGGCGGCAGCCAATGATGACGCCCCGGCCGCCCTCGACCATCCCTACTCGCCGCTCGGGCTCGTCAAGATCGATTCCGACGGCTGTACCGGCTGCGGGTCCTGCGCTCAGACCTGCCCGACGGGGGCGCTGGATCTCGCGCAGGGGAACACGGTAACGCTGAAGTACGATTCCACTCTGTGCACCGGCTGTGCACAGTGCGTGAGCGTCTGCCCCGAGCGGGTCGTCCACGTGTCGCGGACGACCGATCTCGCGAGGCTCGGCAACGGACCGGAAGGACTATACGAGGACGAGACGGTTCGTTGCAGATCGTGTGGTTCCCCGGTTGCACCAGTGGCCATGTTGAAGCGAATAGAGGCAGCGCTCTCCCGCGACGGCGAGCGGCCCAACGACGCGACGATGCGCACAATCACGAGCCTGTGCCCCGCCTGTCGAGGCAGCGGCATTCCTCTCGCCAGCAACTCCGGGCAGGACGCCGACTAGCCGACGACCCGCACGAACGCCAGGACGCGGGTGCGAGTAGGTCACACAGACCGGGGTCGTCGGGCAAATCCAGGCGCTCGACAACCCGTATGAATATCTTCAGTGTTTCGGTGAACGACCGGAGCGTCTCTGGCAAATTGCTCTCGATGCCTCAGGACGGATGTAGAGGCATGTGAGAGATCCCCGCGATGCGTCAACCATCGACTGACATCACTCACTCAACTGCGGCAGGAAGTCGACCCCTGCCGATGACGTAAACGACCGGGGCCGAACACCGTTCTCTTTGCGTTACGACGCGTTAGTCTTTTGGTGCATGCGCGGCCACCAGGCCTGTGCCGCCTGCCAGGAGCAGGAATGCGCCCGCCAACAGCACGAACAGCCAGGCGGGCGAGCCGCTGGCGTCAGCCGGGCTGCCACCTGTGGGCGGAAGGCCACCGGGAGTCGCCGACGCAGGAAGCGCGGTTGGTGTCGGCGAGTCCGTTGGCGACGGCGTCTGCGTCGCCGGCAGGGCCGTTGGTGGTGCCGTTGGTGTTGCCGTTGGTGTTGCCGTCGGTGGGGCTGTTGGTGGGGCCGTTGGTGGGGCTGTTGGTGGGGCCGTTGGTGGGGCTGTTGGTGGTGTCGTTGGTGGTGCCGTTGGTGGTGTCGTTGGTGGTGTCGTTGGTGGTGCCGTCGGCGGTGTCGTCGGCGGTGTCGTCGGCGGTGTCGTTGGTGGTGCCGTTGGTGGTGCCGTTGGTGGTGCCGTTGGTGGTGCCGTTGGTGGTGTCGTTGGTGGTGTCGTTGGTGGTGCCGTTGGTGGTGCCGTTGGTGGTGCCGTTGGTGGTGCCGTTGGTGGCGCGGTTGGTGGTGAGGTTGGTGGTGGGGTTGGT
>Ga0255058_10002222_pt1 | contig 10744 bp, 7 predicted proteins | sample Cases_109_9_MG_FD_188637 | JGI IMG/M metagenome (GOLD analysis project Ga0255058, IMG submission 188637) | Seawater microbial communities from Amundsen Gulf, Northwest Territories, Canada - Cases_109_9 | ecosystem: Environmental > Aquatic > Marine > Gulf | place: Canada: Northwest Territories... | reverse complement strand
GGCCTCAGCCAGAACACGACCCAGTACACGCTCGCGCAGCGGCTCGACGATATCGCCACCTTCAACGAGCGGAGACATTGCAACGCCATTGCGCGTTTCGCAATCGACCTCCGTGACGACAAGGTCCTGGGCCACGTCCACGAGACGACGCGTCAGGTAACCCGAGTTGGCAGTCTTGAGCGCCGTATCGGCGAGCCCTTTTCGAGCACCGTGAGTCGAGATGAAGTACTGCAGTACGTCGAGACCCTCGCGGAAATTAGCCGTAATCGGCGTCTCGATGATCGACCCGTCCGGTTTGGCCATCAGGCCACGCATACCGGCCAGCTGGCGAATCTGCGCCGCAGAACCACGAGCACCCGAGTCCGCCATCATGTAAATCGAGTTGAACGATTCCTGTTCGACGTCCTTGCCGCTTGAATCTTTTACAACCTCCGAGCCGAGTTTGTCCATCATGGCCTTCGCGACCTGGTCATTGGTGCGAGACCAGATATCGACGACCTTGTTGTAACGCTCGCCTTCGGTAACGAGACCCGACGCATACTGGTCCTGAATTTCCTTAACTTCGGCCTCGGCCACAGCGAGGATTTCGTGCTTGTTCTCGGGAACGACCATGTCGTTTACGCCGATCGAGATTCCGGCCCGTGTAGCGAGGCGAAAACCCGTGTACATCAGGCGGTCGGCAAAAACAACGGTCTTTTTGAGGCCCAGTTGGCGATAACAGGCATTGATGACATTCGAGATCGCTTTTTTCGACATCGGCTTGTTGACGAGATCGAACGACAAGCCGTGCGGAAGAATCTCCGATAGCAGGGCGCGACCAATGGTTGTGTCGACAGTGCGAATGACGCGAACGATCTCTTCATCTTCATTCATCTCCGACAGCGGTACACGAACCTTCACGCGCGCCTGTAATTCGGCCGCGCCATTTTCGAACGCGCGACGCGCTTCATCGATGCTCGCCAGGAGCATGCCCTCGCCCTGCGCGTTTACACGATCGCGGGTCATGTAGTAGAGGCCGAGTACGACGTCCTGTGACGGCACGATAATAGGATCACCGTTGGCCGGCGACAGAATATTGTTGGTCGACATCATCAAAGCACGCGCTTCAAGCTGCGCTTCGATCGACAACGGCACGTGAACAGCCATCTGGTCACCATCGAAGTCAGCGTTGAACGCCGTACAGACGAGCGGATGCAGCTGAATAGCCTTGCCTTCGATGAGAACCGGCTCGAACGCCTGGATACCGAGGCGGTGAAGCGTCGGCGCGCGGTTCAGAAGAACCGGGTGCTCACGAATGACTTCCTCGAGAATATCCCAGACTTCGGCGCCTTCGCGCTCAACGAGCCGCTTGGCAGCCTTGATCGTCGTCGCTTCGCCGCGCATTTGCAGCTTCGAGAAAATGAACGGCTTGAACAATTCGAGCGCCATCTTCTTCGGCAGGCCACACTGATGAAGCTTCAGGGTAGGGCCTACAACGATCACTGAGCGACCGGAGTAATCCACACGCTTTCCGAGCAGATTCTGGCGGAATCGTCCTTGCTTGCCTTTGATCATGTCGGCAAGCGATTTCAGTGGGCGTTTGTTGGTGCCAGTAATCGCGCGGCCGCGACGACCGTTGTCGAGCAATGCGTCTACGGACTCCTGCAGCATGCGTTTTTCGTTGCGGACGATGATGTCCGGCGCGTTGAGCTCGAGAAGTCGGCGCAGACGATTGTTGCGGTTAATCACGCGACGGTACAGATCGTTAAGATCCGATGTTGCGAACCGTCCGCCGTCCAGCGGTACCAGCGGCCGCAGGTCCGGCGGCAGAACCGGCAGGACCGTCAGCACCATCCATTCCGGCTTATTGCCCGAATCGATGAAAGACTCCAACAATTTCAGGCGCTTGGACAGGCGCTTGATCTTGGTCTCGGAACGCGTGGCGTCAATGTCTTCGCGAACGCCGATCACCTCGCGATGCAGGTCGATCGTCGTGAGCATCTCACGAACGGCTTCGGCACCCATGCGAGCGTCGAATTCGTCGCCATACTGCTCCAGCGCATCGAGATACATGTCGTCGGTCAGCAACTGGCCGCGCTCGAGCTCGGTCATGCCGGGTTCGACCACAACAAATGCCTCGAAATACAACACGCGCTCGATTTCCCGCAGCGTCATGTCGAGCATGAGACCGATTCGGCTCGGCAGCGATTTCAGGAACCAGATGTGCGCCACCGGGCTCGCAAGCTCGATGTGCGCCATGCGCTCGCGGCGCACCTTCGTCTGAGTAACCTCAACGCCGCACTTTTCGCAGACAACGCCGCGGTGCTTCAGGCGCTTGTACTTACCGCACAAGCACTCGTAGTCTTTGATCGGGCCAAAGATCTTTGCGCAAAACAAGCCATCCCGTTCAGGTTTGAACGTGCGGTAGTTGATCGTCTCAGGTTTCTTGACTTCGCCGAACGACCACGACCGAACCATGTCCGGCGACGCCAGACCGATGCGAATCGCGTCGAAGTCATCGACGGGGTTCTGGTATTTGAAAAGCTTAAGCAGATCTTTCATTAGTCTGTCTCCAGCTCAATGTTGATGCCCAGAGAGCGAATCTCCTTGACCAACACATTGAACGATTCCGGCATTCCGGCATCCATCTCATGCTCACCGTCGACGATATTCTTGTACATCTTGGTGCGGCCCTGGACGTCGTCCGACTTGACCGTCAGCATTTCCTGCAAGGTGTAGGAAGCGCCATAGGCTTCGAGCGCCCAGACCTCCATTTCACCGAAGCGCTGACCACCGAATTGCGCCTTGCCACCCAACGGCTGCTGCGTGACAAGACTGTACGGTCCCGTCGAGCGGGCGTGCATCTTGTCGTCAACCAGGTGGTTGAGTTTCAGCATGTACATATAGCCGACCGTGATGTCGCGATCGAAGCGGTCGCCCGTGCGCCCGTCATACAACGTCGACTGGCCCGACTGGTCGAGACCGGCGAGCTCGAGGAGCCCCTTGATCTCTGCCTCCGTGGCACCATCGAATACCGGCGTCGCCGTCGGTACACCGTTGGTCAGGTTACTCGCCAACTCGGTGACTTCCGCATCGGTCAGGCCCTTGATGTCTTCCGTCTTGCCGCCGGTCTTGTTGTAAATCTCGTCGAGGAAAGCTCTGAGCTTGGTCATCGACTCGCGCGCCTTCAGCATTTCGTCGATCTTCTTGCCGACACCCTTGGCCGCCCAGCCCAGGTGCGTTTCGAGCACCTGGCCGACGTTCATTCGCGAAGGAACGCCCAGCGGGTTCAAAACGATATCAATCGGGTTGCCATCTTCGAGATACGGCATGTCTTCGACCGGAACAATCGTCGAGATAACGCCTTTGTTGCCGTGACGGCCGGCCATCTTGTCGCCCGGCTGAATGCGGCGTTTCACGGCCAGGTAAACCTTGACCATTTTGAGCACGCCCGGTGCGAGATCGTCACCAGCCGTAATCTTGGCTTTTTTCACCTCGAATCGGCTGTCGAACTCATCGCGCTGTGCGCTCAAACGTGCAGAGGCTTTTTCAAGCTGCTCGTTCGCGTCATCGTTCTTCAGGCGAATTTCGAACCACTGTTCACGTGGCACCTCATCGAGGTAGGCCTCGGTAATCTTCGAGCCGGACCTCAGCTTGTTCGGGCCACCCTGTGCCATCTTGCCGGTCAGCAAGCGCTCGACACGCTCATAGATGTCTTCTTCGAGGATTCGTAGCGTATCGTCGAAGTCCTTGCGAACGCTTTCGAGCTCCGCTCTTTCGATCGCCAATGCGCGATGATCCTTTTCGACGCCATCGCGCGTGAATACGCGAACGTCGATGACCGTACCGTCCATGCCGGGCGGCACGCGCAATGAGGTGTCCTTAACGTCAGATGCCTTCTCGCCGAAAATCGCTCTCAGGAGCTTCTCCTCCGGAGTCAGCTGCGTCTCGCCCTTCGGCGTGACCTTGCCGACCAGGATGTCGCCGGCCTTCACTTCGGCGCCAATATAGGCAATACCCGATTCGTCCAGCTTGGCAAGCGCCGAGTCACCAACATTCGGAATATCCGAGGTGATGTCCTCGGGTCCGAGCTTGGTGTCGCGCGCCACGCACTGCAGCTCTTCGATGTGAATCGTGGTGAAGCGGTCTTCCTTGACGACGCGCTCCGAGATCAGGATCGAGTCCTCAAAGTTGTAACCGTTCCATGGCATGAACGCGACGAGCAGGTTCTGACCAAGTGCCAGCTCACCCATGTTTGTCGACGGGCCGTCGGCAAGTACGTCACCTGAGCCAATCGAGTCACCTGCCTTGACGAGCGGACGCTGGTTAATACAGGTATTTTGGTTCGACCGCGTGTACTTTGTCAGGTTGTAGATGTCGACACCGGGTTCGGCAACGCTCGTCTCATCATCGTTTACGCGAACGACGATGCGAGATGCGTCAACCGAGTCGACCTCGCCGCCGCGACGTGCGACCACGGTGACGCCGGAATCGATCGCCACGGTACGCTCGATGCCGGTGCCAACAAGCGGGGCCTCTGCTCGCAGCGTCGGCACGGCCTGACGTTGCATGTTCGAACCCATGAGTGCGCGGTTGGCGTCGTCATGCTCAAGGAACGGAATCAGCGCCGCGGCGACCGAGACGATCTGGCGCGGGCTGACGTCCATGTAATTAATGTCCGCCGGACCTGACAACGTGAACTCATTCTTGTGCCGAACCGAGATCAGGTCCTCGACGAACTTGTTGTTCTTGTCGAGTTCCGCGTTCGCCTGCGCAATGACGTACTGACTTTCCTCAATAGCAGACAAATACTCGATATCGAGCGTGGCCTTGCCTTTGGTGACTTTGCGATACGGCGTCTCGAGGAATCCGTATTCATTGGTCCGTGCGTAGACTGCCAATGAGTTAATCAGACCGATGTTCGGTCCTTCAGGTGTCTCAATCGGACACACGCGACCGTAATGTGTTGGGTGTACGTCGCGGACTTCGAAGCCCGCTCGCTCACGCGTAAGACCACCCGGCCCAAGCGCTGATACGCGGCGCTTATGCGTTACTTCCGACAGCGGATTGTTTTGGTCCATGAACTGCGATAGCTGGCTGGAGCCGAAGAATTCCTTGACGGCTGCCGCCACGGGCTTGGCGTTAATCATTTCCTGCGGCATCAGGCCTTCCGTCTCAGCCTGCGTCAGGCGCTCTTTGACGGCACGCTCAACACGAACGAGGCCGACACGGAACGCGTTTTCGGCCATCTCTCCGACGGAACGTACACGGCGGTTACCAAGGTGATCAATGTCATCGACGGTGCCGTAGCCATTGCGAATGTCGATCAGGGTCTGCAGTACATCAAGGATATCGTCCTTGTTCAGTACGCCATCGCCCTCGGACGTATCGCGACCGACGCGGCGATTGAATTTCATACGACCCACGCCCGACAGATCGTAACGATCCGGATTGAAGAACAGGTTCTGGAACAGGTTCTCGGCGGCTTCCTTGGTCGGCGGCTCACCCGGACGCATCATGCGATAGATCTCGACCAGCGCTTCGAGGCGTGTTGTGGACGGATCAATTTTGAGCGTGTTCGAGATAAACGGCCCTCGGTCGAGGTCGTTGACGTACAGGGTACGGATATGTTCGACCCCGGCTTCGATCAGCTGTGGGATTAGCTCTTCGGTCAACTCCGCGTTGGCGGCAGCCAGGAGTTCCCCGGTCTCTGTGTCGACGACATCGTGTGCGAGGATTTTGCCCTCAAGATACTCATTCGGCACCGTGAGTTTTTTGACCGTCGATTTTTCCATGTCGCGAACGTGCTTGGCCGTGATTCGGCGGCCTTCTTCCACGATTACCTTGCGGCCGAGCTTGATATCAAACGTGGTCGTATCGCCGCGCAGGCGCTCCGGCACGAGACCCATTTTGATTTCCTTCTCGGAGAGATAGAAATCATTGGTCTCGAAGAACATGTCGAGCATTTCCTCGTTCGACATTTCGAGCGCACGCAGAATAATCGTGACCGGCAATTTGCGGCGACGATCGATGCGCGCGAAGACCGAGTCCTTGGGATCGAACTCGAAATCGAGCCACGAACCACGGTACGGGATGATTCTTGCTGAAAACAGCAGCTTGCCGGAGCTGTGGGTCTTGCCCTTGTCGTGATCGAAGAACACACCAGGCGAGCGGTGCAGCTGCGACACGATGACACGCTCAGTACCGTTAATCACGAAGGTGCCGTGATCGGTCATTAGCGGCATTTCACCGAGGTAAACTTCCTGCTCCCGAATGTCCTTGACCGGTTTCGGCGTCCCGCTGGCCTCCCTGTCATAGATAACCAACCGCACCATGACGCGAATTGGCGCGGCAAAGGTCAGACCACGCATCTGACACTCCTTGACGTCGAATACCGGTTCGCCCAGGCGATAGCTCACGTACTCGAGTGCCGCGTTGCCCGAATAACTGACGATCGGGAAGACCGACTGAAATGCGGCGTGCAGACCTCGGTCAGCACGCTCTTCAATCGTCTTATCCGTTTGCAAAAACTTCTTGTAAGAATTTACCTGGATCGACAGCAAGTACGGAACATCGAGAATTGTCGGCCGTTTGCCGAAACTCTTGCGGATGCGCTTTTTCTCAGTGAATGAATAAGCCATTCGAGAATACCCTCAATTAAATACAGACGCGCGCAGACGACCAGCCGCATCGCGACTGGTTATCTGCCCGACTTATCCGACCCAAAGTCAACAACTTGGGTCTTGTCTCATAAGCTAAAGTACTCAAAACCTTGAGTGTCTTACTTGAGTTCGACGCTTGCGCCGGCTTCCTCAAGCTGCTTCTTAACTTCTTCCGCTTCGCCTTTCGCAATACCTTCCTTGATCTTGGAAGGTGTGCCTTCGACCGCGTCCTTGGCTTCTTTCAAACCCAGGCCAGTGATCGTGCGAACAGCCTTGATGACCGCAACCTTTGCCTCACCGAAACTGGTGAGAACAACGTCGAATTCATCTTTCTCGGCAGCCGCTTCGCCAGCGTCACCACCGGCAGCCGGGCCTGCCGCCGCAACAACTGGTGCCGCGGCAGATACGCCCCACTCTTCTTCGAGCATCTTGACGAGCTCGACAACTTCCAGGATCGGCTTTGCGCTCAGTTCTTTGAGCAGATCTTCATTTGACAGTGCCATTTCACAATTCCTCTAAATATCTATTCCTGAGTCAGGAAATAATCTTCATTAAGTTTCAGGCCGAGTCCGCTGAGCCACGTGCACCGAGGGTGCGCGCGAGCATTGCGGAAGGTTCGGCCAACGTGCGTGCCAGTGTGGACATCGGTGCCATCATCACGCCGAGCAGCATTGCGTGCGCCTGATCCAGCGTCGGCAGTTCTGCCAACTTCTTGAGATCGGACGCCGGCAACAATTGCCCACCGGCTGATAGCGAGACTGCCTGCAGAGCATCGTGCTCCTTGGCAAAGTCCTTGATGACCCTGGCAGCGGCACCTGGATCGTCTTTTGCGAACGCGAGCAGAATCGGACCTTTAAGAGTGTCTTGCATACACTCGAATTCGGTTCCTTCGACGGCACGGCGCGCCAACGTGTTTTTGACGACACGCAGGTACACGCCGGAATCGCGCGCAAATCGCCGCAACTCCGTCATTTCTGCAACAGAAAGACCTCTGTATTCAGCTGCGACAGCCGTAACAGAATCTCCCGCAACCGCGCTCACCTCTTTGACAAGTGCTTTCTTGTCTTCGAGTCTCAGTGCCATTTATTTCTCCCGGCCTACGGTTACTACAAACACAGATGATTCAATTACCGTTACTTCGTAGGAAAAACTCATCCCTTTCAAAACGGCAAAACTTTCACCTTCCCATGTCGGATGGCAACCATTGCCAGCAACAATCTGACTCAGGTCTCACCATCTGCGTAGGCGGTGATTAAGATCAGATCTCACTCCGATCACCTACGGTCTTCGACGATCGCCACGTCCCTGTGGCTATCTGGCAAGCCGCCGTCAAGACGACTCTCCAAAGTTTCGTATTGCTCCGCCGCCACGCGGCGACCTACGCAAATGCTTACGCCGCCCGCGGGCGGCCTACACAAATTCTTTCCGGTACGGCTGACCTATGCGTCAACCGAACCGCGATCAACTGACACTCCCAGTCGAATCCAATCAGGCATCGACTGAACCTCTGTCCACAGAGACACCAGGACCCATCGTGGACGAGACAGACAGTTTCTTGATGAACGAGCCTTTGGCCGATGCGGGCTTGGCCTTCCTGAGGTCAGCCAGCAGCGCTTCGAGATTTTCCTTCAATGCGGGAACCTCAAAATCCGCGCGGCCTATCGGGCAATGGATGATGCCGGCTTTGTCCGTGCGATAGCGCACCTGGCCTGCCTTGGCGTTTTTCACCGCCGTCGCAACATCTGCCGCTACCGTGCCAACCTTCGGGTTGGGCATCAGGCCACGCGGACCGAGAATCTGGCCGAGCTGACCGACAACACGCATCGCGTCCGGGGTCGCGATAACAACGTCGAAGTTGAGGTCGCCCTTTTTTACGGTCTCGGCAAGATCTTCCAGGCCCACAATGTCGGCGCCCGCGGCCGTGGCCTTGTCGGCGTTTTCACCCTGTGCAAATACCGCGACACGAACCGTCTTACCCGTGCCGTTCGGCAAGACCGTCGCTCCGCGAACAACCTGGTCGGATTTGCGCGGGTCCACGCCGAGATTGACCGATACATCGATACTCTCGGGAAACTTTGCCGTAGCAAGCTCTTTGACCAGCGACAATGCATCGTCAACGACGTATGCCCTGGTCGCTTCAAGCTTTTCGAGTGCAGCCTTCCTGCGTTTGCTTTCGGCAGCCATTAGTTCACTCCCTCGGTATCAATGCCCATACTGCGGGCCGTTCCGGCTACCGTGCGGACGGCGGCGTCCATGTCGGCGGCCGTGAGGTCCGGCATTTTCGTCGTTGCAATCTCTTCGAGCTGCCGCCGATTCACCTTGCCGACCTTCTCCGTGTTTGGCGTACCCGAACCTTTCTTGACGCCGGCGGCCTTGCACAGCAGTACCGCAGCCGGTGGGGTCTTGGAAATGAACGTGAAACTGCGGTCGCTGTAAACCGTAATGATGACGGGAATCGGCAAACCGGGCTCGACGCTCTGGGTTTCCGCATTAAACGCCTTGCAGAACTCCATGATATTGACGCCGTGCTGACCCAACGCGGGGCCAACCGGCGGCGATGGATTAGCCTGGCCTGCGGGGACCTGCAGCTTGATGTAACTAGCTACTTTTTTAGCCATTCTGTTTCTCCCGAGTTCAAACGCTACGGCTCTCCCGTAGCTCCTCGTGTCAATTCTTGACGCATTGGCGCGTCACGTTTTCAAACATTGTTGATCGCGCTGCAAGCAGCGCTCCTACGATGCCTTGCTACGATTTTTCAACCTGGCCGAAATCCAACTCCACGGGAGTGGATCGACCCAAAATCTGTACTGCGACCTGCAGGCGCGACTTCTCATAGCTAACCTGCTCAACGACCCCACTGAAGTCGTTGAATGGCCCGTCGATCACGCGTACGACTTCACCCGGCTCGAACAGTACTTTCGGCCGCGGCTTGTCGACGCCTTCCTTGACGCGCTGCAAAATCTGATCTGCTTCCTTTTCAGTGATCGGCGCCGGCCGGTCACTCGACCCGCCGATGAATCCAAGCACTTTTGGCACCTCTTTAACGAGGTGCCAGGTCTCGTCGTCCATCTCCATTTGCACGAGCACGTAACCCGGGAAGAACTTGCGCTCACTGCGGCGCTTTTGACCTTCCCGCATTTCGACGACTTCCTCGGTCGGAACCAGGATCTCGCCAAACTTTTCCTCAAGCCCCATACGTTCGATGCGCTCTTCAAGCGCGCTCTTGACGCGGTGTTCAAAGTTTGAATAGGCGTGAACGATGTACCAGCGTAGGGCCACTGAAGAGTTCTCCATTGTTTCCGGAATCAACTAACCAACCAGCGTCTGGGTCAGCCATAACAGCCCGGAGTCCAGCGCCCAGAAAAACAAGGCCATGACCAGCGTGAACACGAACACGGCAATCGCCGTTTGCGTCGTCTCCTGTCGCGTCGGCCAGACCACTTTGCGAATCTCGACACGCGAGCCCTGGATGAAATGCCACAGCCGATGCCCCTGCGTGCTGGTCATCGCAACGGCGACTCCGACGCCGGCACCGCCGAGAACCATCAGCACCCTGAGCGGCAGAGCGAGATCGTTCTCGTAATAGTAGAAACCGTAAAGGCCGCCCATGAGCAACGCCGCCGCTAGCAGCAGCTTGATGATGTCGAGGACACCGCTCTGGCTTGTTTCCGTTTGTGTCGTCATGTTCGCCTGATTTCGTTGTTGCGTTTACCAGGTAACGCTCCCGCAACCGTGTATTCTTTCCGCCTCGGCTCAAGTGGCAGGCCAGGAGGGAATCGAACCCCCAACCTGCGGTTTTGGAGACCGCCGCTCTGCCAATTGAGCTACTGGCCTTTCTCGCTGTTCCTATATATTCGAAAAACACTGGGCCGTTTGTGGGCCCCGTATGACCCGTGACCATCTAAGGCAGTCACGCGCGCCCTATAACCATCTAAGGCAGTCACCGGCACGAAGTGGCCGGTGCACTGCCAATCAATTACTCAATAATTTTTGCTACCACGCCGGCGCCGACGGTACGACCGCCTTCGCGAATGGCGAAACGCAAGCCGTCTTCCATCGCGATCGGTGCAATCAGCTCGACAACCATCTGTACGTTATCTCCC
>Ga0255058_10002221_pt1 | contig 10747 bp, 12 predicted proteins | sample Cases_109_9_MG_FD_188637 | JGI IMG/M metagenome (GOLD analysis project Ga0255058, IMG submission 188637) | Seawater microbial communities from Amundsen Gulf, Northwest Territories, Canada - Cases_109_9 | ecosystem: Environmental > Aquatic > Marine > Gulf | place: Canada: Northwest Territories... | reverse complement strand
GGCATGCGACCTCAACCATGGTGGCTTGCTCCGGGTGGCGGAGAAAGTTGCTCGCCTGAAACCTCGCTAAATCTCCGATGAAGGCTTCAATGTCCGCTTGTGGGTCACAAGCAGTCATGAGAGCGTGCGTTAGCGATGTCCGCTTTACGCCCAAAAGCAGCCACGGCGCCTACTGCGCGGGCTGTCCACCAAGTCATAGCGACCTCCCCCCACCATCCCGCACTGCACACTTTCTCCCCTTCGAGCTCCATTCCTTTCAGTTTTCGTAACCGTCTTTACCTGGCGGTTACCTTAACGGCGCAATCCTCTTCCTCACGAAGTGCCAAGGACCCCGGCAATTCGGGGTCTTTCGCCCAGCGCCGTTTGCGTCGGTGTCGCCACGTTCCTCGCGGAACGGCGGAGTTTGCGTCTCATCGGTAAGCCTGTGGTCACACAGCAATTGGCAAACCTGAAAAGGAATGAAGACCATGATCGCGACGTTAACTAAGGGTCTGTCCCGTGGCGGGTTGATCGCCGCCCTCGCAGTGGGCACGCTCGCTCTTTCCACCCCTCAGGCCGGCGCCGTCAGCGCCAGCGTGCGGGCCAACTGCACCGGTGACTACCTCTCCTACTGCAGCCGGCATCCCGTTGGCAGCAAGGGTGTCAGAAGGTGCATGCGTGCCAACGGCCATCGGCTGTCAAAGCGCTGCGTGAGGGCTCTGGTCTCCTCTGGCGAAGTGTCCAGGAGAGAAACGTCACGCCGTTCGGCTCGCCGTTAATCACCGTCGGCACGAGGCCGCAATCGCTCCGCGCAGCGATGAGGGGACCGGTGGGGCTGGCGCATAGCTCTGGCAGAGTGCACCGATCCGGCCACCCTCCTTTTTCGCGCCCGGCAGGCAGTAAAGACCGCTGCCATCGCCCTGAGGTGTAAAGCGCACGCCCTGCGTACCGTCCTTGGCGCTATCGAGAGTACCTGCCAGATAGTTGAGCACGTGAATACGCGCCGTGCCCTTTCGGCCGGTCAGCCGCCGAGGCCGATAGTGTGTATCGGTGACGGGAATTGCCTCCACCGCTCGAAGAACCAGACGGCCGTCCGAAGCTTTGCGTAAGTGCACGCGAGCCATCAGACCGTAATCACGGCAAATGCCTTTGCGCGTCATGTTGGCGGTGCCGTGGTGCAGAAAATTCCCTAGCCCATAAAAAATCAGTGAGTTGCCGGCGAGTTCTACGCCGCGCACGACGTGCGCGTGATGCCCGACAATGAGATCGATCCCGTCGCGCTGGGCGGCCTTGCGGCGCCAATCGGAGAACTGCCGTGTGTCCGTGCGCACCTGGCCTTCGATGCCGTAGTGGATGGAGAGAATCCGATAGTCGGCCGGCGTAGCGCTCAGCCTTTTGCGAATTTCTGCGAAGTCATCGTCGAACCGGTAAGCAATCTGACCCGGCTTGGCCGCGCCAGCGCGATGACGCTCCAAGTTGTTGGTGACGATGCCGATGGCGGCAAACGCGATATCGGAATTCTTGACATTGACCCTCTGCGGCCGGCCGGCCTCGTCCCGATTCATGCCGATGCCGGTCGCCACCGCCAGGTTTTCGTTTTCGAGCGCGCCCACGTGCTTGAGCGTCTCCTTTAGTCCCGCGACGCCATAGTCCATCGAATGATTATTGGCGAGCGAGAGCAGATTGAAGCCGCTTGCAACGAGGTGGCGCAGACCCGCCGGGTGGGTACGGAAGTTAAACGGCCCGCGTTGCCCCTTGGTGTCGCGGCGCAGATCGTTGCGGTCGGTAATGACCGTTTCCACGTTGAGGAAGTTGAGATCGCCGTTGATGTCCTTGGCGATCAGCTCGGTCGTATTGGCCCAGGTCTGGAAGCCGAATTTGCGCACGCCGCGCGGCTCGACCCTCTGACTGTTGCGATTGAGGCCGACATCGCCGACGAGGACGATGGTCACTTCGTCGCCCTCCCCCGCTGTCGCGACGCCGGCAGGGTCGATGCAAATCAACGCAAGGGCGAGGGGGGCCAGGAGGGCGAGGGGGGTAATGAGGGCGAGGGGTCGCAAGGGGTTCGTCATGGGGGGCATCTGGTCTTTAAACTTTGGCGCTGGCGCGGCAGCCAACGCTGCCATCCCCTTGCGTCCTTTGGGGGTGCAAGTAAACCATGGCCTTGGGCCGGTCTCGAAGACGCTGTGCGCCAAGCCGTTCCCATGTAAACTCTGCTGCAACTCGGCGACCCAGCCACGAAAGGAATCGCAATGGCCTTCGACGACTTGAAAGCAGAACTCGGCATCCTGATGACGCAGATGCAGACCCAGCCCGAGGATCGCCACGAGCTCTATCTGCAGCTCATGGAGAAGCTCAACGAGATTAAAGCTTTTGGCATGCCGCTGCCTCAAGATCTTGTCGAGATGGAAAAGGCTCTGGAGGCTGAGTTCGCCGCCGACAAGAAAGGCGAGTGATCCCCTGCACGAAAGAGGGGGCTTGGGCTCAGGTGCGCGGGGAAGGCGGCAATGGGCAAGCCCAGTGAAACCAGCGAGCGCGGATAGAACACGCGTTGTTGGCACTTTGCCCGGTTCAGTAGATCTTTATGGGGAAATAGCGCTCGACCAGCTCCTCGAAGCGGCCGTTCTCGCGCAGCCGGGTGAGGGCGCCGTTAATGAGTTCTTTGATCTGCTGGTCGGTCTTGGGCACAGCAATGGCTATGCCATCGCCGAAGAACATCGGTTCCAAGTAAGGGCCGCCGCGCGTCTCACAGCACAACCGCGAGGATGTGCCGTGCAACCAAAAAGCTAGGCTGATGCCATCACCGAATATGAAGTCAATTTGATCGCGTAAGAGGGCATCGCGGGCTTGTTCTGCGGTCTCGAACACTTTGATCGCGCTACTGCGGAAGAACGTTTTAACAAAAGCTTCGTGTGACGTCCCCCTGGCAACCCCTATGCTTTTTCCCTCGAGCCCCTCTGGTGTCATGGCGATCTTCTTTTCCGCATGCCTGGCGGCAAAACGTCCCGGCGTATGGAAGTAGCGATCGGTGAAGTCGACCTGCGCCAACGCCTGAGGCGTTACAGTATGGCCCGCGATGACGGCATCGGCCTCGCCGCGCTTGAGCGCCAGGAACAATTCGCCCCAGGGCTTTACCTTGATGTCGCACGCGGTGTCGAGCTCCCGGCAGATGGCACGCGCAACATCGACATTGAAGCCGGCCAGGATGCCGTCCTCGTCATAGAAGTTGAATGGAGGGTAGTCGCCCTCGGTTACGAAGCGAACGACGACGCGCCGGTTTGCCGGGTCGGCCGTCGTGTTTGGAAGGGCTCCGGTGTTCACATTCTGGGCGCGCGAGACACCACCAATGACCGTGAATGCCATAAGGACTGCGCACGCCGCCAATATCGGCGCCCGGCACGCCCCCCCAAGAGAGGCAGTCAATGCGCGCAAAGTTGAAGCGAGGCACTGTACTTTTTGCGATCTGTGCATGGGCTCTCGACAGCTCAGCGGTGAACGGGCGGGATTCGCTGCCGCTATGAATACACCAAACACTATGGCAAGATCATTGTTTTCGGCCCCGGGGGGAGGTCGATCGTCTCGTGTCGCGTGCCCATTCAGCAGCAAAAGCCTATGACTTCGCGGTCGCCGAGGCAGCGGCGGCTCAGGCACATGCGTTTGGTTCCCAGGGCCCCGGCACGTCGGCGGCGCTCGCGTGCGATGCGCTTCGGTTGGAGGAGGCCGTGCACGGGCTTGCCCTGCGCTCGCCTGAGTTCTCAGCTTCGAGCGGTCTGTGGGGGTGGCAAAAGGGCGTCCTCGCCAGCCTTGCGATCATCTTCTGCGCTGGCGCACTGTTGGCAGCGGAAACGACCTTTGTTGCCCTGCGCGACCTGTTGGCAGTCCCGTTCTTATTCGTGGTGGCGTTGCGGGCCGTTGCCTTGTGGCATTTTTTTAGTCCGCCCGTTTCGGAATGCGCAGCGCACGCGGCTCGTCTAAAGGACGAAAACCTTCCCATCTACACGGTGCTGGTGCCCCTCTTCGGTGAGGCGGCGATCGTGCCTGATCTCATTTGCGCATTGCGTGCTATCGATTATCCCGAACGCAAACTACAAGTGCTTGTCATCGTCGAGAGCATCGACCATGAGACCCAGGCCGCCTTGCGGGCTGCCGGCCTTCGCCCGCACATGCGTGTTCTCGTTGTGCCTGACGGCAAGCCGCGCACGAAGCCGCGCGCGTGCCAGTACGCGCTGCAGTTCGCTACGGGTGCCTACATCGTCGTCTACGACGCGGAAGATTGGCCCAATCCTGCACAACTTCGCCGCGCGGTAGCCGTGTTTCGTGCCACGCCAAGGCGGCTCGGCTGCTTGCAAGCCCAGCTCAACATATACAATTCGAATGCGAGCTGGCTGACGCGCCAATTTACCATCGAATACACGGCGCTCTTCGATTGCATCCTGCCGACTTTGGAGCGCCTTGAGCTGCCCGTGCCCTTAGGCGGCACCTCGAATCACTTCCCTCGCGCCGTTCTCGATGCAGTTGGAGGCTGGGATCCGTACAACGTGACTGAAGACGCCGATCTCGGCATTCGCTTGGCCCGTAGCGGTTGGCACGTCGGCGTGCTGTCATCGAGTACTTGGGAGGAGGCTCCATCGACGTTTCGCGTGTGGTTCGGCCAGCGCACACGTTGGCTCAAGGGCTGGATGCAAACCTACCTGGTACACATGCGCGAGCCGCGCCGCTTGTGGCGCGAGTTAGGCGCGCGGCGCTTTATTGGTCTTCAGGTACTCATGGGTGGGCTCATCCTATCGGCTCTGGTGCATCCTTGGTTTTACGTGTTCCTTGCTCTCAGCTTTTCGCACGGACAGTTTTCGAGTATGCCGGAATCGGTATTGGGCCGGTCGCTCTTGTGGGTTGGCGTCTTCAATCTCATCGTCGGCTACCTCAGCGCCATATGGTTGGGAGCGGCTGCTTGTGCGCGCCGCGGTCAACGCCAGCTTTCCGCCCACGCCATACTCATGCCGCTCTATTGGCTTGCGATTTCGCTTGCCGCCTATCGAGCGCTTTGGCAGCTCGCTCGGGCGCCCTTCTATTGGGAGAAGACGGAGCATTTCTCGCGACCGGCCAGTTCCGTTCCCGGGCAATCGGCGCCAGCGAAGGGTGTGTAACGATCAGCCCCTTTACCTCGAATACGACAGTTGGACTGCAATTGGGCTTCGTGGGGAGGCATAAGGGACCGCCCATCCGCCGCCGCCTTACAACTTGAGAGCTCGAATGCTGCTTGTTGCACTACTCTTCATCGCCACCTTCTTCTTGGCCTACTCGAACGGTGCCAACGATAACTTCAAGGGCGTGGCGACGCTCTACGGCAGCAACACCGCCAGCTACAACAAGGCGCTGACCGTTGCCACCCTCGCCACCTTGGCTGGAGCCATCAGTTCGGTGTTCTTGGCGGCAGAGCTTGTCACAACATTCTCAGGCAAGGGCCTTGTCCCGGACGTCATAGCCAGCGATCCGAGCTTCCTGCTTTCTGTGGCGCTGGGCGCGAGCGCGACGGTAATGCTGGCGACAGTTGTCGCCTTGCCGATTTCCACGACGCATTCGCTGATTGGTGCGCTTGCCGGCACAGGTTTTGTGGCCGCGGGAAGCGACGTCAACTTAAGCTTGCTTGGCGGCGTATTCCTACTCCCCTTACTCTTAAGCCCCTTAGTTGCGATCTTGCTGACAATGCCCTTCTACAAGGTAGCTCACAAAGTGACGACGTCGCTTGGTATCGAGAAGGAGAGTTGTGTCTGCGTTGGGCCGAGCCAATTTGTACCCATTCGACAATTTGGCGGAGAAGCCGCTCTTTATGCGGTGAGCGATGCGCATGCAGGCGTCTCCGTGACGATAGGGGCAAAGAGCGAGTGCGTTGACAAGTACAACGGCCACTTTCTCGGGGTAAGCGCGCAGCGCTTGGTCGATTCTGCACACTACGTGAGTGCTGGCGCGGTGAGCTTTGCGCGCGGTCTCAATGACACGCCAAAGATTGTCGGTCTCTTGCTGGTAGTGGAGGCGTTTGACATAAGACACAGCATGGTCGCGATTGCCCTCGCTATGGCGATGGGCGGGTTGTTGCACGCTAAACGTGTCGCGCACACTATGAGCAAGAAGATATCGGGAATGAATGATGGGCAGGCGCTGACGGCCAATCTGGTCACAGCGGGCCTCGTCATCTTCGCCAGCAAATTCGGTATGCCGGTCTCCACCACGCACGTTTCTGTTGGTTCGATAACCGGTATCGGTATCGTCAATCGATCGGCGAACAAAAGCGTCGTCGGGACCATCCTTGTATCGTGGCTTCTGACGCTGCCAATTGCCGCGGCCATTGCGGTAGCAACCTACATGCTCTTAGACTTCGCCACGTGAACCGCAGCGCAGACTGAGGGATTGACCCTATGTATCACTCGACGACACGTAATCTCTATAAAGAAGCGGCCCTCAATCCCGACCAGGGTCTGTGCTGCACTACCACTCCCATCTGGCAATTGCCCGAGCTCGTTATCCCGAACCGCATGCTGCAGATGAATTACGGCTGCGGCAGCACCGTCAATCCGCGCGATCTCGTCGGCAGTCCGACCGTGCTGTACGTAGGAATCGGCGGCGGAATGGAGGTTTTGCAGTTCGCTTACTTCAGCCGCAGAGAAGGTTCCATCATCGGGCTCGACGTGGTCGATGAGATGCTCACCGTGTGTGCTGAGAACCTTGACGAGGCGGAACGGCAAAATGCCTGGTACGAGTCTTCGTTCGTCGAGTTGCGCAAAGGCGATGCGCTCAATCTTCCCATCGAGGATGAGACAATCGATGTCGCTGCGCAGAACTGCCTTTTCAACATCTTTTACGACGATGACCTGAAGCGGGCGCTGAGCGAAATGTATCGCGTTCTAAAGCCACGCGGACGGCTCATCCTCTCCGATCCCGTTTGCGATGTGGAGATGCCCGAAGAACTGCGGCGCGACGAGCGCCTGCGCGCAATGTGCTTGACCGGCGCCATTCCGCTTGCCGCCTACATCAAGCGGCTGACCGCCATCGGCTTTGGCACCATCGAGGTGCGCGCAAAGCGTCCCTATCGCGTGCTCGACCCGCGCCACTATCCCACCGACCACCTCATTCCGATCGAGAGCGTGGAGATTTGCGCAATCAAGGATCCCATGCCGGCTGACGGTCCGTGCGTCTTCACCGGACGCACCGCGATCTATTACGGTGACGCGGAATTCCTTGACGACGGAAAAGGGCATACGCTGGCGCAGAACCAGCCGCTGGCCGTATGCGACAAGACTGCCGGCGCGCTCGCAGCGCTTGGGCGCGACGATTTGCTGATCTCGGGACCGACCTACTTCTACGATGGCGGCGGCTGCTGTTGAGGCCGCCTAACGGCCCCAAGGGGCGTGGAGCGGGTGATCGGGATCGACCCGGCGACATCCGGCTTGGGAAGCTGTTGACCAAATTAATATGCAACATAATGCTTTGCAATAACAGCGACTTATGAAGGTGGCCGTTTGGGCATGCAAGTGAGTATGTAGGTCAGCCACGTCGAATGACCTCGTACCCTGCATGGACTTTCATACAATCTGTTGAACCACCAGGCACACAACGAGTGCCGATCGCATTCGTCATTGCGAGGCGCCAATTTACTAACTTTCTTATCGATTATTCGAAAAAGAGAATGTGTTGCTTCGTTGAGCCTCTATGTTGATCGACACGAAACATTCTCAATCCATCGTAGAAGCCCAAGGATGTCATCAATGGCTCGCGTCAACGTTGATAGAATGACCGTTAAGGAGCTTCTCGTTCTTGAAGCGAAACTTCAGAAAGCAATCGCGCTGACTCGGGAACGTGAACGTGCAAACGTCAAACGGGAATTGAGCGCTCTTGCTGAGAAGCACGGCTTCACGCCGCGCGAACTCTTTGGCGGGCGCGGTAAAGGCAAGTCGGTTGCGCCGAAGTATGCCAACCCGGATGATCCTTCACAAACCTGGACTGGACGCGGTCGTAGGCCCCGTTGGCTCGTCGCCAAGATGAGAAAAAGGGGCGCCAAGCTCAACCAGTTCGCCCTCTGAGTTGAGGAACACCATTGCTGTTTGCCGTCGGGCTAAAGCGGAGCGTAAGCCAGGATAGAGACAGGCGGTAATATCGTTCCCACAGACTAGCGACGGAAATTATTGGAGCACGGTCAGGGATGATTGTGCGTGTAATGCGCGTGTCCAGGGCTCCGTCCGTACCGATCTTCCCCGGCCCCGCGATCTCCTGCCGAAGCACCGCGCCCGACATTGTAGCCAATCACGCTGCCGAGCGCGAGACCGATCATGAAGGCGAACAGAATCCACTGCATTGCCGCACGGGAGGGTCCACTCGGCTTGCTCTGAGTTTCGCCTTTTTTCTTCTTCTGGGCCACAGCCTTATCTCCCCAGAACTACATGCGCCGAACCGATAGGAAATTTTATTTCTATCGCTTCCTCGCTCACGAACGCTTGGCTAATCGGCAATTGTAGAACTCCGGAAAAAACCTAAGCTTAGATCGATCAGAAAATTCTGTGAATGGATGCGTATCAGGTTCCACCAGTGAATTCGATGGGACCGATGATCAAACATTCCGCTCAAAGTTCATTGGCCCTGTCGAGAGAGCGTTTGCCCATTCGAATAAACCATGCGGCTGGAACGAGCAGGGCAACAAAGATAAACACGCTGAAAGCGATGGGTAGCAATGGTGCGATCATGCTGATCCATAACAAGAACAAACCACCGGCAACAGTTACAACGCCTTCTGCGATATACATCCAGCCTTTCACTTTAGCTGCCAGTTTTTCGTCCTGATTACTCATAACATGATCCCAATCAATTCGGGCGCCCACCTTCACATCGGCAAGCCTTAGAGGGCGCATGTGTTCGTCCATGCCCTTTGAGTATAAGTCACTGAGAAAATGCAGGAAGAGTGGAGCGGGCGATCGGGATCGAACCGACGACATTCAGCTTGGGAAGCTGTTGATCCAGTTCTAGTCGGTTTCAATAATCATGCAATAACAATGTCTTAGACAGGAAGTGCGCCGCAAGTATGTAGGTCAGTATGTAGGTCAGCCATGTTGAATGACCTCATAGGGTGGCCGGACTTTCATACAATCTGTTGAACCACCTGACGCACAACGAGTCTCAGTTAGGCCCCCTCTAATCGCTGGACTCTTCGCCGTCCAGCCAATCCGTACTATTTCCATTCTTGTCCCTCGTAATATCTCTCGTTTCACAATTTACTATCGATGAATCGCACCGGGCGTAGTTGATCGTCTTCTCGGAGACTTTCTCATCCCTTGCATCATCTTCAAATTTGGTCTGAAGCACAACGATCTTTCTGACTTCTTTTATTGCACGCGCGTTTCCGCTTTTTGAGTGCAGCCATCCTTTTCGACCTGAAGGAAACTTGTCGTTGTATACTTCGAACTGAACCTTGTAAGCATCGTCACCTAGGAGTTCGGGAATCTTGACGATGTACTTCTGTGGAGTTCGAACGTTTACTAATATATGGTCTCCGCCGTATCCCTCTTTAAGTCGAACGTTTGCCCAACCCGATGAGCTATCGGGTTCAATTATGCCGGTCAAACCAGCAAACTTGCTCGTTATTAGTTTGACAAAAAATTGACCTCCTTCGATATCGCCGCAGCCATAATAGTACTGTTTCAGTTCTAATTGCGGGCTCTGCGGGTTCTGCGGGTTTGTGGCTCGCTGAGGAACAGCGGTTACGACGGTAACGTCGGTGCTGGCTTGGGGGTCTCTGCAAACTCGAAGTACCAACTCGCCCTGCATAGCATGTGGGCCGATAGCAAAGTTCTCGTACTCGACACCCAATGTCATCAGTGGAATCGGGCCATGGTTTCGTGCAGTCCGGGCTATGCCCTCGTCCCACTCGTCCGCCCCAGAAGCATGAGAAGTAACGGCGAGAACGACGGCGACAAGAGCCAATGTGATTAAATCTCTGGCGTACACAACAACCTCATCGATTACGACTTTACTGCGTTTAGAAGTCTTATTGAACCAGTATCTCAGCCGATTTGGTCACTGTCACTCTGTTCCTTTTGATCAGAACTCCGTTGGCGGGTGATTTACCAACTTTCTTAGCGGTTCCTCGGAAAAGGAAGAGCAATGCTCCGATTGTGCTTCTATGCTGATCCGCACGAAGCGCCCCCAATCCATCATACAAGCACAGGGATGTCTCCAATGGCCCGTGTCAACGTTGATAGAATGACCCTTAAGGAGCTTCTTGATCTTGAAGCGAAGCTTCAGAAGGCAATAGCACTCGCCCGCCAGCGGGAACGAGCCGAGGTCAAGGAGGAACTCGCTGCTCTAGCAGAGAAGCGCGGTTTCACGCTAAGCGAACTCGTTGGCGGCCGCGCTAAAGGCAAGTTGGTCGCGCCGAAGTATGCCAACCCCGATGATCCTTCACAAACCTGGGCCGGCCGCGGCCGTAAGCCCCTTTGGCTGGTAGCTAAGATGAAAAAAAAGGGCGCCAAGCTGAAACAGTTCGCCCTCTGAGTCGAGGGACACCATTGCTGTTTGCTGTCGGCCTTATCTAACGTCCACAGTTCTGCGTCTAATCCAAGCGGGCGACGAAGGAGGGGGCCATCGCGAGTCTGGTGGTGGGAACGGGCGCATTCTTTCTCTTCGAGTTCGCGGTGTCGCCATTCGTTGGGCTCCATCCAGGAGTCCTGGGAATGATGACCGGAACCCTCGCTCTTGTACTGGTGAGCAAAACAACGGCCAGGCG
>Ga0255058_10002219_pt1 | contig 10753 bp, 16 predicted proteins | sample Cases_109_9_MG_FD_188637 | JGI IMG/M metagenome (GOLD analysis project Ga0255058, IMG submission 188637) | Seawater microbial communities from Amundsen Gulf, Northwest Territories, Canada - Cases_109_9 | ecosystem: Environmental > Aquatic > Marine > Gulf | place: Canada: Northwest Territories... | reverse complement strand
CGTGGCGCTGGCCTCGTCCTGGAGTGCCTCGGGCGGCATATCCTCCAAGTCCTGAGAGTAGAGCTCGGAGAGGCCGCCGCAATTCAGGACGGCGTCGATCAGGCTCGACTTTTTGGCCATTTTGAACGCCTTGTTTATATCGCCCTGGTCGGTATCGAGGAGCCTGGCCCCGACGCCCTCGGATACGATCCGATCCTCGCGATCGAGGAGCTGGCATTTCAAAATAACACACGAGGCGCCGGACTGGACTCGATCGATTTGCTCGTCGAGCGTCGGCCACCTGGAGCGGACTCCGAGGAGGCCGGCAATCTTCTCGGCGCCTGGTTTGAATAGCGTCGGGCATAGTCGGCCTTTGACGTCGATCTCGCCGTAATCTTTACCGGCGACGAGCTGTTTATTTATCTTTGTTATGAACGTCCGGCGGTTCGCGAATCGGCGATTAATGCCGGCGCGAAAATCGGCCGGCTCGAGGTCGTAGGCGTTCCGCGTTTCGATGATTTGTTTTTGCTCGTGGGGAGATTCCAGGACGACGAGCTCGGCCTGTTTAGGGTCTGGCATTTTTAACTCCTGCAAAGTAAGGCCCAATTGTAGCACCTGGCGCGACGGAAATCGACGCGGATTTCTGGCCTATTTTTTGACCTGGATCGGAGTAAACGGGTCAGGATTAGCGACGCCGGCCAGAGCGCCGGAACCACAAAGCGGGCATTTATATTTAATGACCTGGCCACGAGGGAGGCTCGGATCGTCGTCCGAGGCTTTCAGCGGGAGCGTAGCCGGCGAGATCGAATAGGCCGGCACGGCGAACCGCTCGCCGCAACCATGACAAAGCCAGCGGGCCGGGCTCACGGGACACGCTCGAGCTGATCGGTCTCGCCGAAATGAATATCGAGCCACCAGATCAGGGCTTGATTAATCCAGGTCGCCGGCATCGATACGACCTGGCCCTTGAAATGGCCGACCACGACCAGCTCGTCCAGGTATCCGCCAGGCGTCCCGCGCTCGATCACATAGCCGCGACGGTGAACCGACGGCAACCAGGGGCCGGAGATTATGAATTTCACGAGGCGATCCTCGAATCCAGCCAGAGCAATCGACCAAATAATTCGGCCTGTTTAAACGAGTCGGGGCCGGCGTGAACCGCTCGATACATCACTCGAGGCCGGCCCCACTTTTTCGCGCTCACGGTTTCGATCGCCTCGAGCTTGCCTCGATCGAGTAAGTGTTCGACGATCTCGCGCACCAGGACGCGGCGGATTTTGGTCTGGCTGGTGACGTGTTCGATCGTAAATAGCTTGCGAGGATGCTCGTGGAAATACAGGAACACACGCTCGGGCGGGACTTGCGTTTTTTTCCAGTGTCTCACAGCTCGAGATCGCCTGGCTCGGGGCCGGATATTTCGCACCAAACCTCGTCGCTCCCGTGCGTAAAAATCCGGCCGTAATTTGTCAGGCCCATTAATTCTCGAGTGTCAGGGTCGATTAATAGTTGAATAAAAAACTCGGGGCCGCCTCGTGCCTCGTCCGCCAGGGCGCGGGCGTATTCGTTAGAATAATATGGAACGGGCTCGACGGCCGCGTCCGGATCGGGCTCGGTTTTCATCGACGCGAGGACGCGAGGATCGAGGTATATCACGGGCGGGCCGCTCATAGCGCGACGATAAAAATAGTTTGAGCGATCCCTATCACCAGGACGGCGACGATCGCGATTGTTAAATGCTGCAAAGCGTTTGCTCCTCCTGGCCTCACGCCAGGGTTAAAAAACCGACCACGGCGCCGACGAGGACTCACTCCTCGCGAGAAAATGGCGCACACAAAACGCACGGGCGCCGAGTCGGTTAAATCGGTCAGGCCGCCGCGTCGAGCGCCCGATAAAAATCTGGATCATAAATAAAGCCGAGCGGGACGGCCCCGCCATAGAGCTCGAACAATGCGCGGGCCGTTCGCCGCGTCGGCAAATGCTCGCCCTTTTCTAGCCGGTAAAGCGTCGCCCGATCGCAGCCGGCGGCGTCGGCCGCCGCCTGGGCGGTGAGGCCGCTTTCGCGCCTCGCCTGGCGGAGTGTTTTCCATCCCATCGAATAGCCTCGGGTTGTCGTACCTGGTGCGACTCTAACACGGGCATAGACCATTTAACAACATAAAGTGAGACTCCCGTCGCAAAGCGTGTTAATAGTCGCGTATTGTGCGATATTTACCCTGTGAATAGTCGCATGGTGTACTACACTTAAAGGAGTAGTAAACAACAAAAGGAAACGAGAAAATGAAAAACACGAATAGAGAATTATGGTTGACCCGCCTCGCTAAAGAATTAGAGAGACTGTTTAAACGCGTCGGCGCTCCCGCGCTTCCTGCCTACCGCGTGACCTGTGGCTGGCCCTCACGTAAAGCCTTGACCCGAAAAAATAAAGTGATCGGTCAGTGTTTCGATAAATCATGTTCAAAAGACAAAACGACCGAAATGATCGTTTCGATGTTTATCGATAACGAGGCGGACGCCGCGCAAATCCTGGCCCATGAAATGATCCACGCGTCGGTCGGCACGGCCGCCGGACACGGTAAGCCTTTTCGTGACGTTGCGATCGCTATCGGCCTCACTGGCAAAATGACCGCCACGGTTGCCGGCCCTGAGTTTACAAAATGGATCAAGCCGGTATTGAAAAAAATCGGTAAGTATCCCCACGCCACAGTCGACGCCTCGGCCGCTACTCGTAAACAAGGAACGCGAATGATTAAAGTCGCTTGTCCCGAGCATCCGGAATTTAGCGTTCGCATGACTCGCACCTGGTTAGACGCTGACACGTTCGGCCCGCCTTTATGCCCGAACTGTCACTCGCAAATGCTCGAGGCCGGGCTCACTAACAAGCGGGCGGCCTAGTATGAAAAATGTAGTCGTCCAGGTACACGAGGACGAGGGCGTCCGGACTGGCCTGGTCGTGACCGTCGGGCCGAAATGGCTCGGCGTGATCTGGCCAGACTCGTCCGGCATGACTATAAACAAGGTCGACCGAAAGGCCGGCCGTTTTCACGAGCTGGATTACCCGGTTAAAAAGGCGAGGCGCAAGCTCCGCAAAATGGCCGCGTGTTTCGGTATCACAAAAGCGGCGCGTCGGGCGCTCCGCGAACCTTCATAACGGAGAAAATTATGGATATGCACGATTTAGAAAAGAAGATTAATACCGTCCTGGTCGAGGCTCAAACCCTCGGCTATTCGTTTGTCGAGCTCGGAGCTCGTCGCGTTAGTATCTGCCCGGTCGGGAGCAAAAGTTTTTCGCTCCAGTTTCGCGACCAGGGTTTCGATATTGCGAACACGATCCACGGCGGCGACGTTCCGCGCTTGAAATTCGACGCCGCGAAAATCGCGATCGTTGTTTTTCTGGACGGCTTTCGCCTGGACGACGACGAGGATTATTTCGACGAGTTTATTAACCAGGCCGATCGCGAATGTTTTGTCGTCGAGGATTCGGCCACGCCGACCAGGCTCCGGATTCAATACGATATGCCGGCGGCCGGCCCGACGAAAGCCTGGCGCCATCATGTGAGCTTTACCACGTACCGGAGCCAGGACGAGATCGAGCGCCGCACCAGGCACCGAGCCCGACGCTCTGACGAGCATTTACAGATTACCCGCTATATCGCGAGGCTCTACTAATGAACGCCGACCTCGAAAAAATCCTGGCGCGGATCGATCAGGAAACGATAGTGATCTCGAGCCGCGATCTCAATCCCCGACAGCGTCGGAAAGTCCGGACGATCGTCCGCTGGTATCGAGAGCGAAACGCTTATAACGGCGTGACCTCGATCCGGTTCATATTGACCGACTATAACGGGACGACCTGGATCAGGCTCCGGACTCGTCGCTCGGACTGTGGCAAGTATTCGCCGAGGGCGCTCGTTTGCGAGGAGTACCTCCACGCCAGGATCGGGCCTCGTGGTGGCGTCCGAGTTTATACGGCTCGCTCCGGTCTCACGAGCGAATTAACCCGCGTCCAGAAACGCCTTTAACAGGAGAAAATTATGGAAATTCAGATACTACATTTTGAATCGACCGGCGCCGCTTACGACGCCGCAATGAGCGACGACACTATCCAAACCGGAGACGTCCTCGTAATCACGGGCGAGGGAGTCGTCGGCCTGGCCGATACCTGGCCCGTCGCTGTCACTCTCGCCGCTGGCCAGTTGCACCACGTCCGCGACGACCTGACTCTCGAGGGTTATGGTTTCGATCCCGAGAGCGTCGACAAGGCCGAGCACGTCGCGGCCCGATACGGCTTTCCCTTAAACACAACCGGAGAAAAAAATGGATCGTAAAACTCAAAAACTAGAGATCGGCGATTTCGAGCTCGGGCATATTAAAGCCATGTTCGCCGGCAAGGCGATCGCGTTCACGGCGACGAGTCTCGGGCTCGGAATCGTGACCGAGGGCGAGGCCGGTTATACACCGATCCCGCTCGACTGGTTCGCTTGTGACTCGTTCCAGCGGTCGGCGGATTACGCCGCGCAGTTGAACGAGTACGCGCTCAATATCACCAGCGAGAGAGCCTGGAAAATAATCGGCTCGTCGATGTGAATCAGAAAATCAACCGGAGAAAATTATGGAAATCGTAACGCACTATTTTAAAAACAGCGTCGAGGCTTACGAGGCCGCGCAGATCGACGAGAGCATTAACGACGGCGACGTCCTGGTGATCGAGTCCGAGAAAATCGTCGGCCTGGTCGGCGACTTCCCGATCGCGATCACGGCCTGGCATGGCGAGCTCCACGCGCTCGTCGACGAGGACACGTTCCAGAGTCTCGGTTTCTCGGTCAAGTCGATTAACAAGGCGGTGACGGCCGCGAACCATTACGGCTTTCCCTTAGTCGGCGAGCTCGAGCCGACGGTCGAGCTGGTCTCGGTCGGAGCCGCCGACGCGTGTCTGACGAACACGCTCCAGGCCAGGGACGAGGCCGAGGTCAAAGCCTGGGATTCTCTCGCCCGATATAAATTTGAAATGTTCGGCTATTGGGCGAGCTCCTGGGTCAAGTTTAACCAGGTACTCCCGAAATCGCACAAGGCGGGGAACCCGTTTAAACGCGCTGTCGATCTGGCTCGGAGTGTGCCATGAAAAAGCCCGACGATACGACCTGGTTCGACGAGGTCGTCGAGGACGCCGAGCGCCAGAAAAACCAGCGGGCGGACGACTCCGAGATCGCGGCCACGATCGCAGCGGTCGAGCCGAGCCTCGCTCGAGCTCAATTTCGGAAAGCGATCCAGCGCCTCGAGAGAATGTTCGAGACGTCCCTGGACTCTACCGGCCCGCAAAAGGCTCGCCAGGTACTCGAGAGAATTCACCAGATCACGGGCGAAAGGAGGCGCGGGAGAAAATAATTTGACTGGAGTTTTTTATCGGTGTAAAAAGGAAGCCCCGCGAGAGTGATCTCGACGGGGCTTTTTTCGGTGTTTATGCTTTGCAGGCTGGCTACCGAATGTCACAAAATACCAGACCTTTCGCCTCCCTGCAAACTTAAATTTCATCGACTCCGACGTGAGCGGCTAACGCGAGCGCGTCGGTTGAAATGTCTATACTCGGGGATTCGGATCATAGACACACGAGGCGAGCCTGTTACCGTGCCGACAAGCGAACAGGGCCGACCATAAAACGCGACGAGTCATAATCGTTTTTTAGGTGAGGCGTCCGAGGAGTCTCGACCAATGTCGGGACGGCCTCGGGCTGCCTCCCTTTCCGCTCCGAGCCATGATAAAAAAAAAGATTTTAATATATAACTATGCCTTTTCAACACATAACCAGGAGTTAATAATGCCCTCTCGTGCCTGTAAAGATTGCCACGCGCCGATCGATTTTATTCAATTAGAGAATGGACGCTGGAAGCCAGTCCGACCAGGGACTCGGGAGTTTCATCGATGCCAGCTCGAGCAAACTTGCGCCGACTGTCGGCATAAATTCGAGGGAGCTCCCTGGATGACTCAATGCCCGACCTGTTTTAAAAATAGCCGGCCAGGTCGTGAGGGATTCCAGCCGGCACGAGAGACCGGCAATTTCGGCGACCAGCCGGCCCGATCAACTAGCCGCTATGATACGAAAGTTTACCCGCCGAAAAAACCAGTCGAGCCGCTGAACAATAACGACGACGGATTCGACGATATTCCGTTCTAATGAATATCAGAGATCAGGCGCCGGCCTGGACAATTCCGGAGTTGATGAAACATTGGAAAATTAGCCGAAACACTTTAGTCCAAATCCTCGACAGCGGGCTTTTACCTTATATGAATATAGGCGCCAGGCTGCGAGGTAAACCTGGCGGAAAAAAAGCGCGGCGATATGTCCGCGTTCGCGACCAGGATCGTATCAATTTTGAACATCGTCGCGCCCGGTGAACAAGGCCGATCGAGACGCTCTGATTAAGCCCAGGCGCGACGATCTTTTTCCTGATCCTGAGATAGATCAGGCACCACTCGAGGAGCCTGGCGATAGCGATCCGATCGACTCTCGCCTATTCGGTGAGGCCGCTCCCGATCCCGATCCGATTCCGTTCAATCATGCAAAGCTCGCGATCAACCTGGACGACTGTCGCGAGCTCGAGAGCTGGATTTATAAACAGGATTTCCCGATCCATCGACAGGTCACGGCCGCGCACCTGGTCACGGCATTATCGGGAATGATACGAGACGATTTTCGCTGGCTCTGCTATGCAATGAACCAGGCGAATCGAGCGCCGGCGCCGTCAGTAATGCACCAGGCACTCGTCGCCAGGGACGTCGCGATCCTGCGCGATTAGATAATCGGGATTCCGAGAGCCTCGGTTCGATCGATCGCGGTAACTCCGCGCTGATAGGCGGCTTTCATATCTCGGACGCCGTTAGGATTGAACGCCACGTTATTCCGAATCGAGGCAATGACCTCGGCCGGCGTCACACCGACGACGCCGTTAATGGCGTTTAACTGAGCGGCGACCTCGACCGCGTGAGCGTCGAGCTTTCGTAAATGGTTGCTCGGGGTTTCGATCCGGTCTCGGTGCCTTATGTGGTGAGTGTGCGGGCCTGGTGATTTCATGGTGTTATCCTCGGTTAAAAATAAAGAGTGCGTTTAAACGCGTCGTCGTGGTGTCCCTGTTAGCCGCTGATCCACGTATCCGCCGCGACCTTAACTATCCGGAGTCGATCACGATCGGCGACTAGAGACACGATTCCGCGAGTCGTGAGCCCTGCTAGTGTGAACGTGACGGCATTAACTCCGGAGTTATTCACGACATAGAACGCGAACGAGGTCGGCAAAAGGTCGCCGGCGTCGGTCTGGATCGTGACGGCACGAGTCGCGGCCGTCGTGTCGAGCTCGATCGTCGCGTCCATGTGAAAGCCGTCGATAGTTATATCGGCCGCCTGGGCGATTACCTGGCCGATCGCTTGCCAGCGTGTCCCGTCCCATTGACGATTAACATTTAGCGCCCGATCCCAAACCTCCCAACCGATAACCGGCACGGCGAAAACCCAGAGCGCCGTCGCTGCATTAAAAACCGCGAGCTCGTTCGGATGGCCGGCCCATTGAGCGCCACTCGGCACGGTGCCGAGGATATAGGCGTCGGATAAAGCCGGCGCTCCTGGCTGCGCGTTGCGCTGGTCGATCACTGTCCCGAGCGCGAACGCGTCGAGGAGCATAGCGTTATTATCGTAAGCCGCTTTCCAGCCATCCGAGCCGGCGTCGTGTTCGTAATTCAGGCCGAGGTTTAATAGTGCGGTTTGTGGCATGGTTCGCCCTCCTTATGTAGTAAAAGATTCGACCAGGAGCTCGAGGCCGTGAGTCGCCCGAGCGTCGAAAGTAAAAGCCGTGTTCGCGGTATTGTGCTCGATTTCAATCGACGTTACAAAGGTCGCGCCGCCGATCTCGCGGACGCCTAAATTTGTATTGACCACAGTAAAATTGACCGAGAGATTAATCGCGGTCGTTAGAGCGGCATAAATTCCGTCGCGATATGGGCCGTCGCTGACGTCCGAGGCGATCGCGGTATATTGGAAAAGCTCGGCCGCGAGCTCGATCGTGTAGACCTGGCCGAGCTCGACCGGCGAGATCGGTATCGAATTGTCGCGGTACTCGGTGACAAACGAGACGCGGATCGCCTGGTGGCGGCCTTGCTGCGAGAATACTGCCGGCTTGAATAGTTGCTTTCCGAGCAATCGGATCGGCCCGAATCCGCCCTGGTAGATCGTATTATCCGGCGTGGTTTCCCAAAACTCCGGAGCGACGAGGGCGAATTCCTGTTTCATTATGACCTCGACGCCGACGCGATCCTGGGGCTGGCCGAAAAATGGCGAGCCGGCTCCTGGAATCGGCGAGTAATTCGTCCAGTCAACTCGACCAATATATTCCGACCATTCGTTCGAGGCGAGCTCGCGGAGCTGCGACAGGAGATCGGAGTCGCCAGCCTGTCCGGCGACGGCCGGCGTCCCGTCTCGGAGAGGTATCGAGCGATTGATCGCCTGAGTCCCTGGCGCGACTTCACGGCCTCCCCAGGTAATAGCGATTGAATTAATCCCGCCGGCGTCGATCGACTTCCTGGCCTCGGCGGTCAGTCCGACAATTGAGAGGTCGAGTTTATTGGATCGAGCGACGGCGCTGTTATAGGTCGCGGCAATGTCCGGCGCCAGGCTTTCGATCGCGGGGCTCACTGAGTCGTCGCCCTGGAATAAATCAAAGTGCATTATCTGAGGCTTACCGTTTAGGATCGAGCTCCGCTCCTCGATTATGTCGGATCGGGAGCTGGCCGCGTTATTTTGGATCGTGCCGCCAAGTGATCCGAAAAACGAGGACACGGTGAGCACGTCGCCGACCACGCTCGCCGCGACTTTGACCGGATCGAAATCGGCCGCGATCAGGTCGCGGAGCTCGATCAGGTAATCGCGAATTTCAGTTTTCCCGCCGGCGGTTCCCAGGATAATATAATTTTCGTCCTGGCCGACCGTGCCGCCGAGCTCGAGGAAAGTAATCCGGACGTGGAGGTCGTCGTCAGCGTCGAAAGTGCCGGACGCTGTCAGGCGGAAAACCGACTCGGTCGAGACGCCAGGGACGGGAACGATCCCCGCCGGCGGCCCGCCTATCGTTAGGATCACGCCGGCCGTATCGCCGCCGAATTTCTCGTCGAATTTATAGCCCATTCCATAGATCGCGAACGGCCCGATCGTCCAGATTTGCGAATCGCCGAAAGCGTTTTGGCTCGAGAGCTCAAACTGATATTGATCCGAGACCGTGTCGTCGGCGAATCCTTGCGCGTTATATGCGCCCTCGGTCGGGCCGGCGGGGATGCCGCCCACGTCGAGCACGGTAACAGGGACGCCGATCGGGTCTTGAATGATCCGCAAATGGAAGCCGACGCCATTCTCCTCGGCCACGTGCGGATCGTCCCAGGCGGTCGCCCTGGCCTGAGTGAATTTGTCGGAGCCGTGCCAGCGGATCGCGAACGTCCCGACCAGCTCGGCACCTGACGGGGAGCCGGCGTCGATCGGAAAATAGCCGCCGCCTGGTGCCGTGGGATTAATCTGGACGTCTCGAGGCGGATAGCCAAACGCGCCCCGTCCTGTCGTGGTGATCCCGATCGCGACAATCGAGCCAAACGGGAACACGGCGAACGGCGTCGTCGTTTGGTTTTTGACCTGGACGTTTAACGTCCGATCCTCGAACGGTATCTCGTTGACCAGGCCGATCCCATAAGAAAAAATAAACACTTCCGAATCGTCGACGTGAGGCGCCGGAATCGTGTCGAGAGCGCCTCGGAGTAAACCCTGAATCTCGAAAGTCCCGTCGAGGTTATCGACGACCGTCGAGAAAAATATCAGCTCCTCGTCGATCAATAAAATGTTTTGTAGCGATTCGAGCTCGATCGCGTCGGCGTCGCGCACCAGGTCGACGTCGATCGGGGCGTCGATCTGGAAGCCGACCGCGTCCTGGAATCCATTGGCCTCGCCTCGATCGATCGCGCCATTCAATAAACCATAGGGAGAAAACGAGCTCGCGTCGCCTGGTGGGATAGTGTCGGCCTCGGTCGGCTCTAGTGCCGGCCCTGGAGCGTCGGCCTCGGTCGCGAAAATATTATAGTCGGCGGTCATGTTCCCAGGAGTCCGGACGACAATGTCGCCGACCTGGAGGAAAACCGTATTTATGCCGGTGTCGCTGACGTCGGTCAGGACGAACGGGAGCTCGAGGAGTATCTCGGCGAACGCCGCGACGGCCGCGTCCGAGGGAGGCGTCCAGAGCGAATCGGTCGGATCGGCAAACGAGCCGGAGCCGCTCGTGAATATATCCTGGCTGAAATCGAGCTTTATTTTATTGTCGAGTATCTGGCCGCGATTGACTTTCGTTATTCGGATCGGGAGGCGGACGAGGCCGAGGATGTCCCAGGACAGCTCGCGCACGTCGCCAGGTTTGACGTCGTATTGACTCCGGTCGGCGATTAGCGAGCCCGTGGCAACCGGGAACGATAACAGTCGGAGCTCGCGCCAGGCGATCAGGTTCCCGAGCGTCGGCGTTTTGACGCCTGGCATTTTGATCTCGACCGCGTTCACGGCCTGGTTAATATCGACGTTCGCCATATCTTGAGCAAGTGCATAACTGACCGAATATTCCTTTTTGCGAGAGGTAAAATTTACGTTTACGACGTTCGAGGTCGACGCCCAGGATGGCCGCGAAAATTTCGTAATCGCCGTGACGTTTGTCTCGTCCAGGAGCGGCAAGGTTCCAGGCGTGTAGTCGTCGCGGATTAGCTGGAAGTCA
>Ga0255058_10002218_pt1 | contig 10754 bp, 9 predicted proteins | sample Cases_109_9_MG_FD_188637 | JGI IMG/M metagenome (GOLD analysis project Ga0255058, IMG submission 188637) | Seawater microbial communities from Amundsen Gulf, Northwest Territories, Canada - Cases_109_9 | ecosystem: Environmental > Aquatic > Marine > Gulf | place: Canada: Northwest Territories... | reverse complement strand
GCCCCCCTGGGTGCGGAGCGGGCGGTCTCCGTGGCGGCTGCCTGAGACCCGGTCGCCACCACCGCGACCCGGATGCGCCCGTCGAGCGCCGGGTCCAGGGTGGAGCCGAAAATAAGCGTGGCCGACGAATCGATCTGCTCGCCGATGTGCCCGATGACCTGTTGGACCTCGTGCAGGGTCAGGTCATCGCCCCCGGTGATGTTGATCAGCAGGCCGCGGACCTGATCGAACGGCAGGCCCTCCAACAGGGGGTTTCCCATGGCGGCATTGGCGGCCTCGACCGCCCTCAGGTCGCCGTCGGCCTCGCCGACGCCTATCAGGGCGCGGCCCATGTCTTCGATCACGATGCGCACGTCGGCGAAGTCGAGGTTGATGAGGCCGGGGCGGATGATCAAGTCGGTCACCGCCCGCACGCCGTCCTGCAAGACCTTGTCGGCGAGCGCGAAAGCCTCGGCGATGGTGGTCTTGCGGTCGACCACTTGGAACAGGTTCTGGTTGGGTATGACCAGCAGCGTATCCAGGTGGCGCTGCAGGTCCTGCAATCCGGCCTCCGCGGCCCGCATGCGCCGCGGACCCTCGAAGTCGAAAGGCTTGGTCATCACGCCGATAGTGAGCAAGCCCGCTTCGCGTGCGGCGCGGGCGATGACCGGCGCGCCGCCGGTACCCGTGCCCCCGCCCATGCCGGCGGCGAGGAAGATCAGGTGGAAGTCCTCCAGCGCGTCGAGCACCTCTTCCAGCACTTCTTCCGCCGCCTCCCGGCCGACCTCGGGCTGCGAGCCGGCGCCGAGGCCGCCGGTGGTGTTGCGTCCCAATTGAATGCGGTTCTCGCAGGGCGAATTCTCGAGCGCCTGGGCGTCCGTGTTGGCGACGATGAAGGTGACGCCCTCGAGGCCGGCCTCGATCATGTTTCGGACCGCATTGCCGCCGGCCCCGCCGATGCCGAGTACGGCGATGCGGGGCAGGTAGCCGTCCGAAGACTCGCTCGCCTTGAGATTCAGGACCACGAAGACTTTCCCTGCTGTTCCGAACGCTCGCGACTCGAAGAACACGAAACCATAGTGGGGATGGGAATCGCCCGCAACCAAGATGCGGATAAGACGACTTCGCCCGTCATTTACCTTTATTAAGAATTGGTTAAGAGGAAAGGTGGGTGGCACCTTGCCGGGCCGATGAAGTGGTCGGATGAGTCCTTAGACCGGCCTGAGTGCTTGCGCCCTATTTAGCTCGCTGGGCCGCCGTCCCGTGCGTTTCAGTCCTCGCCGGGGTTCGCGGATCCTTCTCCGCCGGCCTCTTCGGTCGCTAGGTGGTGACGGCGCATGAGCGGCGTCTGGGCGAGCGCGAAAAGGAGCGTCAGGCCGAGGATGCCGAACACCTTGAAGCTGACCCAGAAGTCCGTGCTCTGGGTCCGCCAGACGGCCTCGTTGAGGCCCGCCATGGCCAGGAAGAACAAGGCGAAGCGGAAGGTAAGCTTGCGCCAGCCCTGGTCGTCCATCGACCAGGCGGTGCCCATCAGGGGCTTCAGGAGCGGCCGCCCGAAGACCAGGCCGCCCAGCAGGATCGCCGCGAACAGGATCTGCACGATGGTCGGCTTCATCTTGATGAAGGTCTCGTCCTGGAGGATGAGGGTGAGCCCACCGAACACGCCGACCACGCCGGCGGTGATCAGCGGCATCAGCGGCACCCGCCGGGCGATCGCCAGGCTCAGGCCGAGCGCCACCGCCGTTGCCGCCATCAGGGCCCCGGTCGCCCACAGCAGGTCGGATAGGACATAGGCAATGAAGAAGACGGCGATCGGGCCGTAGTCGCTGGCGGGCCGCAGCCACGGCGGTTCAGTTTGGGACGGTTCGGGTCGGGCGGTCATGGCGGCTCGACCCTAACCCGCGTGATGAGGCGAGGCAACGTGGGGCCGTGATACTTGGGTCCGTGACACTTGGGGACGTGAAACTTGGGCCCGTGACAGGCGGGCCCAGCAAGGATATCAGGAGGGGGCTATCGGGAGGATTGCGGAGCTGCGGGTGCCGGGAGGCGGTCATGGCGATGGGTGAACTGAAGAGCGGCGGCGAGTTGCTGGTCGACGCCTTGCGCGTCCACGGGGCGGACCACGTCTTCTGCGTGCCGGGCGAGAGCTATCTGGCGGTGCTCGACGCGCTCGTCGACGCGCCGGAGATTGCCGTCACCGCCTGCCGCCAGGAGGGCGGGGCGGCCATCATGGCCGAGGCCGCCGGCAAGCTCACCGGGCGCCCCGGCATCTGCATGGTGACCCGCGGGCCGGGGGCGACCAACGCCTCGGCCGGGGTCCACATCGCCTTCCAGGATTCCACGCCGATGATCCTCTTCATCGGCCAGATCGCCCGCGACATGAGCGAGCGCGAGGCCTTCCAGGAGATCGACTACCGCCGCATGTTCGGGCCGCTCGCCAAGTGGGTGGCCGAGATCGACCGGGCCGAACGGGTGCCCGAGTTCGTCGCCCGCGCCTTCGCCACCGCCACCAGCGGCCGGCCCGGCCCGGTGGTGCTCGCGCTGCCCGAGGACATGCTGCGTGAGCGGGTGGAAGCGCGGCCCTTCGATCCCTACACGTCGGTCCAGGCCCATCCGGGGGCTGGCGACATGACTCGCTTCCAGGCCATGCTGGAAGAGGCCGAGCGGCCCTTCGTCGTGGTCGGCGGCGGCGGCTGGACCCCGGCGGCTTGCGCCCACTTCCGGCGCTTCGCCGAGGCCTGGGACCTGCCGGTCGGCGCCTCCTTCCGCTGCCAGTCCTATCTCGACAACGAGCATCCGAACTATGTGGGCCATGTGGGCATCGGGATCGCACCGAAGCTGCGCGCAGCGATCGTCGACGCGGATTTGCTGGTGGTGGTGGGCGCGCGCATGGGCGAGATTACCTCCGACGGCTACAGCCTGCTCGACATCCCCAAGCCGAAGCAGCGGCTGGTCCACGTCTATCCGGGCGCCGAGGAGCTCGGCCGGGTCTATCAGGCCGCGCTGCCGATTCACGCCGGCATGCCCGCCTTCGCCGAGGCGGCGGCGGCCCTGATTCCAGATCGGGCTCCGGAGGCGGCGCCTTCCTGGGCCGAGCACCGGACCAACTTGCGTGCGGAGTTCGAGGCCTGGGGCGCGCCGCTCGCCCATCCCGGCCCGCTTCAGATGGCCGAGGTCATGACCTGGCTGCGCGGCGCCCTGCCGCCCGAGGCCATCGTGACCAACGGCGCCGGCAACTATTCGATCTGGCTGCATCGCTTCTACCGCTACCGCCAATACCGCTGCCAGCTCGGGCCGACCTCGGGCTCCATGGGCTATGGCGTCCCGGCCGCGGTCGCCGCCAAGCGGCTTTACCCGGAGCGCCCGGTGGTCGCCTTCGCCGGCGACGGCTGTTTCCAGATGACCGGGCAGGAGCTGGGCACCGCCGTGCAATATGGCGCCGGCATCATCGTCGTGGTGATCAACAACGCCATGTGGGGCACCATCCGCATGCACCAGGAACGCAGCTATCCGGGCCGGGTCAGTTCCACCGACCTGGTCAACCCGGACTTCGCCAAGCTGGCCGAGGCCTACGGCGCCCACGGCGAGGTGGTCGAGCGCACCGAGGACTTCGCCCCGGCCTTCGAGCGGGCCCGGGCCGCCGGCCGGCCGGCGCTGATCGAGCTCAGGCTCGACCCGGAGGCGATCACCCCGAGCCAGTCGCTGAGCGAGATGAGGGCGAAGGCCGCGGCCCAAGGGTCGTGATCGGCCGCCGGGCGATCGCGGTTTTCTTAATCTGCGCCGCGATGCTGGCTGGTCTCGGACCCGTTCTAGCCAGCTCCGAGCCAGATTGGGCCGCGCCGCCGGGCGAGCCCGATCCGGGCGCCGCGGCGCGTCACGCCTTCGCCCGGTTCTGCGCCACGTGCCACGCGGGCCCAACGGCCGAGCCGGTGAACTTTCTGGAGCCCACGGCTGGATCCCGGGCCGGCGCCATCGCCCTCTGCGCCGAGCGCATCGCGTTCCGCCTCGCTCTCTGGGATTGGCCCGAGGCGTTGCGCCCGGTGCCGCCGATGCCGCCCGCCGATTGGCTGCGGGATGAAGGCTTCGAAGCAGACGAGTGGGCGGCCGGCGAGGCGCGCGCCGTCTTGCGGGTCTACATCGCCGGCCTCTTGGCGCTCACCGGCTCGTCCAGCGTGCGGGTCGAGCAGACCGGCTCCTTAGACGCCGAACGCTTGCGGCCCTGCCTGGCGGAGGACGCACCCTGACGGCATGATGGGCAGCGCATCGCACCAACCCCAACCGGTCGGGAGGCCCCATGTCGGACAGCAATAAGTTCTCGCCACGCTCGCGCGTCGCTCAGGCCGGACACTTCATCGACCGCGAGACCGGCGCCATCGTCCCGCCGGTCGAGCCCTCGGCCACCTTCGCGCGCGACGCGGCTTACGATCTGATCGGCGGCTATAGCTACAGCCGCTCGGGCGGCCCGAGCAGCGAGCGGCTGGAGGCCGTCGCCGCGGAGCTGGACGAAGGCGCCGAGGCCAGGGCCTTCGCATCGGGGATGGCGGCGATCGTCGCCGTCTTCGAAACTCTGGAGAGCGGCCAGCATGTGGTCGCGCCCAGCATCATGTACCACAGCGCCCAGGACTGGCTCCGGCGCCTCTCCGAGCGGCGCAACATCGGGCTCGGCCTGTTCGATGCGGCCGACCCCACGGCGCTCGCGGCGGCCGTCCGCCCCGGGGAAACGGCGGTGGTGTGGATCGAGACGCCGGTCAACCCGACCTGGGAGGTGATCGACATCGCCGCGGCGGCCGAGGCGGCCCACGGCGCCGGCGCGATCCTGGCGGTCGACGCCACGGTCGCGACCCCGGTGCTCACCCGGCCGCTCGCGCTGGGCGCCGACCTGGTATTCCACTCCGCCACCAAGTACCTGAACGGCCACAGCGACCTGACGGCCGGCCTTCTTGTGACGCGCGAAAACGATGCCCGCTGGGGCGAGATCAAAGAGCTGCGCCGGCTGATGGGCGGCGTGCTCGGCGCGTTCGAGGCCTGGCTGCTGCTGCGCGGCCTGCGCACGCTCTATCTGCGCGTCGAGCGGGCCTCGGCCAGCGCGCTTCAGATCGCCCGGCACTTCGAGGGGCACCCGAAACTTACCGGCGCGCTCTATCCCGGCCTGGAAAGCCATCCCGGCCACGCCGTCGCGGTGCGGCAGATGACGGGCGGCTTCGGGGGCATGCTGTCGCTGCTGGTCGCCGGCGACGCCACGGCGGCCCGCGCGGTGGCGGCGCGCACCCGGCTCTTCGTGCCCGCCACGTCGCTCGGCGGTGTCGAGAGCCTGATCGAGCACCGCGCCACCGTCGAGGGCCCGCACTCCCAGGTGCCGGCGAACCTGCTCCGGCTCTCCATCGGCATCGAGGACCCCGCCGATCTCATCGCCGATCTCGAGCAGGCCCTGGCGGGGGGGTGACGCCGGGATCGGCAGACGCTTGTTTTCGCGAACGAGGCCGCTACCGGCGCATCCAACGCGAAACCCGTCTCAGTTCAAGAGTAGCGTCCAAGATGTGACGCCTTCGTCCGAGTCCTTGCTCATCGCCACGTCCTGAGTCCACGAAGCGATATAGGTCCAGTGGGTATCCTCTACCCAAGCCAGTGTGTCGAAACTAGTGGCTATTTGACGGATGAATATGACATGGAGATCGACTTGGTCCTTGATCCACATATCCCTCCCGCGAATGCGCAGCCGGATATTCAAGTGAGCGCTCAGTCCGTTCGAGAACTCGAAGCCGTATCCGGGATACGGCATGGGGATCCGGCCGATACCATCAGGCAGTTCAGGCGTTTGATCATTTCTCCGCGGCAGTTTCGTCGGTCCGATATAGTCGTAATTGCGGATCGCGCCGCGTTCGAGATCGTCTTCGGTCGGGTAGTCCAGATTCAGAATTCGCAACTCCGTCCCGTCTCTGATGACCGTAGCCTGGACTAGACTGTCGGTTCCGGCGAACGGGGCGTCCTCGGTCCGAACCGTAAGTCTGATCGCACCTATCCACATCGTACCTCTCCTTCGCGTAAAAGATTTATATAAACCGACATTCTCCATTAGGTTTGTATGAGCCAAAGGTCAATCGGATTCGGCGTGATCGCCGATCTCGAGCAGGCCCTGGCGGGGGACTGACGCAGGACATCCGCCAGAAATGAGAGGCGGCTCGGCTGCCGCCCCTTTGTGGCAAGCATGTTTGTTCGTCGTCACGCCGCCTGCAGGGCCGCGCGGCGCCGCACCCGGACGATCTGCACGAGAGCGGCCAGGTGGAGGGCGATGAAGAGCGGCACGAGGAAGCCGGGGAAGAGGAAGAGCGGCCAAACCTCCATCGGCGCGCTGGTCGGCAGGCCGGCATGGATTGCCGGGAAGGCGCCGGAGGCGAGCATGGCCGTGCCGGCCGCGCCGACGAAATCCAGCAGCCCCGCCAAGTGGAACCAGAGGTAGCCGCGGCTCGCCGCATAGCCCGGATCGCGCGCGAGGCGCGCCGCGACGAAGGGGGCCGCGAGGCCGACGGCGACGTCGCCCAGGCCGGCCGGCCAGGCGAACAGGCCCGGCAGCACGCCATAGGCGTAGAGCGGCAGGAAGGCGAAGCCGATCACCCGCCAGCTCTGGAATAGGGTCAGCATGCGCAGGTCGAGGGAGAGGACCCACGAGCGAAGGCGGGGCAGCCCGGCGTAGGCGAGAACGAGGCCGGTCACGGGCACGAAGATCGCCAGCAACACCGGGCGAAGGCCCGCTCCGGGCCCCGCGGTCAAGGCGCCGGTCACGCCGATTACGGCGGCGGCGGCGAAGGCGGCGGTGAGCCCGACGGCCAGGAGGGTCTTGGCCGCGGGGGTGAGTCGGATCTGGAAGCTCTTATCGGGGGTCCACATGGGTTCATCCTTTCCGGTCGTGGATCTAAAGTGCATATACACGCATCTGCTCAAAAAAACTCCGAGGGGTTCAGGCGAGGGTGTCGACGGCCTCCGCCAAGGCGCGCACCAGACGGTCGCTACGGTCCGCGCCAAGCTTGCGGCGGACCCGGGCTTGCGCCTTGCGCCACTCCGGGAAGGCGCGCGCGAGCGCCGCGTGGCCGGCCGCGGTCAGCTCGACGACACGGGTGCGCCGATCCTCGCCCGGCGTGATGCGGACCAGATCCTGCCGCGTCAGGGCGGCCAGGTTGCGGGTCAGCGTGGTGCGGTCCATCACCAGCGCCTTGGCCAGTTCCTGGATCGTGACCGGCTCCTTGAGGCGCAGCGCGACCAGCAAGGTGAACTGGGTCATCTTCAGGCCGAAGGGGCGCAAGGCCGTGTCGTAGTACTGCATGACGGCCCGGTCGGCGCGGCGCATGCGGTTGGCGATACAGCCCTCGGCGATCTCCCGCGCGCCTTTCAGGTCGAGCTGTTCGGTTGGTTTACGCATGATGATATATGTATATGCACGTATCTGAAACATTTCAAGAGTTGCTGCGCGACAAAGTTAGTGTGGGAAGGAGGAAGGGCCGAGCTCTTGGGATGTGGCCGCGCCTAGCCGGGGTCCGCGGCCACGACGCCCTCGGCGATCAACTCGGTGATCTCGGCCTCGTCGTAGCCGCTCTCCGCGAGGATCTCGGCGGTGTGCTCGCCATAACGCGGCGCGCCCTGCCGGCGCGGCCCGGGATGTGTGGAGAACTTGATCGGGCAGCCGATCGCCGGGACGGGTCCCAGCGTGGAGTGCGCCACCTCCGTCACCATGTCGCGCGCCAGCACTTGGGGGTGGCGGTGCATTTCGTTCACCGTGAGCACCGGGCCGGCGGGCATGCCGGTTTCCTCCAGCACCGCCATCCAGTCCCCGGTGGTCCTGGCGCGGAAGCGCTCGCTCAGAATCCCATCGAGCGCCGCCAGGTTCTTCATGCGCGCGGCCGCGTCGGCGAAGCGCGAGTCCGCGGCGAGCGCCTGCAGGTCGAGGATGTCGAGCAGCCGGCGCCAGTTGGCCTCGTTGGCGGTGCCCAGGGCGATCCAGCCGTCGGCGGTCTCGAACGCCTGATAGGGCGCATAGAGCGGATGGGCCGTGCCGAGCGCGCGCGGCGTCTCACCCGAAGCGAAGGCGAGGGCCGACTGCCAGTAGGTCATGATGACGCCGGCCTCGAGCAGGGAGGTGTCGATCCGCTGGCCGCGACCGCTCGCGTGCCGCTCATTGAGGGCCGCCAGCACGCCGATGGCACAGAGCAGGCCGGCGATGATGTCGGTCATGGGCGAGCCGCACTTCAGCGGCGGCCGGTCGGGGCCCTCGCCGGTGATGCTCATGAGGCCACTCATGGCCTGGGCCACCAGGTCGAAGCCGCCGCGATCGCGCCACGGGCCGGTGAGGCCGTAGCCGGTGATCGAGCCATAGACCAGGCGTGGATAGCGCTCTTTCAGCCCGGCCTGTCCGAAGCCGAGGCGCGCCAGCACGCCGGGCCGGTAGTTCTCGATCAGCACGTCGGCCCCGGCGAGCAGGCGGTGCAGCACCGCCTTGCCATGCGGCGCCTTGAGGTCGAGGGCGAGCGAGCGCTTGTTGCGGTTGACGGTCATGAAACTGGCGGTCTGATCGCCGATCCAGTCCTCGGCCACCGTGTCGTAGCGGGTGGTCTCGCCGCGCGGCGGCCGCTCGACCTTGATCACCTCGGCGCCCAGGTCGGCCAGCATCAGCCCGCAGGTCGGTGCCGAGAGAATGTGCGACAGCTCGATCACCCGGATGCCCGCGAGGGGCCCGTGGTTGGCTTCGGTGTGGGATGATTTCGGCATGGCGATTTCTCCCGGCTCGGCGAGAGGTCACCCTAGTGGGCGGAGTATCCGAAGGAAACGCCGTCTCGTCGGGCGCATTGCGTCTAGCGCCGGCCGCGGACCACCGAGACGACCAGCAGCAGGCCGTAGGCGCCGGCCAGCAGGGCCGGCAGGCCTTCCGGGCCGAAGTGCTGCATCGCAGCGCCGCCCAGGGTCGGCCCGGCAATGCCGCCGAGCCCGAACATGGCGGTGAGGGCGGCGGTCCCGGCGAGCAGCTCCGCCCCGGTAAAGCGGTCGCCCAGGTCGGCCAGCGCCAGGGTGTAGATGCCGAAGCCCGCCGTGCCCCAGACCAGGACCAGCGGCCATTGCCAGAGGGTTCCCATGGCCGCCGGCAGGACGAGGGCGCCGAGCGCCGTCGCAAGCGCGCAAGCATTCAACACACGCCGCCGGCCCACGACGTCGGCCAGCCAGCCGAGCGGAAACTGCAGGACGATATTGCCGGCGATGAGCACCCCCAAGAGATAGCTGGCGGTCGCTTCGTCGAGACCCCGGCGCAGGCCATAGAGCGGAAACAGCGACAGAGTCGCCGTGTCGAACACGCCGAGCAGGAAGGCGGCCAGCAGTAGGGTCGGGGCCAGGGGCAGGAAGGCGAGGAACGAGACCCGGCGCCCGGTCTGTGGCGCCGGTAGGCTGCGCCGCGCGCACAGCATGAAAACCAGGCCGGCGAGGGTGAAGGCGATGCCCACCAGGAACGGCGGCCAGCCCTCGGTGCCGGTGGTCGGCAGCAGGAACGGCCCGGTGGCGAAGCCGAGCGAGAGCAGGCTCGCGTAGACCGCGATGACCCGGCCGCGGTTGCGGCCGCTCGCCAGCTGGTTGATCCAGACTTCGCTGATGGCGAACAGGCCGCCCTCCACGATCCCCAGAAGGAAGCGCAGCACGAACCAGGCGCCGAGGGAGTCCCAGATCTTGAACAGCGGCCAGAGGATCGCGGTGACCGCGATACAGCCCATGGCGAAGCGCCAGGGACCGAACCGTGTGGCCAGGCTTGGGACGAAGGGCGCCGAAAGCACCAGGCCCAGGGGCAGCATCGAGGCGTTGAGCCCGATGACGAAAGGAGAGTGGCCGCGGCCTTCGAGCAGCAGGGAGAGCAGCGGATAACTGAGCCCCATGGTGACATCGAACACCATGAGGCAGATAATCACGGCGGCAAAAGGCCGCCAGCGGATCCCACTGGCCACATCGGGGGCCATTTCGGAGCGCCCGCCGGGCGGGTCCTCGGGAGTCTGCCGATTTTCCGCCTCCGTCATCACGCCTTGCCCGCCTGCGGCTCAAACATAACCGCCTAATATAATTTAGCCGGTTATGTTGCCTTTCACTGCATGACCTGTCAAACTGATTTTGCTGGTTAGCATGGAATGACCTATGGCCGACTCAGGTGATCTGCCGTTGTTGGGCGGGCATCTCTCTCTCGATTTCGCCAACACCCTGGAATGGCGCGGCAGCGCGCGGGAACGCGACTGGCTCACCGGCTATGAGGCCCTGGTCGCCTGGGCCTTGCGCGCCGGCGCCGTCGACGGACGCGAGGCGGAGGAGCTGCGCGCCTATGCCGATTGGGCGCCGGGCAGCGCGGCGGAGGTGCTCGCTGAGGCCCGGGCCTTGCGCGAAGCCGTCTACCTGGTGGCGGCGGCCCTAGCGGCGGGCGGGACGCCGGAGGCGCTGGAGGTGGCTGATCTGGAGGCCCTCAACCGCCGCCTCGCGCCGCTGCTGGGCGAGACCCGGCTGAGCGCGACCGCCGGCGGCCTGGTGCCCGCCTGGGGCGGGGCTTCCGACGACCTGGCGCGCGTGCTCTGGCCGGTCGCCCGCTCGGCCTTCGATCTGCTGAGCGGCAACGCGGCCGGACGCCTGCGCGAATGCGCCGGCAGCGACTGCCACTGGCTGTTCCTCGACCGCAGCAAGAACGGCTCGCGGCGCTGGTGCGCCATGTCGAACTGCGGCAATTTGGCCAAGGCGCGCCGCCACCGCGCGCGCACCGGCGCCCA
>Ga0255058_10002217_pt1 | contig 10760 bp, 8 predicted proteins | sample Cases_109_9_MG_FD_188637 | JGI IMG/M metagenome (GOLD analysis project Ga0255058, IMG submission 188637) | Seawater microbial communities from Amundsen Gulf, Northwest Territories, Canada - Cases_109_9 | ecosystem: Environmental > Aquatic > Marine > Gulf | place: Canada: Northwest Territories... | reverse complement strand
AGACGGTCCTGCAGCAGACGGAGGGCCGCGCCAAGTTCCGGGTCTGCGACACGATCGGCTGGGGCGTGCCCGATCCGTACGTCGCGCTGCCACAGGGCATCCCGCACTTGATCGCGACTCTCTATCGGGAGACCGGCGCCGACCTGGAGTTCCACGGGCACAACGACTTCGGAGTCGCGACGGCGAACTCGCTGGCGGCCTGGCGCTACGGCTGCCGCCGCGTGAACACGGCCTTCGCCAGCCTCGGCGAGCGAACGGGCAACACGTCGCTCGAGCAGATGGTGGCGACCTACTCCCGCTTCTACGGCGATCCGGGCTTCGACCTGTCGGTGCTGCCGACGATGGCGGAGCTGGTCAATGACAACCTGACCGAGGTGTCACGCAGCGCGCCGATCATCGGCGACGTCTTCACGACATCGGCGGGCATCCATCAGGCGGGTGTCGCCCGTCAAGGGAAGGCCCCGGGCGGCCTGATCTACCTCGCTTACGACCCAGCGCTCGTCGGACGCGAATCGGCAGAGCGCAGCGTTGTCGGCGGTCTCTCAGGTTCGGAGGGGATCGTCAAGGTCCTCAACGAACAGGCGGAGGCGCGAGGAATCGAGACTCGCTTCAAGACGACGAGCCGCGTCGTCAAGCACATCTATGACAAAGTACAGGGATCTTACGACGGAACGTACGACACTGAGCGAGACGTCTGGACCGGGTTCAAGACGTCATTCTACACACCGGAGGAGCTTTGGGAGCTGGCCGCCGAGTCGTTAGACCTCGACGGCGACAGCAACAGCGCCTAAACTAGGCCGCGGAGACAGTTGATACATACCGACAAAGGTCGAACGCCCCGCATAATGAATAGCGCAAACGCACCCGCCCGCACCGCCAATTGGAGGCACCCTAGATGAAGTTCGCCCAGATCGTCGGCTGGGGTATGCACGTCCCGGACAAGGTGATCGGCAACGACGCCTTCGTCCAGATGGGCCTGGATACCTCCCACGAGTGGATCGCGTCGCGGACAGGCATCCACGAGCGGCGGTTTGTCGAGAACGGCCAGCCGGTTTCCGATCTTGCGGTAAAGGCTGCGCAGCAGGCGCTGCAGGTGGCCGACGCGCACCCGAGCGACATAGACCTCGTCATTCTCGCGACGTGCACACCGGACCAGGTGATGCCGTCATCGGCATCGTTCGTACAGCACCGCCTAGGCGCTACCAAAGCCGGCGCGTTCGACCTGAACGCCGCCTGCGCCGGGTTCGTCTACGCCCTGTCGACAGCCGCAGCACAGATCGAGTCGGGAAGAGCCGAAACGGTCATGGTCATCGGCGCGGATGAGCTGTCGACGCACCTCAACTGGCAGGACCGCACCACCTGTGTCCTCTTCGGCGACGGCGCGGGCGCCGTGCTGCTTCGGGCGAGTGACGAGCCAGGGATCATGGCTTCGACCACGGGATCTGACGGCTCCGGCGCTGGACTTCTGGAGATCCGCGGCGGTGGCACGCTAGCGAACTCCAACGGTCACGCCTCGAACGGCAACGCCTTCCTCACGATGAAGGGCCCCCAGATCTTCCGCTGGGCGACACAGAAGCTTGGAGAGGCCGCGACGAAGGTAATCGAGGAATCAGACCTCACGGTGGACCAAGTCGATCTCTTTGTCCCACATCAAGCGAACCTTCGGATAATCGACGCCGCGGCGCGGCGGCTTGGCCTGCCCGAAGAGAAGGTGTTCTCGAACGTCGACACTTACGGCAACACTAGCGCTGCGTCGATCCCGATAGCGCTCTGCGAGGCGATCTCGCAGGACCGGGTGCACGTCGGCGATAACATGATCCTCACCAGCTTCGGCTCCGGCTTGTCCTGGGCGGCCCTTGTGATTCGCTGGGGCACCCCCATACCATCCAGCGTACCGCGCTGGACACCGATTCGGCTGTCGCTGGAGACACGCGTGGCGGCCGTACGATCGGCATTCAAGAAGAGCCAGCGCGCTGTCCGCGCCACCATCGGCGAGCGCCTGAACAAAGACGGCGACTGAGCGCAGCCCGCCGCTTACCGGCGCGAAGCGATCAGATCGGTCCGCTCTCCCCACTTGTGGAGGAAGCGGTAGAAGTTCCGTTTACTGAGACGGTCCCGTTCCTCTTCCGGAGTCGAGACCCAGTCGACGTGATCGTGCCGCTTCACCGGCAGGTCAACGTCGATTACGGAGCGGTAGCCCCGGTTGCGAATAGCAAAGCTAAAGTCTAGATCGAGGTGCCGGTAGAAGCGGAACTTCTCGTCCAGCAGACCGACCTCTCGGAGCATCTCGCGCCGGAACGCCATCAGATAGCCCTCAACCGCGTCGACGTCCCCGGAGGAACTGGATTCGTCGAAGGAGCGCAGGTCGTTCGTGACGACACCCCAACGTCCGACGACGCCAACGGTGTCGTCGGCGAGCGCATCTCTCAGGACCGTGAATACGTCTCCAGTGACCTCCACGCTAGTGTCGACTACCAAGACGATCCGTCCGCGCGCCTGCCTTAAGCTGACGTTGCGGGCGGCAGCGGATCCGAGGAAGTGGTCCGCATGGAACACCTTCACCCGATCGTCCTCTGCCGCGATCTCATCGACGAACGAAACGCAGTCGTCATCGAAGCCGTTGTCGACGACGATGATCTCGACTTTCGTCCCTCCAATGTGCTTTCGGACGGCGGCGATACAGCGCTCTAGCTCCGTGCAGCCATTGCGGGCGACTACACTCACCGTCACGTCGACTCGCTCCGGCTCTTCGAGCAGTGAGTCGACATCGTTACTGGAGGAGATCGAATCGTCTAGAACCCACGGCGGCAGCGGCAAGGCTTGCGAACCTCTCCTTGTATCGCGAACCTCGAAACCACACTCTATGACCTGCGTGCGGGCAGCGTCCGCATCGGCGTAGATCTTCTTCTTGCGCAGGCCGTCGCGCGCACTCAGTGCTGTTCTGATCTCGGAGGAGATGTCGCGAACCGGCTCCGTCTTGAGCAGATCGAGTCCCAGTAAGCGGTCGAAGTCCATGAGCAAGTCACGCTTAACCTCCAGTGGCAGGCTCGACCGGGCGGCACGCCAGGCAACGGACAGGGCCGTCGGCACATCGAGGTCGTCCGCGGCTGCGGCCCAGAACTCAGCTCGCAGGGCATCACCCTCCTTCTGGGCCTTCTTCGTCAGGCGGCTGGTCCCGGAGCGTAGCCCGAGGCGCAGGCGGTTGAGGCCCCTCTGCGCGGCCTTGATCGAGTCGAGAGTGAAGTTGAGGCGGGTGCGGTAGTGGGCTGTGGCGCAGAGATACCGGAACGCAAGCGGATCGAACCCCCTGCGCTCAAGGTCGTCGACGAGGTAGGTGTTTCCCGTGGACTTGGCCATCTTCAGACCATCGACGAGCAGATGCTGGCCGTGGACCCAGACGCTAACGTGCTGACTGCCGAGCAAGCACTCGCTCTGAGCGATTTCGTCCTCGTGGTGCGGGAAGATGTTGTCGACGCCACCGGTGTGGAAGTCGATCCTGTCGCCGAGATAGCGCTGGACCATCGCCGAACACTCGATGTGCCATCCGGGGAACCCGTCGCCCCACGGGCTCTTCCACTTTAGATCGCGTCCCGGTTCGGCGGCCTTCCACAATGTGAAGTCTCGTTGATCGCGTTTCAGCGGGTCCGCCTCCACCCGAGCGCCCTCCTCCAGGCCTTCCGCGATCTGACCCGAAAGCTTGCCGTAGCCATCGAACTTCGCGACGTCAAAGTAGACGTTTCCCTTCGCCTCGTAGGCATAACCCTTCGATTCAAGCTGGCGCACGAACTCGACCATGCCCTCGACGTTTTCGGTGGCGCGCGGGAATTCGTCGGCACGCGTGATGTTGAGTTTGCTTTCGTCGGCGAGGAAGGCGTCGGTGTAGAAGGCGGCGATCTCCTGAGGCGTCTTGCCTTCCGCCAGGGCGGCGGCCAGCACCTTGTCCTGACCTCGCTCCAGCATTTCCTGGCGCATGTGACCGACGTCCGTGATGTTCTTGACCTGAGTGACGGTATAGCCCAGCGCCTCAAGCGTCCGGCGCAGCCAGTCAGCCGCGAGGTACGAACGGAGGTTGCCTATGTGGGCGTAACGATAAACGGTGGGCCCACAGGTGTAGATAGACGCACGCCCCGGTTTCACGGGCATGAACTCCTCTTTCCGGCCGGAAAGAGTGTTGTGAATCCTCAGTTGTGGTTGGGATTCCATTTGAGTGCCGTGCCGGCCTTTTACTCCGATTCGGGCAACTGCCCGGAGATTAGCTTATCTCTCAACCGTGTTCGCCCTCCCAGCCTACTTCTACGTCTCCGCTGTCCCAGAGGATTACCGGTACCGTAAAGGCGTAGTTGAGGGCTTCTTCCCAGTGCTCTTCACTTTCGTCGACTCGGCGCTCTTCAAACTCCACGCCACGCTCGTTCAGCGCATCACGTGCCTTATCGCACGTCGGACAGTTGCGAAGAGTGTACATTATCACGCTCAAGGGTGGGCTCCTCCAAGCGTCAATTCTATCACGGCGACTGGCTCCATCCCGGTAACAGAACTACACGTCGATGTGCTTCCACTTCCCTTGTCTGAACCGTATCACCAGCAATATTGTGCGGAAGTTTATGTCGACTACCGCCGCTACCCAAGCGCCCTGAACACCGAAGCCGAGCGGGATCGCGAGCAGATACGCCGGAATCAAGCGAACGATCCAGGTGCTACCGGCGGTGATGAAGAGGACCGACCGCGTATCGCCGGCGCCCCGTAGGGCTCCGCTGACTGAGAGACTGGCGCCGAGCGCCGGCATCGCGAAGGCGAAGATGAACAGAAGATCGCTGCCGAGGTCCACTACGCCCGCGGCATCCTCTCCGGAGATGAAGATACTGGTGATCGGGCCTCCGAAGAGGACAAACACGCCGCCGAGCACCACCAGAAAGGCAAGGGAGTACCACATCGCGAGGTAGGTCGATCGCTCGGCTATGTCTGGCCGCTTAGCGCCGAGACTCTGCCCAACGATCGCGCTTACGGCGACGCTGACCGCGAATCCCACCCCGAAGGTGAGTCCTTGGAGCGCCAACGTCACCCCGTGTGCCGCAACCGCCGTCGTGCCGAGCGTCGCGATCACGCGCGTATAGAGCATGAAGGCGAACATGAACTGCCCCTGTTCAAGCCCAGCCGGCACACCCACATTGAGTATGCGGCCCGCTTCTGCTCGGTCGAACTGAGTCGCGTGCCTCAGCGACCAACGGAGCTTTCCGGTGTTCACCGCCAGCGCTCCAAACGTCAGGAGCGCTCCGAGTATCGCGCCGATGCTGTAACCAGCGCCGGCGCCCATGACGTCCCACTGGGGAGCGGGACCGGTGCCGTTGATCAGGACGTAGGAGAAGATGCCGTTGATGATATTGACGACCACGCTGACGACCATCGGCAACCTCGTATCGCCCGCGCCCTGCAACGCCGCCTGACCGGCGAACATTAGCGACCAGAACGGCATGCCGATGGCCGAAGCTCTCAGGTAATCGGCGCCCTCGGCCTTCGCGCCGGCTTCGGCACTCAGCATCCCGAGAGACCAGCCACCGAGAAACCACATACCGACGCCGATAGCCGCGCCCCAGATCAGGGCCAGTATCGCCGCCGTTTGCAGCGTCTTTGTCGCGTCCCCGCTCCGCCGGGCACCCACAGCGCGAGCGATCACCGCCGTAGCGCCAACGCCGACAGCGGTCATTCCCGAGAGCGATATCCAGAAGATCTGGCCAGCGAGCCGGACCCCGGCCAGCGCATCATCACCGAGGTGGCCTACGAGCCCCGTATCGACGAGCTGAACGACCGCGAAGCTCAGTTGCTGAACGACAATTGGCCAGGCAAGACGGACGACGGACCGAAGCAGGTTCGATTCGTCGATTACGTCCGGAGATGTGGCGGCGGATTCAGGGGATTCTAAGGACATTGCGACAACGAATAGGCCGGGGTTCTAGGTTCGATTATGGCAAAAGCGCTGCGTACCAGAAAGCGACGGCGCTCACACGCGGAGACGATGGTGGTCTAATATAGGCGCGCGCCCGGAAGGAGGGCCCAATGGAAGGACACCGCTGGTTCGCCGCAATTTACGAGCGACTCAACAACGTGCAGGAGAAGTCCGCCGCGGTTCAGAAGATCCGGAAAGAGATCGTCGGCGGCGCTAGAGGCCGGGTGCTGGAAATCGGCGCTGGCACCGGCGCCTCGTTTCCCTACTACGGTGACGACGTGACGGAGGTTGCCGCGGTTGAGCCGGACCCGTTCATGCTGCCGAAGGCACGAGCCAGAGCCGAGGAGATCGACAAGCCGATCGAAGTACACCACGCCCCGGCCGAAGAGCTGCCGTTCGAGGACGACTCCTTCGACACCGCCGTCAGCACCCTGGTCTTGTGTAGCGTCTCCAACCCGCAGAAGGCGTTGTCTGAGATCAAGCGGACGCTCAAGCCCGGCGGCCAGCTACGCGTGTACGAGCACGTGCGGTATATCAATCGCTTCGGGGCGTTCTGGCAGGACATGATCAAGCCGGCGTGGAAGTGGTTCGGGGCCGGCTGCAATCCCAACCGTGATACGGCCCAGCACATCCTCGACGCCGGGTTCGAGTTCGAATCTCTGCGCAGGATCAGCACCGTTCCGCCAGTGCCACCGATGGTGTTCGTAAGACCTCATATCATCGCAGTCGCTAAGAGCATTTGATGGCCAACGTTTCGTTGCCGTCCGGGCGGGTGCCGGTCGTTGCGGACGTAGACGTGGCCGTGATCGGCGGCGGTTCCGCCGGACTGGCGGCGGCAGTCGCCGCGGCGAGAAACGGAGCGGACACCCTGCTCATCGAACGCTTCAGCTACGTAGGCGGCCTGGCGACCGGCGGGCTGATCGTACTTCTGCTGACGATGGACGACGGCAACGGCAAGCAGACGGTCGGTGGCCTCTGCCAGGAGATCGTCGACCGCATGGAGCAACGGGACGCCGTACACTACCCGCCCAAGGAGCGCTGGAACGATCCGGACGCCAAGCTCGTCGAGGACTACCGGCGCTGGGGGCTGGTCTGGGGCAGCGGCCCGCATCGAGTCCGCTACTCCGTAGCCTTCCAGCCACAGCATTTCATCTTCGCGGCGGACGACATGCTGCGGGAATCGAAGGTGCGGGTCCTCTACCAGACGTGGGCGTGCGAGCCGATAGTCGAGGACGGGCGGATCACGGCGCTGGTCATCCAGAACAAGGCCGGGAGACAGGCGGTCACCGCGAAGACGTTCATCGACGCCACGGGCGACGGCGACGTGTTTGCCGCGGGGGGCGAGGAGTTCGAGCTGGAACGCGTCCACCCGTGGTTGTGGTTCCAGATGAGCGGGACCCATAACCTCGACAAGGCATTCGAATCCGGCAAAGGCCTGTTCTTCCGCTCACCGGGCGAAGGCCACACCCTGATCCCCTGGGGCGGAGAGGCGAGCGCCGGGCGCAAGATCGACGCGACGGACCCCGTCGAGACGTCCGAAGCGCTGGCCGAATGCCGCTTGCTGGTGCGCGAGGAGGCGGCAAGGCTGGTCGAGTCCGTGCCCGGCTTCGAGAAGAGCTATGTCTCGTTGATGGCGGACCAGCTCGGCGTCACGGAATCGCGGCGGCTCGTCGGAGAGTACGTGCTCGGCCGTGACGATCTCGATGCGGAGTTCGACGACGTGGTGGCGAGGACGGGCCATTGGACGAAGTACGACTGCGTGTACAACATCCCCTACCGTAGCTTGCTGCCGAAGAAGCTCGACAACCTGTTGGTCGCCGGAAGGTGCATCTCAGCCGATCACCGCGCGCACCACGCCACGAAAGAGATCCCTCCGTGTATGGCGACCGGTGAGGCTGCGGGCACAGCCGCCGCGCTGGCGGCGAAGAGCGGTATCATCGCTGGAGCGATAGACGTTCCCGCGCTACAGCAACAGCTGCGCGATCAGGGCGCGATCCTGGAGTAGCAACCGCTACTGCAGGTGAGATTCGACTTCGCGGAGGCGCTTGACGAGGATGGGGAGCATGGAGACCGCGATCTCCGGGTGGGTCTTCATCTCCGCGGTGAAGTCCCAGCGGGTCATCGCCAGTAGCTCGGTATCCTCGCTGGCTTTCACGGTGGCGACGCGGGGGAAGCCTTCGAATAGCGCCATCTCACCGAAGAAGTCGCCCGGGCCCAGTGTGTTCAGGGTTTCGGCATTGTCCGTGCCGTCACCCTTGATGACTTCGACCTTGCCGGTACTGATGATGAAAAACCCGGCTGCCTGATCGTTTTCCTTAATTATCACCTCGCCGGCGGCTGCCGACCGGGGCACCATGATCTTGGCCACACGGCCGAGGTCGCGCTTACTTAGCTCGGCAAAAATCGGGACGCTCTGGAGCATGTCTTCACGGCCCATCGCTTGTTCCTCCTGGTCTGTGGTTGGCGAGGTCTCCTGTCTGGTCGGGCCATTTGTACCAAACCGCTATACAGGCAGTCAACAAGGCGCTTGATATTGACACGCTCCGGAACCGCCACATATGTTGTTGGCGATCTGGTGACTATTCGAGAGGTGGTTCCTGAGTTGAAGATGATCCTGGCGCATCCGGAGAAGTGCGTCGCCTGCCGTCTCTGCGAAGGCGCGTGCTCGTTTCACCACGAACGCACCTTCCAGCCGACGAAGAGCCGCATCTTCGTTCACGACTTCGTGGACGAAGCCACGTACGTACCGGTGACCTGTTTCCACTGCTCGGATGCGCCGTGTCTGAGCAACTGCCCTACGTACGCGATCACACGCGATTCGGAGACCGGTCAAGTCGCGATCAACGACGACCGTTGCATCGGCTGCAAGATGTGCATGGTCGCCTGTCCGTTCAGCGTGATCGGCTTCAACGAGGACAAGAACGTCTCCCACAACTGCGACTTCTGCGGCGGCGACCCTCAGTGCGTCAAGATCTGCACCTACGATGCGCTCGAGTTCACCGAGGTGGAGTCGAACGAGTGGATGGTCCGTCTGGACGAAGCGGAGCGCCCGCGCGCCGAGGCGGGGAGCTAGGGCGATGCCAAACGGTTGGACGGGGAAGATCCTCAGGGTGGACCTGACGGCGGGCCGAGCGACGCCCGAAGACCTGAACATGGACTGGGCGCGGCAGTACGTTGGCGGCCGAGGTCTGGGAACTCGATATCTCTACGAGGAGATGGACGCAACGCTAGACGCCCTCAGCCCCGAGAACAAGGTGATCTTCGCAACCGGGCCTATGACGGGGACGTACGCCCCTACCGGCGGGCGCTACATGGTGATCTGCAAGAGCCCGCTCACCGGCGCGGTCGCCTGCTCCAATTCCGGCGGTTACTGGGGGCCGGAGCTGAAGTTTGCGGGCTACGACATGGTCATCCTCGAAGGGCGCTCGCCGAAGCCCGTCTACCTGTGGATACACAACGATCGCGTCGAGATCCGCGACGCATCGCATCTATGGGGCAAGAACACCGAAGAGACGGAAGACACGATCCGCACCGAGACCGATCCCCAAGCCCGCATTTCCGGCATCGGCGTTGCGGGCGAAAACCTGAACCGGTTCGCCTGCGTCATCAACGACAAGACGCGCGCGGCCGGACGCTCGGGAGTCGGCGCGGCTATGGGGTCGAAGAACATCAAGGCGATCGCCGTCCGGGGCACAGGGGCGATCGACGTTGCGGACCAGCTTCGGTTCGGCGAACTGGTCTTCGACAGCATGCGGCTCATCAACGAGTCGCCGACTACGTCCAAGGCGCTGCGCGGAATGGGCACCGCCTCGACCGTCGCCTTCGCCAACTCCATCGGCATGCTGCCGACCAACAACTTTCAGCAAGGCCAGTTCGAGCTTGCCGACAACGTCAGCGGTCAGACGATCGCGACGACCGTGCTGCACCGCAACAAGGGCTGCTATTCATGCCCGATCGGCTGCGCCCGGGTCACCGAAACGAGCGGCGATTCGAAGTGGCAGGGGCACGGCGAGGGCCCGGAGTACGAGACGATCTACGGACTGGGTACCGATTGCGGCGTCGGCGAGCTCGACGCCGTCCTTTACGCGAACTACATGTGCAACCTCATCGGCGTCGACACGATTTCAACTGGAGGCACGGTCGCCGTCGCGATGGAGCTCGCGGAGCGCGGCCACATCCCCGAGGACGATCTCATCGAAGTCGGCACGGAGCTGAAGTTCGGAAACGCGGACGCCGTGATGCGCTGTCTGGAGATGATGACGACGCGCGAAGGAAAGTTCGGCGATCTGCTGGCCGAGGGCGGATACCGGCTGGCGGAGCACTACGGCCACCCCGAGCTGTTCATGGGCACCAAGAAGCAAGACTTCGCCGCCTATGACCCGCGAGCAGCCAAAGGGATGGGTCTCGGCTACGCTACATCCAACCGCGGCGGCTGCCACATGCGCGGCTACTCGATGAAGGTGGAGTGGTTCGCGCCGCCGGAGGAACGCCTCGATCCCTTCACCGAGGAAGGGAAGGCGGACCCGATCATGAAGCTCCAGCACGACGCCGCCAGCATCGATTCGGTCGGCATGTGCGACTTCAGCGCCTACGCGGTACCGCCGGAGCGCCAGGCGGAGCTATACGAGGCGTGCACCGGCGAGAAGGTCACACGCGAAGACTGGGACACGATCGGGGAGCGGATCTGGAACCTGGAGCGGCTGTTCAACAACAGCGCCGGCCTTACGGCCAGCGACGACTCGCTGCCGCCGCGAATGACAGACGAGCCCCTCACCGGTGGTGCTGTCCAGAGCCAGGTCGTCGCGCTTTACGGGATGCT
>Ga0255058_10002215_pt1 | contig 10764 bp, 10 predicted proteins | sample Cases_109_9_MG_FD_188637 | JGI IMG/M metagenome (GOLD analysis project Ga0255058, IMG submission 188637) | Seawater microbial communities from Amundsen Gulf, Northwest Territories, Canada - Cases_109_9 | ecosystem: Environmental > Aquatic > Marine > Gulf | place: Canada: Northwest Territories... | reverse complement strand
TTTGGCCACGTGTCGCATCTGGTCGGAAAACCGAAACCGCGTTATCCCCTCTTTCTTAAAAATCTATAAGGATCAAAGAGCTTACATTGTGGAAAAACTGGATACGGAGGATCCGTATCACCGAAATGCGCTCCTTCGGAAAGTCGGACCCGTAATGCTGCTCGACAGACTTCCGTTTATCACGCTCTAAAACAGCGTGTCAAGAGCTTATTCGAGAGGCAAAAGTAGATCAGCCCGTTGCGAGAGAGCGGAGCGTAGAGTCCCCTCTGGAGATCGTGCTTTTACATGAGAGAAGGGTCCGGCCTGTCGTGTAGAGCTGGTGAGGGCGAGCGTCTCGGCGCGGAGGACGATCAGGTCAGGAGGGAGATTGAGCGGAGCTTGGGGCGGCGCTTGATAAGCAGGCCGTCGAGCCCCCAGAAGCGTCCTGCCCGGCTGCCGATAAAGACGATCATGCAGGCGATGAGGAGCAGGTGGAAACCCTGCGGGGCAAAGCCCATCCACGCGCTTGCCAGAAAGTAGTTCACCATCATGAGCAGGCCGATCAGGCCGGCCAGCACCGTCAGCAATCCCAGCGTCAGCCCCACCCCCACGCTGAACTCCCCCCAGGCGGTGAGAAAGCCGAAGATCTTGGGATTATGCACGACGGTGCCCTCGAGGAATTCCTTGTACCAGCCGATCGGATTGCCGGCGGCAAACTCGGCCACCCGCTTTGGCATGAAACTGATCCATCGGTCGGTCGCGGCGGGCAGGGGGATAAAGCCCCCCCAAAGAAACAGCGTTACCTTCCGAATGCCCCCGCGCAGGAACCAGAGCCCTACGGCGACTCGTAGCAGCGCCACCCAGCGGTCGGGATGCCTCACGCCGTCGCGGGCCTTGCCCAGATACATAGGGGGACCCCCTCTTGGTATTGGCAATCAGCAATGAGCTGTCAGCTCCGACGACCGAAAAATGGTTTTGGTTCTTTACGGTCATCGGTCGTCGGTCATCGCTCTTCGGTGGTCGGTAGTCGGTGATCGGTTAACGGATTCTACCGTGGCAAACCCGCAGAGGCAAGGGAAGACCTCGTTTACCAGCTCTGTGGCCGGAAAAAAGAGGCAGGGTCCGGAGTCCCTGCCTCTTTTGGATCCGCTCTTGCTCAGAACGCGGCCAAAAACTCGATGCAGGCGGTGTAGACGGTCTTGGAGTCGGTCACGGCGCTTCCTCGGCCTTCGCGCGAGGTGCAGGGGCCGCCGGGATGGTCTCCTCTCTTATTTGCAGGTCTCGCCAGGCGGGGGGGACCTCTGCGGAGGGCTGGGTTGGCGCGACGGGGGCGGGCTGGACTGTGTGAGGGGCGGAGTGGGCCGTGTGAGGGGCGAGGGCGAGGGTCTCGGCGTAGGTCGCGGCTGTGTACCCCGAAAGGACCGAGCGAGTCTTCGCCGCAACTTTGACCCCACCAGGGTCGGGCAGGATCAACGGCTCGACGAAAAGACCGATCTCGCCAGCTGTCCTTAAGAGGCGTTGCGCCTCTTCACCCCGAGGCTCGCGCTGGAGGCGGACGACTCGGAGCCCGGACACTTGGCCCAATGCGATCTCGAAGGCCTGGTCCGTGAGGGATGCGGTCGCCCCAGGGTGGTGTGCCAGGTCGCGGGTTGGAAGGAGCAAAACAGTGACGCGGGAGGGCGTGACCAGGTCGTCTCCCTCGCGCGGGGGGACTCGAGACCAGAGGAGGATCGCCCTGGCCTTGTCCTGCCGCACCGCCGTCAGGCGGACGGCGCCAATCACCATGGGAAAGGCGCCTGGTCCTGACTTTTCCGGTGCGCGTGTCAGGAGATACTCCGCGTCGAGGGTAGCCCCGCTCTTTATGAGCTTGAACACGAGGCCCACTGGAGGGACGACAAAGATGACGCGGCCTAGCTCTTCTTCTTGGGCTGTGGAGAGGTCTGCGGTGAGCCGTTTGGCGATCGATTCGGCAGCGCTGGACAGATCAGAGGCCGGAGCAGCAGGACGGGGTGTGGAGAGAAGGATGAATGCGATGGAGACCAGGACAAAAACCGGGTTAACAAAACCCAGTTTGGATTTTGAGGCTTTCGCTTTCGATCCTTGTTCGTGGTGTTCTTTCATCGTTTTCTCTATTTATTTTATTACGTTCGGCGAGTCGGGTTGTCCCCGGATCTGGCCGCTCTCTACCGCCCATGGCGTGCCTTTGCCGCGTGGTAGGGAGCGCGCTGAAAGAGACCAAATAATATATTCTTTCGGCGTAGCTTAAGTGTTTGTTTCTTAATTGTGAGGGGGCGCCCTGTCAAGACTTTTTTCTATTTTTGTCTTGACAAGGCGAAATTGGGTTGGCTATTTTATGGGCTGATGAGCTTCAGATTTGAATCCGGTTTTACATGTACTTCTATTGTTTCTAACAGTGCGCTCACGAACAACACGGGCGCTCCTATTGCCGAGAAAGGAGGTCAATGATCCATAGAAGACGTTGAGTAGCCGGAGGGGTTTCGACGGTTATTCGTTAATGCCGCGATGCAAGTCACCGGATCTGATATGCAACCCCAAAGAAGGCAGGGGAGCGAACGATGAAGCGCATGCTTGTTTTGTCCCTGTTCATAGTGCTATTACTCCCTGTTTCGGTACATGCCAACAGAGAGCTCCTTAAGCTGCAGGAAGATGATGGCCAGTGGGTCATCCAGCGCAAGAACTATTCGGCCACCGGCTATAGCCGCCTGACCCAGATCAACAAAAAGAACGTCCGTAACCTCAAGGTCGCGTGGTCGTTCTCGCTGGGAACGCTGCAAGGCCAAGAGGGAGCGCCGCTGGTCGTGGGTACCACGATGTACGCCCACAGCTCCTTCCCGAACCACGTCTATGCCCTCGACCTGACGAAGGAAGGCGCTCCGATGAAGTGGCGGTACACCCCCAGGCAGAATAAGCGGGCGACGGCAGTCGCCTGTTGCGACGCGGTGCACCGGGGGTTGAATTACGTCGGGGGTAAAATCCTGATGATCACCCTGGACGGCCAGGTGATCGCTCTCGACGCCAAGACGGGCAAAGAGATCTGGAAGGCCAGGAATGCCGACCCCACCAAGGGCGCGACGATGACCGGGGCCGGTCTGATCATCAAGGACAAGTTCATCGTCGGGATCTCGGGTGGGGAGTTCGGGGTCCGGGGCCACGTGACCGCCTACAATATTAATACCGGCAAGCAGGTCTGGCGGGCTTACAGCACGGGCCCCGACGAGGATCTGCTCCTCAATCGCGACTTTAATGCGGCAAATCCCCATTACGGGCGTTTCGGCGAAGGGACGAAGACCTGGAAGGGAGACGAGTGGAAGCGGGGCGGCGGAACGACTTGGGGCTGGTACGCCTGGGATCCAAAGCTGAACCTCTTTTACTATTCGACCGGGAACCCCGGGAGCTGGAACCCCACGCAGCGGCCAGGTGACAACAAGTGGTCGATGACGATCTGGGCCAGGGATCCGGACGACGGGCGGGCGAAGTGGGCCTACCAGATGACCCCCCACGATGCCTGGGACTTCGACGGGGTCAATGAGCACATTCTCGTCAACCAGAAGATCCGGGGGAAGAAGTACAAAACCCTGGTCCACTTTGACCGGAACGGCTTTGGCTATACGCTGGACCGGACCAACGGGACGCTCCTGGTGGCCGAGTCCTTCGTGTTCGTGAACTGGGCGACGGGGATCGACAAGAAGACGGGGCGGCCGATCGAGGTGCCGGCGAAGCGGACCAAGCAGGGCGTGGACACGAAGGACATCTGTCCCTGCGCCATGGGGGGGAAGGACCAGCAGCCGGCCTCGTACTCCCCGCGGACTAAGCTGTTCTACGTCCCCACCAACAACATGTGCATGAACTATGAGGGATTCGAGCAGAAGTACACGGCGGGGGCACCCTATGTTGGTGCGAACGTCCTGATGTTCCCGGGCCGGGGTGGCCACCTTGGGGAGTTGATTGCCTGGGATGCCACCAAGGGGAAAAGAGTGTGGGGGATCAAGGAGCCCTTCCCGGCCTGGAGCGGCACTCTTGCGACCGCGGGCGATGTGGTCTTTTACGGGACCATGGACGGGTGGTTCAAGGCGGTGGATGCCCGCTCGGGCCGGGTGCTGTGGAAGCAAAAGGTGGGCTCCGGGATCGTCGCGGCGCCGATGACCTTCCTCGGGCCTGACGGCAAGCAGTACGTGGCCGTCTATGCCGGGGTCGGAGGCTGGTTCGGCGCTCCGGTCTCGCTCGACATTCCCTCGGACGATCCTTTTGGCGCGCTGGGCGCGGTCGGGGTCGCCTACGGGGCCGGTCTGGATAAAGCCACGACCAAGGGCGGTATGCTGTACGTGTTTGGCCTGTAAGCCCACGGGCTCCCGGCGCCGGGTCCCTTTCCCAGCACTCATTGCCAAATGATCACCCCGCTGCGGCGGGGTGATTTTTTTGGCCGGGCGCTCTCGAACCGGTCTCAGTGGGCAGCATGTGATGCGCTGAATGGGGGAGGCGGTTGCGACGTCTAATCGAAACAGGAGCAGGTGGAGTGAAAACCTCGTAGCCGGAGAGAGGGCGATGGGGCGTAAGTTTCTATGCCTCGCGGGATTGCTCCTTATCGTGCTATCGTCTGCTTATGTGGTGGGCGCAGGCGAAGTGGAGAAGTTGCGGGTTTGTGCCGATCCGAATAATCTCCCCTTCTCGAACAAAGAGCAGGAAGGGTTCGAGAACAGGATCGCCGAGATGACCTCCAGGGAGTTGGGCGCAAAGCTCAGCTACTACTGGTGGCCACACCAGCGGGGCCTGGTGCGGCGGACGCTCAGCGCAGGGCTCTGCGATGTTTTGATCGGGATTCCGACGGGGTATGAGCGGGTTCTCTGGACTAAACCCTATTACCGCACCGGCTATGTTATTGCGCATCTAAATACTCGCGACTTCCAGATCAGATCCCTGGATGATCCGATCTTGAGAAAGGTTCGGATCGGCGTCTATACCAACAGCCCTCCCCATCACGCCCTCGCGAAAAGAGGGATAGTCGGTGACAACCTCGTCCAGTACTCCCTCTTTTATGATTGGGATCACCCGGAGGAACAATTGGGCAAGCCCGTGAGAGATCTTGTCAGCGGGGAGATCGACGTGGCCCTGCTCTGGGGGCCGATCGTCGGATACTACGTCAAGAAACATGGTGTCTCCTCCCTCGAGGTGGTGCCACTCAAAGGAGGTGACCCCCACCTGCCTATGACCTTTGCCATCTCGATGGGGGTTAAAAGAGGCAACAACGAGCTCAAAGCCCAGTTGGAGGAAGTGCTGAGCAGGAAACAGGCCGAGATTAGGCAGATTCTGGAGGAGTATGGCGTGCCCCTCTTGGCCGTTCATGCTCCGAGCGGGGCGTGAGAAGATCACGTCCACATTATCCTCATCGTCACGGGAGAGGAGACCGTCGGTAAGGAGAAACCGCAAGAGACACTCTGGTCGGACACCGATACGGGAGCTGGAGGAGCACCCTTAAGAGGGAGGAATGATGCGGAGGATCTGGCTGATCGGCTCGGTAGCGCTGGGGCTTGTGCTCGGTGGGCATCTCGGCTTTGTAGGGGCTCAAGATCAGGCAGAGCCGAAGAAGCTCAACCCCTTCACGGGGAACCCCGAGGCGATCAAGGAAGGGCGGCAACTTTACTTTTTGTATGGCTGTAGTGGTTGCCACGGAAAAAAAGGGGGAGGGGGGATGGGCCGCCCTCTTATTGACGATGAGTGGACGTTTGGCAGCGACGACGAGACCCTTTTCAAGTTGATTAGAGGGCAGATTCCTGAGCAAACCATGCCCTTGGGCTTCGGTAAGGTGATGAAGGAGGAAGAGACCTGGAAGGTCCTCGCCTACATCCGGTCTCTCTATAAGGGCGACTCCAGTCTGGTCAATTGGTAGCGCCGGGCACATAGATTAGAGTCTCACTGGTGTGAACGCCGCTCTCCTCGACAGGAGGGCGGCGTTTTCTGTGTTTGGGGAATGCTTGGTCTTGACAAGGAATTGTGAATCGGGATACAAGGGGGGACCAAAATCTCACTCCCCGCAGCATGCTCACCAATCGCTGAACTTCCCTCTCACAGGCGTAGAGCGGGGGGCCACATGGATTCACGCCGAGAAGAAGCAATCATCTATGTATAAGACAATCTACGTCCCGGTGGATAACTCCGAGGGTTCCAATACCGCCATCGACCTTGCCGTTGCTCTGGGGAAGGCATTCGGGAGCGATCTGGTGGGGAGCCACGTGTACGCGACCAGGATGCACGACTACCGGTTCCGGCAGATGGAGTACACCCTGCCGCCGGAGTACCAGCACGAGGAAGAATTGGAGAAGCAGCGGAGGATTCATGACTCCCTGATCACCATGGGGCTGCAGCTCATCTCGGATTCTTATCTTGAGGTCATGACCCAGAAAGCGCCGGTCAAGCCGCGTGACCACACCGACGCGGATTATATGGGGAAGCTCACAGATCAGCAGGTTTTCAACACGATCAAGCAGGGTGGCGAGGCCGTCGGCAAATCGCCTATCATGCCCAAGTGGGGCGGTATTCTCACCGACCAACAGATTATGAACATCGTTGTTTACATCCGGACCCTGTCCGGTTCTAGCAAGTAAGATCCTATCCAACAAGGATCCGCTCCGGGCCCTAAAGTCGTCCGAACCCGAGGATGGTCGATCATGAGCATGCACAGACGGCGGTTTCTGGGAACCCTTTTGCAGGCCGCGGGCGTCGCGGTGTTCCCGTCGGTCTGGAGGGGGCGCGCAATGGCGGCCGAGGAGTTGGCCGTGGGCGCCCTGGTTGGTCCGGGCGGGGCAGGCCAGTTTGCTGTGGCAGCGGCGGAGCTGGCCGCGGAAGAGGCGAACTTTGTTGCTGAAGCGTTTGGCAAAGTTATCCGTCTGTTGCCCGAAAAGGCCGCCTCCACCGATGACGCGGCCAGGAAGGCAATGAAGCTCATCCGCCAAGGAGGAGCCAAGGCTATCCTCGGCGGTGGGGATGATCTCCTTACCTGGGCTATTCAGGAGGCATGCACCCGGGAGGGGATCATCTTTCTGAATACCACCTCCCGGTCCGAAGCGCTCCGGGGAGCAACGTGTCGTCGGCTCACCTTCCACGTCGAGGCTAGCCTGGCGATGTACACTGATGCGATGGGCCAATGGTTGATCCGCCACGCGAAGCAGCCCCGGTGGGCGTTCTTGACTCTGGACTCCGAGGCGGGGGCCGCGATGGAGCGCCTAGCTAAGCGGGCCCTCCGGCAGCACGGCGGGACCGCCGTCGCGCGCGAAGTGGTGCCCGCCGGCAACAGTGATTATCGGGCAGCTCTTGTGACGTTGGCCAAAGCAGGTCCCGATGTCGTCATCATGAACCTGGCCGGGCCGTCGTTGCTGCAGGCCTTGGCTCAGGTGACCGAGCTCGGGCTTTCGGTTCAGGTTGCCGGTTCGATGATGGAAGCGGTCGAATTCTGGCAGGCAGAACCAACCAGGCTCACCGGCGTCTGGCCGTCTCTCTGGTCCTACGAATTTCGCAAGTATAGTGGGCGCGAGTTGAACAAGCGCCTGGCCGCGCGTCTCGGACATCCGGCTGCGTCGCACGCCTGGGCGAGCTACACGGCGATGAAAGCCGTCTGGGAGGCGGTCCTGAGGGGGGGCCGGGATGACACCGCCGGCCTGGTCTCCTACTTTGAGAAGGGGCGTGGTGTCGATGCCCATAAGGGCCAGCCGCTGACCTTTCGGCCATGGGACCATCAGCTTCGTCAACCGCTCATGGTGGTCCGCTCTCAGGTTCCGGCGGCGGATGCGAAGCGATGGGATATCTTCGAGCTTTTGGGCGAAGTGCCCTTGCGTGGAACCCCTGGCGAAAATCGGGCGGCAGTCCTGGATACACTCGGCCTCTCCGCAGCGGAAAGCACGTGCCGGTTTGGTTCGTTGTGACACGATGACCGGCGACCGATGACCGATCACCGACTACCGGAAAATGCTTTTACTTCTTTACGGTCATCGGTCATCAGTCGTCGGGGCTGGCAGCGGACAGCCCAAAAGGGCTGCTGACTGTCGAAAGGAGGAGTTGTGACTGCTGCAAGAAGGAAGATTTTCAGAGTGAGCCTTGTGGGGCTGTGGCTGCTGGCAGCCGCCTGTGCCGAGGCAGGACCCCGGCTTTACGTCAGTAACGAGTTTGTCGACACCGTAACCGTGATCGATCTCCAGACCGAAGAGCGGGTCGCGACGATCGACGTGGGGGACCGGCCCCGAGGGATCAAGGCAAGCCCGGATCGCCGACACGTCTACGTCGCCCTCGGCGAGGATGATGCCATCGGCGTGATCGAGGTCGCCAGCAACAAAGCCCTCGAAAATATTCCTGCAGGAGAGGACCCGGAGGTCTTTGACATTAGTCCAGACGGCCGTTTCCTCTACGTCTCCAACGAGGAGGCTAACACCGCCTCTTTGATCGACATCGCCGAGAGAAAGGTCGTCAAGTCTGTTCGGGTCGGGGTCGAGCCGGAAGGGGTCGCGGTCAGCCCCGATGGGAAGTGGGTGTATGTCTCGAGTGAGACCTCGCACACGATCTCCGTCATCGACGCCGCGTCCTTCAAGGTGGTGGCGACCGTGCTCGTGGGAGATCGGCCCCGCGCTATTGCTTTTTCGCCCGACGGGACGCGGGCGTACGTCACGGCCGAGGTGGGCGGTAACGTTTCGATTCTCGATGCGAAGGCTCACAAGGTCCTGGAGACGATCTCTGTGCTCCGAGGGGAAGAAAAAGAGAAACCGATGGGCGTGGCCGTGACACCGGACGGAAGCAAGCTCTATGTGTCGACTGGGCGTGGCAACACTGTTGCGGTTATCGATGCCAAGACCCATAATGTGCTACGGTATATCCCGGTGGGGAAGCGGGCCTGGGGGATCGCGATCACACCTGACGGGAAGCGGGTCTTTACGGCGAACGGGGTGTCTGCGAATGTTTCGGTCATCGATACGGAAACCGACAAGGTCGTCAGCACCCTGCCGGCGGGGAAAGGAGCCTGGGGTGTCGCGATCGTCTGGTAGGAAGGGCCCGAGCTCATGAGTGTCCAGGGAGGTGCTATGAAAAAGCAGTTGACCTTCTATGTTTGTATGGCATTTCTGGTGGGGCAGTCGAGCGTCGCGCTCGGCTTCCATGACGGTATGCCAAAAGATGTCTATGCGGAGGTCCAAGAGTACGGCGTTACGTTTATCGAGTACGACGGCCCTGTGGTGAAGAAAGATGGTTGCCCGAATGTGCGGCGGACACTGCTCAAGAGCGGGCCGCTCGGCAGGTCCCTGGGAATGGCTTTATTTGTATCTCGGAAAGATGGCCACGCAAATCGCCTCATCGGTGCCGAAATCAGGGACGACGAAGGCAATCTCTCTTTTGTTTGGCGGTCTCCAGACTTTTGGCAGGTTGCGGCCTGCCATTTTCCCGACAAGTACAAAGGGAAACAGGCCAGCTAGGTCCCAAATGGGATTCTCGTTCCCAGGATTGGTATGAAACTTACTGCTGCGAGCAGTCCGGTTGCTGTACCGCTACCTGGCCATCTTGGGAAGACAGTCGTTCACAGCAGCCCTCGCGGCGGATTGCGCCTCGGAGCAAGGGAAGTTCTGGGAATACTACGATATACTCTTTGCCTCGAGGGGTCCCTTTGCCCTGACGAACGGCAGGCTCAAGGGCTGCGCCAGGGAAATCGAACTGGATGAGGAAGCCTTTGGTCGATGCTTGGACTCGGGGAAGTATGCCCAAAAGGTGAAAGAAGAGACAATCATGGGGCTCACGCTAGGGGCCCGGGCCACCCCCGTCTTTCTCATCAACGACATGATGCTCGTGGGGGCGCATCCCTTCGAAACCTTTCGGGAAATTATCGAGGAAGAACTCCAGGCGAGCCAGAAAGACCAAGCACCAGGAAAGCAGAAATAATCCTTCTGTGCTGTCAGGGGAGGTCGGTCGAACCCATGAGGTACCGGTCGCACTCACGTGCGGCACCGCGTCCCTCATTGATGGCCCAGACCACGAGGCTCTGGCCACGGCGCATGTCGCCGGCAGCAAAAACGCCTTCCACGCTCGTGGCGTACTTATCGTACGCTGCCTTGGCGTTGGACCGTTCGTCCCGTTCCACGCCGAGGCTGTCGACGAGCGTGTCTTCCGGGCCAAGGAAACCCATGGCAAGAAGCACCAGCTGTGCGGGCCTTACCTTTTCGGTACCAGGGATTTCCCTGGGGACTAATCGGCCGTTGTCACCTGTTTGCCATTCGATCTGAACGGTGTGCAACTCTTTGACGTGCCCACTGCCATCCCCGACAAACTTCTTGGTCATGACGCAGAACTCGCGGGGATCTCGTCCGAAGACGGCCGTTGCCTCCTTCTGGCCGTAGCCAGCGAGAAAGATGTTCGGCCACTCCGGCCAGGGATTGTCGGGGGCGCGTTCCATTGGCGGTTTCTGCAGGATCTCGAACTGGGTGAGGCTCTGACATCCGTGGCGCATGGTGGTGGCGACGCAGTCGGTCCCGGTATCGCCGCCGCCAATGACAATCACATCTTTGTCCTTGGCGGAAATGTAATTACCGTCCTTTAGGTTGCTGTCGAGCAGGCTCTTGGTATTGGCCCACAAAAACTCCATAGCGAAATGGATGCCCTTGAGTGTTCGACCGTCAATCGGCAGGTCGCGCGGTTTAGTGGCTCCACCACAAAGGACAACCGCATCGAATTCCTTGAGGAGTTTATCGGCAGGATAATCCTTGCCGACTTCGATATTCGTCACAAACTTTATTCCCTCCT
>Ga0255058_10002214_pt1 | contig 10766 bp, 8 predicted proteins | sample Cases_109_9_MG_FD_188637 | JGI IMG/M metagenome (GOLD analysis project Ga0255058, IMG submission 188637) | Seawater microbial communities from Amundsen Gulf, Northwest Territories, Canada - Cases_109_9 | ecosystem: Environmental > Aquatic > Marine > Gulf | place: Canada: Northwest Territories... | reverse complement strand
TCGTTGATTGGCCGAGATCCGTTCTGCAGTCAACTGATAAGTTGCGGTGACGAGCGCAGTGCAAATTGCGGCGATCAGTGTGAGCGTCATGCCGCTTGCGAGAATTCCTTGTCTGCTTTTCATGGCAGCTGTCCGTGCTCATCGTGGCCGACAATGTGTGGACGGGTCAGGTAATCGATGGCCGGCACCGCCATGTTCATTAACAGGACGGCAAATGCGACGCCGTCGGAATAGGCGCCCCAGCGACGGATCGCATATATCAGGATGCCGATGCCGATGCCGTAGATAAATCGCCCTTTGGGACTCGTCGCCGCTGAGACCGGGTCGGTCGCAATGAAGAATGCGCACAGGATCGTTGAGCCGGCAAACAGGTGAAAGGCCGGGCCCGGGTGAGAATCGGGGCCAACCATGTACATGATTGTGGCCGGGAGCAACAGGCCGACACCGACGCCGGCCGGGATATGCCAGCGAACGATTTTCTGAATCAGGAGCCAGATGCCGCCGAGCAATGTCAGGTTGCCGATCCACTCCCAGCCGCGACCACCGAAATCGCCCATCAGTGGCAGGGCGCGGATTTCTACAATCGTGCGCATGTTGTTGAGCCCCGATTTCATTGTATCGAGCGGCGTCGCACGGCTGATCGCGTCTATCGTCAACCCGTCGGGCAACGCGCCCATAATCGTATAGTTCAGGGTCTGCAATATCGAAAGATACTGGTAGTCGATGTCGCCCATGCGCGGCGCGACCCACACATTCAGGTGCGTCGGGAATGCGACGAGGACGACCACGTAACCGGCCATGGCGGGATTGAAGACATTGAAGCCAAGTCCACCGTACAGGTGTTTCGCGACAACGATACCGAACAATGCGCCTGTCGCAGTAACCCACCAAGGCGTCAATGATGGCAGGGCGAATGCGAGCAGTGCAGCTGTGACCAATGCACTGTAGTCGGACAACGCCGTCGCGGGGCGGCGCCCCCTTATGCGCATCATGATGGCTTCGCCAGCGATACAAAATGCAGACGCAACGATCAGGTTGAAAACAAAGCCCGGGCCGAAATACCAGACGTGCGCAAGAGCTGCAGGCACGAGCGCAAACAGGACTTGTTGCATCATCGATGCGACATCGGCCTTGGGTGCAAGGTATGGCGCTTCGTGTCGCACGAATTTCACGGTCAGTCCTCGTCTTCCTGCTGCTGTTGTTTGCGCTTGAGAATCTCTGCAATCGCCGCCGGCCCTGCCGCCTGAGCGTGCTCCTTTTGCCGCGCAAGTTCCCGCTCGCGCTGCAGCTTGTCGCGCTCAAGCCGCTCGTTACGTGCTTCGAAACGCTGCCTCGCGCGCACGGCGCGTGCTTTTTCGTCCGCGAGCTCCCGGATGCGGGCTTTGGCTTTGCGAAAATCGGCGGTTAGTGGGATGTGGCTGGGACATACAAGATCGCAGCAACCGCACTCGATGCAATCGGTAAGGCCGTAGGAGCGCATACTCTTTTCGTCGTCAGCACAGGCGTACCAGAATAACTGTTGTGGCAACAGTTGTACCGGGCATACGGCGGCACAGTCGCCGCAACGGATACAGGCTATCTCAGGGCCCGGCGACGGCGTTTCGGACATGATCAGGACGCAATTTGTACTTTTGACCAATGGTACGCGGTCGGTGTTGACTGACTTTCCTGTCATGGGGCCGCCCATGATCAGCTGACTGGCATGCTCGGTGTAACCGCCAACGAAGTTTACGACGTCGGCCACGGTGGTGCCGATGCGTGCCCTGACATTCATCGGAGCGGCAACGCCGTTTCCCGTAATTGTCGTAATGCGCGAGATCAGCGGTTCCTGGTCATGAATCCAGTCATGGATGGCGGCAGCCGTACCGACATTTTGCACGAGGCAGCCGATATCGCTGGGCAAACCACCGCTCGGTACCTCGAGGTTGGTGACGAGTTGTACCAGCTGATCCTCGCCACCGGATGGATAAATTGTTGGCACCAACTTTAGAATCAGGCGCTTGTCATCGAGTTCCGTCATGACTTCGGCCAGCCGATGCAGCGCCTCCGGTTTGTCGCTTTCGACGACGACATAACAGCGGTCGAGTGAGAGTGCATGCATGAGTATTTGCGCACCGCCCAGTACTTGTGCAGCACGCTCGCGCATCAATACATCGTCACAACTGATGTAGGGCTCGCACTCCACGCCATTCAGCAGCAAGTAGTCGAGTTCACAAGTCGTCGCTTGCATGAGTTTTTGGGCAGTTGGAAATACAGCCCCCCCCAAACCGACAATGCCACCATGAAGGATTTTCTGCAGCAGGACATCCGGCGGGAGTTCATCAAAGGCAGGCGCGATTTCCGCAAGTTCAACTGGCCGGTCCTTGCCGTCACATTCGATGACGATGCAAGGCGCGGGTTCGCCAAAACGTCGCGCAACCGGCCACGGCTCGATCGAAACCACCTTGCCCGATGACGATGCGTGTATGGGCGCGCCAAGCGTGCCGTGAGCCTCGGCAATAAGTTGACCCTTCAACACATACTCACCGATGCCGACGACAGGCTGTGCGGGATCGCCGACATGTTGACTGATAGGCAGTACCAGCTGTCCCGGTACCGGAACGTCCATTATCGGCTGAGTCGTCGACTGAGATTTGTGGGCGTCCAGGCGCAACCCGCCATGCAATTTGCCGAGGTCGTAAGTCGGCGCGCTCACGGCGTGCTCCGCATGCTGATGCAATCAACCGGGCATGGCGCGATGCAGAGCTCGCAGCCCGTGCATTCGGACTGAATTACGGTATGCATGAGCTGATGAGCGCCGACAATGGCATCCACGGGGCAGGCGCTGCGGCAGTGCGTGCAACCGATGCAGAGAGACTCTTCGATGAACGCGACCGAGTGGCCAATCGGCGCGACCTCTGCCAATGCAATGACGTCACGGCCGAGAAGGTCGGCAAGGCGCCGCACGGTTTCGTCGCCGCCGGGCGCGCACAAATTGATCGGTGCCTCGTCGGCGACGACGGCTTCCGCGTATGGCCGGCAGCCCGGGTAACCGCACTGTGCGCACTGTGTCTGCGGCAGAAGCTCATTGACCTGCTCCGTGAGTTCGCCGGGTCTCGACGGTAACCTCCGAGCTGCGAAACTCAGACCGAGCCCGGCGATCAGCGCGATTGCAGCGATGGTGAAGACGGCCGGCCACATGGAAACCCACAACTCGTCAGGGACGGGCCATGCCGGAGAAACCCATGAAGGCAAGCGACATGATTCCGGCCGTCATCAGGGCGATGGCTGTGCCGCGAAACGGCGCTGGAATGTCGGCGGCTTCGAGGCGCTCGCGCATCGCGGCAAACATGACCAGAACGAGGGCGAATCCACCGGCCGCTCCAAGTCCGAAGAACACCGATTGCACAAATCCCTTCGACTGCTGTACGTTTAGTAGTGCAACGCCGAGCACTGCGCAGTTCGTCGCAATCAGCGGGATGAAAATGCCGAGGACCTGGTGGAGCAGGGGGCTAAGTCGCCGCACCATGATTTCGGTGAACTGCACACTCGCCGCAATGACGAGAATAAAGCTGATGGTGCGCAGGTATTCGAGATCGAGTGGAACGAGAACGTATTCGTGCAAAAGATATGCGCTTGCCGATGACGTAGTCAGGACAAACGCTGTCGCAAGCGACATGCCTGCCGCTGCTTCGAGATTGCGCGACACTCCCATGAATGGACACAGGCCCAGGAAGCGCACAAGCACGAAGTTGTTGACCAACACCGTACCGATGAGGATGACGATGAGCTCTGTCATGAAATTTTCCGGGTTACGAAACCGTATTGTAAGGTTTCGTGGCGCCTTCGTCGCGAGCTTTACTTGACGCGCATACCAGGCGTGGCGCCTTCGTCGGCAAACAGCAGGAAAATATCCTTGCCGCCCTCTCCGGCGGCCAGCACCATGCCTTCCGACGTGCCAAATCGCATTTTTCGGGGTGCGAGGTTGGCGACAACGATGACATGGCGGCCCACCAGGGATTGCGGATCGTAAGCCGCCTTGATACCGGCGAAAACCTGGCGCGTCGAACCGCCAAGATCGAGCGTCAGTGCAAGCAGCTTGTCGGCCCCATCGACCGGCTCGGCGTTTTCAATTCGTGCAATGCGCAAGTCCACCTTCTGGAAATCATCGATGCTGATGAATTCCGATTGTTCGGCGGCTCCGGGATTCGAGTCTTCTTTCGATTGTTCGACCATACGACCTACCTGCTCGCTCTCGACGCGTGTCAGCAATGGTTTGAATTTGGCGATCGACACGCCCAGCAGGGGCGTTTCGGCATCGTTCCAATGCCAGTCGCGTTCACCGAGAAAAGCCCGTGCCTCGTCGGCGACGGCGGGCAATACGGGCGCAAGATAGATCATGAGGCTGCGGAAGAAATTAAGTCCCTGCGTGCAAGTGATTTGCGCGCCGGCAGCCGTCTTTTCGTCCTTGATCATGATCCACGGTTTCTTGTCGTCGATATAGCGATTCGCTTCATCCGCGAACGCCATGATCGTCCGCATTGCCTTGGAGTATTCGCGCTTTTCATAGTGCTCGGCGATGCGCCCGGACGCTTCGGCAATGCGACTGAATAGCTCGTTGTCCTGCATTGAAGCTGCAAGCTTGCCGTCAAAACTCTTGCTGATAAAACCAGCACAGCGGCTTGCAATATTGATGAGCTTGCCAACCAGGTCGGAGTTTACTCGCGCAATGAAATCATCGAGATTCAGATCGATGTCTTCAATCGTCGGGCCAAGCTTGGCGGCGTAATAGTAGCGCAGGTAACTCGGATTCAGGTTGTCGAGATAAGTTTGTGCCTTGATGAACGTGCCACGGGACTTTGACATTTTCTGACCGTTTACCGTCAGGAATCCGTGCGCGAAAACACTGCTTGGCGTGCGAAAGCCTGCGCCTTCGAGGACCGCCGGCCAGAACAGCGTATGAAAATACATGATGTCCTTGCCGATGAAATGGTAAACCTCGGTATCATGACCCGGACGCCAGTACTCGTCGAAATCAAGGTCGTCGCGACGATCGCAAAGATGTTTGAAGCTCGCCGGGTAGCCGACCGGTGCATCCAGCCAGACATAGAAGTACTTGTCGTCCGTTCCTGGAATTTGAAAACCGAAGTAGGGCGCATCACGGGAAATGTCCCAGTCGCGCAAGCCCGCGTTGAACCATTCCTCGAGCTTTCCAAGAACGCTTTTCTCGAGCTTGGCGGAGGCCAGCCAGGCCCTCAGGCGTTTCTCATATTCGCTCAATTTGAAGAAATAGTGCTCAGACTCACGCTTGACCGGAATCGTGCCGGACAACACCGAGACCGGATCGATCAAGTCGGCCGGTGTATAGGTTGCACCGCAAACCTCACAAGCGTCGCCATACTGGTCCACGCTCTTGCAGCGAGGGCAGGTACCGCGCACAAAGCGGTCAGGCAGGAACATGCCCTCATTCTCGTCGTAGGCCTGTTCGATCGTACGCGTGTAGATATCGCCGATCTTCTGCAGCGCCTCGAATATTTCGATGACGAGCGCCTCGTTCTCGGGTGAGTGAGTCGTGTGAAAATTGTCAAAGTCGACGCCGAAAGCGGCAAAGTCCCTGATGAACTCCTCGCTGAACCGCTCCGTCAGTTCTTCCGGCGAAACGCCAAGCTCTCGAGCCTTGATCATGACCGGCGTGCCATGCGCATCGCTCGCGCAGACATAAGTGCATTTGTGTCCTCTGAGCTTTTGAAAGCGAACCCAGATATCCGTTTGCAGATATTCGACCAGATGCCCCATATGCAACGAGCCGTTGGCATACGGCAGGGCGCTCGTGACGAGGATTTTTCGCGGTGTCTCGGGCATGCGGCTGGTCGGGATTGCGGCTCGTTCAAAGGCCGCGATTATGCCATGTGTTGTCTCATGCTATGCGACTTTGTCGGCGATGCGCCCTGACCGCTATCAGTTCTCGTCCTTGATTTTTTGAAACTTGGCTTTGTTGTCCGCTTGCTGGTACGCGTCGCGGCCAGAGACCCAGGCTTTTTCGACGAGCTCCAGAAGCGCCGAATCCATTGTCTGCATACCGATGTTGCCGCCGCTCTGCATGGCCGTTTCGAGCTGGTCAAGTTTGCCCTGTCGGATCAGGTTCGCGACAGCAGGCGTATTGATGAGAACTTCAAGTGCCGCAACACGACCTGGCTTGCCTTTCTTCGGTAATAGCTGCTGCGACACTACTCCGCGCAACGACGTCGACAGCATGGTGCGAATGTGGCTCTGTTTATCGGGCGGAAACGAATTGATGATGCGATCGACAGTCGGGGCGGCACCGTTGGTATGTAGCGTGCCCATGACAAGAATACCCATCTCGGCTGCCGTGACCGCGATGCTGATCGTTTCAAGGTCACGCATTTCGCCAACGAGAACAATGTCCGGATCCTCGCGTAACGCCGATCGCAGCGCTTCGGCAAAGCTGCCGCTGTGTACGCCGATTTCGCGCTGGCTGATCAGGCAACCCTGACGTTTGTGTACGAACTCGATCGGATCTTCAATGGTCAGGATATGGCCCTTGAGCCGCTTGTTCAGGGAGTCGATCATTGCTGCAAGCGTCGTCGATTTGCCCGAACCGGTCTTGCCAGTGACCAGGATCATTCCTTGTGTATGCCGGCAAAGATCATGAATGACTTTCGGCATATTGAGGTCGTCGAGCGTTAACGCCGTTGATGGAATCGCGCGGAAAATTGCGCCGATGCCGTTCAGGTGGCGAAACGTGTTGACACGAAACCGGGACACCTCGGGAATCTCGTACGCGAAGTCCGCAGCATCTTCCGCGTCGAACGCACGTTTTGTCGTGCCGTCCATGATTTCGTTCATAGCCTCTTGAACGAATTCAGTCGTCAGTTCCTTTTCCATCAGAACCTTGAGGCTGCCGTGCACGCGAGCACGCACGGGATCGCCCGACACAAAATGCAGATCGGATGCATTTTCCTTTAGCGCGAGAGTCAAGTACTCGTCGATTTTGTTCACTGGCTGTCCTGCTCGTTTTCGATGACATCGAGTATCGGCACAATTTCGGTGTCGGTCACGAAGCGGTGGAATTTCTTCTTGTCGTTCGCAAAACGAATCGCGTCGTCGGGGTCGATTTCCTTTGCCTGAATTGCTTCGAGCAAGGTTTGATCCAGCAATTGCATGCCGAAATCCATGCCGGTCTGCATTTGCGACGGAATCTGGTGCGTTTGATCTGAGGAGATCAATTTCGCAACCGCCCGGTTGTTGACCAGGATTTCAACGATCGCACGCCGGGCACGCCCGTCGGGAGTCTTGACGAGGACTTGCGTAACCACAGCCTTGAGGCTCATGGCAAGGAAGGACTTGGTTTGCTCGCGAAGCTCGCCGGGCAAAGCGTCGATGATACGGTCAATGGTCTTTACGGCACCGGTGGTATGCAGCGTGGCTAAAACGAGGTGGCCGGTTTCGGCCGCAGTCATTGCCATCATTATCGTTTCGGCATCGCGCAACTCGCCGACGAGAATGACATCGGGATCTTCGCGCATTGCGGATCGCACGCCGTCGGCAAAGCTCCGTACGTGCGTGCCGACCTCACGCTGAATGACCTGGCAACCCTTGCTCGGGTGCACAAATTCGATCGGATCCTCGAGACTGATGATGTTCAGATCGCGAGTCGTGTTGATATGATTGATCATTGCGGCGAGCGTCGTGGACTTGCCGGTTCCGGTTGAGCCCGTAACGAGCACCATGCCCTGGTGATAATCGCAAAAATCGCTGAGGATCGGCGGCATGTTCAGCTCCTCGAGCGTCGGAACGTTGCCTGGGATATGCCGAAACACGGCACCGTAGCCGGATTCCTTGCGAAAGACATTGACACGGTAACGATCGCTTTCCTCGCCGACATAAGAAAAATCGACATCATGTCCGTCTTCCAGACTCTCTTTTTGGTTTGCAGTCAGTATTTCGAGAATGTAGGTCTCGAGTTCGGTATTCGACAGCTCGCGGAATTTGATCGGCATGAGGTCGCCGTTCATTCGCAGCATCGGGGGCACGCCGACGGCAAGGTGCACGTCAGAACATCCTTGCGCGAGGCCGAGCTTGAGGAATGCGTCTATGCGGGCCATGGATCGACTGGGTAACCCCGGAAATCAGGAAGTTATGCTTATCCTATGTGGAATTCCGGCTCCATTCCAGAGCGACATCACATTTTGGCAAGAATTGACCGGCTAAACGACAATTGCGTCGAGTGCGTCGGTCAGCTCGGGCATCGACTGCTGACGCTTGGTCTTGTCGACCGACATAGCCTGAGTAATCAATGCAACGTACTGGTCCGGAACGTCCTTATTGATTTCCTGGATCGGTGTGGCCTTGCCCTGCACATGCTGGTACATCACTGACATGTGATCGCCGCGGCTGTATGGCGGGACTCCGGTCACCATCTCGTACATGATCACGCCGATACTGTAGATATCCGCCGTTTCATCGACCTTCTTGCCGAGAATTTGCTCGGGCGCCATGTACTTCGGGGAACCGATGACGTAACCGGTCTTGGTCAGCTGGGTGTCGCCGCTGCTGGCTGCGGCCGCAACGCCAAAGTCCACAATCTTCAACAGTCCGTCGTCGTTGACGAGAATATTTGCGGGCTTGAGGTCACGGTGAATGACGCCGGCCTGGTGGGCAACGGTCATGCCGGTCGCAATGTCGCGCGAGAAGGTCAACGCCTTTTTGACGTCCATGGGCTTACTGTCGGGAATTTCGCCGGACAGCGTATGCGATGGGAAATACTCCATAGAAATCGCGTAACAACCCTGCAGGCTCAGGAAGTCGTAAATACGAATAACGTTACGGTGCGTGATTTTTCGTGAGTAACGCAGCTCATGGACAAATCGCTTCATCATTTCCTCGTCCGATGAAACGTTGGGATTCAGGAATTTGAGAATCAGGTGCTCGTCGACGACCTCATCCTGCATGAGCAACACGGTGCCAAACGCGCCCTTGCCGATTTTCTCGAGGTACTTGTAACGCCCGTCGATAACGTCCCCTGGCTTGAGTGTGCTTATGTCGAGAATTGCCGCGGTACCCGGAGATGTCGCTTCAGTCAGCGCACCTGAGTGAGCGTCGAGGAGTTTCTCGAGTTCCTCGTTCTCGAGCAGCAATGTCTTCGTGTGTTCGCCGATTTTCTGCGCGCGAACATTTTCTGCTACGACAGTCTCCGAATAGCGGGCGTCCAGATCCTTGAGCCCCTTTTCAGCAATGTTGACAATCGTTGCATCTTCCGACTTTTGGACTTTTCGCAATACGCCGCGAATCGTTTCCGCATGTGACTCATCCGCGAGCTTCGAAAGCGCCTTGATGGCCTCGACTTGTACATCGCGCTCCGGACGCCGCAGCATTGGCAGAATTTTGGCGATGTGCTTATGATCGCCGAGCTTCGACAGGGCACGAATGACAACTGTATCCGTCTTGGCGTTTTGTCCCAGCATCTTTTCGAGCTTCGGCAACGCTTTCGGGCCACCGATCTGGGTTAATGCATCAACGGCGCGCTCGCGCACCCACCAGTCGTTGTCGTCGGTCGCTTTTATCAGGTGATCGATGGCGCGTTCGTCCTTGGTTGCGTTCAGGATCTCAACGGCGGTACGTCGAATTTCCTGATCTTCGTGCTTGATCAACGCCACGACGGAATCGACGACCTTGGGCCCGCCAATTTCGGCCAGCGCATCGCCGGCTCGCGAACGCACCCACCAATCGTCGTCTTTGATGGCCTCCAGCAGGTCCTTGACGGAATTTACGTTACCAACCTTATTGAGTACTTCGACGGCGGCACGGCGTGCGTACTCGGATTCGTCCTTGAGTGCCGGCAAGAGATACTTGATCGTGTCCTTGTGATTGATCTTGACCATGACGTCGATGGCCTTGTTTTGCACATCAAGATCGGGGTCCTGCAGCATTCGGCTGACCGGCTCGATGTTGACATTGCCGCGACGCGTTGCGAGCGCCGCAAGCGCCGCCCCACGCACCAATTTGTTGGTGTCCTTGAGCTGCATTTCCAGCGCCTGGTTGATCTCCGGCCTGTCGAACTTGGAGAGCAGGTTGATCAGGTGCATCTTAATGACCGTGTCCTTGCCGCCCATGCGCGCGATCAGGTCCGGGACCACTTCGGGCTTTATGATTTCCTCGATGATCTTGAAGATTGCTGCTTTTTCCCCGGTCCCGAGGTCGTAGCAGCGCTGCAACAATTCGTGCACGCTCAGATCCTGTTTATGCACGCGCAGGACTTCGATCAGCGCCGCCTTGGACACCTCGTCGTCCTTGAAAAAATCGAGCAATTTATTGGCGTTGTAACTGGTCGAGCTCGAAAGCGCCCATGCTGTTCCGGATACCACGCGCTCATTGCCATCTGCGAGTCCGTCCTTGAACAGATCGAGAGTCTTGTCGTTAACGAGGTCGGAAAGAATATCGACGAATATCATCGTGTGCGTCTTGTCCGACATGGCGAGTGCATCGATGACCTTGGGGATAGCCTTGGAGCCGGCCTTCTTGATGCGATTCACAAGTTTTGTTGCGGCCGGCGAGTTCGGATCCTGCTCCGCGATGAGTTGCGAAATCAGTTGATCAGCCCTGAAGGCGCCGAGGATAGCCACCTCAGTCGGCCGCCATCTGGGGACATGCTGCGGCGATGCACGACAAGCCCTGGGCGCCTGTGTCCGGCCTCCCCAGGCGTGACATGCTGTGAGTTCTACGTCTATGAACAGTCAATCGCTTCGCTCAAGCTCCGCGCGACGTCG
>Ga0255058_10002213_pt1 | contig 10768 bp, 12 predicted proteins | sample Cases_109_9_MG_FD_188637 | JGI IMG/M metagenome (GOLD analysis project Ga0255058, IMG submission 188637) | Seawater microbial communities from Amundsen Gulf, Northwest Territories, Canada - Cases_109_9 | ecosystem: Environmental > Aquatic > Marine > Gulf | place: Canada: Northwest Territories... | reverse complement strand
TAGCCAACCTCGGTAAACTTAGTCGCTTCTACCTTTATGAATGGCGCGCCCGCGAGCTTTGCGAGCCGCCGCGAGATCTCCGTCTTGCCGACACCGGTCGGCCCGATCATGAGGATGTTCTTGGGCATGACTTCCTCTTTGAGGTCACCCGTAAGTTGCTGCCGGCGCCAGCGGTTGCGCAAGGCGATGGCAACGGCGCGCTTGGCGTCGTTCTGGCCAACGATGAAGCGGTCCAGCTCGGAGACAATTTCGCGGGGCAAGAAGTGAGTCATGAAAGGTGGGGCCTCAATGCGTGGAAACAAACTTCAGGCCGACAATGCAGCCGACGTGGCGACGACTTCGAGTGCGCCCGCGAGCAGCAAGTAGAACCAGGCCATCTTGCACATGCTCCATTGCTTGCCTATCCGCTACCGGCTTGACGGAAGGGTCTCAAGAACGAGGTTGGTGTTGGTGTAAACGCAGATCTCGGCGGCAATGGCCATCGCCTTGCGTGCGATCTCCTCTGCATCAAGGGGCTGATCGCGTAGGGCGCGCGCGGCGGCCAGTGCGTAGTTGCCGCCCGACCCGATGCCCATGACATCGTTTTCGGGCTCAAGCACATCGCCCGTGCCGGACAGTACAAGCGTAGTCTCACGATCGGCAACGATCATCATCGCCTCGAGGCGGCGAAGATAGCGGTCGGTGCGCCAATCCTTGGCCAGCTCCACGCACGCACGGGTGAGCTGGCCTGGATATTGCTCGATCTTGGTCTCCAGCCGCTCAAACAGCGTAAAGGCATCGGCGGTAGCACCGGCGAAACCGCCAATAACGTCACCCTTGCCGAGCGTGCGTACCTTGCGGGCATTGGATTTGATGACGGTTGCACCAATACTGACCTGGCCGTCGCCGGCGATGACGACACGACCATCTTTACGAACGGTCAGTATAGTCGTCCCATGCCAGGGAGTAGACTGAGCTGGATCGGAAGCAAGTGTTCGCATTGCATTTGCATCTACGTGAGGAGAGGGCGCGGTAGCGGTGCGGCTCTGGTAGGACAGGGCTCAAGCTGATAAACGCTCAGGTTTGGTGACGCAAGCGATGGCCATGAGGGGTCCTTTGAAGCGGCAAGCCACAATTTCTCGCAAGACCAAGGAGACGCAGATCACGGCGACCGTCGATCTGGACGGCTCGGGGACCTTTGACGTGAAAACCGGCATCGGTTTCCTCGATCATATGTTGGAGCAATTGGCCCGCCATTCAATGATCGACATTACTTTGAAAGCCGCCGGCGACTTGCACATCGATTTCCATCACACGGCTGAGGATACCGGCATAGTGCTGGGTCAAGCTGTCGCCGAGGCGCTGGGCGATAAAAAGGGCATCACCCGATACGCCGACGTGCACTTGCCCATGGATGACACCTTGACGCGCGTCGCAGTTGACGTCTCGGGCCGCCCTTACCTCGTTTGGAAGGTCGAGTTCTCTAAGCCCAAAGTTGGCGAAATGGATACCGAGCTCTTCCGGGAATGGTTCCAGGCCTTCGCGCAGAACGCCCGCATCACGCTGCATGTAGAGAACCTCTACGGCGAGAACAACCACCACATCGCCGAGACTTGCTATAAGGGCTTAGCGCGAGCGCTGCGGCGTGCGGTCGAACCTGACCCGCGCCAAGCCGGTCGCGTGCCCTCCACCAAGGGCACGCTTGCTGGGTGAGCGCATTGTTTTTTGTACCCGGAGGACGCACGCGCGTGGTCGTCTACACCGTGCACGAGTCGCCAAAACCGCTGGCCGATCCATTGGAACGCGCTGCGCGCCTCGTCTTCATAAATGACCGGTTCCACTGGCTTGCCGCGATCTTCCCGGCGATCTGGCTGCTCGTGAAGGGGATGTGGTGGGAACTCGTTGCCTATCTTGTCCTGATCAGCGCACTCATCGGCGTCTTGGACGTCCTCGGCGCGACACCGGCGGCCGTCGGTATCATCGTCGTCATCGTGCAGATCGTGTTCGGCTTTGAAGCCGGTGCGCTTTATCGCGCCTCGCTCGCACGCCGCGGCTGGCGCATGCAGGGAACTGTTGCAGCGCGCAATACGGTCGCGTGCGAGCGCCGATTCTTCGAGGCTTGGCTACCGCAATTGCCATCCGCTCCATGGTCCGACGTCACGGCAACAGCAGCAAACGAGGGCATTTTGTCATGGATGGCGACTGCCAGTTCGCACGCCAAAAACGCCTTCGGACGTTGGCGGCGCATGTTGGGGGCAAAGGCTTAAGCAGGAATGCAAAGCGTCGTTATCGTCGACTATGGCTCGGGAAACCTTCACTCCGCGAGCAAAGCTTTTGAGCGTGCGGCCCGCGAAAGCGAGGTCAACGCCAAAATCCTTGTTACAGCGGACCCCAAGGCCGTTGCAGCGGCCGATCGTATCGTGCTGCCAGGCGTTGGGGCCTTTGCCGACTGCAAACGCGGCATTGAAGATGTCGCTGATTTAAGACCGGCACTTGAAGAGGCTGTGCGAGAAAACGGGCGACCGTTCCTCGGCATCTGCGTTGGCATGCAACTGTTGGCAACGCGCGGCCTGGAGTTCGAGGTGACAGAAGGTCTCGGGTGGATCCCCGGCGAAGTGCGCGCCATCGAACCGAAGGATTCAGCGCTCAAGATTCCGCATATGGGTTGGAATACGCTAACAGTCGTAAACCCACATGCGCTGCTCGACGGGATTAAGACCGGGCCGAGCGGCTTGCACGCATACTTCGTACACTCCTATCACTTGGTGCCCGATGATGCCGCGTCAGTCATCGCGCTGACGGACTATGGCTGCAACGTCACGGCCATGGTCGCCAAGGACAACATCGCAGGCACGCAGTTTCACCCTGAAAAGAGCCAGACCTTAGGCCTCAAGCTGATCGCCAACTTTCTAAAGTGGCAGCCCTAGAGCAAGATCGTTCTTGATGGAATCGCTCACCAAGCCCAGAAGGTTCCTGGCAGATAAGTGAATCTTGCTCTAAATCAAAAGTGTAGAGACCGATTCACGTTTCACTTGGACGCGGCTTAAGCGTTTCCAAGTGAAACGATCAGGCTCTAGCGCCACCAAACACAACTCTTCAGCACAAACGAAATGGCCGCCTTGAGGGGCGGCCATCGCGCTGTGTCGAGAGAGAAAGAAAGAAAGAAGGAAAAAAGAACCTTTTGCCTCAGCACGCAGTGGCGAGTGGCAGCTCGGGCTGCGTATCGGGGTCCACCGGTGCTGGGAAGGCAACGACGTTGGAGTCGTCAGTGATTTCAAAGGCTGCGCGCCGCTGGCGGAACCAGCGCAGCGCCGTATTGGTGAGCACCGCATCGTCCTGCACCTCCTGGATCAGAAGGCCGTCATCTGCGGTGAGAAGCGTCGAAAGCCGCGCCTCGATCGTCTCTTCGCGTTCGTCTGTCTTCATGTACCAAGTCTGATCCAACGGTCGCGCCCAGGAATGGCCGGCAGCCATGATTTCTTGCGCCAGCGCGTGCCTGTTGCGGTGAGGATTCGCGAGGTCATAGGAGATGATGAGGGTGCGCATGGCGGTCTTTCTTTAGGTTTGGGCTTCATGGGGAAACGCCGTTACAAACCCCCGAGGTGCTTCGTTTTCGTCTGCGGAACGTAATGAGAACATGCCACGAATCACTGGGCCTGTCCAGCGTTTGTTCTCTTCTTGTTCCGCCTCCGACCTTCACCGGGTAGGAATGGGGCTGGCAACGGCGACACTGCTAGTCAAACAGCGCGAGCTGATCGGCATGTGGCCCATGTGAAATGCGCCGGTGCGGACCATAGTCCACGCGATCGATCAGCGAGGGGTAGCGCGCCGCAAACACTTCAAGTGCCTTGTCGCGTGTGCCGGCGAAGCGCACCTCCTCCCAGATCTCGTAGAGGCGGCGCGGATCGCAGCCATAACGCCGCGCAAGGTCACTGCGGCGGATCCGGAGCCAGCGCGCAATCCAGATATCGACGGCATCCGCTTCGGTTAGCGGACGGGGCGCTGGCAGCGGCGTAGGTGTGGTGAAAAACGCTAGAGCCATGACATACAAAGAGACACGATCGACGCCAGCCTTGACTTCGCTGACCGGGACCTCTCTATCGGTGGCAATGAAAGCAATCTGATGGTTAAAAGTTGCGGACACCACGCACGCGTGCCGTCGACCCATGAGAGTCCCTTGATCCTCTTTCCCGCCATCGACCTCAAAGACGGCCAATGCGTACGCCTCAAACGCGGCGAATTGAGCGAGGCGACCGTCTTCAATGACGACCCGGCGGCGCAAGCGCGCACGTTCCAGGCCCAAGGGTTTCAGTACCTGCACATTGTCGACTTGAACGGCGCGTTCGAAGGCAAGCCTGTCAACGCTGCCGCAGTCGATGCGATCCTGGCCGCAGTCGAGATTCCCGTGCAGCTCGGTGGTGGTATCCGCGAGCTTGAAACGATCGAGATGTGGCTCTCCAAGGGTGTTTCGCGCGTCATTCTCGGCACGGCTGCCGTAAACAACCCCGACGTCGTAGTGCGGGCGTGCAAGGCCTATCCCGGGCGCATCGCCGTTGGCATCGACGCTAAGGACGGCAAGGTTGCGGTTGAAGGGTGGGCGCAAACGAGCGCGTTGACTGCGGACGAGCTTGCACGCCGCTTCGAGGATGTGGGCGTTGCTGCCATCATCTATACGGACATCGAACGCGACGGCATCATGAAAGGGCTCAACTTCGAGGCCACAGCGGCGCTGGCGAGCGCAACCAAAATCCCGGTTATTGCCTCAGGCGGGCTCGCCTCCATCGAGGATGTCGAAGCGTTGACGCGACCGGAGTATATTATGCTTGAAGGCGCCATTATGGGCCGCGCCCTTTACGACGGCCGCATAGATGCGCGCGCGGCTTTAGCCCTCACGAATGCAGCCTAAAGGGCGTACGACTAACGTGCTCAAGACCCGTATCATCCCTTGTCTCGACGTCAAAGACGGCCGTGTCGTCAAAGGTGTCAACTTTGTCGATCTCATCGACGCGGGCGATCCTGTGGAAGCAGCTGCCGCTTACGATGCCGCAGGCGCCGACGAACTTTGCTTTCTCGACATTACGGCGAGCCACGAAGAGCGCGACACAATCTTTCACATTGTCGAACAAACCGCTGAGCGCTGCTTCATGCCTCTGACTGTGGGCGGCGGCGTGCGCACAATCGCCGACATCGGCCGGTTGCTCAACGCCGGCGCCGACAAAGTGTCGATCAACACCGCGGCGGTGACGAATCGCGAGTTCGTGAAAGAAGCCTCCGAAAAGTTTGGCAACCAATGCATCGTCGTCGCCATTGATGCCAAGAAGGTGTCGAAGCCGGGCGAGCCCAATAAATGGGAGATCTTCACCCATGGCGGGCGCACGCCGACGGGCATCGACGCTATCGAGTACGCGAAAGAGGTGGTGGCTTTGGGCGCGGGCGAAATCCTGCTGACCTCCATGGACCGCGACGGCACGAAAGCCGGCTTTGATCTCGATCTGACCCGTGCCATCTCGGACACTGTGAGTGTGCCTGTCATCGCCTCAGGCGGCGTGGGCACGCTTGATCATCTTGTCGAGGGCGTCACTAAGGGCGGTGCGAGCGCAGTGCTTGCTGCTTCGATCTTTCACTTCGGTACGTATTCGATCGCGCAAGCCAAAGAGCACATGGCAGCCGCGGGCATTGCGGTTCGACCTCCCGCCTAGAGCAAGATCGTTCTTGATGGAATCACTCGTCAAGCCCGGGAGGTCTCCAACAGATGAGTGAATCTTGCTCTAGGGTCTAGACCCTAGGGTCATAGACCCAAAATCAAAAGTGTAGAGACTGATTTACGTTTCACTTGGACGCGACCCAAGCGTTTCCAAGTGAAACGATCAGGCTCTAAGCAGCGGCCCAAAGCTTCTGCTCGCACTCAGACAGCACCGCCATCAGCTCGCCTTTCGGAACAGCGCCGCTGAAGTAATAGCCCTGCACCTCATCGCAACCTGCAATTGCCACGCATTTAAGCTCGCCCAGTGTTTCCACGCCTTCTGCGACCGTTCCAATGCCAAGCGCCCGCGCGAGCGCCGTCACAGCATTGACGATTGCTGCGCGGTCCTTGCGGTCGAGCTGATCCCTAATGTACGAGCGATCGATCTTGATCTTGTCGAAGGGAAAATTGCGCAGATAGCTGAGCGATCCGCTGGCCCGCCCAAAGTCGTCAAGCGACGTGCCGATGCCGCGCTCGCGAAGTTTGGGCAAGACCTCGCGCATACACTCTCCGTCGCTGAGCAGGGCCGCTTCGGCTATCTCCAACTCAAGCCGGCTCGGTTTGATGTTTGCGTCCGCGAGCGCTTTGTCGACGACATTGAGAAGGTCGCCGTTCTGGAACTGCAGGGACGAGAGGTTGACGGTCACTTTCAGATCGTCGGGCCAACGCGCCGCGTCTCGACAGGCTTGGTTCAGCACCCAGCTGCCGATCTCGAGCATCTGGCCGCTTTGCTCGGCGAGCGGCAGAAAGTTATCGGGCATGATCGTACCGTGCTGAGGATGCTCCCAGCGCACAAGCGCCTCACAGCTCGAAACATGCCGGGTTTTGAGATTGATGATCGGCTGATAGTGCAACCTAAGCTGCCCGCTGCGAACCGCCGAGCGCAGATCTCTATCAAGCTGGTGCTTTAGGTCAGGTTTGTGCTTCGTCCCTGATTGAAAAATGTTGAACCCATTGCGGCCTGACGACTTTACGTCGTAAAGCGCGATGTCGGCACGCTTCATGAGTTCGTCGGCTGTCGTTCCATGCTCTGGCGCCCGCACGATCCCGATGCTCGCACTGAGGCTTACCGTATGCCCAAGGATGTGAAACGGCTTTGACAGCACATGCAAAACCCGCCGGGCCAGGTGCTCGCATTGTTCACGCCGCCCGGCGCCCATCTGGATAATGGCGAATTCGTCGCCGCCAAGCCGCGCCAAAAAATCCGTTTTGCGGACGCTGGAGCGCAAGCGCTCTGCAACGGCTTTCAAAAGTGCGTCACCGACCGGATGGCCCAGGGTGTCGTTGACATCCTTGAACCTGTCGAGATCAATCCAGTGCAGGACAACGGCCGGACCCTGGTCGATTATTTTCAGAGCATCTTCAAATGATTCTCGGAAGTAGAAGCGATTGGCGATACCCGTTAGCGGATCATGACGGGCAAGCCATTCTACCTTCTCCTCCGCCCGGCGCTTCTCGGTAATGTCCTCCTGCACGTCAACCCAACCTCCTCCTGCTATCGGTTGATACGTGACGAGAAACGTACGGCCGCCGCTCAAGTTCTGGGTACGCGTGAAAGAATTTCCCGAGGCAAGTTTCGCGGCATGATTCTTGAGCCATTGGTCCTGCCTGGTGCGCTCCTCCTCACCGTCGCGACCGGTCTCTTTCTTGATGTGGTAGCGAAGGATATCGGCAAGCGGAGTGCCAGGCCGTGTCAGTTCCTCGGGCAGCCCATACATCTCCCGATAGCTCTCGTTGCAGACGATCAAGCGCTGATCGGCGTCGAACATTGATAAGCCGCGAACCATGTTGTTGAGAGCGATCTCGAACCACGTGTTCAGGCGCTCAAGCTTCTTCGTCTGCTTGAGCAAAGCACTAATCCGCCCGGCTTGAGCAACTTGGCTCACCGGCGGCGGGCTAACTCCATTCCCGCGGTTCAATTCATTAGACAACGCAACGCTCCACACACGGCATGAGCCAACAAGTTGCACAGCTCATCGAGCGTCGAAGGATACGCTTTCACCGTATTGCGTGGCTTAAGCGCTTCGTTGAGGTTTCATGCAAAAGCAACCAGCACCCGTAACCAATCGGGTGCCGGTCTGGTGCGAGACAGCCGAAGAACTGGGGCCCGACGACGAGAACGAGTGCTTCAAGGTTAACGGCAGCCTTCCCGGCCGCATCCGCAACAACAAACTTTCGCGAGGAGGCGCACTCGACTAGCGCACTTCATGCGGTCTTTCCCTTGAATAGGCAGAGGTCGTAGATGATGCACCGCTCGCATTCGGGACGCCTCGCCTTGCACACGTAGCGCCCGTGCAAGATGAGCCAGTGGTGAGCGTGGACACCTGCATCAGGCGGAATGAGCCCAAGCAGATCCTCTTCAACGGCGAGCGGGGTCTTACCGTTGGAGAGTCCGATACGATTGGCGACTCTGAACACATGCGTGTCGACCGCCATGGTCGCTTCTCCAAAGGCAACGTTAAGGACGACATTCGCTGTCTTACGGCCAACGCCAGGTAGCGCTTCGAGCGCGTCGCGATCGTGCGGCACTTTCCCACCGTGCGCTTCGATGAGCATTTGAGAGAGCAAGATCACGTTGCGTGCCTTGTTGCGGTAAAGGCCGATGGTCTTGATCATTTCGCGCAATTTCGCCTCGCCGAGGCTCACCATTTTTTCTGGCGTATTCGCGATCTTGAATAGGGCGCGCGTCGCCTTGTTGACGCCTGCGTCAGTGGCCTGCGCCGAAAGCACCACGGCAACGAGCAGCGTGTAGGGATTGACGGACTCCAGCTCGCCTTTGGGCTCGGGGTTCTCCACAGCGAAGCGGCGGAAAATTTCGGCTACGGCCTCCCCCTTCAGCTTCGAACAGGGCGCACCGCCGCCCTTGCGCGCGCTAGCCGCTGATTTTGTGGTGGCACGACGGGCACTACTTGTGGTGGATCGACAAAGGCTCTTCATAATCCCTGCGTCTGCGGGTAGGCTGGCCACATGAACGAGAACGATAGTGTAAAGCAAGACGACGGCGCTTTCCGTGCCGTCTTACACCAGCACCGGTCGTTGAGCCCAACGGGCTTCCTCATTCTTATGAGTTTGTTCGGCGGCGTATGCTTCGTGACGGGCATAGTCTTTCTCGCCATGGGTGCTTGGCCCGTCTTTGGGTTTTTCGGGTTCGACGTAGCTCTCGTTTATCTAGCCTTCAAACTCAATTATCGAGCGGGCCGTCTCTACGAGACGGTCGAGCTGAGCCGGGAAATGCTGAGGGTGACGCGCGTCCACCCTTCCGGCAAGCGCGAAAGCTTTGATTTCAACCCGTATTGGGTGCGCGTCCTGCTTTCCCAGGAGCCGCACGATCGCACGGATCTGCGACTGGCCTCACATGGCCGCGAGTTTTCATTCGGGCGCTTTCTCACCGACGATGAGCGGCGTGACTTCTCGATGGCACTTTCGGTCGCGATCTCGCAGGCGCGTGTAGCCCGCGTCTAAGCGCCAGAAATTCGTTCTTGAGAAAGCAAGAATCGGGTCGCTTGGCCGACTACGCTCGCCTAGGCTGGGCAGTATGAGACTAGAACCCATCTCACGACCTACAGCGAAACCAGCGGTGCAAGGTGACTGCCGGGCAAGTGTCGTGCCCGATAGCGACAAGCTACGCGATTACGATCTTATCAAACGCAGCGTCCGCTTTCTCACCCAATCGTGGCGTGAGCAGCCGAGTCTCGATGATCTCGCCGGACACTTGGGACTCAGCCCCACACATTGCCAGCGCTTTTTCAAACGCTGGTGCGGATTGAGCCCCAAGGAATTCATGGGCGCGATCGCCATTGATCACGCCAAACGGCTGCTTCAGGGCTCGGCCACCGTGCTCGACGCCTCACTGCAAAGTGGTCTTTCGGGCGCTGGACGGTTGCACGACCTTTTCGTCTCTCACGAAGCGATGACGCCGGGCGACTACAAGCGCCGTGGCGCCGGACTGGAAATGGCCTACGGCTACCACGCAACCCGCTTCGGCGAGGCGCTGGTCATGGCGACAAAGCGCGGCTTGGCGGGTCTCGCTTTCGTTAAAGGTGAAAAAGGCGGTACGCGCGAGGAGGCGCTTGCCGAAATGATGCGCCGTTGGCCCGCGTGCCGATACATTGAGGCACCAGAGCACACGGGCGCCCACGTTACGCAGATATTCGGATCAGCAGCCGGCGTTGAAGGCGAGCGGCCGGTGCGGCTGGTGATGATCGGGACGGACTTCGAGGTACGCGTGTGGGAAACGCTGCTCAAAATTCCGGTAGGCCGTGCCGTCAGCTATGGCGATGTTGCGCGCCACATCGGTTGCCCAACGGCCTCACGTGCCGTCGGCACCGCCGTGGGGCGCAATCCGATTTCATTCGTGGTGCCATGCCATCGCGTGATGCGCGCCGATGGCGGCCTAGGCGGCTACCATTGGGGGGTGACGCGCAAGCGCGCGATCATCGGCTGGGAGGCCGGCCAACTCGCGGAATCAAAATGAGTGCAGCCGTCACGCCGTGATGTCGCGACGCTTTGCATCCCGCAGAAAAATGGTTCCCACGACAACCGACATCAGCGCCACGACGATCGGATACCACAGACCGTTGTAGATGTTGCCACTTGCTGCCGCCATTGCCGTCGCCACCAAAGGCAACATGCCACCGAACCAGCCGTTGCCGATGTGATAGGGCAGCGACATGGACGTATAGCGGATCTTGGTCGGGAACAGCTCGACAAGGAACGCTGCAATCGGCCCGTAGACCATCGTGACGTAGACGAGGAAGAGCGTCAGAATTGCCAACGTCATCGGCCAATTGATCTTGGCCGGGTCGGCTTTGACAGGATAGCCGGCCGCCAACATCGCCTCCCGCCAAGTTTCAGCATTCCACTCATCGAGTGTCGTCGCACCGATCTGGACGCTGACGGCCTCTGTTCCTGGCGGCGCATCGGCGGTCTTGAACGACAGACCCGACTTGGTGAGGAAGTCTTTGGCACGGTCGCAATCGGAGAACTCTGACCACGGCCCGACAAAAATGTGCAGTTGGCAATTCGCAGTGTCGGCGGTGAGCACGA
>Ga0255058_10002212_pt1 | contig 10768 bp, 9 predicted proteins | sample Cases_109_9_MG_FD_188637 | JGI IMG/M metagenome (GOLD analysis project Ga0255058, IMG submission 188637) | Seawater microbial communities from Amundsen Gulf, Northwest Territories, Canada - Cases_109_9 | ecosystem: Environmental > Aquatic > Marine > Gulf | place: Canada: Northwest Territories... | reverse complement strand
GGTCCTTCGTCAAAGGGAATTGCTGCTTGGTTCGATCCGGCGTGCGAAATGCCAGTTCCGGCTCGCCGACGAGCAGACCAGTGTATGCGCGAAACTCAGTACCCGGCCTGACAAACGCGACATCGAAACCACGAGAATCGACCTGTTCCAGGCCTTCGAAATACACATTGACCTGCCCGGTGGGTTGTGTCGGCAATGGCGCGCATGCACAAAGAGCAACCGTAATTGTACCCACGGCTATCAGTCTCAAAACGAATTTGAATAGCATCGGCGGCAGCCTCTTGCATCGGACAGAAGACTCGTATCTTAACCCGGTTATTTCGCCTGAAAAAGTCCAAAGGCTGCGCCGCAGTGCAGGAAAAGCGTTGAGCGATCGGCGAACATGTCTCTACATGGCTGGCGCCTGGTAGCAGCACTTCGCCTGTTGGATTTACACGGAATCGAGTACGATCGCTTGTTGTTGAAATCGTTGAGTTGTGTGAGTTCGGTGGTCAGTAAGAGAAGGACATGTCAGTTCGCAACCGATATTTGCCGCACGTGGTTTTTTTCCGCTTGCCTGGTGCTGGCGGGCTGTGGCCAACCAGCGGATCAGAAGGTTGCCGAACCGGAGCCGGACTACGAGCAAAACACGTTTGTCGGTAGTCCGGCCTGTGCCGGTTGCCATGAAACAGAGCATGAGCTATGGCGGGGCTCCCATCACGATCTCGCAATGCAGGAAGCAACGGCGCAGTCCGTATTAGGAAATTTCAATGACGAGAAATTCAGTAACTTTGGGTTGATCAGTCGTTTTTTCCGGCGCGGCGATGAGTTTTGGGTGGAAACGGATAATGCTTCCGGCGACATGGAAGCCTTCCGGATCAGTTATGTCTTCGGCGTTGATCCCCTGCAGCAGTATCTCATTGAGTTTTCCGGTGGGCACCTGCAGGCGCTCAGCATCGCCTGGGATTCGCGATCGGTCGGAGAGGGCGGCCAGCGCTGGTTTCACTTGTATCCGGACGAGGCGATCAGCCATGACGATCCATTGCACTGGATCGGTCCGGAGCAGAACTGGAATTACATGTGTGCGGAATGCCACTCAACCGACCTCCAGAAAAACTACTCGGTGACCGACAACACCTATGCCACTACCTGGTCGGAGATCAATGTCGCTTGCGAGAGCTGCCACGGACCGGGGTCCGCTCACGTTGCCTGGGCAGAAAATGGTTCAGCGGGGTCAAATTCCCGCCTGGTGCTCAGTCTGGATGATCACGGGTCAGCCCGCTGGCAGATGAATCAAAGCACGGGAACCGCCGAACTCAGTGAACTGCCAATGCGCATACAACGCCAGCCCGAGGCTTGCGGCCGCTGCCACGCGCGCCGCGGAAATATTACGACCGATTACGAATATGGGCGGCCGTTGCTGGATACCCATATGCCGGCGCTGCTGGAGCCAGATTTGTATTACGCCGATGGGCAGGTTCTTGACGAAGTGTATGTGTATGGATCATTTCTGCAGAGCGACATGTATCGGGCCGGTGTGACCTGTAGCGATTGCCACGATCCGCACAGCCTGGAGCTGAAAATTGATGGCGCCGTCAGCAATGTTTGCTCCCAATGTCATGCGCCGACAAAATTTGCGCGCACTGAACATCATTTTCATGAGTCGAACGCAGTAGAGTGCGTCGACTGTCACATGCCGGCGACTAACTATATGGTCATCGATGCGAGGCGCGACCACAGTTTTCGCGTTCCCCGACCTGACCTGAGTGTGGCAACGGCTGCGCCAAATGCCTGCACGACTTGCCACAGCGAACAGACCGATGCCTGGGCCGTGGCAGCGATAGACAACTGGTATGGCAAGTCGCGGGGCAGTGACTCGCACTACGCGCTGGCGCTGCATGCAGGCCGTAATCAGGCTGCAGGCCAGCGTGAATTGGTCGGCGACCTGCTTGATGCGAGCAATGAGCCCGGAATCGTTCGAGCGACCGCCCTGGGGCTGATGGCCCAACCCTTTACGACACGAGATATAGAGCGACTGCGCCAGAGTTTGCAATCGGGTGATCCGCTGTTACGCGTCAGCGCGCTGCGCATGCTTGCTGCTTTGCCACCCGATGCGAGGGTGGCGCTTGCCGCCCCACTGCTGGGCGACGCTGTTCGCGGCGTTCGGATCACAGCGGCGAGTGTGCTGGCAGTCGCCCGGGATTACTTGCCCTCAACATCGATGTCCGCTTTTCGATCGGCCGCAACGGAGTACAGGGCAGCGCGGCAATCGGTCGCCGAGCGGCCGGAATCAAAAACGAATCTTGGCAACTTCCTCCGTGATCTGGGGGATCTCGACGCAGCTGAGCAAGCGTTTGCCCAAGCGCTTATTAAACAGCCTCATTGGGTCGCGGCGAGAGTCAATCTGGCGGATCTGCATCGGCTCCGTGGCGACAATGCCAAAGGTATTGAGGAACTGAGACAAGGATTGGCGCTGGACCCTGATGATGCCAGCATCAATCACGCGCTTGGCCTTGCGATGATACGCGACGGAAATACCGACAGTGGGTTGGCTCATCTCGCCAAAGCGGCTGAGGCGGCGCCCGATAATATCCGGAACATTTACGTTTATGCTATCGGTCTGCACTCGGTGGGACAAACACAAACGGCATTGGAACTGTTGCAGTCGATCCACGACCGTCACGCCGCCAACTTTGAGACCGCATGGGCATTGGCAACAATCAACCGGGATATCGGCGAAGTCGAGCGAGCCCGGAAATTCGCCCGCTTGCTCATGGCCGAACATCCCGATGATGAACGTGTCCGCCAACTGCTGCAGAGCCTGGGGAATTGACCCACTCTTTCTGAAAAATCCTGCTTGGTACAGCGTCGGGCAAGCTCCCCTATCGTGCGGAATGCAATGTGCTTGTCCGGATTTCGGCCATCAATTGTCAGTTTCGCGTCTGCGCTTCGCGATATAGGCGCTGACCAGGCCGGCCACCAGGATCGCAAGGTAGAACTGCCCAAATACGGCTTGCATGTAGGCGAGCGCTCTCGCGGTGGCCGAAACGGGCAAAATGTCGCCGTAACCCAACGTCGTCATTGTCACGAAACTGAAATAAAGCCACTCGCTGTCCCAAGCGAGGCCACCTTGGGGAGAAAACCCGGTAAATGATCCAGGTGACACAACGTCGACCAGTGAGTAGGCGACTGCCCAGATCGTGCCGAGTAAAAGGTATACGCACACCGCACCAACGAGCCGGTTCAATGATATTTCCGTGCCGAACGCGACCTGTTTCAGCGTGAAAGCAATGGCAATCAGGAGAAATCCGAGCACGGCAGCGAACGAACTGTAAAACAGGAGCCTGGAGTCGATGTTTATGGCCAGGACATTAAGCAGCACGCCCGCAACGACAAAGGCCATGCCGACTGTGAAATAACGTTCCCCGCCCCTGAGGCTCCAGATGCCAATGATAAGTAACAGGGAAAACATCAGCGACCTGATAAGCGGGGCCGATGCCACGGCGAGATCGTTCGCCAGCGGGAGGCCCAAAAGCATAACCACGAGCGCAACCAGCAGGTAGGTGAAATTATTCTTGTTCACGGGCGGCCTCATTATCTGTATTCTGAAACCATAACAAAAACACGATCACCGGGGGGTTCTCCGTCATGCACCACCACCAGCTACTGATATTCTTCGCGCTCCTGATCCTCGCCTTCGGGCTTTTTTCGCGCCTCGCTGAGCGCAGATCTGTTACTGGTCCGATGGTGTTCATGACGGTCGGCATTCTCGGCAGTTCGCTGGCATTGGATTTCTTTCACGTCATTCCCGACATTGGTCCGGTCAAATTGGTCGCTGAGCTCGCGCTGACCCTGGTACTTTTCATCGATGCGTCCCTGATCGACAGAAGCGCCCTGGCCGGGGCATCACCGCGTATTCCTCGCAGGCTGTTGCTCATCGGTTTGCCGCTGACGATGATCCTGGGGACCTTTCTCGGCGTACTCATGTTCGACGGGATCAGCATCTGGGCGATCGTCATGATGGCATTGATCCTGTCGCCGACTGACGCGGCGCTGGGTCAGGCCGTTGTCAAGAGCGAGGATGTTCCGATCCGTATCAGGCAGTCGATCAGCGTCGAAAGCGGCCTCAATGATGGCATCGCATTGCCGCCTCTCCTGATCTGCATGGCACTACTCGGTGCAGAGGCGGGAGATCACGAAGGCGCGTGGCTTGGATTCGTGATCAAGCAAATAACGCTCGGCCCGCTTGTCGGACTTGCCGTCGGCTGGATCGGTGGCACGTTGATCCAGCGCATGTCGGATCGCGGCTGGATGGAGGAGACGTTTCAGCGGCTGTCCGCATTGCCGATGGCGATCCTGGCTTTTGCATTCGCCGAGAGCATCGGCGGCAATGGCTTCATCTCCGCGTTTGTTGCAGGTCTTGGTCTCACGATCGGTATCACCTCGACTCACGTGCGTCACCAGGTTCAGGAGTTTGGCGAGACCGAGGGCACACAGCTGATTCTCGTCGTGTTCCTGATTTTTGGGCTGGCGATGGTTCCCATTGCTGCACAGTACTGGGGCTGGCGTGAACTCGCCTATGCGCTGGCGAGCCTGACCGTGCTGCGCATGGTGCCGGTTGCAATCTCGATGATCGGGGGCAAGCTTGACTGGAAAACCGTGGCATTCATTGGCTGGTTCGGACCGCGGGGGATCGCCTCGGTGCTCTACCTGCTGATGGCAGTCGCCGCCATCGGGCTAGAAGGCTACGAGACTGTAATGTCCGTCATCGTGCTGACCATCGCTATCAGCGTGTATGCGCATGGCATCAGCGCGATACCGCTCAGCCGGCGCTATGGCGCAAGCACTAATGATCGAGGTACAGGTAATTCTGCCAGCTTGACATCCTGATCAATACACGTCGCATGATAGCCACATGGGCAAAGTGATCCGAGTAAATGGCCACCTGCGCCCGGGTACCCGTAGGTAACTGGAATTCGGACATATCGTCCGTGACATTGATTTGTACGAGGACGCGGCCGACGCTTTGAAAGGCCTGCGTTCCCAATAGATTGCCGCTCGTTTGCACCTGACCCTCGCTGACGTTCGGCAGAACCTGCACAACCTCACCTTTGAATACACGCCCGGGAATACTCGGGAACACGATTTCGGCTTCGTAGCCCGCCCGGAGTCGCAATGCGGAGTTTTGTCGAAACGCCGCAACCATCGCCGGTTTTTCGTCATGGACGAATACCATCACCGGCCGCAACGGCAGGCTGGCGGCCATCATGCCGGGTCGCAACAACAGCTGAGAGACGTATCCACCGGTCGGTGCCCGAACCACCGTACGTTCGAGGTCGTAACGCGCCTTCTCCAGTTCGGCCCGTATACGTGCAACGTCAGGATTCTCCCCGTCAATGCCTGCCTCGAATGCAATCTGGGCTCGATCGAGGTCTGCTTCTGCGCGTTCCAATGCTGCTTCATCGCCAAGAGACAACTGACGCCGGTTTTCCAGGTCAACTTCGCTAAATGCGCCGCTCGCAAAGCCTCTTTCGTATCGTTGGAATACACCCTGGCTCCGATCGCGATTAGCCGTGGTTTCCACCACTCTTGCACGCGCAGCTGCGACCGCCGCCTCGAGTTCCTTGACGCCTTCCTGGCTGCCTGCCAAGAGAGCCTGTTTTTGCCGCACGATGGCCTCGTAAGGCTTGGGATCGATGCGGAACAGCACGGTGCCTTTTTCCACGATTACGTTCGGTTCAATCTCGACTTCGGTCACGATGCCGCCGACGCCCGGAACGATCGGCGTTGTAACGAAAATTTCGCGCGCTATGTAGGAATAGGGGTGGTTGTAATTCATCAGCAGGATCAATGTCCCAATGAGGATGACGCCACCCAACACCGCCGTGGGCACCGTCCACTTGGTCAGCGGAATCTTGAATACTTTGAATATGACAATACAGATGGACGCGTAGGTGAGAATAAGCAGTACATCCATGTCTATTCTCCCTCGCCCGTTTCGAGTTTGGCCAGACGAGACTCAATGGCTTCGAGGCGGTCCCCCAATAATGCCCCGTCCCCGTCGGAGGTGCTCATGCCCCAGCCGCGATCCTCGCGGTAAAGCATCGCCCAGATCCAGAGAAACGGCCATATCGCGTGCAACGTGAACAAACTCACCCAACCAGCAACGTGCAGCACGTCCTGGTGCGGATGATTACGCCTGACCGCGATCTCATATGGGATGTCGTGAATCGCGATGATGGCGTAGAACATCACCACTGCGACGAAAATAAAAACACCTAATGCGACGTATTCCAGCACTTTCAAATCCTCCTGATCAGCGTGGCATAGTAACTCAAAGCTGACTCTTGATTGGCAGTATGCGCATGAAGCCGGCATTGAAGCGCCGCCAGAAGTTTGTTTGTGGCTCTTCGGTCAGGATAAGCTCCTGACCGTCTTCGTGTCCTTTCCAGCGTAACTTGCCTTTTTCATTCAGAAAAACCTCGAAGCTTGCTGTCGGTAACGCAGCGGTGACGCGCTCCACGAGCTCCGACGCAATCTCAGGCGAATCGATAATTACTCCCAGCTCCGTATCGAGATTGCTTGAGCGCTGATTCCAGTTGAAGGATCCAATGAATACCCGTTTCCGGTCGACGACAAATGCTTTGGCATGCAGCGTGGACTTTGCGTCTTGCACGCCCCTCGACTCGTTACCCGGTATTGTAGTATTTGCCCGTAATTCGAAAAGGTTGACGCCCATTTCGAGCAGCGGTTTCCGAACAGGGGAATATCCGCCGTGAGCCATCGTGTGATTATTTGACGCAAGCGAATTGGTCACAATTGTGATTTCGACGTCGCGATCACGCAAGCCACGAAATCCCTCAACGTTGTCCTTTCGAAGCACGAAGTACGCCGTGACGACAAATAATTCCTGCTGAACATCAACGATGGACTCGCGCATCTGAACCACGATTGATTCGGCCTCGTCGCTGTCCTCCGGTCGCACTTTGTCCGGCGAGTCGAACACAAGATCGTAAGGAGCCCAGATAAATGCGCTGGCATCGGTTTGCACATAGTCCAGAACCGAGCTTTTTACGGCGTCCGCATATTTGCTCGCTTCTATTTCTTCAAGCGATCGGGACACTTTCTCGTTAAGCGTTGCAAGTGCCTCTTCAGCATTTTCCGGAACTTCGGCCAGCGCAGAAATGGGTACGGCCGCACGGTGATTCCAGTAGGAATCAAACATGTCCGATACTTCCGGCACCACAGGTCCAATTGCCAACACATCGAGGTCGCTAAATTTTTCGTTCGCTTTCGCGTCGAAATATTCGTCTGCGATATTCCGGCCACCGATCAGCGTCATTTGATTGTCGACTGTGAATGACTTGTTGTGCATACGACGGGAAATGCGGCGCATGCTGGGGGCGTCCAGAGCTCTTGCTGATCGATGCGCAAATGGATTGAAAATGCGAACTTCGAAGTTTTCGTGTGCATTCAAGGTCGCATAGCCTGCGTCATTTCCCTGAGTGAGGATATCGTCGACAAGTAGTCGAACCCTGACGCCTCGATTCGCTGCCTGGAGCAATGAATTGACAAAAACGTTGCCTACGAGGTCATCGTGAATCAGAAAATATTGTGCATCGATGCTGCGCTCGGCTCGCTTGGCCATCAGCAACCGTAACGCCAATGCGTCGATGCCGTCGTAAACGGGATAGAAACCTGACTCTCCGCCGGAATGCTGCGCGACAAAATCGGCGATGCCACGGCCCACCGTGGTATCGGCTGTATCCGTCAGCGCAAAGGATTCTGACTTTGGATAATCGAAGTTGACGCTGGCGCAGCCCGCCAACAATGCGCCTACGACAATCAGACTGAATTGGCGCAAGAGCTTGCCCATGTGCTTCATTTCCCTGGCCAGGTACATCGGGACCTTTGATAACACATAGGGAATATGCGGACAAGCACGGGGGGCCGGGACTCGGGGTCGAGACATTCCTTGTTAACAGGGTGTGCAGTATCGCATTATTGGAGACGCCATGATTCGGATAGAGTTCTTGCGCTGGTGTGTCCAATGCGCCGGGTGCTATCCTAAAGATTATCTCGGAAACCTATGCAGGTTCCTGTCTTGCAGCGGAGTGACAACGTGATGACCAATTCACTTTCCCGGGTTCTTGGACTGTTTTTGGCTGTTGCAGCCGTTGCAAGCGTGTCAGCGCAAGACGGTGGCTCGAACATCCTGTCCAATCAGGAATTTGCTAACGCACGAGCGATGATCCAGGAAGGCAGGGAGGCGATCATACGTGAAGAACTTCGTATGACAGCCGATGAGGAGGCCGCATTCTGGCCGCTCTACGGGAACTACCGTTCGGACATGATGCCGATCCAGGATCGTTATGTAGCGCTGATCGCAGACTATATGCAGCAATACAGGTCGGGCGCGCTGACAGATGCGTATGCTGAAGAAATGCTCGATAGCTATTTCGACATTAAAAGCGACCTGCTGCGCAAGAGGAAGAAATACATTCGGCAGTTCAAAAAGATCTTGCCAATGTTGAAAGTTGCTCGTTTCTATCAGCTCGAGAACAAGATGAATGCGGATGTCGATGCGGAGCTGGCGTTGCTGGTGCCGCTGGTCGAATCAAACTAGGAACAGGAAATCACACTCCGATCGATAGAGGACGTTTGACATGAAAAAAACAGCCTTAGTCTTTCGACTGATAACAGCGTTTATTTTCGGCGTTGTTTCAGTTGCTTGCACGACGACCCCGCCAAGCATCCAGACGGGCCCCGATGCTGAGCTTTCGTTCGACGGTCTGCACATGGTCGACAACAGCCAGGCCGATGTGGCATGGGCAAGGCCTGATTTCGACATTTCCGGCTACACGAAAATCTGGCTCGTTGGTGCCGGAATCGAGTACCGACAGGTCAAGGACAGGGGCCGATCAGCAATGGCCCGAAGTCAGGGTGGGCCGTATTTCATCGACGAAAAGTCCCGAGTGAAATTTGAGGAACTTGTTGGTGAAGTATTCAGAGACGAGCTTCAAAAAATCGAACGATATGAACTTGTCGACGGGCCTGGCCCTGATGTGCTTATGGTTCGAGGTGGCTTGCTCGACGTTGTTTCGGACGTGCCACCGGAACCGATAGGCGGTCGTTCCTACGTTTATCTAAGCTCTGTCGGCGCAGCAACCCTCGTGCTGGAATTGCGTGACTCCGAGACCACGACAATCCTGGCGCGCTCCGTAGATAGACGCGCTGCCGAAAGCGCTGGCGGCTCCTTGCAGTATTCGAACAACGTGACGAATGCAGCAGAAGTCAGGCGGTTGATCCGTCATTGGGCAACTCGTTTGCGGGAGGGGCTCGACGGATTCGGTCGGCCGCCGGCGAAATAACGATTACCAGACTAGCAGTCAGCGCGGAGAAGCGCTGATTGCTTTTCAAACTTCGATTTCAAAATTCCAGGCCAAGCCCGAACAATAACGCGACATCCTCATTCTCGGCGAGGTCGACAGGATCGGTCTCGTAATCGAAATCAACGGACAGGTTTGCAAAGAACCGATCGCTTATCTCATAACGCAAGCCAGTAGTCGATTTGTAACTCGTATTTGTACGACCACTAATGTTCGATGTTATGGAATGATTGTGGTACAGCTCCAGGTCGTTGCCGAAAAAATCTTGCCGGTAACGCAGGGACCATGTCAGTACGCCACTTTGCGTTGACGCAGGACCGATTTCCTCCGTCTGGGCGCCAGCACCGAGCTGCGCACTCAGTTCGCGGCGAGGCGTATCCCAGATGTCGCGGCCGATACCGACACTCAGGATTACGCGTGACTCAAGCTCAATGATCGGGTCTTGCTCGAAGCTTAGTTGAGTGCTGAAGAACCAGGGATCACGGAACAGCCAGTTGTAATCGTACTTGAAAAGATCTTGCTCCTTGGTGGTCAAGCCGGCCAGGTTCTCGTGGAAAAACGTTATCTCGCCAATATGCCTGTGATCGGAGAATTTGACGGTGGTATCAGCGCGTAACTTGGTGTTTGAACTGTCCGTGTTTCCGCTGTTGAAGGCAGTTGATAATTCGACGTGGCTTTCCCAATCGAAATCGTCTTCCGGTTCGTCCAGTTCAAAAATTTCCGCCAACGGCACTGCCACGGTTTCCTCTCCGGCCATGATAATCTGGTTGCCGTCGGAATCTGCACCGTTAAGTTGTGCAACCAGGCTTCTACCGTCTTGGAATTCGATCTCGAATTCGCGCTCCGACTCAATATGATCCACCGCAGGCATCTCGACCTTGAACTCGTCCGAGTATTCGGGTTCGATCGTGATTTCGGTGCCCCAGATTCGCTTGATTTCACCGGTGATCCGATCCCCGTTCTTCAGAACCAATACGTCGGCGTTTGCCGCCTGGCCTGTGAGCAGCGCTGCCACAATCAGGGATAGCGTCAGGAACGTAACTATTCGAAAATTCATATCAGGAATTTGTCCAGTGATTGAAGGCGCATCGAGCTAACATGTGCGGGCAGGTCAATCTATCGACTGGATCGATTCCCTGCTTTCCAGGGTAGCCAGCGCGCGTTTGTACGCAATGTAGTACCTGTAGATATTTCCTACGTAACCAACAGGTTCGCGGCCGACCTGCGCCGCGACAACTAGCTCGACGTTATTGAACCAGACGTTTGGATCGAGGCCACGTGCGGCGGCTACCCTTCTTAGCCGGTTTATCCGGTTCGGACCGGCGTTATAACCTGCCATCGTGAATAACATTCGTTCCGTCGGATCCATCGCCTCGTCGGAAAAATAGTGGCCTCGAAGG
>Ga0255058_10002211_pt1 | contig 10772 bp, 9 predicted proteins | sample Cases_109_9_MG_FD_188637 | JGI IMG/M metagenome (GOLD analysis project Ga0255058, IMG submission 188637) | Seawater microbial communities from Amundsen Gulf, Northwest Territories, Canada - Cases_109_9 | ecosystem: Environmental > Aquatic > Marine > Gulf | place: Canada: Northwest Territories... | reverse complement strand
CCTCACCACCGGTAAGATCAAGTGGCAGTACGAGTCACCGATGCCGTTTGTCGGTGGCGTATTATCGACCTCAACCGGACTGGTGTTCCAGGGGGAATCGGATGGACATTTGACCGCTCTCGATTCCGAAACCGGTAAAATCCTGTGGCAGTTCAATACCGGCGCGGGTGTTAATGCACCGCCGATTGCATTCGAGTTCGACGGGGAAGAGTTTATCGCAGTGGCTGCTGGCGGCAGTAACTTGTGGGGCTCTCCAAAAGGGGACAGCGTGTTCGTCTTTGGCTTGCCCAGGAAGTGGGAGCCCACTGCAAAGAAGTGACCGCTCGGTTCCAATAAGGCTGGAAGGCCGCGAAGTAACGCGCGCCAGACGCCATCAAATCTTCGGAGTCATATATGGCGCCACCTTCGCCGGGCTTAATCTTTAGAAACTCCCGCCGGTTAGGTAACACGGGCTTCCTTGAGTCCCTCACTCTCCTCCTACCGTCCCATATCGAAGAGCAGCGCTTCCGCCTCCGACGTACCGGTCACCGTCAACTCAAGCGGTCCCTCGAAAGCGACACCATCACCTGGGTAAAGTTGTTGTTCATTAAGTTGGACCGTTCCACCTACTATCTGAAGCCACCCCTTGCGGCCTTCTAAAAGCTCGTGAGTGATGGTTATCCCTTCATCCAGCAATGTGGCATAAAGGTCGGCATCTTGATGGATCTTTATAGATCCCTCACTCCCCTCTCGCGAGCCCACCAAACGCCAGAGGCCGCGCCGGTCTTCGGTCAGAAACTGTTTTTGCTCATAGCCCGGCTCGATCCCCTGAACTTCTGGCGAAATCCAGATCTGCAAAAAATGGACGGGCTCGGTATCTGACGGGTTGTATTCGCTGTGGCGTACTCCGGTGCCCGCACTCATACGCTGCACGTCGCCTGGTCGAATTATCGAACCATTGCCCATGCTGTCTTTGTGTTCAAGCGCACCTTCGATCACATAGGAAATGATCTCCATATCCTCGTGGCCATGCGTATCGAATCCTTTTCCTGGCTCTACGCGGTCTTCATTGATCACGCGCAGTGGCCCAAACCCCATGTGCTTGGGATCGTAATACTGCCCAAAGGAAAAGGTATGACGGCTATTGAGCCATCCAAAATTTGCAAGACCGCGTTCTTCTGCATATCTGATCGCGAGCATTTTGGTTTCCCTTTTCAAGGTGTCCGCGATACCTGAGCAAGACCAAACGGGCAATTGCGGACATTCGAAATCGCCGATTAAGTCGATCACTTAACGGGTTACCGCCTTGTGCCAGGGCCACCGTCCATTCATCTTGAGCGCGATGAGCCATCCCTCGTCATTCGCGACGGAGCCCTCCCACCTGCGATACGTCTGCTCTACTTATCAGATTCCATCGGGCCAACGGATCGGCTTCGTTACTTGTGGCCAGATCGGTTCGTCACGCATCGTCAGCCCATTCTGCCGCAGACGGAAGAAGAGATGGTCGAATCGATCCTGTCCGAAGAACGGCTCGCCGCGGAAGATCATGTTGGGCACCCCGCCGTGACCCGACGCCATTTGCATCGGCTGACTTTCCTGCCAGCACGCATCGTACTTCTCGGGGTTCTTCTGGATATCCGCAATCGTTTCGTCGTAGTTCAAATCCGTTTTCAACTTGTTCCAAGCTGCGGGGATATCGGCCGGCCAGAAATCTGACTGGCCACCCCAGATCAGCGGGCCAGTGAAAAGCAGGAACTCCATGGACTTGCCGGCCAGCTGAGCGGCATTGGCAAGTCGTACCATCCATGAGATCCAGGTCTGGCCCTCGATTGTGGGGACTTGCCCGTAGTCAAGCCCAAGAAACGGATAGTGGTTCTGATCGATGGGATCAGGGTAGGCAAACTTCCACGGAAGGCCCTGAAATTCCGCAACGCGATAACAATCCCACACACAGTCTGCCCACTTATACCATCTTCCACCCTGTTTGTAGTGAGTTTCCTGGGCCGGATTTTGCAGTACTTGATTTCCATCATCATCAACTGCTCCACCCGCGACATCCGGCATGCGGATAGCACCCGGAAAGATCACGCGCATGATCACCTTGCAGTTGTAGTTGGATTGGAGGTAAGCAAGGCGGTTGATGACCAGATAGCTGTAAGGGCTGCGGATCGAATCACAGACATCGACCTCCAGCGGATTATCGGAAGTAACATTCTCTGTCTGCGGGGCAGGAATCGGATCGAATTCATCTGGCTTGTTCTCATGATTATTGACCCCGTCGTTGACATCGTGGTGCCGCCAAAGCCAATTGTTCGCGTCGGGGGGCGGATTCACCGGGTTGGGTACCGGCGGCATTTCAGGTGGTCTGAAATCTCTTTCTGATTTTTTCCCCATTTTCTTCTCCTTTTTCGAGCTATTCATACAATGCTACTAGTAGGAAACCGCGCCGTGCGCTTCGTATATAGGTGGCTGTGAAACACTTTGCGACCGATTAGATCCCCTCAGGCCAGCGCAGAGGGAAATTAGACTACGAGATGTCCGGGTAAGCAAGCAACGGGAAACGTCGATCCTGGTTCAATGAATCTGCACGCGGAGATAGACCTGAATGTCCGTTGGGTTGAAAATTTGCCTTTCGCTATGCTTTCGGCATCTCGAGCCTCCTTCCCGAACTGATGTCTTAGTCTCCGGGAAATCTGCTGGTAGAATTCTGGGAGGGCGCGGCTTCAAGGACGCGCAAGCCGTTCCAACGAGTACAAGTATCCAGCTGAGCATACCGTCGATGCTTTAGCTCAGGCGGGGAAAAGTCAAGGAATTCAAGCCGATCTGATATTCGGGAAGGACAGGCTCAGCGACCTGGCAAATAAAATGGGCAAGATCCTTAAAGGGCTCACCCCAGATGATTTGGAGAAAGTAGGCGGCGAAATACATATGGATGACTGCCCCAATTTCTTCATAGTAGACGATACGAATTATTTCGAGACCACTCATGACGGTATCAAATATAAAATCGACGTTAATTGGTCCTATTGGTTATCCGGGGGATAGACAAAAGAGACCACTGAAAGCGCAAACAGGAGTGGGTGAGGCGTAGACTGGAACTCAGGAAGGACGCGAGAGATAACAGACCCACAGGAGATTAAACCAATAACCAATGGCTTTGCGTTCTAGAAAAGATCGGCTCAAGAAGGAGCTAATGCAAAACATGGAAAAAGCGTCGCAAATTCTTATGGCGCTCGATATCGAAGACATTGCGAGTATTAGTGTGATGGTTATCGATAAACCGGACCGATATCATCTGTGGGACTACTCGGAGAGTCACAAGCCAGTTGATGGAAAAGATTATTACTTTACAGTTGGTTGGGCACTGAATTGGCCGAGGAACGCAATGAGAGAAGAATAAGGGATGCTGCAAGTAGTGTTTTCTATTCGGAGCCAAAAAGAAACCTGACGAAGTCCGAACATGAAGGCCAGCCATAAGTACCTGAGTGAGGGTACTAAGATTTCCCGTCATACTTCGACGAGTTCCTCGGCTGGTATCAACCCCGCTGAGAATGCGGCGCTGGGGATCTGCTGGTGACCACCTGCCGATCATTGGGGACCGGGATTCGGGTCCCGGAAGTGCTGATTCCTAGACCTAGGGCGGGATTCTGAGGTTGCCCACGTGGACATTCCAACGGAGAGTAGTGATCGGGGGAGTCTCCGTCTCTTTCAGCACCCCGGGGTGTTCCGTTGGACCGAGATTCCCCCGATCACCATATTCCGGTCTAGATTCAATGGGGAGCACGCCGTAGGGCACGTTTTCGGCATCCGGTGGGATATCGAGGGTGAAATCAGCCAGGCGGCGTATATCCAACGTTGATGATGATGCTCTCCCCCTCCTTGGGTTGAGACTCCACCCTTCGGGGTCCCGAATACCGACACCCCTCGCTCCCGACTCATGCCCGTATTATGCTCTAGCCGGATTTCCTGTGACAGATTCGCTATTAGAAATTGCGAAACTCACCAAACTCCCCTCCCGAACTGATCTCTTAGTCTCCGGGAAATCTGCTGGTAGAATTCTGTAAGGGTCATACTTCGAATTTCCACGATATTTCCGCCGGATATCAGGAGGAGAGTGACGAACGAAGAGCTGGTGCAACTCCCATCGGGGAAGCTGGTGTGGAAGACTCTCAGGAGCTTGTGTGTGAGGGGCCCCACGGGCTAAGGTTGGAGGCTGAGAATCACCAGTACGGCGCCGGACTGCACGTTTTCCAAGGCGTCGAAATCGATCAATGGCACCGCCCGCGAGGCTATCGGGTATTGATCCAAAACCCCGGCGGGGATTCGCTACGGTCCTCCCCGGTGGCCACGGCTGGATTCACCACGGTCACCAAGCGGGTATCGGCCGAGCAGATGACCCACCTCGCGTGGCGGTGCCGCTACCCGGCGCGCCGACATATCCCACCCGGCAATCACACAGCCACGGACTTGTCCAGCTCCCCGTCGCGGCCTGATTAACAATTCGCCACGCACAGGCTTTAGAGTCGTTCTATCGGGGCTGGCCAAATTCCCGGGACAAAAGCCGAAAGGCCTTCCACGGTTTCTTCCATCGAGACCCCGGCTTTGAGTTTATTCGCGCTCATAGCGAAGCATTCTACCGCCATGTGCGCCGCAGTATTTTGCATCAGGCCGAAACAACCGGCGGCTGACATATTCGACGCGATACAATGCTGTTCCACGAGCAGACAAAGACGATAAACGCGAAGCTATTCCACGACCGAGTAGAAAGGGCTCTTAGCAGGTACTGCATAGAACTAGAACGCGCGAGCTGGAATGCAGATATATGGAAGAAGTTCCGAAAAAAACTGAAGGCTGTGTGTAAGAACTGCGGCACGTAGTTACTAAGTACAATACTTCGACGCCCTCGAGGGTGGCAGAGACACCCTACACCGCCGTAGTCTTCCCGATAACGCGCTATTCTGCATCTTAATGACCGGGTCTGCATTGACGAGAACTGGGGCGTTGGTGCTATGTATGACCACTAGTAGTTGTTTCAAACACTTCCTCTCGTGAATACTAGGAACGAACAAATGCACAACATAGCTACACACGAGAAAGGCCTAACATGACTTTCGGATAAGTGACTTTCCACTTGCGAATTTACTCCTTAAGAGTACGATAAGAAAAATGATGTTTCATCCCCATAAAATATTATGACAATCGGTAGTACACCCACAAAACTAGATGACCCAACGTTGCAGTCTCGGGGCTCTGAGTGGCGTAAATGGGATGTTCAGATCCACACCCCGGCGTCACATCTCAATAATCAGTTTGGAAGTAACTGGGATGAGTACGTACAGAACCTATTTCGCACCGCCATCGAGAAAGACATTGCGGTAATCGGAATCACAGACTACTTCACGATCGATGGATACAAAAAAGTGCGTCAAGAGTATTTGGAAGACGAGGCGAAGCTTAGCACCCTCTTTACATCTGAGGAGATTCAGAAGATACGAAAGATTCTATTGCTTCCAAACGTAGAATTTCGATTAGACACTTTTGTCGGCACGAACCGAGTCAACTGCCACGTCATATTGTCAGACGAAGTATCCGTCACTGATATTGAGGAGCACTTTCTCCATGATCTAAATTTCACATATCAGGGAGAGCCGCAAAAAACAGCCGAAAAGAGGCGGCTCAAAATCGCGAATTTGAAGGAATTGGGCGAGCGGCTCATAGCTGAACATCCTACGTTCGCGGATTTAGGGGCAGCGACCCAAGTGGGCATGATAAATGCTGTCGTTGATGATGAAGATATAACGAAGACGCTCAAATCGAGCCCGTCTCGATTCGGCGGAAAGTACCTATTTGGAGTGGTTGCGGACGAAGACTTGAGTGATATTTCGTGGGATTCCCAAGATCACCACACGCGAAAAGTGCTGATTCAACAATCAGATGTTTTGTTTTCTTCTAATCCAAAAACGAGAGCGTGGGCACTGGGTAAGCAACCATATACTCAGGGAGTCGAAAACTATCTGCGGGAGTTTCGGACACTGAAACCATGTCTCCATGGATCAGATGCCCATGATTTTAGCGAGATTGGTCATCCGTGTGCGAAACGCGGCGATGCGAGCCATTCATGCACGGAAGACGCCGATGAGTGTGATCTTCGATATTGCTGGATAAAGGCAGATACCACCTTCGAGGGACTGAAACAGACCTTATACGAGCCGGAGGCTCGAGTTTCCATACAAAGTGATCCGCCTATACTGGTGAAGAGTACGTACTCCCTCGATTTTTTGGAAATCGACAAGACGGTCGTAACAGACGGACTCTCCTTGCGCGAGACGATCGTACCGCTGAACCGAGACCTCGTGGCCGTCATTGGTGGACGTGGCCGTGGAAAGACCGCATTCGTTGACCTACTCGCAAACATGTTTGTCGACAGGGCGGCTACGAAAGACCCAAATTCCTTTGTTCGCCGAATAGCCCGCCAGGCTCCCGCCTTAAAAGCCAGTATTCGGTTTGTGAACGGCGAAACGTTCTCTAAAGAGCTCACCGACAAAAACATCTTTGAGGGCGCCAATATCGTCTACATTGCCCAGGGCGAGCTCGAAACTTACATTGGCGAAGATTCTGACCTGCAGGCATATGTCAATGAGCTTATTTTCCAAAGCCCTCAGATAAAAGATAGCGTTTTAAGTTTTGAATACACGCGCCTTTCTGAACAGGTTGACGCTATTCAAGCCCAAATAGATAAGCATAACCAAGCAACGTTTCGTCTGGAAGTCCGTACGTCCGAAAAAGAACTATCGGATATCACTCGCCATAGGGTACGCGTCAAGACGGAACTCGATGATACCGAAAAGAAGGTAAAGATAATCGAAGAAAAGCGCACGGAGGCGCAGATCGCGGAGGCAAAAAAGAGACAGCAGACGCTCGCTAGGCACCGGGAGCGCAAGCAATATTTGCTTGAGCTCCAAGAGCTAGTCAAAGAAACCGTCGCATTTCTACGGACAGACATTGACTCGTTCAATGCAAATATCGAAGCAATTAACAGGTTGCTTAAAGCGCTCGATATTCAACAGGTGCTACCGACTGTTTCGTATAGTAAACAAACGGAGCTAGAACAACTCACAGAAGTCGTAACGGTCGAACTCACTACTGTAGTTAAACAAATTGAGACATTTCAAAGGAGCTTGGATGCCATCGAGGCCGAGACTAAACGGCATACGACGCTGTTGGATAAGAAGGGGGAGTTGGAGCGACTGGTAAAGAAACTCGACAGCACTCTTGAAAAGCTGCAGAAGGAGCGAGAAGAGCTCGAAGAACACAGGGATGAGCGAATCAATTTCCTGCGAGAACTTGTCACCACTGTGCTTTCGCTAAAGAGAAAATACGATGAAGTTATCGCAGAATTTGCCGGGATGCAGGCGGCAGTGCTCACTGATCTTGATTTTACGGCAGAAATTCGCTTCAACGAAAAGGACTTCCTATCCGCCGCCAGTGATGTACTTGACGGTAGAAGCGTCATAATTCACGGAACCGATGACAAGTCGTCGGATTTGGAAGCCTTACTCATTGCCATAGGCGAAATAATCGGTGACCCTTCAAAAGACCTTGACGACTTGCTGGCGGAATTTGAGGCAGTTGAGGAGAAGTTGAAAACAAAGATCAGAAAGTCTGCCGCCATAGGAGTAGGTGATTTTTACAAATTTTTGTACGCAAACTACTTTTCGGTTGTGCCCGTGGTGAGGTACAAAAACACCGATTTGGATAAACTGTCACTGGGGCAGAAGGCGACTGTGTTAATAAAGATTTATCTGGCCCAGGACGACAGACCGATAATCATCGATTCGCATGACGACCATTTAGACAATGAGTTCATTATGGACGAGCTTGTTACGGCAATCCGAGAAGCAAAGAACTTTCGACAGGTTATTCTAGTATCGAACAACGGAAACGTCGTGGTAAATAGTGATTCTGAGCAAGTAATTGTAACGGAACGTGACAACGACGGGGAGATATCGTACATCGCGGGGTCTCTTGAAAATCCATCTATCCGACAACAGGCCGTCCGCATTCTGGAAGGCGGAGAAAAAGCGTTCAAGCGGAGACAAGAGAAGTACAGAATGAGCAGGGAATAAGATTGACGGATCTTCGGATACCTTACTCGGACTGTTGCCGACGGATGGATTAGTGTACCTATGTCGTTTACGAAGGTATAGGTCATCAAGTACGGAAACAGTAGGATGGGTCGAAATTTGCCTTTCGCTGTTCTTTCGACATCCCGAACTCCCTTCCCGAACTGATGTGTGAGTCTCCGTGAACTTGACTGCTCCGATTCTCGGTGAGTGTTGAGCTTCGATTCTCGTGTCGGCCAATGCCCCAGCCGCAATCTAGAGCGGTCATGTTGCACTGCGCCAGACGGAAATCGGCCAACTCCGGCCATTCGAATTCGCTCGACCTTCGCAGCGCTTCTCGCTTGAACTCCGCGCTGTATCGCTTCCTTCTCGTTCTCATGACACACCTCCTTTCGCCTTATCTAGGGTTCCATGAGACCGGGGGAGGACCAATGAGCCTTCAATGTATTGCTTACGAAACGAGCCGCGGGAGAGAAAGTACAGTTTGCGCCTGTCCGGATTGAGGCCGAGCCTGCCCCCTCGGCCAAGAGTCGCTAATACCAGCTGGACGGGTCCACCTTATAGAATTTCCTCAGTTCCTCATACAGGAGCGGATGTTCTTCTTTTAGTTCAACCGGCTTCTCAAAAAAGGTCTCCGTCGCGACTGCGAAGAACTCGGAAGGCGAGGTCGCTGCATATTCATCGAGCACCGTAGGTTCCCCCCGGTCTGCATCCGCTTGCAACGTTCCGTATTCCCGGTTTAGAACCTCGGCCCATGTTTCGTACTGGGAATCATTCCCTAGAACAGGAAGACCATCTGACTCGTCATTCTCCTCGTCCAGTTTATGGGCGAATTCGTGCAACACAACGTTATAACCGTCTCGAGGTTGTAATCCCCCCCGAACGACATCCGCCCATGACAGCACCACCGGACCTCCATGCCAGGATTCACCAGCCCTTACGCTTTCATCGAGAGTTTCCACCAGCCCGTCCCTGTGGACGACCGGCGCAACGTAGGTCTCCGGGTATACAAGAATCGTGCTGAACCCTGGAAAGTAGTTCGTATTGCGGTTGAGAAGAAGAACGCAGGCTAGGCTTGCGATTGTCACCCGTATGTCATCGGTGATCGTCAAACCTCCACACCCCTCGAACGTCTTCTCCTCCAGAAAAACATTAATGTGTCCATGCAATTCATCGCGGAGGTCCTGGGGTAGGGCGCGATACAAGGGAACATTCCGATTGAGTACTCGGACCCAATCGTCAGGGAACGGCTCGGCATGAAGCGCTCTGCGTCGAGCCAATCGAAAATGGCGCAGAAGGAACCAGACAACAATGATCCCTAAGAGCAATCCGCAAACAAGAAGAATCGGCATCTGCAACGCCCGTATGGCACACAAAGACCGCCGCGCCACCGCTCAGCGTGCGTCGCTAACCCGTGGGTCTCGGATTGTTAATTCTGTACTGAAATCAGGTCAATAGACAATCTTGCGACCGGTACCGCCATTCCGCTGGTCTTCGCGACTATGAAGACAGTATTGGTTCTTATCGTCCACCCTTTGGCCTCTGTCGCCGAGTGCGGGTTGGGGGGTCAGCGACAATCAGAAGTTCCGTTTCCACAGCCTCGGTCGGGTCCGGCTGTTCGCTGCCTTTTGGCCTGATTCGCTGCACTGTACAAGCATGTTGGAGTGCGTCAGGCCGAGATCGGCCTACGCGGTTTGATTTTGAGCGTCCGATTTCGATTTCACGCCTGATCAAGTGGGAGCAGTCGTCCATGAAGGTCATGTGAATCTCAGCTCTCGGGTGCGGAAGCGGCAATCGAGCCGACCGCTGGCTGCGTTTGATCGAGGGAATCGCGACAATGCTTCGACCAACATTCGAAGCTGGGTTAGACTGCCCCCGAGACTGGCCGCGCCGTGTCGATACCCCCTACCGCTACATTCCGCTCGACGCGGGCACTTGAGCCAGTCTCCGCACAAGAACCACTCTACAATCAAGCCCGGAGGGACCTATCATGACTACATTGTCAATCCATCCCGACGTCGACAATGGCCTGAAGCCTGCCGCCCCCAACTTCGCCGGTGGCGCCCTCAACTGTCATTGCTCCAGTGACAAGGTATCCGTCTCGATATCCGCGCAATGCGCCCACAACCATGTGTGCGCATGCACCAAGTGCTGGAAACCGGAGGGCGCTCTGTTCTCGCAGATCGCTGTCGTCCCGCGCGAGAGCCTCAATGTAACGGGCAACGAGGACAAGCTCCAGATCGTGGACGAGAACGCCGCCATACACCGCTACGCATGCAAGGATTGCGGCGTGCACATGTACGGGCGCATCGAGAACAAGGACCACCCGCTCTACGGCCTTGATTTCATTCACACGGAGCTATCCGACGACGAAGGCTGGGCGCCGGCCGAGTTCGCCGCCTTCGTGTCGTCCATCATCGAGTCGGGCACCAACCCGGACGACATGGACGCCATACGCGCGAGGATCAGAGAACTCGGCCTCGAGCCGTACGACTGCCTCTCGCCGCCGATCATGGATCTGATCGCGACTCACACCGCCAAGGCGTCGGGCGTGCTTAGCTGACGGATGAAGGTCAGGACCCATCTCTGAGTTGCCAATCGCCAAAGGGGCTCAAATGCCCCTTTGGCGAATTCGGCATACTTACGTGTGGTAACGAATGCCGCATACGC
>Ga0255058_10002209_pt1 | contig 10780 bp, 9 predicted proteins | sample Cases_109_9_MG_FD_188637 | JGI IMG/M metagenome (GOLD analysis project Ga0255058, IMG submission 188637) | Seawater microbial communities from Amundsen Gulf, Northwest Territories, Canada - Cases_109_9 | ecosystem: Environmental > Aquatic > Marine > Gulf | place: Canada: Northwest Territories... | reverse complement strand
CTTCTCGTACGCTTCTGCCAGGCGCTTGATCGCAACAATGCCGGCAGCTGTGCGCAGATTTGTCTTATGTTCCTCTGCGGTCTGCCAGACGGTGTCAAATGCGTTGTTCATTTGGGGCAACAGCTTGGCAAAGACGTCTTCTCTGGTCCAGTGCTCATCGGCTTTGTTCTGTTGCCACTCATAGTAACTGGTGGTGACTCCCCCGGCGTTGGCAAGGATGTCAGGTATTATGGTCACCTTTTTGTCATCTAAAATTTCATCGGCCGTCGGGGTTGTAGGACCGTTGGCGAGTTCGAGTATGACTTTGGCTTTAATCGAAGCGGCATTATCTTTGTGGATCTGATTTTCTAGTGCTGCTGGCGCAATAACTTCGGCGTCTAGAGCCAGTTGTTCATCTATTGAGAGCGCTTGATTGTTACCGTTAAAGCCAACAACAGTTTTGTTCTTTTTTTTGTGTTCAAGAACTGCCTTGGGATCTAATCCGTTTGCGTCGTAAATACCACCCTTAGAATCTGAGACCGAGACAATTTTGTAACCGGCTTCATGTAGGCGTATGGCCAGGAACGAACCCGCATTACCAAATCCTAAGATCACAATACGAGTTTGGTTCGGTTCTAGTCCTAGCTTGGCGCGGGCGCGGTCCAGTACGTAAAAGGCTCCCTCGCTGGTTGCCACGTCGCGGCCTTCGCTGCCACCGTCTTCTACTGGCTTGCCGGTAATAACAGCGGGTGCTTTGTGACCAACGTGTTTTTCATATTCGTCCTTGATCCAACTCATAATGCGTCCGTCCGTATTGACATCCGGTGCTGGCACATCGATGTCGGGACCAATCACGTCTGCGATACCTCGAGCGTAGGCGCGGGTAACTGCTTCAAGCTCTTTATCGTCAAGTGCTTTTGGATTAACGACCACGCCACCTTTACCGCCACCCATAGGAATGCCGACTACGGCTGTCTTGAGCGTCATCCAGAGGGAGAGTGCTTTGACTTCGTCCAGGGTAACGCCCTCGTGGAATCTGATGCCGCCCTTGTATACGCCGCGCGCATTGTTGTGCTGGGCACGGTAGCCCGTAAATATTTCTGTTTTGCCGGCATTGGGACCGCTGGTCCTGACCACTGGCAAAGCCACTTCAACAATACGGTTGTGGCGTTCTAGCTGGACTTGGATGTCTGGTTTTAGCTCTGCAAGCTTGGCAGCTTTGCGGAGTTGCTTGAGAGCATTCTCAAAGGGGTTTGTGGGCATGCGTTTACTGTACCTGCTAGTTGCCTACCGGTGAAGCATTGGCTGGCAAAATTACTGTTGCTTGGCCGCATGTCTTCCCTCGGCCATTTTCACCAGACACACACGCTGTGTTCACTATCGTTTGTGGTGAGGTGCTTGAGTCTACGCGATTAAAGTAAATTCCAAAGTTGTGCACGTATTTATTGTCTCTACTGTTCGCGTCAAAGTAGCTCTTGTTTGAACATCTGAGCAGCTTGTTGCCTCCAACGGAACTAACAATACTGCAGTTTAGATCCGATGGTTGAAAAATTGAGTTTAGGTCAGGTTCAAAAATTGTCTCATCATAATCGTCTTCAAGAACAATGAAGCCAGGCGGTATCAAACCGTGCACTTCTGCATCGATAACTACGTTGTAGTAGACTGCTGTCTGACTTGGATTGCTTGCGGTTTTTGGCACATTGAACACAAAATCGAATGTAGGTGCAATACGCTGTATTAGCGAAGTGCATTCAGTCGTATGGCGTGCGGAGAAGCAGGCGGTATCAGATGTTTGCTGAACGCTTGCGTCTAGCAATGTGAGGCTAAAAGACACTTCACCACTCCATTCATAGGTCCCATTGGCGGGATTTTGGTAGAAGTCTAACGGGATGGGGTTTGAGCAAGTTAGCTGTCCGTTTACTGCAGTGCAGCTGAGTCCTCCCGATACAAAACTCTGTTGCAGGGGGGTGTAAACGACAGGATTATAAGAATCGCTGATCGTAAGCTCTCCAATTGCAAGTGTTACCGGTTTGCTTGAGGAAGCCCGGTAGTTGATCGTAAATAGTCCACTTGCATCGGACTTGTCATTGTTTTTATGCAGTTGTCCGGTTTTTGTGATGGAGTCAATGGTAACGTCCTTGCTGGCAGGAGTTAATGTTTGTTCTCCGGCAAAAAATGCTTTTGTAAACCCGTTCTCTAGGTACCACACATTGGTTGCATCGATTTTGCCAGTTGCTGCGTTAGCTTTAATTTCTACGGTTGCATCCCAAGGTATCAAGCCCAAAAATCTGGTTCGATCCACGCCAGAAGCGGTGTAGACGGCACCTGCTGGAGTGCTACCAAGAGTCATCTCGGGATTAAATGAGTCAACAATTTTGTCTGTCTCAAGGGCTTCCTTCATTATTTCTCCTGGCAGCAGTTGTAGTTCCGTTGCTGAGTCGTTTTCAGTAGCTATCGTGAAATATAAAAGTACCCCACGGCCTGGATCAAAGACGATTTCGCCGCTGTTTACAATTGCCGTGGCTCGCACTGTCGCGTCTGCCGGACCTTCCGACGTGATGGTGATTTGGTTTAGAGCATTCATTCCCAAGGAAACTTCTTTTGCACCGGCAAGCTCTAGATTGATTACCACCTGTGTTAGGTCTCCTGTTGCGACTTGGTCAGTACCATTATTAGTCACAGTGACGCGCGGGCTGGCGCCCGCCACAAGCCTGATTGAGTCGATTGAGTTGAATTCCTCTTCCGTCAATGACAGGCCAGGTAAAACTGAACCAGCAGCAATGGATCCTACGGAAAGTGCTGACTGCGGCGTTGAGGTCTCGTCAGTCTCGACTTTTTCTACCCCTACGGTCTCCTGGCCGCTAACTGCATCTGTGCCGCTAGGACTCGAGCCGCTAGGCGAAGTAGTTGAGCTGCTAGGGGCTTGTTGCGCAGGTGCGTCGAAATTATTAATCGAAGATCCAGGCCCTTCTACCGTTGTGCCGGACCGTTCTTCGGCTGGCTGTTCGACAACTGGATATTCCACACCGTTGCCGCCTCCGTCAGACGGAGCGTCAGAAATTGTATCCCCCCCCTCTTTACTATCGCCGCCCCCGTCGCCCACTTCTAGCTGAGAACCCACAAAAGTTGCTGCTCCTGAGGTAGCAGTCTGTCCAGATAAGGATACTGCGATCGCAATAGCCACTATAGAGCCAATTAACGCAAAAGCCGATAAAGCTATTGCTAGGCGTGAACCACTAGTTTGGGTGTCCATTGGGGGAAGTTTAGAATAAGTAATACTCACTATATCGCTTAAGATAGCGCTTGTCAAGCTATTTTAGTGTTTTTACTCTGGTGGGCGAGAGAGGGCTCGAACCTCCACGACCTTGCGGTCACTGGGTCCTAAACCCAGCGCGTCTGCCATTCCGCCACTCGCCCACGTTTGCTCATACTGCTTAAAGATAAGGGCCAAAATGAGTGTTTTAGTGCTCTTTAACCCTTCTTTAAGGCACTTTAGCTAACCTTGACATACAGTGCAAACTATGCTAATTTTGCATGCTCGAATTTCCCCTATTGTAGTTATGGCGGCGAGGTTCGATGAGGACCTTGTCAATTGAATATTCGTAAAACAAGGCGCCAAGGAGGCGTCTAGAGGAGGAGACAGTCATGGCATTCCCGTTTGGAGTTGGATTTGGTTTTCAGGGGTCGGAAACGGCCAAAGACAAGTTGAAGCCTTTCCTCAACGACTGGATTGATCAGTTTGGCGAGTATCTCATTGCTACTCCCAAGGGCAAGACAGCTGCCGAGACATTCGAGGCGTATACCGCCGGTCGCGGTGGCACGATCATCAAGCTCCTTGCGAGCTTGATCGATCTCAAGCACCCGTTTGCCAACGATCTGCTCAACACGACTTCCGCCATCGCGGCGGAGAAGCTTCGAAAGATCAAGCACGGCAAGCTCGATCAGGACAAGGTCGATCGGGCGGAAACGGCTCTCGGAGAAATCCGTGAGCTTATGAAGCAACAAGCCTCGGTCCAGAGTCAGGGCGCCGCCTTTGGAGTGATCGTAGATCAGAAAGTTGGTGGTCAGTTGACTCGCAAAGCTCACGTATACGGTTGCCCTCGGGTGCCGGATCTCGCGAGTGGAAGCTCGGTCAGGCTGTCCAAACCAAAGAAGATCACGGACATTACCGTGGACTTTGACACGTGCTGCAAGTCACTCGTGGAAGCGAACGCGGTGACGCGGCAGGACATCAACAGTCTCGTGGATCGAATCCATGAGATGGAGGAGAAGTTTGACAAGTTCGCCAAGAAGCGAACGCGTCAGACGGATCTCGAGCGTAACGCCAAGAAGTTCTGGAAATGGCTCACGGGCCAGTATCAGGAGTTCGGAAAGTACGCTGAACCGACCGGTGACGATTTGCTGGCCCGCAATCAGGGTCACCACGAGGCCGAACCGTTCTGGGAGATGCTCGAGGGAGCTGATCCAGACAAAACGGCCAAGTGGTTTGCTGACAAGGATCCTGGGCCCGATGCCACTATTAGGCAGCCTGGACTTTTCAGGCTCCTGAGAGGGGGCCGGAGGTAAGTGATGCACAACTTCACACAATTGCTGTGGAATCTCTACGGACGGATCTTTGGCTGGGGCGGCGTGGTCGCTCCAGCTGCTGCTCCCGTCGCCTACAACCACGCTCGCGCAGCGGGCCGGGGTTGGATTCTAGATCTGCGTTCGCAGATCAAGTTTGCGATCTTGGTGCCGATCATCGGCCTTTCCGCTGCCTGTCTGATCCCGTCCTATGGAAGTTGGATCACTGGTGCCACTGGCATCCTCTGTATCTACTTTCTGATTCGGGTGATCGTGACGGGAAGCCTCCCGTTCTTTATTGGCGCAGCGTTTCATCCCAGTTATACCGTAAATGGTGTGATGGAGCGCGTTTCACCGATGATCACGGGTACGATCCTGTGGGTGTGGCTCTGGTTCTTCTCGGCCTCGCTTAGCAGAGCGTACACTGATCCGAGATGGTTGGCGGTCTATCTGGCTGCCCCACTTGGTTTGTGGTTCGCACTCGTTCATTTTGAGTGGACACGTTCCAAGGTTCTGGAGTGGGCCGTCGTGTTGTTCTTCGGCTGCATTGTCTGCGGCATGTTCGTCATCAAATCAGGGGCCGAAGTGTACGGCTCTGCTATCAAGCCTCACCTCGAGGCGGCGGCGGAGATTCGTGCGCGGGAGGCTAGTGCTCCCCGAGCAGGTCTCTCCACCGTTATCGTGGAGAACGGATCAGACTTTCCCTATCGAGGGATTGTCTCCTACGACCATGGTGACGGCGACGTCACCAGTGAAGTCGTGGCTCTGGAGGCGGCTGAGCCTGGACGAGCCAGGCCGTTCAAGGACCTCCGGACCGCCGGACTAATCCAGATGGAGCTGAGGTCGGATGATCCCGACATTAGAGCTGAATGGATTGGGTCTTACAATCCGGTCACCAAGGTCTTCACGACCGCGGATGGTCGGAGGTTTCGTTTTGCGGAGGGTTACATGCGGCTGGAGCGTTCCGGGCACATCGTGGCCTCTCTTTCTTCTGCGAAGGCAGAGAGAAAAGAGGCCAAGGTGGCGCCTAAGTCCGAGGCGCGCAGAGCTCCCTACCGTAGTCCAGACCGCGCGCGGTCTACTGACTACAGCGACGAGGAAGTGTCGCCGATTGGCGTACGACGGGTCAAGAAAGTCCCGCATACCAATCGGCACAGAGGTGTCAGCAAGCGCGCGCTGGCTCCATGGTGGGCAAGACCTAGGTCTTAGCTTCATCACAACAGTTCTTTGCACCACTAAGGTGCCAATTGAGCGAACGGAATCCAACCTTGGATCGTTCGCTCTTTTTTTATTCAAAAAAACAGCCGGACTTTGCCCGACTGTTTTTAGTTTCTTGGAACCGGACTAGACTATTGCCCGAGAACTTGATCAAGAGTAATAACGATTACGAGTGACACCAAGATGAAAACCGTACCAATAATCGCATTCTTGAGAGTTGTTTTTGCGCTCTCGAGGCGTCGTTCATCACCACCTGCTGTGATGTAGAGAAAGCCACCCACAATGAGGAATAGTACGGCTACGGTACCTGCGATACCTAGGCCCCACGTGATTACGGTCAACATCACATCTACGATATCGCCTTCTCTAAGGTCAGTATTGGCAGGTACTGGGAGAGTTTGCGCGCGAGCAACCATGGTTACGGCGCTAGCGGCTATTACACTCGAGACTCCGCTTAATCGAGCAATAATTTTGTGAGAAGTTTTCATTGTTTGATACTAATTCCTTAGTGTGGATAAGTTAGTTATAAGTATACCAGGTTTGCTTAGGGGGTGCCTACTGTTGCACCGCCGCTTGTGCCAGATCCGCTAGAGTTAACGCCTGTAATAGCAAAGTTGATAGTGTTGACGATAACTAGCGATATAAGGATAAAAACTACGCCAATAATCGCATTTTTGAGGGTTTTCTTTGCATCTTCGATCCGCTGAGAATCGCCTGCTGACGTTATGTACATAATGCCGCCGACGATTAGGAATAATACGGCCACAGAACCTGCAATGCTGAGCCCCCAATTGATGACTCTGGTGATAATTTCACCAATCTGAGCATCAGGAATATTAGTAGGTGGCGTTATTCGCACGCTTCCTGCTGGGTCAGTGGGCGCTCCCCGTGCGATAATGCGCACAGCTAACTCTGAAACCTGTTGGGAAATCATTTCCTAAAGAATACCCTACTCAAGGCCTATAGCCCAGAGGTGCCTATGGGAGGGAATATACGCGACTGAAGCTCCTGGGTGAGCTGGCTGACAGCCACGTTGATAGCATCAAGCGGATCTCTTTCTCCTAAGTTGATGTCTTCTATGGCGTCAGCGAGCACGGTCTCAGTAATATTGAGGTCCGGCGTATAGAAACTCTTAGCGACAGCGGCCTGATCGGCAAATACACCTAGGTCCAGATCATTCTCAAAAGCCGGAATATGTAGTCGTTTGGCGGGTGGACGTCCAGTCGTCTCCAGGTATGCCAGATTATTATCATCTCGCGCCAAGAAGTTAATGAATTCCCAGGCTTCTATTTGGTTGGCGGAATCTTTGGAAACAGCCATGCCCCAGTAATTAGCGTAGGTAACGTCAAAGGTGGCGTCATCGCGTTGTGGCAACGGTGCAACCGCAAAGTTGAGTTTGGCGTTACTGCCACGAACCTCCTCAACTTGATGCGAGTAATTAATCATCATAGCCGCTTGACCGGCCGCAAAACTATCGATTGAGTACCAGACCGTAGGATCTATACTCCAGCTAAAATTGCTCTGCGTTGGGTTGGCAAAGCTGGTATAGAACTCAAGTGCCTCGAGGCCTGGGTTGTAATCGGTGCCGTCGGTTCGCTCAATTTCCCTGTTAAACGTGCCAAACTGTCGCTTATCATCCACCGACGTTGCGCCATTTTGGATCATGAGAGCTGAGAGGATGTCTGTGGAGCGATTAATGTTACGTGCTGCACCCATGGCTGCGCCGGCCCGTTGGATGGTGCCCTGTGCGTCTGTAAAGGTCAGCGCCGTTGCCACTTCCGCAAAGTCAGACCAGGTTCTGGGAGGGGTGGCAAAACCTGCTGTGCTCAGCATGTCCTTATTGTAGAAGAGTGCCAAGCTGTCTACGTAGAGAGGTACAGCGTAGATACGGCTCTCCGAGGTAAAGTCCTGGGCAACGACGTCAACATAGGAGTCGACAAAGCTTCGTAATGCCGGCAATGCGTTGGCGCGCTTTTCTAGAGCGCTGCGCTGACTACTATCTTCTACGCTCGCAAAGTCAGCTGCGGTTGGGATTGGCGTCAAAATGTCCCGGTGTTCTGGCAGCCACTCGTTATGAAAAGTGATGATGTCAGGTCCGCGACCTGCGGCTAGGGCAGTAATGAGCTCATCCTCGTAGGTATTAAAACTTTTGGCCACAATTTCTATGTCAACATTATTGTCTTCCTCGTAAGCCGTGATCATATCTCTGAACACGCGGGAATCGTCAAAGACGGACCACCAAACGAGCGGGGTGGCTGGAGTATTGGGTGCGCCACATGCCGAGAGAACCACGGGCGCGATAATACCTACCAGCAGTAGGCTCGCGCGTCGCTTGAGTTGTTGTTTTAGGGAAAGTTTAACCATCTCCTTATGCGCTCTAGTGTACCGTTGTACAGGTTGCGACGCTAGCTGACCTTATCTTTGAGGAATTGTGCGAACTCTTTCTTAAATTCTGGTCTCTTGAGAGCAAAATCAACTTGGGCTTTAAGAAGCTCAAGCTTGTTGCCGCCATCGTAGTAGGTCCCCTCGTACTCGTAAGCGAGCAGGCCATCATTGGAGGCAAGCTTGGTGAGAGCGTCCGTGATTTGTATCTCTCCTCCCGCACCCGGCTTGGTGTCTTCTATGTAGGAGAATATTTTGTGGTCCAGCACGTAACGCCCCGTGATGGCTAAGTCGGACGGCGCTTTGTCGGGTTCGGGTTTCTCAACAAGCTCCATTACTTTACTAACGCGCTCAGTTATTTTTTCTGGTTTGATAACGCCGTAGTTACTTAATTGGTCGCGTGGCGCTCTTCTTACCGCAATAACCGATTTACCGTACTCTTGATAGACATCCAGCATTTGTTGAATCGCAGGCCGCTTTGAGTCAATAATATCGTCACCTAAAAAGATCGCAAATGGCTCGTCGCCTACCACTTGCTTGGCTTGCAAAATAGCGTGACCAAGACCAAGCGCTTTCTTTTGTCTGACGTATACAATCCGCACCAGATCAGAAATTCGTCTCATGTCACTCAAGATTTCTTGTTTACCTTTTTCTTCTAGTAGACACTCGAGCTCATAGCTAGTGTCAAAGTGATCTTCGACCGCACGCTTGTTTCTCCCGGTAACAAATATTATCTCCGTGAATCCTGCCGCTACCGCCTCCTCCACGATGTACTGAATGATCGGTTTGTCGACTACCGGCAACATTTCTTTGGGCATCGCTTTGGCAGCAGGCAAAAAGCGGGTGCCAAAACCTGCAACCGGAATTACTGCCTTTCTTACTGGTTGTGGTTTATTCACGGGTGCGTCTAGTTGATGCTTGGAGATACTTTTGACGTCAGGGCCGCCTTTTTTTGGCGCGAACTTTTGACGCCACGCGCTACCCGCCAGCTAGCGGCAGTAATTGCCGTTACGGCGTAGAAGATCCATAAGTATTGCAACACAGATCCCTGAACATCAGATCCGACAAACCAAGAGTGAGTCCATACAAGAACAAACATTAAGTAGTTGGCATAGTGAATCCAGCGCCACGAGCGCTTTAAGAACTTTGTTTTTCCAAGTAGCGCGGCTGATACAGTGATGATCATAATGGTAAGTGCCGCCGAGCCAGCCATTACGTATGGTCGCATTGCCTCTGGGACAAACTCGTATCCGATAAACTGTTCTACGCCAACAGCCAACAACAGTAATCCGGGATGTAATAAGGCGAGCAGCAACACAATGACGCCGTTGGCTCTATGGATAGGTTCGATGCGTTTGAAGATTTTTTGGAGGGGCCACATGGTTGAGCCCATCAAGAATTGCAGCCAAAGCAGCGTAAAGGCATAGAGCCCGACAAGAGGAAAGAGCAAGCTCTTAAAGTTCTGACCGTCTACGAGTTCAAGAAAGCTGATCCCACCGCGGTTATAAAAAAATACTAGAGCTGGAGCCGCTAGGGCGCCAAGTGCAAGTACGGGTAGTAAGAATTTGAGGAATTTTTTCATAACTGAATTTTGTTAGTGATTTATAAGGACTCGCTAATAGTTTTACCCCACTCGGTCCCCGGAGCAGAAATAGTTATCCGACCTCCTTGCGATCGAACAACATGATACCCGGAACCGTTGAACGTTGCAGTCGTCGGGTCGGTCGGAATTTTGAAGAGAAAGTTTTCGTCTACGAGCACGTCTAAGTCAATGAGCCCAGTGCAGTCGGTGCCTCCGCCCCGGCAGATCTCTCGCGCGTGAAGAGGAATGCTCACTGGCAGTTCGCCTTTGTGATCAATCGCGTACTGGTATGTGGCGTCTATGAGCACCTTGACGTCGCTCGCGCGTTGGGAGTTTCTGGTGTCAGCAATCTGTTTGTCCGCTAAAACAATAAAGGCCACAGCCCCCGTTAGCACTGCAATTGTTGCAAACACGACAATACCTTCAAAAGTGGTATAGCCGACATCTTTGATCTTGGCCTTATAATGGGAAGATCTGCTTAGCATTCACAAATAATGGTAGCACTCTGGCGGAGAGGGTGGGATTCGAACCCACGGTACCCGTAAGGGCACAACGCTTTTCGAGAGCGCCACATTCGACCACTCTGCCACCTCTCCACGCGTGTAGCCGTGCGGCTTTCAGGATTACTTAGGACGGCCCTAAGCGCAAGCAACTACTAGAAAACAATACTACTGACCTCTTGCTCAACGGCAGAACTCACTTCCTGCTCTGAACCTACTAGAATAATGCGTTCTAGTGTACCCGCATGCCTTTGGAGGTAATCGGCGGCTTCCTGAGGCAGACCGCTTGTGTTTGTAAGTATGAGTGGGGCTGATTGGTTAACCGCGTACGGTCCAGCTAGTAACGCGTTGAAGAAGCCGGCACTCGAGACGTCAGTGCTTGTCGCCGTGTATCCTGGAGCGGGATCTCCTGACCCGGGTATGGCCTCTTTTTGTCCCGATGCGATGGTTGCGACGCGTGGAGTCGCAATGTACTTGTCCATCAAAAGTATATTGCTGCTGAAGCGATTTGCCCCGGCTGTTCTCTGGATAGTCGTGAGGTTACCGTACTGAGTTT
>Ga0255058_10002208_pt1 | contig 10780 bp, 7 predicted proteins | sample Cases_109_9_MG_FD_188637 | JGI IMG/M metagenome (GOLD analysis project Ga0255058, IMG submission 188637) | Seawater microbial communities from Amundsen Gulf, Northwest Territories, Canada - Cases_109_9 | ecosystem: Environmental > Aquatic > Marine > Gulf | place: Canada: Northwest Territories... | reverse complement strand
GCCGACTTTCTCGCGCTTCTGCGTCGGGCTGCCCTTTTCGATGCCGATCGTCTTACGGATAAGGTCGGAGGCGGGCGGCGTCTTGAGGACGAAGGTGAAAGAGCGATCCTCGAAGACGCTGATCTCAACAGGGATGATGGCGCCGGCCTGGCTGGACGTGCGCTCGTTGTACTCCTTGACGAAGCCCATGATGTTAGCGCCGTGCTGGCCCAACGCGGGACCCACCGGCGGCGCAGGCGTTGCCTGTCCCGCTGGCAGCTGGAGCTTGATGATTGCGCGGATTTTCTTAGCCATAGCAGTACACTCTTCCGGTCATGAGATAATAGCGTATCCCAGCGCGGCGAGCTTTCCTACAGGCGCTCCACCTGCAGGAAGTCGAGCTCAACGGGCGTCTCCCTCCCGAAGATCGAGACGGAGACCTTTACTTTACCCTTTTCCGGGTTGATATCTTCCACAGTGCCCACGAAGTCGGAGAACGGCCCATCGACGACGCGTACGCTCTGACCGACGCCGAATCCGACCTTGACCACCGGCTCTTCCGCCTTCATCTGGCGGATGATCGACTGCACCTCCGCCCTGGCGAGCGGCGTGGGCGCGGTACCGGAACCAACGAAGCCGGTCACTCCGGGCGAGTTGCGCACGACGGTCCAGGCCTTGCTGGATAGCACTTTGTCGGCCTCGGTGGCTTTGGGGTTTTCTTGCTGCAACGTAATCATCTGGACGAGGACGTAGCCGGGGAAGATCTTGCGAGGGACTGTCCGGCGTTGGCCGTCACGGATCTCGATCTCCTCGACGGAGGGAACGATGACGCGGTAGACGAGCTCCTGAGCATCCATGGATTTGATGCGCTGGTCGAGGTTTGTCTTGACCTTGTCCTCATAGCCGGAATACGTGTGGATGACGTACCAGGACTGACCCTCCCGAAACATCTCCTCTTCGGTGATCTCCAGACGAGGCACCTTGCTTTCCTGGGCGGCATCATCCTCAACAACGATCTGAACTGCGCTTTTGCGCTTCTTAGCCACTGCTGCTACCTCGACTAGTTGAGCAATATCTCATCGATGATCCAGCCGAAGCCGATGTCGATCGCACCGAGGATGGCGCCGATGATAATAGTCACGATAACGACGACGATCGTCAGGTGGACGACGTCGCCGCGTTCCGGCCAAACGACCTTGCGCAACTCGGTGACAATGTCGATGAGGAACCGGGGCCGCCAGGAAAGGATCCCGCCACCGGAAGTCTGCCGGCTGGGCGGGCGCTGTCCCGTGCTTGGAAGCGCACGCTTGGCGGCGCCTTGCTTGGACTTCGGCTCTCGGGTCTGTTGGCGCCGGAGCGCTCGGTTACTCACCTAGCGTGCCTCCTTGAATAAGCGGTGGCCACGACAGCGTGGGCAGTATTTCCGCAACTCCAGGCGGTCCGGATCGTTGCGGCGGTTTTTGACCGTCGTGTACGGACGCATCCGGCAGTCGGGGCACGCCAGGTCGATCGGTAGGCGGTCATCCTTCTTGGCCATCTATCTCCAGCTTACTTCAAAATCTTCGTCAGCACCCCTGCGCCGACGGTGCGTCCGCCTTCGCGAATTGCGAAGTGCACGCCCTCTTCCAGCGCAACGGGAGTGATCAGGTCCACTAGCATCTTGATGTTGTCGCCGGGCATCACCATCTCCACGCCTTCGGGGAGCTTGATGCTGCCGGTGACGTCAGTCGTGCGAATGTAGAACTGCGGGCGGTAGCCGTTGAAGAACGGAGTGTGCCGGCCGCCCTCTTCCTTGCTCAAGCAGTAGACCTCCGCCTCGAAGTCGGTGTGCGGCGTGATTGAGCCGGGATGTGCCAGTACCTGTCCGCGCTCAACGTCGTCGCGCTCCATGCCGCGGAGGAGGCAGCCGACGTTGTCGCCCGCCTCGCCCTGGTCAAGCGTCTTCTGAAACATCTCAACGCCGGTGCAGACGGTCTTGCGCGTTTCGCCGAAGCCGACGATCTCGATCTCCTCACCTGTCTTAACGACGCCGCGCTCGACACGACCGGTGACAACAGTGCCACGGCCTTTGATGCCGAAGACGTCTTCAACGGGCATGAGGAACGGCTTATCACGCGCCCGTTCCGGCTCCGGAATGAAGTTGTCGACCGCATCCATGAGTTCCCAGATCGGCTTGTACTCTTCGGCGTCCGGGTCGGTGGACTCGCTCTCGAGGGCCTTGAGGGCGCTACCGCGGATGATGGGGGTGTCATCACCCGGGAACTCGTACTTGTCCAGGAGTTCGCGGATCTCAAGCTCGACGAGGTCGAGGAGTTCCGGGTCTTCCATCATGTCCACCTTGTTGAGGAAGACGACCATAGCGGGCACTTCCACCTGGCGCGCCAGGAGGACGTGCTCTCGCGTCTGGGGCATGGGGCCGTCGTTGGCGGCGACGACCAGGATGGCGCCGTCCATCTGGGCGGCGCCGGTGATCATGTTCTTGATGTAGTCAGCGTGGCCGGGACAGTCGATGTGGGCGTAGTGCCGCTTCTCGGTCTCGTATTCGACGTGCGCAATGGCGATAGTGATACCGCGGTCGCGCTCTTCCGGCGCCTTGTCGATGCTGAAGAAGTCACGGAACTCGGCCTGCTCCTTCAGCGCCATGACTTTGGTCATGGCGGCGGTCAGAGTGGTCTTGCCGTGGTCGATGTGACCGATCGTTCCGACGTTCAGGTGCGGCTTCGTTCGAACGAATTTTTTCTTAGCCATCCAGGGCTTCCTCCTATTGAAATCGGCTCGCGCTATCCTATCAACTCTGGGCCGACCAAACTATGATAGCGCGGCGGTATGATACAGGAAACCGGAGCATTCTGCTCGGCTGCCTGCGCCTTATGTAGTTTTCCGGACGCTGGAGCCCACGACCGGACTCGAACCGGTGACCCCGTTCTTACCAAGAACGTGCTCTACCAACTGAGCTACGTGGGCCTGCCGTTCTCCCTCGTTTCTGGTGGCGGGGGCAGGATTCGAACCTGCGTAGCCCTTCAGGGCGCCGAGTTTACAGCCCGGTGCAATTGACCGCTCTGCCACCCCGCCGTTTTCGACGGAACATGGAGCCTGGAGCCGGGGGGCATGGAACCCGCGTTCCTCGTTCCCGTTCCGTGTCCCATTTCCCTGGAGCCGAAGGTGGGAATCGAACCCACAACCTAGCGATTACAAATCGCTTGCGCTACCATTGCGCCACTTCGGCCTGCGCTTCCGCCGGGCGCCAAAAAAATTCGCCCCACAGGGAGGCTTAACTAGTATATGCGTGCCCGTAGTGGGCAGTCAAGGATTGTGGCGCTCCAGGACACGTGAGACAAGGAGGGAGGAGGAGCAGGGCGGGAAGCGCGGCGCGCGCCTGCCCGCCGGGAGTTGTCAGGTCTTGTTATGGCCTGGGCGCTGAGAAATTACGACCGCAGCAGAAACAACAAGCAAGGCCGCGCCCGCGATGATCAGGATCACGGCGGGCGTCGAACCTGCCTCCGGCGGGCCACCGCCTGTGGGCAGGCCGTTCGGGGTTCGGGGCGGGCGCGAAAACGAACGGATCCGGGATGTTCAGGTCGAGTAGAAGGTCGCTCCCCTCCCAGGTGGCTTCGACTGACAGCCTCAGTACTTCGTCATCGGCAGGGGTTATCAGCAGAAACCCAAGCCGCAGCAAGGTGGGTGGACCCTTTCGGCACTCCGGCGCTCTACTCAGTCCGGCGACTGGCCACGCGATAGAAAACTGGCCGACCGCTACCGTGTTTGCGCCCAGCTGAAATGGAGTACACCCTACGCCATCGGCCGACATATCCACGGCGCCTCGTATGATCGCGACCGGCTGGCCGCCATTGATAAACCGCACTGTTATCGTCGACTGGGGATATAGCGTCGGGCTGGGACTCGGCGTCGTCGTGTCAGCGGACGCCGTCGACACGGCGGCTGACCCCAGCGTCGCCAAGACGAGAACGAACAGCGCTAGAAGAACCCCTTCGGGACGTATGATCGGAAGCGCTGCATGGCGTACCCCCTGACTCGGACGACCCGTGCCCGTATCTCGAGCGCCAGAAGACTACTTTGTCGGGCGGTCGGCTGTCAACCGCTGTGGTGTCCCAGGACACGTGCGACGAAGAGGCAGTGAAGAGAGACGAGCCTAACCTGTGGGGTGGGGCAAGGGCTCACGCTTCGCGCAGGAGCGCAACGGCGACCGCCGCGATCGCCTCGCCGCGTCCGATATCGCCGATGCCCTCGTTCGTCGTTGCCTTGACGCTGACCGCAGACTCGGAGACGCCCGTCAGCTCCGCCATCCGGGCGCGCATCGCCGTAACGTGCGGCGCGAGGCGCGGCTTCTCGGCGATGACGGTGACGTCGACGTTTTCGACGACGTATCCAGAATCTCGCACGAGCGCGAGTGTCCTCTCCAGCAACACGGAGCTGCGAGCGTCCTTCCACTCGGGCTCGTCCGCCGGGAAGTGCGTGCCGATGTCGCCCAGAGCAGCCGCGCCCAGGAGCGCGTCGATGACGGCGTGCAGCACGACGTCGGCGTCGGAGTGTCCCGCCAGGCCCGTCTCGCCGGGGAGTGTGACGCCGCCGAGGACGAGCGTTCGTCCCGGGCCTAAGCGGTGGATGTCGTAACCGATGCCGACTCGCATGGCGCTAGTGCAGGTAGGCCTCAGCCAGCATCAGGTCCTCCGTCGTGGTGATTTTGACGTTGCGGTTGCTGCCTTCAAACGTCGCCACGGAATGGCCGAGCGACTCTACCATCGCCGCGTCGTCCGTGACGTCGTCGGTGACCTCGTCGTGCGCGCGGACGAGGAGATCGTAGCGAACGACCTGAGGCGTCTGGACGGCGACGAGGCGTGAGCGGTCCAGCGAGCGCACGATGCCGCCGGTGTCGTCGATCTCCTTGATCGTATCGGCCAGCGGCAGGACCGGTACGGCGGCCCCGGTTTCGCGGGCCGCTTCGAGCCCGCGCGAGATCATGCCCGGCCGCACGAGCGGGCGACCGCCATCATGCACAGCGACCCAGTCGCACGGGCCAAGCGCCATGAGCCCGCACTTTACAGAGTCCTGGCGCCGCAGCCCCCCGGTGCAGACCGCTACCACCTTGGAGAAGCCCTCCTCGGCCACGAGGGCCCGCCCCCGCTCCAGGTTCGCTTCGGAGATAACGAGGACGACACGATCGATAGGTTCGCAGCTCTCGAAGGCGGCGACGGTATGCGCCAGCAGCGGCCGGCCGGCGACGACTGAGAAGAGCTTGTCGGCGCCGCGCATTCGCATCCCCGCGCCGGCGGCGACGATAACTGCTCCGCTGACTTCAGACATACGCCGTCACTATAGCGCAGCACGCCACGCGGGCGCGGAATCAGGCCAGGCTGCTGAAGACGGTGACGCCGGCGCTCGCCAATCCGGCTAGCCACATGTCCTTGATAACCTTCCCGGCGAGGACGGAGAAGAAGAACCTCCGCATCGGCATCTGCACGGCGCCGGCGGCCAGTCCGACGAGGTCGAACGCCGGATTGGGAATCGTAGACATGAGGAAGAGCGTCAGGGCGCCGCGGCGCTCCATCCAGCGCCGGACACGAGCGTACGAGGGGCGGCTCTCGATAAACACGCGGCCGCCGTAGCCAGCGGCGTAGCCGGAAAACTCGCCGATCGCCTCGCCGAGGCCAGCCACAATGCCAACCCAAAACCAGGCCGGAACGCCGAGGAAATCATCAAGCAGCGCACCGCCGCCGAGAACACTCGCCGCGGCGGGCGACGGAAGCAGGATCGAAGCGGCGCCGACGAGGTTGATGATGAAGACACCGAAGTAGCCATAGCTGCGCAGGTTGGAGACGTTGGTGCTGAAGTAGAAGAAGCCGATCGCGAAGAGCGTGAGCATTAGAGCGACGCCCACCAGCAGCGTGTACTCCAGGCGCCAGCGGAACCGCCCCGCAGCTTCCAGGACCTGGGACGGCTCTAGCTCCTCATCGCTTTTGCGGAGAATGGCCCGTCCGCGCCCGGCCTTGTCTGTCATCGCCTGACAGTCAAAGAAAGGGCGAGAGCAGGGCCCTCTCGCCCCGTGTCGGGTCATAGCCAACGCCTCTCCTATCGCAACCGCGTGTGATCCCGCCGTTCGTCGTTGCCTATGTGAACGCCGATCCAGCGTCATGGTTACGCGCGGCGTGACCCGGCCCGCCGGCTAGGGGTAGATACCACGTATCGACGTCGCCTCGACGACGCGGCCTACACCCAGCGCCATCGCCGCCCGGCGCATCGTCAGTTCGTCGCGCTCCGCCGCCGCCGCGACTTCACGATAGGCGCGCGTGATGACCTTCCTCAGCCGGTCGTTGACCTCGTCCTCTTCCCAGAAGTAGAACTGCAGGTCCTGCACCCATTCGAAGTACGAGACGATGACGCCGCCCGCGTTGGCCAGGATATCCGGCACGATCGTGACGCCTTGCTCCTCCAGGATCCGGTCCGCCTCGGGGGTAGTCGGGCCGTTGGCGCCTTCGACGATGAACCGCGCCCGGACGTCGCCGGCGTTCCGAGGGGTGATCTGTCCTTCTAACGCCGCCGGGATGAGGAAATCGACCGGCAGTCCAAGGAGATCTGCGTTCGTGATCTTGTCAACGCCGAGACACTCGGCGAGCGGCCTGGCGCCGCTGCGGCATTCAAGGATCGAGTCGACGTCGAGGCCGTTGCCGTCGTGGACGGCGCCGGAACGGTCGCTTACCGCGACGACCTTCGCGCCGGCGCGCTGGAGAAGATGGGCAGCAACGCTGCCGACGTTTCCGAACCCTTGAATTGCCACGGTCGAGCCTTCCAGGTCGATATTCTTCTGCCTGCACAGCTCCTGGACGACGAAAAGAACGCCTCGGCCAGTGGCCTCCACCCGGCCGAGCGTCCCACCCACGGCAACGGGCTTGCCGGTCACGACGCCGGCAACGGTGTGCCCTCTGTGCATGCTGATTGTGTCCATGATCCAGGCCATGATCTGCTGGTTAGTGCCCATGTCCGGTGCCGGAATGTCCTCAGACTGGCCGATGATGATGCTGATCTCTGTGGCGTAGCGGCGCGTGAGATCTTCCAGTTCGGCAGCGGAGAGGGCGCGCGGATCCACCATGACGCCGCCTTTGGCGCCGCCGAAGGGGAGGTTGACCACGGCCGCCTTCCAGGTCATCCACATCGCCAGAGCGCGCACCTCGTCCAGTGAAACGTGCGCGCTGTAGCGGAGACCACCCTTGCCGGGGCCGCGCGCGATGCTGTGCTGTACGCGATAACCGCAGAAAACGCGGATCGACCCATCGTCCATGTTCACGGGGAAGTTGACCGAGAGTTCGCGCTTGGCAACGCGGAGGACGCCTCTGATGCCATCATCCAGGTGCAAATGATCGGCCGCGTCGTCGAACTGAGTGAGGGCCGTACTCAGGGCATCATTTCCCATTGTGTCAGCCTGAGGTTCCTTGTCTGAAATTGCCATGCAGTTCCGGCCCTGATTACATTATAGGCTCACCAGCAGCAGACGGCAGACACAGAGAAGCCCGGCCGTGAAAGGCCGGGCTTCTCTGTTGGTTTGCCGGGCTGCTGGTGAGCCTATTTCTTTGCGTCGTCCGCCGTTGCGGCGACCGGTTCCTCGTCTGCGGCGGTCTTGTCATCAGCGGCATCTTCGCCGCGCGGCGCCTTGAGCTTCGCGGCTAGGCCACCGTTGAGGCCGTCTTCCCCGGCTTCGTCATCCTCGACGTTCGGCCCTTCGATCTGAGCCATGAGGGCTGCCGGCAGTTCGAGTATCGTCACTGGCGGCATCTCGATGTGGACCTCTGACCGCGCCGGGATGAGCTTGCCGATGATGACGTTCTCCTTGAGGCCCAGGAGCTTGTCCACCTGACCGTTGATGGCGGCTTCGGTGAGAACGCGTGTGGTCTCCTGGAATGACGCGGCGGCGAGGAAGCTTTCGGTATTGAGCGAGGCCTTCGTGACGCCGAGCAGAACTGGCTGCGCGGTGGCGGGCTCGCCGCCCTCGGCCAGCACCTTGGCGTTCGTCTCCTCGTACCGGAAGCGGTCGACCAGTTCTCCGGGGAGGAGCGTCGTGTCGCCGGGCGAGTCTATGCGTACGCGGCGCAGCATCTGGCGGACGATGACCTCGATGTGCTTGTCGTTGATCGTCACGCCCTGCGCGCGGTAGACCTTCTGCACCTCTTCGACGAGGTACATCTGAACCGCCTCCGGGCCCTGGATGCCGAGGATATCCTGCGGGTTGAGCGGACCCTCCGTCAACGGCTGCCCCGCGTGCACCTGATCCCCATCGTGAACGTGCAGACGAGAGGCCGCCGGGATCACGTAATCGCGGGACTCTTCTTCCTCAAAGATGATGGCGATGCGCCCGCCGCGCTCCACGGCCACTTCGCCCGAGGTTCGAGCGATGAGGCTTTCTTCCGCAGCGGCGATGATGGCCTTCTCTTCCTCGGCCTCCTTTTTTGTCTTCTTCGGCGTGGCCTTCTTGGCTGCGGCCTTTTTCCTGGTGGCCTTTGGCGCGGCCAGGATGTCGCCTTGCTCGACCTTGTCGCCGGTCTTGACTACAACTTTCGCGCCCTTCGCCACGGTGTATTCGTCGCGGTACATCTCACTGTTCGTGATGAGCAGCGTACGGCGCTCCCCATCACGGATCAGCTCTGCTTTGCCGTCGATCTCGGCAATCATGGCCGCGCCCTTTGGGACGCGTGCTTCGAAAAGCTCCTCGACGCGGGGCAGGCCGGACGTGATGTCCATGCGCCCGAAGACCTCCGCAACACCACCGGTGTGGAATGTGCGCATCGTCAGCTGCGTGCCCGGCTCACCGATGCTCTGCGCGGCGATGATGCCGACCGCTTGTCCGTCGATCACCTGCTGACCCTTGGAAAGGTCGCGACCGTAGCAGAGGGCGCAGAGGCCGCGCTTCGTCTGACAGGTCAGCGCCGAGCGGACGTAGACCTTGTTCAGGCCGGCGGCGATGATCTTGTCCGCGGCCTCCAGGCTGATTTCACCGTTCCTCTCCACGAAGATTTCGCCGCTCTTCGGGTCGGCGACGTCCATCGCGGCGTGACGTCCGACGAGGCGCTCGCTCAGGGATTCGAAGAGGCCTTTCTCCAGCGGCTCTCCGACCCAGATTCCGGCGGTCGTACCGCACTCGTCTTCCGTGATGATGACGTCCTGAGCAACGTCGATGAGACGTCGCGTCAGGTAGCCACTGTCCGCGGTGCGCAAGGCCGTGTCGGCCAGTCCCTTGCGCGCGCCGTGCGTTGAGATGAAGTACTCCAGCACGGTCAAGCCCTCGCGGAAGGACGAGCGGATCGGCAGGTCGATGATGCGGCCGGACGGGTCGCTCATGAGGCCGCGCATGCCGGCCATCTGGGAAATCTGGCTGATGTTACCCTTGGCGCCCGAGACGGCCATGGTGTAGACCCCACCGTATTCCTCGAGCCGGTCCTGGATGACATGCTGCACGTCCTCCGTCGTCTTGCGCCACACGGCGATCGCCTGATCGTAGCGCTCGTCGCTGGTAATCAGGCCCTGGTTGAACTGATCGTCGATCTCGGCGATGTTGTCATCAGCGTCGGCGAGGAGTTGCGCCTTTCCCTCGGGCAGGCGCAGGTCGTTCATCGCGATCGAGATGCCAGACTTCGTGGCGTACTCGAAACCAACGTTCTTCAAGCGGTCGACCATTTCCGCGACGACCTCGCTCTCGTGCACGTCAATGCATTCGGCTACGAGCTCCTTGATCGCCTTGCGATCCATCTTCTCGTTGCGGAAGGCGATTCCATCCGGCACGACCTCGTTGAAGATCATGCGGCCGACTGTCGTCGTTATCAGCTCACCACCTGTCTTCTCGTCGCGCGCACGGATCGGCGCACGCAGGTCAAGGTGGTCTGTGGCGTAGGCCATTCGCGCCTCGTCAAACGAGCTGTAGACTCCGCTCGGCGGCGAGCCTTCCTTGAAGGCGCCGCGGGCGCCAGCCTTCTCTTCGGTCATGTAATAGCAACCGAGGACGATGTCCAACGTCGGCGCGACGACCGGCTCACCGTTAGAGGGGTAGCGCAGGTTCTTGCTGGAGAGCATGATTTGCCGCGCTTCCGCTACTGATGCGCGCGAAAGCGGAATATGCACGGCCATCTGGTCACCGTCGAAGTCGGCGTTGAAGGCGGTGCAGACCAGCGGGTGAATCTGGATCGCGCTACCGTCGATAAGGACGGGCTCGAACGCCTGGATGCCGAGGCGGTGCAACGTTGGTGCGCGGTTGAGCAGCACCGGACGCTTCTTGATCACCTCGTCCAGAATGTCCCAGACCTCCGGGCGTGCGCGCTCCACGAAGCGCTTGGCCGACTTAATGTTGTGCGCCAGGCCGCGCGCGACGAGGCCGTGCATGACGAACGGCTTGAACAGCTCCAGCGCCATCTTCTTGGGGAGACCGCACTCGTGGAGCTTGAGTTTCGGGCCGACGACGATGACCGAGCGGCCGGAGTAGTCGACGCGCTTGCCCAGGAGGTTCTGGCGGAAGCGCCCCTGCTTACCCTTGAGCATGTCTGAGAGGCTCTTCAGTTTGTGGTTGCCAGCGGTGGAGACAGCACGGCCGCGGCGACCGTTATCGATCAAGCTGTCCACCGCTTCCTGAAGCATGCGCTTTTCGTTGCGGATGATGATCTCCGGCGCGCCAAGCTCCAGCAGCCTCTTGAGGCGGTTATTGCGGTTGATGACGCGGCGGTAGAGGTCGTTGAGGTCACTCGTGGCGAAGCGGCCACCGTCCAACTGCACCATCGGGCGCAGGTCCGGCGGCAGCACCGGCAAC
>Ga0255058_10002207_pt1 | contig 10780 bp, 9 predicted proteins | sample Cases_109_9_MG_FD_188637 | JGI IMG/M metagenome (GOLD analysis project Ga0255058, IMG submission 188637) | Seawater microbial communities from Amundsen Gulf, Northwest Territories, Canada - Cases_109_9 | ecosystem: Environmental > Aquatic > Marine > Gulf | place: Canada: Northwest Territories... | reverse complement strand
TGTGCCGCCACGTGTTGTATCGAATCGGTGGGACCGGCACCTTCTAGGAGGCTGTTGAACAATCCACAAGCGGGCAGTTGTACCCGGGAGATTCCGGGTCAGCCCACCACCAGGCCCTGCGGCTGCCCGTGGCACTCGTCATTGTTCAACGCCTCCCTAGCCTGCACCGGTATGCGAACCCGTCCCGCACCCGGCTCGACCATCGTCATCAAGGTGGGCTCTTCCAGCCTGGCCGGCGCCGGGGGCGGGCTGGACGAGGCAGCCGTGGACCGGGTGGTATCCCAGGTGGAGGGGGTTTGGGGCAAGGGCCACCCGACGGTCCTCGTCACTTCGGGGGCTGTGGCCGCCGGGCTGCCGGTCATGGGCGCCGAACGGCCCGGGGACCTTGCCGGGCTCCAGGTGGCGGCCGCGGTCGGCCAGGGACGGCTCATGGAACGCTACGCCACCCAGTTCGGAGCGCGGGACAGGGTGGTGGGCCAGGTGCTGTTGACTCGCGATGTGCTTGCCCGACGGGAGCAGTACCTGCACGCCCGCGAGGCCCTGCAGCGAATGCTCGGCCTCGGCATCGTGCCCATCGTCAACGAGAACGACACGGTGGTGGTCGACGAGCTCAAGCTCGGTGACAACGATCGGCTCGCCGCAATTGTCGCCCACCTGGTTTCCGCTGCCATGTTGATCATCCTCACCGACACCGCCGGGCTGTATTCGGATGACCCCGACCTCAGCGACGACGCCGAGCTGCTCACCGCGGTCCGCCACACCGACGAGATCCTGGATCAGCTGTTGCGCGGTTCGGGATCGGGCGCCCTGGGTTCGGGCGGAGTCGCAACCAAGATCAGTGCAGCTCGGATGGCCGCCTGGTCGGGTATCCCAACCGTGATCGCCGCTGCCTTCGACGAAACCGCAGCGGTCGGAGCCGTCTCCGGGGAGAACGTCGGAACCTGGATCGAGCCTCATGACTCGAAGCTCACCGCCAAGAAGCTCTGGATCGCGTTCGGTCTTCCCGCCGCCGGCCGCCTCATCGTCGATGCCGGAGCAATAGCGGCGCTCAAGGAGCACGGAGGCTCGCTGCTGCCCGCCGGGGTCACCGGGGTGGAGGGCGAGTTCGCCGCCGGATCTGCCGTCGAGGTCGTGGCCGCAGACGGGTCCCTCCTTGGCAAGGGGCTGGCCGGATTGTCGGCAATCGAGCTGCGGGCTGCGCTTGGCAGACACAGCTCGCAGGCCGGAGGAGAGGCCATCCATCGAGACGACCTGGTGGTGCTGGTGTAGCGAGATTGTTTGGCTGAGCGGCTCTCGCCCCGATACCGTTCGGTCATGGAACCACTCGACGAGCTCACCCCGGGAATGCCAATCGTCTACGGCGGGGACCGGGTGACCCATGTCGCTGAGGCGCTGGCGGCCGCCTTCGCCCCCGGCGACAAGCTCATCGTTGTCCAATCCAGCGGCGACCTCCTCCACATCGAGCGCGCCACGTGGGATATCGCACGCCGGGCCGTGGACGGAGCGACCGCCGCCTTCGAGCAGATGGGCGAAGTCAGCGACGACCAGATCTCCCGGTTCTACGAGGCGTTCGCCGCCCGCCTCGAAGACGATGCCGCCTTCGCTCCCATCGCCGAGGCCAACGCTGCCGACGTAACAAGCTCGCGGGCCGCCGGTCGATCGACCACCCGCCTGGTGCTCTCCGAAGAGATGCGCTCGGGAATGATCGACGGGTTGCGCACCTGGTCGAAGGCCGCAAGCGGCCGGGGGCAGGTTGTCGAAACGGTGTCGCATCAGGGATGGCGTGTCGAGCTGGTTCGAGCCGGGCTGGGGGTGGTGGGCTTCGTGTTCGAAGGCCGCCCCAACGTCTTCGCCGATGCCACCGGCGTCCTCCGCTCCGGCAACACCGTGGTGTTCCGCATCGGCTCGGCTGCACTGGGAACCGCCAGGGCCATAGTCACCGCCGCGCTCGACCCTGCCCTGGCCGAGGCGGGTCTGCACCCGGGCTCGGTGTCGTTGGTCGACAGCCCCGCTCGAGCCGCGGGGTGGGCACTATTCGCCGACACCCGACTCGCCCTTGCGGTAGCCCGGGGATCGGGGAACGCCGTGGCGCAACTCGGCGCCGTCGCCCGACAGTCGGGCATTCCGGTGAGCCTGCACGGGACTGGAGGTGCCTGGATCGTGGCCTCAGAGCATGCCGACGCCGACGCCTTCGGGTTCGCCGTGTTCCATTCGCTCGACCGCAAGGTGTGCAACACCCTCAACACCTGTTGCATCGCCGAGTCGCGCCCCGATCTAGTCCCCGTCTTTCTGGACGCACTGGATCGCGCCGCACAGCGCCGCGGGGCCCCTGCCAAGCTCCATGTGGCTCGGGGCGACGAGGCCCGCATCCCCCCAGAGTGGTTCGAGCCGGCACCGATCGCCCGCTCCGGGGGCATCGTTACCGAGCCCAGGACCGAGATCCTCGACGGCGACCTCCTCGGCGAGGAATGGGAGTGGGAGGACAGCCCGGAGGTAACGCTCAAGATCGTCCCCGACGTGGCCACCGCGGTCGAGCTGTTCAACAGCCAGAGCCCGCGCTTCGTAGCCAGCCTGGTCTCGTCCGACCTCGCCGAGCATGACCGCTTCTGGGATACGATCGACGCCCCATTCGTCGGCAACGGCTTCACCCGATGGGTGGACGGTCAATACGCTCTCGGCCGCCCCGAGCTTGGCTTGTCCAACTGGCAATTCGGCCGACTGTTCGCTCGGGGCGGTGTCCTATCCGGCGACTCGATGTTCTCGATCCGAACCCGATCCGTCCAGGAGGACCCCGACATCGGTCGCTAGGAGGGTGCTGAGCAATCCTCCAGCGGGCTGTCGCGGTCAGGAGAAACCGAGCCACTGCAACACTCGAGCGAGCGGCGGCCCTGAACAGTCGTCATGGTTCGGCACCCTCCCAGGTCGACCCGCCGCCAGCGGGGATGGACCGGTCACTCGGGACCGCGGCTCGTCCCGGTGAACAGCGCAACCCGGTAGCTGAACTCGAGCGGCGGTGCCGGCCCGTCCAGGTCGAAGTAGAAGTCGAGAAGTCGCCAGGCATCGGTCGCGGTCTCGAAGGCGAAGACGGTGTCGACGATCTCGACCCCGAAGCCCTGGTTCCTCCAGAACCGAGGATCTGCCGAGATATCACGCGGCGCCAGCGCGGTGAATTCGTCGTCCCCGGCATTGTCGGCAATGACGATGGTGCCGCCCGGCTTCACCGCCCGGTGCAGCTCTGCGATTCCCGGGGTCGGGTCGAGGGGTCCTCTCGAGAAGAAGTAGGCCCAGGTGGCATAGGCGCCATCGAGTGACCCCGTGGCGAATGGCAGCGCCTCGGCATCGGCCTGCACCCAGGTCAGGTGCCGGTCCTGGTCGATCATCCCTCTGGCCGGCTCCACCGCAACAATCCGTCGCTGCGGGCTTTGCAGCCGCTCTGCGGTGAACCCATCGCCCGCTCCAATATCGGCGATGGTGCCCGCAGGCAGCAAGCGGTCGAGGCGGTGGATGACCCGGCCGGGGCGGTCCATGGCGGCGCGCTCGATGGCGAACAGGTCGGGAAGATCGACCCCGTAGAAGGGGATGATCGACACGGTCAGTCCCCGGGGTCGGGCGGTTTGCGCAGGGCCTTGGTCTGCGAGCGCGCCCGTTTGGCGTCGAGCCTGCGCTGTCTTACCCGGCGGCTCGGTTTGGTCGGCCTGCGCCGGGGCGCCTCCGGAGCCAGGGCAGCCTGGAGGCGATCGCGGAGTCGCCGCTTCGCAATCTGCCGGTTTCGCCATTGTGACCGCGAGTCGTCGACGGTCACCGAGAGCACCGGGTCGGCGAGGCGGTCGAGCAGACGGCGTCTCGTCTCTTCGTCGACAGCCCGGGATGTAGCGACATCGAAGCGGAGCACCACCTTGGATGAGGATCGATTGGCGTGCTGGCCCCCTGGTCCACCGCTGGGGAGGAAGGTCCAATCCAGCTCGTCGGCCGGGATGCTGAGGTCATCGGTGACCCGCAGATCGTCCATAGAGCCCAAGTATCAAGTATCAGGTATCAAGTACCAAGTAAGGACCGCTCTTGATACTCGGTACTGCCATTTGACAGGGTCGTACAATGGTCGGTTCATGCGCGCCCACGACGAGTCCGTCCTCAGCGAAGTTCTGCCGCCAGAAGAGCGGGTCATCGAGGCCGTCGTGGCGCGATATCAACGGGTGGCCCCCGCCGTCACCCGGTTTGCCAGATCGATAGCCGGAAACGACGAGCTGCGGGTTCGGCTCGGCTCCCAGGCCTCGGCGTCACCAGAGGAGATCGTGATCGACCCGGGAGTCTTCCAGGCCGCCTACGCCAGATCGGCTCCGGTCACCCCGACCGAGGTTGCCCTGACCTCGGCGCTCCACGAGGCGATCCACCTCATCGCCACCGATTTCGACGAGGAACGCCTCATCCCCGACTCGTGGATGGCGCACCGCCAGTCACTCGAAGAGGGGCCGGTCGAAGCGCCGCCGCTCGCCGAGCTCACCACCTATGAGTGGACAGAGGCCGACCCGGCGGAGGCCAGTGATGACCCGGAGGTCTATCGCTACGACGATGTGCCAAGACCAGGGGCGGTGTCGCTGCTCGATGCGCTCGAGACCGTGGCCGGTCCTGCGGCAGTGGCAATGTTCCTGGCGATCGAAGACGCTCGGCAGGAGCGAAAGCACATTGCTCCGTTTCCCGGCGCTAGATCGGTGCTCTCCGATCTGTATCGGGCGGCGATGCCGGGGGGGCTGGCCAATGCCAGACCGCTCGGTCAGTTTGCTCTGGCCACGTTCATGATCGTCGGCGACTACATGGATCGAGACACCCTCCAGAAGCGGGTGGAACCGCACGTCGCCCTCGCCATCGATGACGCCATGGCGTTCCTCGGGCCGGTCCCCGACCTCGAGGATCCGTGGACGGTGGGAGGCGTCGCCCTCCAGCTGATCGAAGTTGCTCGCATGCACGGAATCCTCACCGAGGGCGTTGCGGCCGACTCCCCCGTCGGGCGCAACGCCGGGCGCGAGGCCGATCAGGCGGCGATCGCCGAAGGCGTCGATGCCGTCCGCGTCATCACTCCCCCGCTTCTCGACAAAGACTCATACGAGCAGACCCGCCAGGCGTCACAGTCGGTCTCGGCAGAGCATGGGAGGCACGGTGACGCCGACGAGGCGGGCGACCCGGCAACCGACCAGCTGATGCGGGTGGCTACGAGCCCGACCGTCTTCCTCCCAACCGGTGAGGGCGGCAAGCTGCTGGTGACCGACTTCCCGACAAACTTCCGACGGTTCGCCCCGCAGGGTCGCGACATGCTCATCGCCGCCGCCGATGATTGGGGCGTCGCCCAGCGCCGTGTCTCCGGCGAGCTGTATCCCCTGTTCGCCGCTAATCAGCGACGCGGTTTGCGCAGCGGATTCGACGCCGGCGACCTCTCTCCATACACGCCGCTGCTGCTCGGTGCCGGGCTGTACGAGCGGATGTTCGAGCGCAGGGACCTGCCAAATCGGCGCTCCTACGGGATAAGCCTCCTCGTCGACGGGTCGGCATCGATGCTGCAGCCTCGCCACCTGTGGGGCAGCCGCAAGAAGCCGTGGGCGCTGGCTGCTGCGACCCTTGGCGCCTGGACGCTCGCCCGCCTTGCCGATGAGCTTCAGATCGAATTCGAGGTGGCCATCTTCAACCGTGGCTTCGTTGCCGCCCCGAACGACACCGAGAAGTCCTATATCGAGCGTCGCGCCCTCGCCACCGGTGCGCTGCGCCGCACCCAGGGCGGCTCTGCCGAACGGCTCACCCGCACCGTGAACCACTATCTGGTGAAGCGGTTCAGCGACCGCTGGCGTGTCGCCGAGGAAGCGCTTGCCGGGCTGTTCTGGATGGCGGCGTCGCCGCAGGACGCGGTTCGCGAGGCGAGACGCGACATGTCGATGGCTCCTCCCGTTGCCATGTTCGAGAAGGCATCGAATGTCGACGAATTCAACCTCGCCCACGCCGCCGAACGGCTGTCGGCCCGGAACGTCTCGCACCGCATCGTTGTGGTTCTCGCCGATGGCATGACCAGAGGCTCCGTGCAGTCGCTGGCCGAAACTGCTGCATCGATCGACCGGGGGGGCACCACCGTGCTCGGCATCGGCATCGGCGACGACACCGTTCAGGCGGCATACGCAAGGAATGCAGTTGTCGAGCAACCCGATGCCCTTGCCACCGCCATGGTGGATGGGGTGCGATCCGCCCTGTTCCGATCCATCAGACAGGGCGGCGGGGGGACGTGGTGGACCCAGGGCACCGAGCCGATCACCGACGAGATACTGCAACCTGCAAGCTGAGGAGGGCCATGGCCGATACCGTGACATTCGAAGACCCGACGGGAATGGGAAAGCCGATCGAGCTCGACCTGGCCACCATCCCAAAGGATGTCAGTGACGCCAAGCTCCGCAAGGAGCACATTCCCGAGCCCGATCCGTTCTACGTCGACCTTGGCATGCTGTATCGCCTCGCCATGCTCGAACAGACGCGAACGCGACGGTTCAAGGGAATCCCGCTCCACCTCGCCCTTCGCGGCCACATGGGCACCGGCAAGGATCATGATCTCGAGCAGTTCGCCGCCTTGATGCGGCTGCCGTACTACCGCATTCCCCTCACCGGAGAGGTACGTGACATCACGCTGATCGGCTCGGTGAAGCTGCACGGCGACGGCAAGGGTGGGACCGAGAGCAGGTGGGAGGATGGCGACATCACCAGGGCGATTCGCGGGCCGGCCCTGGTAAACCTCTCCGAGCTCAATGCGGCAGGGGCAGAGACGTTGTTCGCGCTTCACGGCCTACTCGACCGGCACCAGGCCCTCGAGTTGCCGACGGGCGAGATGGTGCGGCTCCGCGATGATGTGCGGATCTTCGGAACCCTCAACCCGACCGACCTCAGGGACTATGCGGGTACCCAGACCCTGAATAAGGCTTTTGCCGATCGCTGGATCATCTGGGAGAAGCTCTTTCCCAACGAGGAGCAGCTGGCGGCGATGCTGATACGACGCCATCCCGACATGCGCAAGGAGCTCTTCGAGCTGATCCCGAAGCTTGCCGTCGAGATCAACGAGTCCTTCGTGGCGGGTGATGCCAGCACCCGCGTGGAGACGCCGATGAGCCTGCGCACGGTCCTCGACCGCCTCCCCGCCGGGCTCGACATGTATGCGGAGTCAGAGGATCCACTGCGGAGCGCCTGGGACGAGATGGTGCTCCCCCATATCGATCCGTACGACCGCGACCACTACGACACGGTCTGGGCCGCGGTCGTGCGCACCGGCCCGGCCGGCCTCCCGTTCCCGGGCTGAGGGGGAGAGCAATGCCATCGTTGGCTCACCAGTCACCGCCGTCTCACTCGAGGTGGTGCATTGCTTCCCGCTCCTGCTGCTTCGTAGCGGGCACAGCGGATATGCTGCGGCCCCTCAATGACAACAGTCCAACCCGCCATCCGATGAGCCTCTAATGCCATCGTTCGATGTTGTCTCCCAGGTCGACATGCAGGAAGTCCGCAACGCGATCGACCAGTCCATGCGCGAGATCTCCAACCGCTACGACTTCAAGGGAACCGATACCAAGGTCTCCCTCACCGATGAGGGGATCAGGGTGGAATCGGCGTCCGATCATCGAGTCGACGCTGCGGTCGACGTGTTGAAGACGCGGCTGGTGAGGAGAAATGTGTCCCTGAAGTCGCTCGGTGGGGGTGAGATAAAGCCGGCGGCGGGCGGGCGATCCCGCGCCGAGTTCACCCTCAACCAGGGCATCTCCCAAGACGCAGCGAAGGAGCTCTCCAAGCACATCAGGGACATGGACGTCAAGGTGCAGGTCCAGGTACAGGGGGACCAGCTGCGGGTGCAGGCCAAGAAGCGCGATGACCTTCAGGCAGTCATCTCCGAGCTCAGAGGCCTCGACTACCGCCTTCCGCTCCAATACGTCAACCGGCGCGACTAATGGCTGCGCCGGTGAGGTGTAGGTTGACCCAATGAAGTCGTACAACATCGGTGACCCGGTTGTCGACGAGCACATCACCGCCCTCGTCGCCGAGGTAGGCGCAGCGTCCCCCGACAACGAGTACGACCCCGAGCTGATCCGCGAGCTGATCGTCACCTCTCTCAAGCTCGTCCGCGACGACGCCGGCCGCGGGGATGTCAAGCTGATGAACAGCGCCCTCAAAGAGATGCGCTACTCGTTTGCCATCTTCCAGCAGTATCGAGATGTCAATAAAGTGACCATGTACGGATCGGCCCGCACCGCACCCACCGACCCGAACTATCTCGCCGCAGAGCAGTTTGCGTCGAGCATGGTCGACCAGCACCATTGGATGGTCGTCACCGGCGCCGGACCCGGGATCATGGAGGCGGGCAATCTGGGGGCAGGGAGTGATGACTCTTTCGGCGTGAACATCCGCCTTCCCTTCGAGGCCGATGCCAACCCCTACGTCCATGAGAGCCGGTTGATCAACTACAAGTACTTCTTCACCCGCAAGCTGATGTTCGTCAAGGAGTCCGACGCCTTCGTGCTGTTCCCCGGCGGGTTCGGTACCCAGGACGAGACCTTCGAGCTTCTCACCTTGATCCAGACCGGCAAGTCCGACCTGCACCCGATCGCAATGCTCGAAGCACCGGGCACCGGCTACTGGGGTGACTGGCAGGAGTTCGTGGACACGCTGGTTGAGCAGGAGATGATCTCGCCCGACGATCTCCACCTCTATGTGATCACCGACGACGTCGACGCCGCCGTCGACGAGATCGTCAACTTCTACGCCTGCTACCACTCGCAACGGTTTGTCGAGGGAGACCTGATCCTCCGGCTGGCTCAGGAGCCGTCGGACGGGCTGGTTGCCGAGCTGAACGAGGACTTCTCCGACATCATCACCCATGGGGAGATCCGCATGATCACGGCAACACCGGCCGAGGTCGCCACCGATGACAACGTCGACCTCTACCGACTGCGAATGAGCTTCGATCGCCGCCACTTTGGAAGGCTGCGCCAGCTCATCGACCGCCTCAACGCCGAGGCGGTCGCCAAACAGCACCGGGTCAGTCAGTAGCCAAACACCGGTAGAATCACCCTGATGCGGGAGATTCTTTCTGATCTGGTAGCCGAAGAACAGCACCTCGACCAGTTTCTTCAGGGTTTGAACGACCGCGAGTGGAAGAGGGCCACTCCGGCCGCTGGCTGGACGATTCAAGATCAGGTCAGCCACCTCGCCCATGTCGAGAGCCTCGCCGCCGAGGTTCTCGAGCAGGGGAAGAAGCGCATCGTTGCCGAGAAGGTGACCGATATCGACGAGTGGACCGCCGTTGGGGTCGCCATCGGCCGCCCCCAACGCCACCAAGAGGTGATCGAGTGGTGGCGCCACGGGCGAGCGGATGTTGTCGACGCCTTGTCGCGCATGTCTGCCGCAGAACGGGTGCCGTGGCTGTACGGCGACATGAGCGCCAGAAGCTTTGCCACGATGCGCCTCATGGAGACGTGGGCCCACGGCCTCGATATCAAGATGGCGATCCTCGGCCGGATCCTGCCCATCCCCGAGGATGAGCTGGAAGAGGAGGAAGAGGACCCACTCGCAGATACATCCCGTCTCCGCCACATCGCGGCGTTCGGCCAGAAGAGCCTCGTCTTCTCGTACAAGCAGGTTGACGAGACCTATCCGAAACAGGGTGTCAGAGTCGAGGTCATGGGGCCCAGGTATCAGGCCTGGCGATTCGGCCCTGAGGACACCGATCAGGTGATCCGCGGCATGGCAGGCGACTGGTGCCGTGTAGTGGTCCAGCGCCAGGACCCCGACGATACCGGGCTCAAGGCCGTCGGCGAGCACGCCGAACGAGCGCTCGAGATCGCCAGGGCGTACTGAGCGGGTGACCCCGCACCGCCTCATCGGGATGGTCCACCTCGGGCCGCTTCCTGGTTCCCCTCATTACAGCGGTGATCTCCCGGCCGTTATCGATGCCGCCGTGGTCGACGCCACCACGCTGTCGGAGGCCGGGTTCGATGCGGTGATGGTGGAGAACTTCGGTGATGCGCCGTTCTTCGCAGACGATGCGCCTGAGATCACCGCGGCGGCGATGACCCGCGCCGTCGACGCGGTGGGCAGGGTCGGGCTTCCGATGGGTGTCAACGTGTTGCGCAACGATGCACTGGCCGCGCTGGCGGTTGCTGCGGTCACCGGTGCCTCGTTCATCCGGGTGAACGTGCTCTCCGGGACGATGTTCACCGATCAGGGACCGATCGTTGGCAGGGCGGCGGAGGTAGTGCGGTTCCGCGAGGCTCATTGCCCCGATGTGGCGGTGATGGCCGACGTATTCGTCAAGCATGCCACCCCACCGGCGGGCCTCAGCCTGGAGGGGGCAACCCGCGACCTGAGTGAACGCTCGGGTGCGGACGCGATCATCGTCTCCGGATCGGGCACCGGAGCCGAGACCGCGCTGGAACATCTCACCACCGTCGCCGACCACACCAGCCTGCCGGTATACGTCGGATCCGGCGCCACCGCCGACTCGGTGGCCAAACTGCTCACCATCGCCGACGGAGCCATCGTGGGAACGGCAACGAAGCCCGGAGGCGATGTTGCGGCGCCGGTCGATCTGGGCCTTGCCGCAGAGATCGTGGCCGCAGCCCGCTAGCGGCAAGTCCAGGCTCATAGCTCAAAGCTCAGTTCTTACCCACCAGATTGTGCATAAGACGATTTTGTCATTTACCCCAACCCTCAACCGTTGGTCGAGGTTCAAGCCCTCCGCCGTGCGGTTGACGGCTATGGCCCACCCTCA
>Ga0255058_10002206_pt1 | contig 10780 bp, 11 predicted proteins | sample Cases_109_9_MG_FD_188637 | JGI IMG/M metagenome (GOLD analysis project Ga0255058, IMG submission 188637) | Seawater microbial communities from Amundsen Gulf, Northwest Territories, Canada - Cases_109_9 | ecosystem: Environmental > Aquatic > Marine > Gulf | place: Canada: Northwest Territories... | reverse complement strand
GGACAGAGTGAAGGATCTTGGCCGAGGTCGAGTCGATCTGACGATCGGGAGTGCCCTTGACATTTTCGGCGGAAAAATCCCATATAGAAGCGTTGTCGAATGGCAGCGTTCAAACCAATGAACAGAGAGCGTCATCCCATGATCACCGTGATCTTATCCACATCGTATATGATAAAAAATTAATTCAACCTTAATGCCCTAAATTCGCCGGAACGCCGCAAGACGTTCAAGCAGCCTGTCATACCTGCCGGCGACGTTTTCCCACAAAAAGGACCTCATTTCCTGTGCCAGCAGGGTCCGGATGGTTTCATACCGTTTGTAATCCAAAATTATCGCACAAAGCTTTTCAACAAGGGCATTCCAGTTTTTATAAAGAAAGTCTTCATGGAACTTTTCTGGGAGAATCTCAGGATATGAAAGCCTGTCAGGCAAAAGCGGCACACATCCCATAATCATCGCTTCTATCACGGACATACCGAAGTTCTCCTGCATGGCGGTGCTGATGACAACCGCCCCCCGTTGAAGCCATTTTATATAATCCTCCCTTAAAGGAACATGTCCGAACTGAAGAATTCTGTCCTTAAATATTTCTTTGGCCCGGATAAAAGTTTCGGGTATCATCCCAAAGTTGTCTCCCATGAGTGCGATTCGAAAATCGAGCCCTCGGTCCTTGAGCTCTTCCAGCACCTTAAAAAACATTTCATGGTTTTTATCAAAACTCCACCTGTGGTTCCAGACAATGAGAGGCGGATTCGTCTGCTTTTCGGCATCGACATCTCCGCAGGGTGGCAGCTTGATACCGGGATAGAGAACTTCGGATTTTTCACGGATCTTATCGGCCAACCCTTGGGGCCTGAAATCGCGCCCCCTTTTCAGAAACTCCGGTACGGCAGTTAAAAAGGCATCCCTGTGCATTTGCGAATTAAACACAACCATGTCGGCTACAGCCGCAGTAGTAATGTTGATTATTCCGAGCTGAAAGGCGCCTTTGTCGCCTGGCGGCTGGGGATAGGTCATCTGATTTTCATGAAAATATGCAAGGACAGGTGGACAGGGCAAACCGACAAGTGCTTTGAAATCTGCCAGGTTGAAGAGATCGGTGACGATGATGCCTTCATATTTGTCAAGTGGAGGGATGATATCCGCAATATGGAGCGCTGCTCCAAGCATTCGCCAGCGCCAGTTTTCCCCGGGCATGGAAATAACATCGATATCATGGGAGGAGAATTCAGACAGTCCGTTGACAAAAAGTGCATGGGAGCCGAGACAGTATGTTTCGATAAATAGATATTTCAGAATGGATCACCTAAAAGCGTTGTTTATTTGGAATTGGTTTGCGAACAAAAATTGTATACGGAAGGTGGGCCTGCCGGTCAATATCTAATATTTGATATGGTGCCCTTTGTTTTGCCTTTAAAGGGCTTGAAGTTTTTTGAATAAGCGACTATACAACGATACAATATTTCAAATTTTAAGTGTTATATAAAATGACTATCTACTTTGTCCGGATCTTCATTTTGTGGCAACACATCAAGAAACGATATATCGTATCATCTGCGAGAATAAATGAAAGAACAGGAGGTCCATCATCATGGTAATAAAGAAAATAGTCTGTTGTTCAATCAACCTGGTTTTAATCGTTGGAGGCGTCGCATGCGGCGGCGATACCACTGAAAGCAAACAGAAGGCTTCGACAATTCAGCAGAGCCAGCCATCGGTTCAAGCTTCCGCCGCTTCTCAACCCAGCACAATCAAAGGAAAGGTGTTGGAAAAACTGGAAGCGCCCAACTACACCTATGTGCTGCTGGGTGACAGTGCCGGTAATGAAACCTGGGCTGCCATTCCCAAAACAGAAGTGGCGGTAGGGGAGGAAATTTCATTGGTGGGTGGCACTGCTATGGGCAAATTTAAAAGCAAATCTTTGAACCGGACATTTGAGTCGATCATCTTTTCCTCAGGTATTGTACGAGGTTCCGGAGATAAGACGACATCCGATCGCAGCAGCGCTCTGAAAAAGGCCGTAAAGAACCACCTCCCCGCTGGTTCCGGAGATAAGACGACATCCGGTGGCAGCAGCGCCCATACGGTTGTGGCTTTCGCAGACATAAAGGTTGAAAAATCAACCGCTCAAAACGGCTACACAGTAAATGAACTTTTCGCAAAAGCTGCCGATTTGAACAAAAAGAAAATAACGGTAAAAGGGCAGGTCGTAAAGTTTTCCCCTACAATTATGGGAAGAAACTGGATACATATTCAAGACGGTACCGGAGACCCGGCGAAAAATACTCACGACCTGGTGGTTACGTCATCGGAAACCACAGAAAAGGGCTCCATCATCTCAATTGAAGGTGTTCTATCAACTGGTAAGGATTTTGGTGCCGGATACAAATACGATGTAATCGTCGAAGAAGCGGTTGTCGTGAAAAGTGAATGAGGTCTCAAAACACTCGCCATCAATTTTTTGGCGAGTCGCCCTAACGCTGCAATAATTTTGTCTTTTTGCAACGTTAGGGTTACCACAACAATTAGATCCATATCTTTCATCTCAGGATCAATTATGTCATCCTCAATACGTGATTGTCTCAGTATGCCCAAAAGAAATGGTATTATCTGTTGCCAGTACTTCCTTTAATTCTACCTTTATTCCTACAAAATCTGAAGGGTCGCCCGGCAGATTTTTTAGAAAAGGAAATTTTTGTATGAGCAGGCCAGAAGCCTTTTGCATCTCTTCCGGGTCTTCAACCAATGTGGCAGTCCCGGTTCCTTTTATATATTTCAATTTTTGAATATCATCCCATTCAGGACAATCATGGTCGATGGCAAATGCGACCTTACCATTGTTTCTAATCTGCTCTGCTTTCCTTGAGTCTTTCCGAGTGATAACGTATAGGATGTTTTCATTCTCATCCGCAGCAAAATCTACACCCCTTACGCATGGCATGCCATCCGAATCAATTGTGGCAAGATGGACCAGGTTATTGCCTTGAACAACTTCTTTTACTGTTTCTTTCACATTCATTTTGGGTTCTCCTTTTTTGTCTCCCTTTGGGTTATAGTGGTTAAGATTAGGTCCAAAAGACCTGTTTATATCAAGCCGGTACGATCGCCGGCATATCCCCCATTTTTTGTCCACCGGAGTCTGAGTAGATAGATCGGTCAATCGGGCGTGTTTTTTATTCTAATAGACCGGTCTATTAATGGATGCCTTATAAAAATCTCAATGATCAACATTTTTCCTAATTTCAGGGCGTTAAAATATACTTAAAAATAAACTGTTGGTGGTTTTCCAGAGGTTCCGGGCTTTTTTCAATCTTCATACGGATTAGTGCACCCTCCCAGCTGGAAACCAGGAAATCAGCCGCCTTTCTGGCATCAAGAAGTCGAGATACTTCCCTGGATTTCTGGGCTTCCTGAATGAGACCGGCATAGATATCGACCATGGAATCCATTGCCCCTTTGAGTTTAAGCTGAAAGGAAGGGCTCAGGTCTCCCATCTCCTGCGAGAGGTTGCCGATTGGGCAGCCATAGGCATAGTCCATGGATTGAAAAAACTTTATGAACCACTGAAGAACCTCATTTATCTTTTGGAGGGGAGATTGTGTGTCGCCGTCCAGGATGTCTTTGCACAGATTAATAAAGTACTCCGCGAAATAATCTATTAGCTGGAGGCCAAAGTCCTCTTTGTTCTTGAAATAATGATAGAAAGAGCCCTTTGGCACCCCTGCTGCATCGAGAATTTCTTGGATTCCGGTGTGATAGAATCCATTGAGATGAATGATTTGAGCACCCGTCTCAAGGATTTTGTTTTTGATGTTTTCCTTCATACAACTCGCTGAAAGCCAAAATTTTTTCTTTGTATAAAAATTAATAGACCAGTCGTCTATTAATGTCAAGCATTTTTTGGGAAAAAAAGTACAATTTTTTCGTCCCAACAATACCCAACTGCCTCAAAGTCACATTCCTCATAGTTGCATCATATGATAAAATACGATTTCGAATGTTACAAATAACGAACTCAAGCTTCGCATCTGATATTTTGAGGAAAGCCGCATCAGGCATAGGGTAACCAGATGCGGCACCGTGCCCCATCCGAATTTTTTTAAAATCAAAAGTGCGAAACTTGAGTAACGAAAAAGCTGACAGTTGCATATTACGTTGAAGATGTGATATAAATTCAAACTTAAGTTTCGCACCTGATATCTTAAGAAAAGCCGCATCAGGCATAGGGTAAAAAGAAATTTTTCTGGAAAAAATTGATGATGAGCGCCTTGACAACGGCACAAAACCTTTTAAGAGTTAGCATTCCAGAAGCAACTGATATTACAAAAAAATCCAAATCATCGCGTGCCTGTGCTCGGTGATTACTTTATGGGTTCCGGTTCACAACGGTTGCCTCATCATTTTTCCAAAAAATTTTATTTACCCCACACCAGATGCGGCACCGTGCCCCATCTTGATTTTTTTAAAAACAAAGGTGCGAAACTTGAATCCGGGAACTGAGGACAAGTTACCAACAAATTTCGCCGATCCAAATCGCTTAAAAGTGTCGTATTCCTTGGGAAAAAAGATGAGGGGGCCACTGTTCTGAAAAGGTCTAATTGAAAGCGAATCCAACACGGATATCTTTTGTCCGGCACGGAGAGGTCGATAATCCGTTGTTTGTAAATTATGGTCGTTTGCCGGATTTTTTTCTGAGCGAGCAAGGATGCCGCCAAGCGCAAGCGGCAGCTGACGTCCTTGAATACAAGCCTATCATTGCGATTTTCAGTAGCCCCATGCGACGCGCCGTGGAGACGGCAGAACGCATCGCCGTTCGGCACGCCGGTTTGACCGTCCGCATTGTAGAGCTTCTCAATGAAGTCTACACACCCTTTGAAGGTCGGCCGAAAAGCGAAATGGACGAGATTGGGTGGGACGTTTATTCCGGAAATGAAACGCCGTTTGAAAAACCAGGCGATATTCTTGTGCGGGTGCACCAATTTGTGAGTGAGATGCTTCATCAGTATCGCGGACACCATGTTGTTGCCGTTACCCATGGCGATGTGATCGCCTTTATGGTGCTTTGGGCGAAGGGTATGCCGGTTACGCCGAAAGCTAGGCTTTTGCTATATCGAGGGGCGTATCTCGCCCATGCGTCAATTACCACATTTGTTTATCAAACCGCATCAAAGGAGGAGGTACCAACCAGTGAATACATGATTCCTTATAAAGAGGCCTGAAAGTCCGGCCGGTATTGGGAACGCGGTAATCAGGCGTCTGCTTTTCATTTTTATAAAACTTGAGTTAATTCCATATGATGCCTTTCATTAAAAGGCACACGGAACGGAGGGAGGATGATGGAGTGGCAAGAACTGGTGATTGACAGCTATGGAAGAATATTAGAAATTCTGGAAAGCGCATTGGAAGGGTTGACACAAGAGGATCTGAATGTACAGCCTCATTCAGACTCCAACAGCATCGGATGGCTCGTTTGGCACCTGACACGAGTTCAGGATGATCATATTTCGGATCTGATGGAAGAGGAGCAGCTGTGGATAGAAGACCAATGGCACTCTAAGTTTAATCGAGCGCCTGACCGCAAGGACATCGGGTTTGGTCAAAGCTCAGAAGAGGTATCGGCGTTTAAATCCCCTGATATTGAAATACTGTTGGAATATCATCGTGCGGTGTTGGGACGGTCGAAACGATATATCCATAGCCTTTCCGAGGCCGAGCTTGACCGTCAGTTGGATGAGCCGTGGTTTCAACCCTTGCCGACGGTGGGTGTCAGGCTGGTGAGTGTCATAAGCGATTGTTTGCAGCATGCCGGTCAGGTCTGTTATGTGCGGGGTTTGTTAAAAGGGAAGGGTTGGCTCGGTTACTAGTTAAATCGGGTTTGAATTAAATAAAGGTCAAATAAAGCAGGGTCACCGGAGGAGAAAATGAAAATCGAAGAAAAAAATGAACAATTCCAAATAGAGAAGATGGAGTTAGGCCCTTTTGGCACCAATACTTACATTTTAACCTGTTGTAAAACGCTTGAGAGTGTGGTCGTTGATGCCCCGGGCGAAGCGAGTAAGATTTTGGCGCGATTGGAAAAAACGAATCCAAAATATATTTTAATAACCCATAATCACATGGATCATACCGGTGCGCTTTCAGAATTAAAAGCAGCCCTGAAGGTCCCGGTTGCCGCCCATGAAGCAGACGCCGGTACATTACCGGCATCCACCGACATTTTGTTGAAAGAAGGCGATGTTGTTTCCTTCGGGAAAATTCGGCTCAATGTCTTGCATACACCGGGGCATACCCCGGGCAGTTTGAGTTTTTTTACAGATAACTATCTGATTTCAGGTGATACGATATTTCCGGGAGGTCCCGGGAAAACATGGTCGCCCGCTGATTTTAAAAAAATCATCGAATCGATAACCAATAAAATCTTTAATTTGCCCGACAACACCCAAGTCTATCCCGGTCATGGGGGATCGACGATATTGCGAGAAGAGAAACGAGCATTTGAGGAATTTTCCTCCAAACCACATGACCCTGATCTGTGCGGCGATGTGCTTTGGTCTTCATCATAACTATCGGAGATATTCCATTTACGATTACCAAATTATCTCTGCGCGATGAAAACCTTCCGCCAGTTGAAAATTTTCTCCTTCTGCCATCTCCTCGCTTCGTTGCTTCAACCATTTTTCCGCGCGGGAGAGATCCAGTTCTTTCATCTGGCTTTTATGACATAGAAGGGCCGCCGTCTTGAGGTCGTAGGTGGCGGTGATGTCGAAGCGGCAGTTTATATCCTCCGAGGCCCAGAACAGCATCTCTTTTACCTTGTGAGGTTTTAAACCTTCTTCTAGTAAATCAGGATACGAGAGATGATCCCGCGCGTAAGGAAAAACAGCATCTATACAAACCTGCCCAGTAATTCGATGATCCCGATGCCAAATATAGCGCCGGTATGGGTCCGCGGTCACAACGATTTCAGGTCGGTACATCCGAATCAGCCGGACAATCTTCTTTCGGAATTCTGGCGTGTCCTCCAGTCCTTGATCCGGAAGCCGCAAAAAAACAACCTTACAGACGCCGAGGATTTTGGCGGCAGCCAATTGTTCCTTTTCCCGTATTTCAGCCAATTTCTCCGGTTTCATTTTGACATCGCTGGTACCTTTGTCACCTTTGGTACATACCACATACATTACCTGTTTTCCTTCTCGCGTCCAGCGAGCAACCGTTCCGGAGACTCCATATTCTGCGTCATCAGGATGTGGTGTTACAACCATTACGTGAACAGGTGTCGTCACATCAAACCTCCTTACCAAATACAAAAATTACCGATTTTCACGAAAAATTAATGAAAAATGTCATTTACAGAAACTATCGTACGAGCGACTTCAACAATTACGCCAAGTTACGTATCGAGGCTGAAAAAATCGATCGATCGGGCCGTTACATTTCAACTCGAGCTCTGGCCGAAGAATTGGATCGACCTAACTATTTCCCGGGAAAAAACGTATTTGTCGCTGAAACCGAGAAGAAAATTATCGGCTATATCAGCGTCACCGTGGAACTGGGTATCAAGCGAGCTTTATTAGAATGCCTGGTCCACCCTAGGTACAGAAAAAAGGGGACGGCAAGCAAACTGTTCGCTTTGGCATTACAACGCGCCAAGGATTCGGGAATGGGCGTAGCACAAATTAGCATATCCGAAACCAATGACGCAGCTAAGAGTTTGTCGATCCATTTGGGTTTCAGATATATCCATCGTTTTCTCGAGTTGAAGCTCGACCTTTATAATACCTCCCTGCGCGATGTCAAGTATGGTCTATTTATAAGCCGCGGTCTTCTTCAAGGCGAAGAAGAGATGCTGAAAAAAATCCAAAACCGCTCTTTTGAAGGTACATGGGGTTTTAATCCCAATACAAATGAGGAAATCGTCTACCAGCTAAACCTGGGCAGCGGATCCCCGGAAGATGTCGTGATAACCTTTTTGGAAGATAGACCGGTCGGCTATTGCTGGGCCAGGATAAACGCAGAAGAAAATGCAGCCCGTGGGGGAAAAAAAGGTCAGATTCATATGCTTGGGGTGGATCCGGACCATCGAAAAAAAGGGATTGGAAAACATGTATTAATAACCGGATTATCCTATCTCAAAGACAAAGGTATCGATGTGGTCGAATTGACCACAGACAGTGAAAACGAAGCAGCTCGACGTCTTTACTACTCAATGGGGTTTAAAGAGCAATCGGTCACAAAATGGTATGAGAAGGGCTTGGGTTGAAACCGTCACTATGATCCTTTAAAGCGGTCCAGTATTCACCGATGATTGCATCTGCAATATTGGACCAGCCAAATCTAAGGACTGACGCACGTGTTGATTCAGCAGATGCCGCTTTGTCGCAGGACATCGAAAGAAACCGACTTATCTTCCTTGCGAAGGGATAGGGGGCATTATTTTTTATCACAACCCCGGTCTTGCCCTCATCAATAATATGCTTCATGCCTCCCACATCCGTTGCAACCACGGGTGTACCGCAGGCAAGGGCCTCAAGCGCAACCAGCCCAAAACTTTCGTGGTAAGATGATACCACCAAAACATCGGCTGCACTGTAATAAAACGGCAAGTCTTTTTGTTCGACCCTTCCTGCAAAGTGAATCATGTCGTTTATTCCGAAATCCCATGTCATTTTTTGCAATTTTTTAAACTCAGGTGTGTCTTGCCCATCACCACCGATGATCACCAGCCTGGGTCTCCCATTGTTTCGCAGAAATGTCATGGTTTTCAACAATCTATCGATTCCCTTCAAATGGGTGAACCTGCCCACATATAACATAATTTTTTCATCACAGCCGAGGCCCAACTTTTGTCGTGCCTTTGCCCTGTCCACCGGTCGAAAAAGTGCCAGGTTTACGCCACAGGGGACCACCCCGATTCTCTCTGGTAATGCTTCGTAATATCGGATGAGTTCGGCTTTTTCCTGCTCGGTGGCGGCGATGAGACGTCCAGCTGTTTTGGCCAATTGCTTTTCAAAAGTTATACGGATCCCGGGTTCTTTCTCGCCCACACCGGTCGCGTTTTTCACCGCTCCAAGGGTGTGGAACATCAAAATGTGAGGAACATTCCAACTATCCTGAGCCCATCTTCCTATCTGACCTGACAACCAGTAATGGCTGTGCACCAGATCGTAATGAAGGCCTTCCTTTTTTCTAAAGTTTTCCAGCGCGCTGGAAAAATCCGGGAGGTAGGGATATATGGCCAGTTTGGACATATATCCGTTATATCCGGCCCGAAGATGAATCAACCGAACATTTTTCCCCAATACGATAATCTGGTTGTCATTTGGGTCGTGAAGACGCGTAAAAATATCGATGCGATGTCCCCGCTTTCCCAACTCGCAGGCGAGCTCCCGGATATAAACATTCATCCCGCCGGTGTCTTTTGTTCCCAATTCTCCCACCGGACAGGAATGGACACTGAACATCGCTAGATGTAAGGCTTTTGTTCCCAAGGCTGAATTTTTTGATGCATTCATCTTATTCTTTATTTTGGACCACAGGGTTCTTCAAAAACTCTCCAGCTCCTCATAGGGTTGGAATCTCTAAATTTGTATCCGGCACCGATACAAGGGGACCGCTTGCCCCCCCAGTCGATGTTTGTATGCCTCGACACCTTTCATGAAATCGTATTTTTTCTTTTGGTTTTGGATACTATCTTTTATACTGATCACCTTGCATAATAAACCGACGCTCAAAGAGCTGAATTGGCGGTCATAGCTGTTGTTATATAAATAGATTGTAGAATTATAATCAAAACACATCGTCGCAGCGGAAGTTGTGGTATTTAAATCGAGAAAATATAATTTTAATATTTTTTCCACTGCCATGGCCTCTGCCAGCGACCTGAAATATGAAACCATTTGATCGGTCATAAAAGCCGCTTTATCCTCTCTGTTCGACCTGAACAGCTCAAAGAAGGTATCCATTTCATTTCTAACTTCCTCGGGGGACTCAACCACCCGAAAGTCGACATCGGCTGTTTCATGTAATCTCCGGAGCTTACGCCTGATTTCGTGTCGTTGCTTTCCGTTCAACATAGAAAGATACTGATCCCAGGTAGCAGGCAAATCCATTTCGAATGAAGTATCCAACGGGTCGCAGGAAACCTCGCCTCCCCGCTTCTTGGCCACAGTTACGAGGTCTGTCAGTGCCGATGAGTCAGGACGAAGAGGCTTTAAATCCAAAAAAATGATACCTTCCTGACTTAAATGTTCAAGCAACAGACTAAAAAAAGTCGGCCCCTTTCCTGGAGCTACAATAAAATCAAGATAATCACAAACATTGGTGTCGCCAATAAGCAGGGCTTTTTTCCCTTTGATCAAAAGGGGGGCGATACCGATCACATCTTCCCTTTGCTTTATAGAACAAAGATAGAGGTCGGATGTGGCGCCGAATTCGTTCCACCAAACTTCCAGCCATTGAGGAAGAACAAAGAGGCAGTCCCACCTTAAAGAAAACTTTTTATTCTGCCAGTAAGAATAAAGACTGTCAAAGCTCTCTAAGGTGACATCATAATCTTTTTTTAAAACCGTCAATTGACCATTCCCTATAAGATTCTTTCTTTTTGCGAGCGAAAATATCGCAAAGACCATGTGGTATGTCAAGGATACCTTGGGCCTTAAACATTATGACTCAGATGGGCTGATGATAAAATGAAGAATCAGTCATCCGTTTGCATCCCGATCATATGAGCTTGATCCGTCCTCTGTTCAAGGCGGCTAATTAGAATAAACGATAAACCAGC
>Ga0255058_10002205_pt1 | contig 10780 bp, 8 predicted proteins | sample Cases_109_9_MG_FD_188637 | JGI IMG/M metagenome (GOLD analysis project Ga0255058, IMG submission 188637) | Seawater microbial communities from Amundsen Gulf, Northwest Territories, Canada - Cases_109_9 | ecosystem: Environmental > Aquatic > Marine > Gulf | place: Canada: Northwest Territories... | reverse complement strand
GGGTTCATGTCAAAGAAAAGGCTGATTTGATCATAGCGTCATGTGGAGGGTATCCGAAGGATATAAATTTCATTCAAGCCCACAAAGCTATAGATCATTCCTTTCAGGCTCTTAGAGAAGGCGGAGTTATTATAGCGCTTGCAGAATGCGCTGAGGGGTTTGGAAACGCAACATTTCTAAATTGGTTTCACAATAAGAATAGCGAAAGTTTTATAGAAAATCTTCACGCTAGATTTGAAATTAATGGACAAACAGCTTTTTCATTGCGCATGAAATCCAAAATGGCCAATATTATATTAATTTCATCTTTAAATGATGGAGATGTAAAAAGAATGTCTTTAATACCAGCAGCTAATATAGAAAAAGCGCTGGCTATCAGTAAAAATTTATTGGGTGAAAATCCTTTAACATACATCATTCCAGAAGGAGCCAATATTCTGCCAATCTGGAAGGAAAAAAAATTTTAAGAACAGATAGGGGAAATAGACTTGAAACTGAAACTGCCTTAGTTACCTTAACAAATAATGAATGGGGATTAAAGGTATCGTAAGTTAATTGGTTTGGCTTATGTCCATAATTTTCTTCTATTATGAAGATATTAAATATTTATATATATAACGACCCGTTACAATGAAAAAAGCTGATAAAAACATAAGAAAAACAGGAGGCGAGGACAGATCAGAGTTTTTTATCACCACAACGCAAAGAAAAAGATAACCAAAAACGAAAGCGTAAGTTAAAACGTTCCTAATAGTAAACCGCCAACTTCTTCGATAGATAGATAATCCTAGTAAGACAACAATGGTTACCACAACAATAGGTTTGGTAAATATTTCTAGGAAATCCAAACCAAGCGCATAGTCCGTCAAATCATCCATATTAAAAGTATTTAAAAACCTCAGGAATTTTTCTTTCATTTTTCTTCCATCTCTTTTTTAATAAACCCAGGCTCAAAATTAGTAATAAAATATCCCTTAATTAATTTTTCTTTTAAAAGTTTTTCCGCGAAAAATTTTGCCTCATTTTGGGTCTTGAATTCTCCTATCCGGACTCTAAACCAGGAAGACCCTCCGCTAGGTTTTGTATAATAAGCCTTTTCACCCTTTTTAGCCAGCTTATTGATAAACGTTTCAGCGCCGGAAAAGTTTTTGAATGCCGCCACCTGAACAGAATAGGAGAGCTTTGAATCATATGAAGTATATTGAGGCTCTATATTTAATAGGTCTAAAGTTGATTTAGGTTTTTTTTCACCCCGCAACACCCCGATGACAATAAAAAATATTGTTATTAAAGCAAGGCTTAGGAAAAATTTAAACCAGTGCTGCTTTAACACATTCGTTCCAATAACTGTAAAAGTTTGAAGGTTGGTTTTTTCTTTCTTTAATAAATTTTTGGCGCCCTGGATAATATCAATAGTTCTATAGAATATCCTGTAAGCCCATTTTTTAAAAGAATCCTTTGGGGGAAAAAATGTCGGCTTTATTTCTGGCGGGGTTTCTAATAATTGGTCCTCAAGCTGTCCCCTCATTTTCACCGGAATTTTCTCGTAGGCATTAAATATTTTTAATGAAATTGAATCTGTTGATTTTTTCTTCTTTCTATCTAACGCGAGTTTTACAATTGCCTCTGCAATGGCTGTGCTGCGGTTTGAATAGTTTAAAAAAGCTGTTAAAAAAACTTGCGCGGCAAAATCATCCACTCTTTGCAATGTGATAAGTTTGAAAATTAAATAATCCACTGCTTTTTCTTTTGAAGGGATATTAAATTTTAATATTTTAGAAAAAATTTCTTGTGAATCAAAATCGAAAATATTGTTTTGGATATAATAATTAGAAAGTAATTCCAATGCCTGTCGGTTTTCCGATGAATATTTAAATATTAGGGAGCAAACTTTCATCTCTTGTTTGTTCAAAGCGCCCTTGTCATTATATATATCGAGCAATATTTTTTGCAGGTTTTTGTCTTGGGGATTTCGTAAAATGGTTTCTTCATATACTTCCTGTGCCGCCGCAGATATAGAATGCATTCCCAAATATAATTTTGAATATTCTTGATAAATTTGTTTTAACAATTTCTCCGTGCTGGTTGGCAGAAAATAAAAAGAAGAAGCAAAAAGCAAAAGCCTTTCAAACCATTTTATTGCTTTCTTTGAATCTAGAGACAAATCATATTCTGTCGCTTTTGTTTGAAAGCTGTTGAACCTGAATCGGCCTATATATCTCAAAACAAGGGAAGAGGTAAAAATTGATAATAAAGCGATAATCATCCATACAATAGGAATAAATTTTGCCCCGCCTAGTTGCTCATGCAATATATACATAGAAATAAAGCCCGCGCTAATAAAAAGGGAAAATGCAGAGAGCATTCTGATGGTCAGGTATTTAAGGAGGTTTGCTATCATTTGTTTAGATTTAGAGGGTGATCATCCTGTAGAATCAAATGAATATTTTTATCCTTACTCTTTAAATGCTTCACGTGGGCCGCAAAACGAATCCAGGGGAAAAATTTTGTTGAATACTCGCTTATTAATTTAAGTCGTTTTCTATTTTCCTTAATGGTTGTCTTAAAGGGGTCCCCGTCTTTATAGCAATTGACATTTTTTCAATGGAATTGTTATCATCATTATAGACAAACCCGGTTTTTGGGTCAATTTTAACAAACTCAATATTAGGAGGAATGGGGAAATCTTTAACAGGCTCGTGTATTACAGCCTCATTCATAAAATTTACCCAAATTGGGATTCCACCCATGCTGCCTGTAACCTTTACCTTTCTTTTATTTTGCATTGGCTTAGCATCATCATATCCCACCCAGACCGAAGTTGATAAAGATGGTGTGAAACCGGTGAACCAGGCATCTTTATAATGGTTGGTAGTTCCTGTTTTTCCTGCCGCTGGTCGGTTGAATCCCATTCTTCTTACCCTTCTTCCAGTTCCTCCATCAATTACCCCTTTCATCATATCTATCATTAAATAGATAATCTGGTGATCAAATACCTGAAGAGGTTCAGGAAATTTTTCTTCTATAATGTTGCCGTGAGAATCTTCAATTCTTTTAATTGCAAACGGCTCGGCATATACTCCGCCTGAAGCAATAACAGAAAAGGCTGATGCCATCTCTAAGGGTGAAACAGGAGAAGAGCCAAGCGCCAGGGACATATTTTCCCCCATATTGCTTTTAATTCCCAATAATTTTGCGTTCTCAATAACTGCATCCACACCCACCTGATCGATTAGTTTTGCGGATATGACATTAATGGATTCCATTAGAGCTTTTTTTAGCGCAACATCGCCCATAAATTGTTTATTAAAATTTATGGGTTCCCAATCCTTTGAGCCTGGAATTTTAAAAATGATAGGTTCATCTTTTAATATCGAAGCAGGGGAAAGATCCAGTTTTTGGATAGCCGTGAGATAAACAAAAGGTTTAAATCCAGATCCCGGCTGACGGTTGTTGGAAATGGCGCGGTTATATTGACTCAAGGTGATATCTCTGCCGCCTATCATGGTTTTAATTGCTCCGGTCCCTGGAACTATAGCAACCAAGGCTCCTTGAAGGGATCTCTCTTTTTCTGGACTCTTGATTGTTCTCTTTTCTTTTTCTCCATCGGCTAATTGTTTATCTAAATATTCCAGATGATCGTTTAAAACCTTTTGACCCACTGTTTGTAAACGCGCATCAATGGTTGTAAATATTTTCAAACCACCGTAGTATAAAAGTTCTTTACCAAATCTTTTTTCAATATCTTCGGTTATATAATTGACAAAATAAGAATTATATTTTGAAATTTCATTTGCCTTTCGGAGAACCAGTGGGAAAGCAATAGAGGCTTCCATTTCTTCTTTTGTGATAAAACCCTTCTTCACCATACGGGATAATACTTTTTTTTGCCTTCCCAATGTAAGGCCTGCTTCATGGTAAGGATTGTATTTTGAGGGATAATTTGGCAAACCTGCCAACAGGGCTGATTCTGAAAGGTTTAACTCGTCAGCATGTTTGCCAAAAAAAGTTTGGGCGGCATTTTCAATTCCATAGGCTCCGGAACCAAAATAAATCTGATTACAATATGCTTCCATAATTTCATCTTTGGTAAAGGATGATTCGAATTGTAGAGCCACCATCAGTTCATAAATTTTTCTTTCCCAAGTTTTTTTGAATGTAAAAAAAAGATTTTTTGCAAGCTGTTGCGTAATAGAACTGCCACCTTCAATGATCTTTCCCGCTTTCAAATTGCTTATTATGGCTCTTAGGATCCCACGCTTATTAATGCCATGATGCTCATAAAACTGGCTATCCTCAGTGGCGATAACGGCCAGAATAAAATGGCTAGATATTTTTTCCAGGGGAACTCTGCTGCGACTTCTGAGTTTGCTTATTATGGCTCCCTCATCAGAATAAATTTCAGTGGATAGACTCAGATTAATTAGCCTTAAACTTTTTGGAATTTGAGGAATTTCGGATGAAAATTTTAGGAAAAATACAAAAAGAAGGATAAATCCTGAGGTTAACAAAAAAAACGCCAGTTGAAATAGCGTTTTAAACAGATGTATGGTAATCCTTTTAAGCAATATTACAGCTCATCAATGGAATTCGATGTTGAATTTTCCTTACCAGTTAAATGCTGGATAAGATTATATATAAGATAGTCATCCAAGTAAATAATAACAACTTTCTTTTTATTGAAGGAATGTATTTCAAACCCAATTTGGACTAGATTGTTTTCTGAAATCTCAGATATTCCTATTCTTTTAAGGCGGTTTTCCCAACCTAAAAATTCAGATGGGTTGTAAATAAACTTATTTCGTTCTGCCTGACTCATTTTATAAAGGGCCTCCATGAATTCCCTGACGTCATATATTCTGGAGCTTAGCTCTTCAATGTTTTCCAGAGAGGTGTGCAGGGTTTTCTTAAAATTAGCCAGGTATTTAGCGTTCTTTTCTGAAATCAAAATACTATTGAGAACGCCATAATTCCCATCTACCATCATAATTTCAATGTTGCTTTCTCTCTTAAAAATAAATGTTTTCTCCCAATCGGACCTATGAAAATAGTTAATTAAGTCATCAGGAGCAATAATTTTGTTCGAGATAATTAGCGGGAGGCGTTTGTAAATTCTAATAAATTGATTTTTTGTTAGAGAAATTAAACGATCCGTTTTAAGAAGGTCCAATAATTCGTTAAAGCTTTCTATATCTTTAATTTTTTCTCGCTTTTTTTCTTTTTCAATTAATAACTCGTTTAATTGCCCCATGGCCACAACGCTTTTTTCCTTAAGATCCCACATGCGGCCCAGTTTTTGTCTTTCATGATTATGCCATTTTAAAAAAGAGCCCCCCATTTTTTCTAGGAGATTCAATTTAATTTCAAAAAAGGCAAGGGCGAACAGGAAAAAAAAAATGCCCATAGAGTTAAGGTTAAAAATTTTAAAAAACCAAACAGTTGGTTTTTTGTTGGGAATTATGGAGGGAGTTAAAATGGCCATATTTATTATTTGAATCTTAAGCCTGGTTAATGGTAGCCAAGTACAGTGTATTAAAAATTTTAAAATACAAATTGGGCTAACCCATTGGTCTAAAATCGTTATTAAATAATACTTACAGATGGTTTTTAATGGACTAAACAAACCCTTTTAAATTTGCTTTTTAACAATCCATTACAAAAAATCAGACCTTAATCTTAAACTCCTGCATGAGGAGGAAATATTAAATGGATATTATTGCCTAAAAAATAGCTTTTGCCACATGAGAAGCGATTTTGATTTCTACTTTGGGAAACAATTTGGACAATTTCCAGAATTCATCATTTGGAACTTGTTTATATATATGTCTCTAAAAACAATAGAACGCTCAAAAAACATGCCAATATATTTTTAATCATTGGCGGCGCCCATTTTACATTTAGTTGCCTACAATTTGAATTAATACAGTTCTGGATCTTGGTCGGTTGTCAAAATCAATAATAACTATTTGTTGCCATGTCCCCAGCAATAGGCGACTATCGTTAAAGGGCACAGAAAATGAAGCTCCCAGCAAGGCTGCCCTGACATGAGAAAATCCGTTCCCATCTCCCCAACGGGAATCGTGATCATAATGGATTCCTTCGGGGGCTAACCTTTCAAGCGCCCGTTTAAAATCCATCAGAGCTCCAGATTCATATTCAATGGTAGTAACTCCCGCTGTTGATCCTGGAACAAATAAAGTCGCTGTTCCATCTTTAATCTCAGATGCTGACACCTCCTCCTGGACCTTATTAGTTATATCGAGAATGTCAGTTCTGCCTTTTGTGTTAATTTGGAAAGAGATAGATTTAACTGCCAATGGTTTTATTCCATTTACTATTTGATTATAATGTAATTATCAAAAAACGGATTTGGCTTTGCAGATTCACCCATTGACGAATTTTCGCTGATATTTTATTCCACTGGCTAAAATATCATTTAGTCATATTTTATAGATAAAATCTGCGCTCATCTTTAGGGAAATATATTCAATAAAATAATATAAAACCTGGAAAAATTTATGTGTAATTTTTAACCATTGGAAGATTGGATTAATTGAAAAAAGAGAAGTGAATTCTGGCAATTAACAGCTGAGGAGAGGTTGTATTATTAAAATGTTTTCACAAAGGTGTTACACAGGATTTTCCGCCCATTACCTCCAAAAGCATCACCGCCACAAAGCAAATATTGGCGGTTATAATATCTCAAACTAAAAGCGACCTGATGGTTTTTAAAAATTTAATACCGGATTATAGTTTACATTTTATACTTGCCAAAATCCTCTGGCTTGAGTTTTTCCAACCATTCCTTCCATTTCGCAGAATCTTCAAGGGTAGATTTATCTGACAAATTAATTTGTTTTTCGGATAAATCAATGGTCTTGGAATCCTCAATGACTTTTTCCTCTACAAATATTTGAGTTTTAAGCCTTAATGCCACAGCAATTGCATCGCTGGGTCTCGAATCAATTTTAATATCAACCCCATTTATTTTAATGAAAATTTTTGCATAAAAAGTATTTTCTTTAAGGCTATCTATAACAATACGAGGAACGGTAGCTTTAAATTCGTCCAGAATATTTTTTATAAGGTCATGGGTCATGGGTCTAGGTGTTGTAATATTTTCCATTTCCAGAGCTATTGCGTTGGCTTCGAAAATTCCCACCCAAATGGGCAACGCATGTTCTCCTTTTGCGTCCTTTAAAATAATTATTGGCATATTGGTTAATGGATCGAGAGATAATCCCCGAACTTTCATCTCTATCATGAACCTACCTCCCTACAGACAAATCAATATCTAGCAATATATTCCTTCAGATGTCAATAACCAATACTAAATTTTCATATGAGAAGATTTATGGCCGCTCAATTACCTGGCCATCCAAGCTGTATAATCCACTTCGCACAATTTTTATGGGAATTATTTTTCCTATTAATCCATTTCCCTCTAAAAAATTTGTAACTTTATTGGTTCTTGTTCTTCCTGTTAGTTTATAAAAATTATTTTTGCTCTTACCTTCAACCAGTATTTTTTCCACTTTCCCTTCCAAATTTTTATTTAGCTTTATTGTAATGCTTTTCTGAAGATTTAGCAAAACTTCAAAACGGCTTTTTTTCGTTTTTTCGTCTATAGGGTTAGGCAATCCTGCTGCGGCAGTATTGGCCCTGGGCGAGTATTTAAACAAAAAAACATTATCAAATTCTATTTTTTTTATTAAATTAATGGTGGCTTGAAAATCCCTTTCTGTTTCTCCGGGGAAACCGACAATAATATCAGTGGACAGGGCCACTCCAGGAATATTTGATTTTAAAAGGTTTATTTTTTCGATGTAGTCTTCTATTTTATACCCTCTATTCATTAGAGATAATATTTTATTTGACCCCGATTGAGCTGGAAGATGAATTTGCTCACACACTTTATCACAATCCCTAATGGCGTTAATCAATTCTTTTGAAAAGTCTTTTGGGTGAGAAGTCACAAATCGCACCCTCTCAATTCCTGGAATCTCCTCGACCTTTATCAACAACTTTGGAAAAGTTAATCCCTCGGAATAATCCAATCCATAAGAGTTGACATTTTGTCCCAGCAATGTAATTTCTTTATATCCCTGCCCCGCCAATATTTTTATTTCATTAAGAATACTAGAGCTTGTCCGACTCTTTTCCCGGCCTCGGGTATAAGGCACCACACAATAAGAACAATAATTATTGCACCCATACATGATGCTCACCCATGCCTGGATATTATTTTCTCTGGATACAGGGTAATCTTCAAGATTATTACCCGCGTCAGAAAATATTTCAGATACAGGACCGCCTTCAGCTGATATTTTTTCAAGTAAATATGGCAGGCGATGAATGTTCAAAGTTCCAAAAACTAAATCTACGTAAGGAGCGCGGTTTAAAATTGCCTTGCTGTCAATCTGTCCAGTACAGCCTCCCACTCCAATAATCATATTTGGGTTTTGAACTTTATATTTTTTAAGCCGTCCCAACCTGCTAAAAAACTTTTGTTCCGCTTTTGCGCGGATACTGCAGGTATTCAATAGAACAACATCCGCGGAATGCGCATCCTCCGTTAGGGTGAAATTATGGTGCCCCAGCGCTCCAACCATTCTTTCAGAATCATATTTATTCATCTGGCAGCCGTAGGTTATGACGCAAAGGCGTTTTTTGCGAACGCCGTTGTTTTGTGAATTTTTCGAGGTTGGCATTTTAATTGGACTCCTCTTTATTTTTTATTAACCACAAATTCCTTGGCAATTTTCCAGCCCCCATTCTCCAATTGAAAATGTAAAATTTTCAATCTACTTGAATAAATGGAATGCGCTAAATACTCCTGATCAAAAGAGGCAATTAAAAAATAATTATTCCATTCAATTTTTACATTTTTTATCTCAACGGATATTGTGCCGGCTGCATTAAAAACATTTTTTTTATATTCTTTATAACTTTCCCAGTTATACTTAGATTTTTTAAAAGCTTTTGAATAGAAAGACATATATTTATCCAAATCTTTTGCCTCCCAGGCGAGTTCCCATGCATGGATTAGATTTTTAATATTCTTTTTTGCGGTTTCTATTTTTTTTTGGTCTTCCAGCCTCTTTTTAATCAAAACTAGCTTGGAAGCTTTTTTAGAATTGTTTTCCCATGATTCGTAATCTTCAATGGTTACATCCTCCAACAAATCATAACGAATCCATCCTCTTAAATCTCCGCCAAGTTCGGTGTTTATCCAATCTCCAACCTTATCTGATTTCTTTAACATATATCCCTTTCCTAATCTTGCAACAATATCGGAGTTTATGTCTGGGTTCTCTCTTATATTTGCAAAATCCACAGTCACCATCTTGTAAAGTGGCGTTTTACCCTTTGATTCTTTTGGAGCTATAATGGAAGTGGATTTTATCTTTTTTGACTCTTTTTTAACAATTTCGAGATCCTGCTGTAATTTGAGATTTTGCCTCAATATCTTTAGATCTTTTTCCCCTTTCTCATTTGAAATGGAAAGGGGTTCTCTCTTCTTTAAATCTTTTTTAACCACTTGGAGATCTTGAGTAAAAATGGGGCTTGGGTTCAATATTTTTGGGCTATTTTCTCTTCCCTCGCTTGCAGGGGAAAGAGGTTTTATCTTCTTTGGCCCTTGAGATAGGGCGGCTGTGTCTTTATTAATTTTGGATGGTTCCATAATTTTATACCCAACCCAGAAGAACAAAAAAATTAAAAAAATTATTGCCGATCCACCCAAAATAAAAGATTTTGAGGAGGATTCAGCGCTAAAACTGGCTTTTACCCTTTTATTGTTTAAATAAATTTTGAAATATAATAAAAGGTAATTTAATAATGGTATGCGATAAAAAAACCTTCGCCTATTGGAAGTCATGGGTTGTGGCTTCAAAATTATGTAAGAAAGACTTGATTCAATTAAGGAATTTCCTTTCAATTATACTATGGAATAATTAAAAATGAGTAGATGTTTTATTTCTTTTAAATTTTAGGAATTCTTCCTTGGACAAAGAAGGTATTTTAGGAGCCGTATAATAATAGGCAATACCTTGTTTAACTAAAGGTTAGGGCTTATATCCTGTTCATTGGGAAACATCTCAGGGGATTATATCAGAGGCTATACCTCTTTCCCAATTACCCTTCTTGTAGGTCTCATCCCAGCGAAAATTTCGGATTGGAGGGAATAAAAAGAATAACGCTTTTAATGAATTGACATTGCCTAATCTCTATACTATAAATTGGGAATCAGCGTTCCTTTCAAAAAAGATAATAAAAACGATTAAAAGGCATGGTGAATTTTAATACTAGCAGTGAACCCCGTTAGAGAACTATGTTCTCTAACGACTATAGATGGTGGCATTAAACCACCATCTATAAAGAATGATTTATACCACCGATAGAGGAATCGGTGGCTTTATCTAACGGGATAAGAGCAAAGAATAAGATCTGAAAAAATTGATAAAATATGCCTTTAATGGACAGCTTTATTTATCTCAAAAAAAAGAGATGCGAAGGTTTGAATAACAATATAATTTTATCCTGCAAATATCCAAATATAGTTTTTAATTCTTTAGCTTTTATTTTGGGAGGCCCCTGCAATGAATGAAGACGAAAACTTTGCTGAAGAAGACATTGAGGCCTTTTTAGATAAGATGGAAAAGGAACAAGAACCGGAAAGCCAAGATGAAGACAAGTTAAACAAGAAAAGCGCAAAAATTATTTTAATACCTATTATAGGTCTGGTAATTATAGCCGGTCTCATTTTTGGGACAAAATA
>Ga0255058_10002204_pt1 | contig 10781 bp, 12 predicted proteins | sample Cases_109_9_MG_FD_188637 | JGI IMG/M metagenome (GOLD analysis project Ga0255058, IMG submission 188637) | Seawater microbial communities from Amundsen Gulf, Northwest Territories, Canada - Cases_109_9 | ecosystem: Environmental > Aquatic > Marine > Gulf | place: Canada: Northwest Territories... | reverse complement strand
ACTGTCGGGAGCGCCCGCTCCTCATTCAACGCAGGAATAACAACATCAACGATAGCCATGACGTCACTATAGTGCGAGAGATTTTCGTTTGTGGTCGAGCGCCCCCGCAGAGAGCGACTGAGGCGTACGTAAGTACGCCGCAGGGAGCGAGCGAGGAGGAAAGCCGACCACAAGCGAAAAGATTCGCACTAAAGGCGTTTCGAGTAGTACTCGATGACTAGGTCGATCTCGAGAGGGAAGGGCACCGAGTCGGGCTTCGGAAGCGCCTTTGCGGATGCCACCTTCTTGCCCTCGTCGAATTCGATCCAATCGGGCCGAACGATACGCACGTCACTGAGCGACGCATCGACGGTGGCCAGGCTCTGACTGCGCTCCCGGAGACTGACGACATCTCCCTCACGAACGCGGTACGAAGGAATGTCGAGACGCTTGCCGTTCACGAGGAAGTGGCCGTGACAAACAAGTTGGCGCGCGGCTGGAATGGTTGGCGCAAACCCGGCGCGGAAAACGAAGTTGTCGAGGCGACGTTCGAGGAACTCGAGGAGCTTGTCACCGGACGGCTCCCTGCTGTGGACCGCCTCGTGGTAAAGACGCCTAAACTGGCCTTCGTTGAGGCCGTAGTTGAAGCGCAGCTTCTGCTTTTCGAGAAGCTGCTTTTTGAAGTCGCTCATCTTGCGGCGCCGCACCGACTTCGGCCCGTGGACACCGGGCGGATACGGGCGGTTCCACATGCTTTTACGGGACAGACCCGGCAGATCGATGCCGAGCGCGCGCATGCGTTTTACCCGAGGTCCTGTGTATCGAGACATCTGCTAGGCTCCTGGCGCGAAATCCCAAGTCTTTTCCTGGCTCGCGGGAAGGCGGCCCTTGTAGCGGCATTCCGGCAGGGAGGCAAATCAAGAGGAAAACCGTTGGGCTACCCCCGGGGCCGCGGGTAGCGGAACGCGGAATTTCCCAGTAATCAAGCGGCATGGCGGGGCCCCGCACCATCCACTTCGTCTCGCTTGGGTGCGCCAAGAATCGGGTCGATACCGAGGTCATGCTCGGGGTGAGCGGCGAGGCCGGCTTCCGCCACGTCGATGACCCGGCTGAGGCGGAGGTGATCGTCGTCAATACCTGTGGCTTCATCGGTCCGGCCAAAGAGGAGTCGGTGGATACGATCCTCGAGATGGGCGCCCATAAGAAAAGGGGCACATGTCAGAAGCTCGTCGTCGCCGGGTGCCTCTCGCAGCGGTACCCGGCGGAGTTGGAGCTCGAGCTGCCCGAGGTCGATCACTTCCTCGGTTCGAGCGACATGCTGAAACTGCCCGCCGTTCTCAAAGGTGGAGAGGAACGGATGCTCGTTGGCAACCCCGCGGAGTACACGATGCGTGCCGACGACCCGCGAATCCTCACCGAGGCCACTCACCGCGCCTACGTGAAGATCGCCGAAGGCTGCAATCGATCATGTAGCTTCTGCGCCATTCCTTCTTTCCGGGGGAAGCAGCGCTCTCGGACCGTCGACGATTTGGTCCGTGAGGCCGAACGACTTGCCGCCGCCGGAGTCGTCGAGCTGAACTTGATCAGCCAGGACACCATCGCCTACGGACGCGACCTATCGGAGCGCGCAACTCTGGCACAGCTGCTCGAGGCGCTCGGCGAGGTCGAGGGAATCCGCTGGATCCGCACGCACTATCTCTATCCAGAAAAGCTGACGGACTCGCTGATCGAGGTGATCTCGCAACACGACAAGGTGCTTCCGTACATCGATATGCCGCTTCAGCACGCCTCCGACAACATGCTCCAAAGAATGCGCCGTGGTCACGGCGGGGATCGCATGACCGAGGTCGTCGAACGTCTTCGCGCAGCGATTCCAGATCTCGTCTTCCGGACGACCTTCATCGTCGGGCACCCAGGTGAGACCGACACGGACTTCGAAGAGCTTTGCAAGTTCGCCGAGTGGGCCGAGTTCGATCACGTGGGCGTTTTCCTCTACTCCCAAGAAGACGGCACCCTGAGCGGAGAGATGCCGGACGCGCCGAAAACGGCAGTCGCCGAAGCGCGCCGAGCCGAGTTGATGCGAATCCAACGGCCGATAAGTCGGCGTCGGCTCGAGCTACGGGTCGGGACGCAGCTAGACGTGTTGGTCGAAGGGGTCAGCGACGAAAGCGACCTGCTGCTGCAGGGGCGCTGGTGGGGCCAAGCTCCTGAGGTCGATGGTAGTGTGTATCTCGCGAATGGCACCGCCCGACCTGGGGAGATCTGCCGCGTTCTCGTCACAGATGCTGCCGATTACGACCTGATGGCCGACTTCATCGACTTTTCGGGACAGCGAGACGCGCCCCCCGACGCAAAAGATCCCCGACCCGCGAAAGTTAAGCTACGAACGCTATTGTGAGGTGGAGGGAGCTCGCCATCGTGCTCGTATCGTTGGCACTTATGAGCGGCTGTGCAACGGCGGTGCCGGCGATGGTCGGTGGTTCGACAACGCCGAAGCACCGAACCGACATCGGCCTCGGGGGCGCAGCCCGCATCCCACTCGGAGACCTGAAGGATCCGGCCGTGACGGACCCGGGCGAGGCGGGCTACCGCGAAGCCGCCGATGCGGGGGGGGTCGTGCCGATGGCATATGGTCGCTACGGCTTGAGCAAGGCTTGGGACCTCGGCTTGATGGTCGCAGGCACGATGCTGCGTGTAGACGCACGCCATGAAACCCTGCTGCAAGACGGCTCCACCCGAACGAGCTTGGTCGTCGGGATCGCGCCCTACGGTGGCTGGATCACCGATCGCGACGGCTCCGGAAGCGGCGGGCGCGTCGGCCTCGAGGTGCCGTTCACCTTTGGCGTGGACATCGGCAGCATCTACGAGTTTTGGATCGGCGCTCGCGGAAGTGGTGAATACGTCTTTGGAGACTTTCAAGTCTCGGGAAGCGGCGCACGAGCGAGCGGAGCCGGATTGCGCATCGGACCGGTCATCGGGATGGCCCTCGGCATTCGTCGGTTCCATGTCTTGATCGAGCTAACGACGGCCTACGAATACTGGTTCATCGACCAGGCAGGGATCTCGCTCAACCGCGGCGGGTTTGCCTTGATTCCGGGCTTCGGGTTCAGGCTGCGATTGTAGCAACCGCACCCGCCAGCGTGCTTAGGCAGCTTTGGGGTGTCGCGAGCTCTTCTTCTTGAGTTTCGGCTCCGGGGCGGCACCGATCTTCACGAGATTGCCAACGAACGCACCCATCAAGGCCATCATCGTCGCCATCAGCACGCCGAGGATGTAGGCGCCAGTCGAGAGCTGATAGACATCGGCGATGCTGGACAGATACGCCATCGTCGGGATCGCTGCGAGGAAGCCGCCGACGGGAGGCTCAAGGAAGTTCTTGCCCGGCGAGACGTAGTTGATCGCACCCGCGCCGGTGAACCAAAGGATGATCGTGATGACAATGCCCGCGAACCCCTGCGGATCGTAGGGCGGGATCACCAGCGGGAGGAGGCCGAGGGCCAGCGCCGCCAGCACGAGGAAGAGGCCGAATGAGATCGCCGCCCATCGGAGCTCGAACCCGTCCGGCTGGTTTCGGCGCGCGTGAGCCTCCTCTTCGGTGAGCTCAGCCAGGAGCTCGGTAAGCCGCGCTCCACACGCGCGGCATCGCTCGGTCCCCTTTGGGTTGAGTGCACCGCATACGTGGCACTCGATCTCTTCGGCAGCCATATCTCCTCGCTCCCCTGGTTGCGGTCCCTGAGACGCATTGTCTACGGCGACGTGCCCGAGCGCAACTGCCTGTACATTTGAAGGAAACCGCCCTGGCTTGACGTCGCGACCGGGACCGCTACCTTCCGGCACCGCCCGAAAATGCGGGTTTTAAGGAGGCCGGAAGTGGCCCGTTTTATCGACGAGTTGAAGCGAACACATTCTTGCGGCGAGCTGCGCGAAGACCACATCGGCCAGGAGACCATTCTCTTCGGATGGGTTCAAAATCGGCGTGACCATGGTGGTTGCATCTTCATCGACCTGCGCGACCGCGGGGGGCTGACCCAAGTCGTGTTCGACCCCGAGACAAGCGCCAAGGAAGCATTTGAGACGGCCGATCGTGCGCGCTCGGAGTGGGTTCTCGGCATCCGCGGTAATGTCCGTGATCGAGGCACCAAAGCAGACGGGACGAGCCTTCGAAACCCTCGCTTGACGACCGGCGCCATCGAAGTGATCGCAATGGAGGCGACGGTCTTCAACAAGGCGGATACGCCGCCGTTCGAGATCGCAGAGGACATCCCGACGCACGAGGACAAACGATTGGAGTTTCGTTATCTCGATCTCCGTCGCCCACCTCTCCAAAAGAACCTGATGATGCGGAGTCGTCTCAACCACGAGACGCGCAACTATTTCGAGAGCGAAGGGTTTCTCGAAGTCGAAACCCCCTTCATGGTCCGGTACACCCCGGGCGGAGCGCGAAATTTCTTGGTCCCGTCACGACTCTATGGCGGCCACTTCTATGCGCTCGCCGAAAGCCCGCAGCTCTACAAGCAGCTCCTGATGGTGGCGGGTTATGACAAGTACTACCAGCTCGTGCGCTGCTTTCGGGACGAGGACCTTCGCATCGATCGGCAGCCCGAGTTCACCCAGATCGACGTCGAGATGTCGTTCATCAACCAGGACGACCTGTTCAAAGTCATCGAGGGCTTGATCTTCCGGCTGTGGAAGGAAGTACTGGGCGTCGACCTCGAGCAGCCATATCCAGATCGAAGCTTCCCGCGACTGCCATTTGCCCGATCGATGGAGCGCTTCGGCAACGACAAACCCGATATGCGGTTTGCGATGGAGCACGTGGACCTCACCGACCTCACGATCGAGCACGGGGGCGGCGGTATCGGGATGCTCGAACCGATCGCCAAGAAGTTCACGGACGGGGTGTATCGACGAGACCTGCCGACCGAGATCGTGAAGGCAATGGTCGTCCCCTCAGGGCATGGTTTCTCACGCAAGGACCTCGACGCGCTCGAGAAGTTCGTCGGGCAAATGGGCGCCAAGGGCCTGGCACGGGCCAAGGTCGATGCGGAAGGCAACTGGCTACAAAGTCCGCTTGCGAAGATGGTCACGCCAGAGTTCCGCAAGGCCGTCAACGAGGCGGTCGGTGCCAAGGACGGAGACTTGATCCTCTTCCAGTTCGGACCGACCCAGAAGGTGCACACGGTGATGGCCAATCTCCGTCTTCACATCGCGCGCAAGCTCGGCCTGATCCCCGAGACGGGAAGCGGTGGCGAGTGGAACTTCCTGTGGGTGGTCGACCCACCTCTTTTCGAGCGCAACGAAGAAAAGAAGCGATGGGACGCGGCGCACCACGTCTTCACTCGGCCGCACGACGAGTGCGTCGAGCTCCTCGATAGCGACCCGGGCAACGTGCTCTGCTATCGCTACGACCTCGTGCTCAACGGCGTCGAAATCGCCGGTGGCTCGATTCGTTTGCACGACCCTGACGTTCAAAAGAAGGTCTTCCAGGTGATCGGCCTTGGCGACGAGGAGGCGCGCGAGCAGTTCGGGTTCCTCCTCGATGCCCTCAACTACGGAGCCCCGCCCCACGGCGGAATCGCCTTCGGAATGGATCGAATCGCCATGCTCGCCGCCGAGACCGAGTCGATTCGCGACGTCATCGCGTTCCCGAAGACCCAGCGCGCCAACGACTTGATGACCCGTGCCCCATCACGGGTAGAGCCCGACCAGCTCCTAGAGCTAAAAATAAAAACCCTCGAATAGAGGCCCAATCTCTCCAGTGTGCGAGAGATTTTCGTCTGTGGCCGAGCGCCCCCACAGAGAGCGACTGAGAGGTACCTCTGTACCTCGCAGGGCTGCGTAGCAGCGGCGCGTAGCGCCAACGAGGAGGTAAGCCGGCCACAGACGAAAAGATCCGCACACTAGTGAGCTAATTCGTCGCAGGCTTCTAGGTCGCCCTCAAAGCAGCGACTCTCGAGGGAGCCCTCCTCTTCGGCGTCTTTTTCCTGCTTCTCGACCCGGTCGGGTGCTCTCACGGCCTCCTCAGGGTGCGATTTCTTCTTACCGCATCCCAAAGCAAGGACGATCACGATGAATAGCGAGAGCTTGCCGAGCGTCTTCATCTTCTGACAATGTTAGTCATCATGAAAGCCATCGTCAGATCTTTGTTCATCGCTCTGTTCGTACTTGCCATGTCGGCGCCCGAGGCTCCGTTGAGCGCAGACGACGGCGCCGAATCCATGAAGAACTGCTACCACGTTCGCGGAGAGGCCCGGTACGGCGCGCTCGGTTACAACCACGTGGTGATCGTAACCAACAGGTGCGACGTGACACTCCAGTGCGAGGTATGGACCGACGTTGATCCCTCGCCGCGACTGCCCTTGACGCTTGGCCCCAAAGCCACCGAAGAGGCCACCTGTCGACTCAACTCGCCGGCTCGAGGATTCAAGGCCTTCGGCGAGTGCACGAAGAAGTAAGAAAGCGCTCGAAGATCGTGTAGCCCTCGGCAAGCTTGTCGAGCTCGGTGTACTCGTTTGGCTGATGCGCTTGGGCCGCAACGCCGGGGCCGAGGTTGACGCCCGGAACGCCGATGCCATCGAAACGAGCCACGTCGGTCCAGGCTTGCTTGCTCTTCACTTCGCGCACGCCACAGGTCATGAGGTGCTGAACCAACGGGTTTACGGCGTGAGGACGTCCGGCGGGCGATAGGTCGGTGGGATTGACCTCGCAGTCATTTCCCGCGAGCGCACGAAGATCGGCGACCACCTCTTCGGGCGTGCGCCCCGGGGCAAAACGGTAGTTCACGTTGAGATCGACTCGGCCAGGAACCACGTTTCGCGCGCGTCCACCCGAAATCACGGTGGGCGTCATGACTTCGCGAAAGGTGTAGCCGTCGACGTCGACGTCGCGCGGCTCACGCTTCTCGAGCTCCCTCAAGAAACTCGCGACCTTGTAAAGGGCGTTGTCTCCTTGCCAGGGCCGCGCGCTGTGGGCGGTACGTCCGTAAAACGTGAGGGTGGCGTGAATCGAGCCCGTCGCGCCTAGCTGCAACTGATTGTCGCTCGGTTCTAGGCAGATCGCGAAGTTCAGTTCATGTAGTTCCGGATATGACTCGAGAATCGGCCCCAGACGATTCTCCTCAAAAGGCCCTTCCTCTCGCTCGTAGAAGATCAACGTGAGGTCATAGGGCAGAGCGTCGCGATCGATGCGTTCGACGACCTCGATCATGATCGCAAGCCCCGACTTCATGTCGGCCGCGCCCGCCCCATAGAGCTTGTTTCCTTCGATCCGTGCAGGCCCGTCGTGCTCGGTGCGGACCGTGTCGAGATGCCCGACGAGTGCGATACGGGGCACGCCCTCTCGGCGCACCGCGCGCACGATAAGGCTGTCATGGAAGCGCGTAATCGCGTCAGCCCCCAAACTACGCGCTAGGCGCTCCTCGACGTGGTCGCAAAGCGCAGCTTCCTCGCCAATGGGGCTCGGAATTCGCGCCAAAGCGAGCAGAGTGTCGGAAAGCGCCTGGGAGACGTCGGTCATCGCGCCGAGCTTAGCAGGGTGATCCTACCGGACCACGTCGGTGGGTGTGTCCCAATCGTCGAGCGCTCGCTCGACGGCCGGCGTGAGCTCGAGCGGCCAGACTTCGATCTCGGAAAAGAGTTGCTGAAACGATCGGCGTCCCTGCGCCATTGCGCCGTCTAGAACGGGGATCAAGCGCTCCACGTCGTATCTGGCGAGCATGGGTTCCCACGGGGCGTCGGGGGTGCGACGTGGAGCCAATACCGGCGCCTCGCTCGGGTGATCGCGTAGAAGAAGGAGCGCTTCGGTGGCCACATGCGGCATGTCGCAGGCGACTGCGATGACATGTCGCCGTCCGGCTTCATGGGCGTGTGCGAGGGCCGCCCGCAACCCACCGAGTGGGCCGGAACCGGGGGGATCGTCATCGACGCGGGCGAGCTCCTTGCATAGACCGGAGTACGGATGTGCATCGCCCACCAGAAACGGCAGGAGATCGGCCTCGCGACCGCGTTCGACGAGTCGCTCGAGGATCGTTTGCGAGCCGTCCGGTACCATGAGGAGCCCCTTCGGCTCTCCCATACGGCGGGACTCCCCTCCAACCAGGATGGCGAGCTGTGTCTGAAGTGCCATTGTCGTCAGGCGAGAAGGCGAGCGTCGTTCGGCGCGCGAGAGGCGAGCTTCTCGACGACGCGATTCAACTGGTCTTGCTGAATCGCACTGGTGACGAAGTTGGTGAAAAAAACTGTGAAGTAGGCGGCCACGTCGAGAATGACCGAGATCATCGAGGTGTCCTGAACCGGACCCAGCCCATTGCGCTCCTCGAACTCGGAAATCTGAAGCGAGATCTGGTAGTCGACCCAAATACCGTAGATCGCGAAAGTAACGATGACGAAAAGGAAGTCCAGCCAGTAGCCCCGCCCGGTGGGTGTCTTCCCGTCGAGAGCTTCGAGGTCTTCGTAGATACCGTGGTACCAGAAGGGCAGATAGAGGCCGAGCGTCACGATACTCAGAACCAACACGAAGGCCGGCTCGCGGCGTTGGATGGTCGGCGTGGTCATTGAACGGTCCCTTCTCCTTCGCGGGTTGCTCTGTATCGGCTAAGTTTCGTCCCATGAACGAACCGGCCGCGCAAGCGGCGACGATCGGCGTGATCGGTGATGTGCATCTGTTCTGGGACGCCGAGGACGTCGCTTTCTTCAACCGCAGCGACTACGACATGCTCCTGTTCGTAGGCGACCTGGCCGCATACACGCAGGTGCGCGGGCTCAGGGTCGCACGGTCTCTCCGAAAGCTACGCATCCCGGCGATGTGCATCCCGGGCAACCACGACGGGCTACACGCCCTGCAACTCGGCTCTGAGATCGCCCCGCGCGCCCATCGACTTCGACACGCGTTTTGCCAAGGCCAAGACCGGCGATGCCGGGCCCTCGACCGCGCGCTCGGCGATGTGAGGCTCGTGGCGTACAGCGGACACAAGGTCGAGCTTTGTGGCGTCGCCTTCAACCTCGTCGTCTGTCGCCCTCATTCGATCGGAGGCCGGCGCGTGGCGTGCGTCCGCTACCTCGCCGACAAGTACAACGTCGACTCAATGGACGCCTCGAGCGCGCGTCTAAAGGCGCTCGTCGATCAATGCGATGACGCGCCGATCGTCTTCTTGGCCCACAACGGCCCGACCGGGCTAGGCGACCGCGCAGACTCGATTTGGGGTTGTGATTTTCGCAAACGGGAAGAGGATTGGGGCGATCGAGACCTTGAAGAGGCGGTGCAGCACGCCAAAGAGAACGGCCGCGTGGTTCTCGCTACAATCGCCGGTCACATGCACCGAAGGACGAAATCGGGAAAACATCGCCCGGCGCAGATCAAAAAGGACGACACCCTCTACGTCAACGCCGCAGAGGTCCCCCGTCACCGAATCAAGAGCGGCACGATGAAACGCCACCACGTGAGGCTGACGCTGACGGAGACGAGAGCGACGGCGGAAGACGTGTGGGTCTGAACCCCTCACCGCACCTTGGTCTCCGCCCTCGCCATCTTCAGCACCCGCTTAAAATGCGCCTTGTCGACGGGCTGGACCGAGAGCCTCGACCCCTTTTGCGTGACCCGCATCCCCTCGAGCCCTGGGTCGTCTTTAAGCGCCTGAAGCGACACGAGCTCCTTGAATTGCTCGACGAACGAGACGTCGACCATCGACCATCGCGGGTCTTCCTTCTTCGACTTCGGGTCGTAGTACTTGCTCTTCGTGTTGAACTGGGTGTCGTCGGGGTAGGCCTCCCGAGAGATCCGGCAGATGCCCGCCGCGCCCGGGGGGTTGGCGCTCGAATGGTAGAAGATCGCCAGATCGCCGACAGCCATCTCGCGCATGAAGTTCCGTGCCTGGTAGTTGCGCACTCCCTCCCAACTTTCGGTGCCGTCACGCCCGAGGTGATCGATCGAATAGACGTCCGGCTCGCTTTTCATGAGCCAGTACTTCGTCGGACGTTTGGGCATGTGCGAACTATGGCACAGTTGGCTCCCGGCTCGACGTAGATTTGACCCGGCAACCGATGTTGTTCGATCATTGCGAAGTCTTGAACCGCAACGTGATCAAGAGACTGCTCGCGGGGGGGGTGCCGCTCATCGTGTACCTGTGCAGTGCGTCGGGGTACGCGCATTGGCTCGACAGCGGTGAGTTCGTAGCTGCTGCTGCGGACTTCGGGATCTCGCATCCCCCGGGGCATCCACTGGCATCGCTCGTCCTAGGGTCGGCGAACCTGCTGCCTTTCGGCGCGCTCTCGTTCCGTGTGGCGTTGGTGTGTGCCGTCCTAAGCGCGGTCGCGGCCCTGGCTCTTTTCTCTGCATTCGAACGGACACTCCTCGTGAGCGGCGTCGTTCGCGAGTCGCTGGTTACTCCACTCTCTTTGGCAGGCACTTGGTGGGTTGCCGGAAGCCAAGCGTGGTGGTTCCAGGCCGTGCGCCCCGAGGTGTACGCGCTCGAAGCGGCGCTCCTATGTATTGCGATCGAGCGTCTGCTATGTGTCGCGACGTCGGGCCGAGACGGTGATGTCCGACCGCTCTATCACGCGGCGCTCGCCGCCGGATTGGCCCTTGCGAACCACCACTACCTCGCGCTTCTGGCCCTCGTCCCTTCCGTGTGGCTGCTGATCGGGGTTTGGGCAGCATGGGGATGGCGCCCCTTCGCATGGTCGACCGGATTCCTCGGAGCCGGCTTGCTGACGTATCTCTTCCTACCACTGCGTGCGATCTCGGAGCCGTTTCTCAACTTGGGTGACCCGACCACCCCCTCTCGCTTCGTATGGGTCGTTAGCGCA
>Ga0255058_10002202_pt1 | contig 10793 bp, 13 predicted proteins | sample Cases_109_9_MG_FD_188637 | JGI IMG/M metagenome (GOLD analysis project Ga0255058, IMG submission 188637) | Seawater microbial communities from Amundsen Gulf, Northwest Territories, Canada - Cases_109_9 | ecosystem: Environmental > Aquatic > Marine > Gulf | place: Canada: Northwest Territories... | reverse complement strand
ACAAGGAGGGCCTGGTCGCGAGGCTCGAGCCCGAGGAATACATCGTATTCCCGAGCTACGACGTCGGGCTCCAAGCGCGTGTGATGCAAGGGCTCGAGACCTCGGCCGTGCCGGTGCCCAAAGTGCGGTGGTCTGAAGAGGACAAGTCTGTCCTTGGGGTCCCCTTCTACCTCATGGAGCGCGTAGATGGCCGCATCCCAACCGACAACCCGCCGATGCACGATGAAGGTTGGGTCGCCGAAGACCTTTCCGAGGGAGAGCGCAAGGCCCTTTGGTGGAACGGGCTCGAGGCGGTGTGCAAAGTGCACGGCGTCTCCTGGAAAGGTCACTTCGACTACTTGCTCGAGCCCGAGCGCGGGGAGACCCCACTCGACCAGCAACTCGACTACTACCAGGGCTACTTTCGCTGGGGCATGGAAGCCTCGAGGCATCCCGACATCGTGAAAGCGCTCGAGTACCTGGAAGCCAACAAGCCGGCGCAGCACCCAGTCGCCTTGTGTTGGGGGGATGCCCGCCTCGCAAACCAAATTTTCGATGGTCTTGATTGCGTTGCACTGCTCGATTGGGAGATGGTACGACTCGGCGATCCGGTGCAGGACCTCGCCTGGTGGCTCGCTTCGGACCGCTGCTTCACCGAAGGCCTCGAGGTCGAACGACTGCCGGGCTTCCCTACACAAGCCGAGACGATAGCGCGCTGGCAAGAGATCACGGGCTTCGATGCCTCGAACTTCGACTACTACACGATTCTCGCGCTAGCGCGATTCTCGATGCAGATGGCTCGCATTGCGCAGTACATGAAGAAGATCGAGATCATCGACGAGGAAAATGAGTTCGATGCAGAGAACCTGGCTTCGGTCACGTTGCGTCGCGCGCTCGAGGAGGTTCAGTGATGGGTCCGCTAGAAGGAATTCGCATCGTCGAGATCGACGGCATCGGGCCTTGTCCGTTTGCCGGCATGCTGCTCGCCGATCTGGGCGCGGAGGTGATTCGCGTTGGCCGTCCTGAGCCATCACCCTTGCAGGCCAGCTTCGACGTGTTCAGCCGGGGCAAAAAGAGCGTCGTGCTCGATCTAAAGAGCCCCGAGGGCAGGAACGCCCTGCTCGCGATCGTGAAAACCGCGGACGCGCTGATAGAGGGCTTTCGGCCCGGCGTCATGGAGCGTCTTGGAGTAGGCCCCAAGGCCTGTCTCGAGGTGAACCCCCGGCTGGTGTTCGGGCGAATGACCGGGTGGGGCCAGAGCGGCCCGCTGGCACAGATTGCTGGCCACGACATCAATTACATCGCCCTGGCTGGAGCCCTGCACGCCATCGGCCGCAAAGGGGAGCGCCCCACGGTGCCTCTAAATCTGGTGGGAGACTTCGGAGGCGGTGGGCTCTTGCTCGCATTTGGCGTTCTTGCGGCGCTTCTCGAAACGGGGAAGTCGGGCAAGGGACAGGTGGTAGATGCCGCGATGGTCGATGGCGTAGCCGCACTAATGGCAAGCGTGTACGCAGGTATGCAACAAGGCTTTTGGTCTGACAGGCGCGGTGAAAATCTGCTCGACTCGGGTGCAGCCTTTTACGACGTGTACGAGACGAGCGATGGCAAGTACATCTCGATAGGTGCGCTGGAGCCGCAGTTCTACCATGTGCTGGTCGACAAGCTCGGTCTCGAAGACGCACCCGCTCCGATGGAGCATCTGCGGCCGGACAAGTGGCAGGAGCTTCGTCCTAAGCTCGAAGAGATATTCCGGCAACGGACGCGCGACGATTGGTGCGAGGTGTTCGAGGGGACCGACGCCTGCTTCGCACCGGTGCTCGCTACAGCTGAGGTATTCGATCACCCACATCACGTGGCCCGAAAGTCGTTCGTCGATGTTGCGGGCGTGAAACACCCCGTCGCTGCTCCCAGGTTCTCCAGAACGACCCCAGCCCCCCCCAAAGCCGCTAGCGAACGCGGCGCCGACACGGAAGACGTGCTGAGCGAATGCGGAGTCACCCTACCCGAGTGAGGAGGACGAGATGATCACCGACTTCGACGACTACCTGATTCACCAGGCACCCTTCCCGGTGAACCAACCAGGTCTCGCGAACCGTAACTTCTACGATCGCTATTGGTTCAATGGGTTCGACAAGGCGGGGACGTTCTTGTTCGAGGTCGGATTCGGTCGCTATCCGCACCGCTTCGTACAGGACGGCCATTTCAGCGTCACGATCGAAGGCGTCCAGCATTCGTTTCACGCCTCCCGGAGGGTGGCTGACAACCCGATGGATTCGATCGCGGGGCCGCTACGCGTCGAAGTAATCCAGCCGATGCGGGTCGTTCGCGTGGTGATCGAGCCCAACGACACCGAAGTCGAATGTGATCTGACGTTCCACGCGAAAGCTCCGCCAATCCAAGAGCCGAGGAACATCATGTACGACGGCGCACGACTCATCATGGACACGCAGCGATTCACCCAATACGGAACGTGGGAGGGCTTTTTCTCGATCAAGGGTCGTCGGATCGAAGTCAAGCGAAGCGACGTCATTGGCAACCGAGACAAGTCCTGGGGCATGCGCCCCGTCGGCGAATACGAGGAGGGCGCCCCCAGCAAGCTGACGACCGACCCGGGGGTCTATTGGGTTTGGTCCCCGATCCATTTCGATGGGTTCTGTACGCACTTCCTGACCCGCGAGATGCCGGACGGCTACGCGCACGACCTTGCGGCCTCGATCGTCAAAACGTACGGCGACCACGAAGAAGTGCCGAAGGACCTCGTCCAGGCCGACGAAGAGGTAATGGAGACCGCGCGACACCAGATCCGATGGCGCAGCGGAACGAGGTGGCCCGAGAGCGCGACCCTCGACCTCGTTGCACGGGACGGCACAGAGCGACACATCGAGTTGGAGCCCATGCTTCGTTTTCAGATGATGGGGATCGGCTACCAGCATCCGGAGTGGGGTCACGCAGTGTGGCGCGACGAGCTCGACATGGGCTACGAGAGTTGGAAGCTCGACGAGGTCGAGCCTGACGAATACTGCACCATTCACGTGCACAACGTCGTTCGCGCGAGGATGGGCGACCAAACCGGCATCGGCATCCTCGAAACACTCGTCTTCGGTCGGCACGCTCCAAGCGGGTTCCAGGACCTGTTCGATGGCGCTCCGTAAGTGCGTCAGCGCCATTAAATGCGTTGAGGAGGTCTTGACTGGGCCGGGGTCTTGGAGCGCGCCGCGGACTACGAGGGCTTCACCGGCCATGACCGGTAACGGGGCAGCCGAGATCTGGGGCCGGTTAGAATCGTCTTTTATGCCGGGGCTACCGCTGGCTCCGCCCCCATAGTCCGCGGCGCGCCCCAAGACCCCTACGTCTCGACGGTGTCAGTCCCAGCGTCCGTGTCTGTGCCAGCGCCAGTGTCGGCGCGGGTGTTGGTGACGGTGATTCTGCGTCTACTACGCGAAACTCAAAACGAGTACCCTCCGCCGACTGAAATGATCGGGAAGTTGCTCGGGTAAAATGCGTTTCTGAAGACGTTGACCTTCAACGATAAGCCGACGAACGCACCCTTCCCGACGCCCATCATGTAGCCGCCCCCGAGCAGCAGATTGCCGTAGTTGGTTCGACTGGACTGAAAGTCTCCCTGGCGAAACCCGGTGTTGATGATCTCGCCCTCGATCAAAAAGAACAATACGGGGATCGGATACAGGCGAACGAAAAGCGACCCGCCGAAGGTGTGCCAGGTGACGTCGGGGATGGGGAACCGGTCCCTCGTGTACTGATAGCGAAACGCGACGCCGGGCTCGACGATGCGCTTCATGATGTACGAGACTTGCGGCGAGACCCCGACGAACGTGATGTCCGAGCCGAAGCCGAAGCCTATTCCGCCACCTACACGAAGATGGCCGAGCGGCTCTTCGGGTTTTTCGGGTGTCTCCTGCGGGGCTGGATCGCTCGGCGGTGGATCTTGCTCCGCTGGAGGTTCGACCTCCGGGTACTGCTCAGGCTCGGCCAGCGGTGGAGGCTCGGTGATGACCTCGACGTCTTGACCTTCCTGCGCGTACGCCGTGGACGCGCAGAACATGAACGCCCCCGTCACGGCCATGCGTATAAGATAAGAAAAATCTCGCACGTTTTCATTGTAGCAGAAACACGTCCTCGAGATCATCGAAGGCCGAAAGAAGAAGCGCCCCAGCTAAAGCCGGGATGCTCGGTCTTCGCGTTGTAGGCGCTACTAGCGGATGGCGAAAGACAATCGCATGGTGGGCCTCGTATTCGCCCTCGCGCTGTGAACTTGTCGCTCAGAGAGTGCTACTAGGTCGTCGAGGATTTGCGACTTCCTCACGTAGTGATACCGGTGCGCCCGTCCGCTCGCGAAACGCCAGCTCAGCGCATCGAGCTCTCGACTCAGCTCACGAATCCGTCGCTCGTAGGGGGCGTAGCGGTCTCGTCGCGCCTCGTGAAGTTCTCGCGCGACCCAGGCCTGGAGACGCCGGTCGGTCGACGCCTGTCCGTAGCGATCACGCGTGATGGTTGCTCGCCTCCACGCGCGTGAGATGTCGACGATCTGTCGCAGGTCACGCTGCTCGTCATGCAAGCGGTAGTTGGCGGGCGTCTTGTGATGTCCGTGACCGCGCTCTGGCGGCAGCCGGTATACCCGCTTCTCGGAGTGATACCTGGGGTGCCCATGGCCGGCGACAACCACGATGACCCCTCGGTCGGCGCGTCGATTCGGCTGCGCCTCGGCAGAAGTGACGGCGACTAACGCCCCTAGAAACAGTCCCAAGTGAAATAGATGTCGCATGGCTTCCTTCCTCTTTTGGCCCGGTAAAGGCGCTCTTGTTCACTCGGACGAGGGGAAACCTTAAAAAAATCTTAAGCACTCAAAGAATAGCGAAATGTGAGGCTATTCACTCAAGAGAGCGCGGGGCTTGTCGGCCTGCTCGAGCACTGCCGAGACCCGAACATCTTGCTCGAGCGCATCCCAAAGGGCTTTCGCGCATTCGCGATAGGCGACCTTATCGAGGCGCCCGCGCAGAAGCTCGGCCCGGAGGAATACGAAAGTCGTTTGGACCACGTCGTGCAGACAGTAGTCGCGTATCTCTTCGTGCCTTCCGTGCTCGTACATGCTTTGCACCATCGAGCCATCGACCTCCATCTTGCCGGGCATTCCGACGAGTTGCGCTAGCGCATCGAGACTCGGCATCCTGCTGGCGCCGTAATCGGTCAGCAAATCCGCCAGGTCGATGTGGCCCTCGTCGCTGTACCGATAGCGGTACTCGCGATTCGCATAATAGGCGGGAAACGCGACACCGTGCTTGAGCATGCGGTTTGCCAGCACCGGCAAATCAAACCTGCGACCGTTGAACGTCACCATGGTGGGATGCCGTTTCCCGACGAAGTCCGAGAACTCTTGAAGCACCTTGGCTTCGTCCGGCGTCGCATCCGACTCGCCGCCAAAGGCCCCCAGTTTCTGGAGCCTGTAGTCGCCGTCGAGCCAGAGCACCCCGAGCGCGACGACCTGATGAAAAGGGGCCGGCGGGAATCCATCCACCGCGGCGTCCCACACCAACTCGGGGTCGGTGATGGTTTCGATGTCGAGGACTAGAAACGAGCGAGCCACGTCGGGAATGCTAGCCTCGTGCACTTAGTCGTGCACGTGCACGACTACGACTGACACGTGGTCACAAGTTCTTGGATCATTTCGACCACGTACGAGTCTGTGGCTCAGGGCAGCTGCGGCGCGCGACTGGGTTCGCGTCGGGGGTAGGAGCTTAAGAGAGAGGGCGGAGACCGGGTGCCGGTTTCGTTCATGGGTCGTGGACCTATCTTTGCGGTCGCGTTCTCGAACCCCGATCTCGGTCGCTGGGCAGTGTCACGGACACTCAGCCTCCGGGCACCTCATCCGTTCGCACGAGCCCGTAGCGCTTCCAGCCCGTCCGAGCGAGCCAGGTGCGGGGCTCGGCACAGGGCGGGGGCCCCGTCGCCCGAAAGACGTGGCCCACCGGGTCGCCTGAGCCAAAGGGATCGACCCACGTCGGAGCCGGCTGCGGCCGACCGAGCTTTCGAAGATGACGTCGGCGGTTGTTGAGCACGTAGCCAAGCGCGTTTCGAACCTGCCGCGGCGTCCGGAGCTGCGCGACGTGATACCGGTCGGTGAAGACGGTGCCCCCCGGGCACTCGAGGGCCTTGTTGAGCGCCTTGCTCATCCGAATCGAAAGCCCCTGCATCCCCCGCGAAAGCGAGCGCCGGTGCGTCGCCTCGACGATCATGTGGAGGTGCCCGCTCTGCACCGACCAGTGAAGAACGTGCATCCCAAACCGCCCCTGCGCCCGCGCGATCGACCGTACGACGGCCCGATAGAGCCGAGCACTCCGAAGCCGAAGCCTTCGATCGACGCGAAGCGTCACATGCACCGGCACATAGTGCGGAAGCGCCGACCGCGTATCGTGGCCGACGCACGCACTGGTCTTAGGCCGACCCGCGCCCTCACGCCGCCCGCCGTGCCGCAACCGGTCGAGGTGAAGCTGCGCCTCCCTTCGGCGTCGTCTCCGACGCCGCTTGGGCGAGCGTCCGGGGCTTTGAGAACCTGCGGGCATACCTCTTGAATACCGCAGATATTATCTCTTGTCGAGGAGAAAACACCCTTTTATCCAGGGATCTTCACCGGCGTGCCTCTCCGGAGGGCCGCCTTGCGGTCGCCGACCGACGTTCCTCTCTTGAGAAGAGCCTTTCCCACCCTCACCGGCCAGGTCTGCCACTGACGACCCGCCAGCTGTGGCCTCCTCTCTTAAGCCCCTGACCACCGAAGCGGCCACGGTCGCGTTCAGGGTCACCCCGCCTCGAGCTCCCCCGTTTTGACTACTTGTGACTATTCGTGAGACGACTACGAGGACGAGGACGGCGTTGATGGCTTAAGAATCGCTTAAGGTCTTGGGTGTTTACTTCTTGAGGAGGCAGGACCTCCCAGAAAGGAACACTCATGAAGTCGTACAACAAGGGAACGATCATCGGGGCACTGGTTGGGAGCGTGTTCGGGGTTGCGCTGGCCGTCGGCGCCGTCGCGTTCGCGAGCCCACACGAGCCGCAGGGCAAGGGTCAGCATTGGAGCCCCGAGAAAATAGAGCAGCATCTCACTGAGATGACCGAGCAGCTGGACCTCAGTGCCACCCAGGAAGCGGAGATCCGAACGATCATGGAGCAGGCGCAGACGCGCGCTAAGGAGATCAAGGAAATGCCCCGGGGACCGGAGAAGTTTACCGCGTTTCGAGATCTCCGTTTCGCGACTGAGGATCAAATCTATGCGAACCTGAGCTGTGCCCAGCGGGAGGAGCTTCGGTTACTGAAGCGCAAACACAAAGCGGAGCAGATGCAAGAACGCTGGGAACACCGTCAGGCTGAAGACACCAAGTAACTGGAGAACCCGTGCCGAACCGAATCCTGCTCGTGGAAGACGACGTAGCCCTTGGTCAGCAAGTGGTGCAGACACTTTCGCAAGCAGGGTTCGATCCGCACTGGGTCCAAGACGGTGACGAGGCGCGCGACGTCGATCCCGACGACTACCGAGTGATCGTCTTGGACCTAATGCTTCCGGGTACCTACGGCATGGACCTGCTCAAGCGGTACCGTGTGAAGTCAGAAGTTCCAGTCTTGATTCTCAGCGCGCGTGACGACACCTCCGACAAGATCCGCGGATTGAAACTCGGCGCCGACGACTACGTCACGAAGCCCTTCTTCCCGGAAGAGCTCGTCGCGCGCATCCAGGCATGCTTGCGGCGTCCGAATCTCGTCGACACCCAGCGCTTCACCGTCGGTGTGATTCAGATCGACCTCGAGCGGCGTGAGGCCCGTACCACGGCAGGGACGCTTTCACTCACGCCAGTTGAGTTCGAGATTCTAGCATTGCTGGCCCGCCGAAAAGGCTCTGCCGTGAGCAGAGACGCAATCGTAGATGCCGTACTCGACCCGGGGCACGACGGCAGCAGACGCACACTCGACGTCCACGTCTCCAGACTTCGGAGCAAGCTCGGAGATGCAGCGACACAGCTCGAGACCGTGTGGGGCATCGGGTATCGCCTGGCGGGCACATCGTGAAACTTCGTACGCGACTGGCGGTGACCCTGGGCCTTGCGACTATTTCGTTGCTCGTGTTGCTCGGATGGGCGCAATCGAGGTTCCACTCGCAAGTGCGCGTCGAGGCGCTGGCAGAGGCTGCGGTGCATCGTATGGAGTCGGGAGGACGCGACCGCTGTGAGGCCAACCCGGAAAGGTGGCCAGGGGACCACCCGCGACACCGAGGCATGGCGAAGCATCGACCCGGGCGTCCTCACGCGGAGCCGCGCGTGTTCGCCTACGACACGAATCTAAGAAGCCTCAATCCGAAGAATCCGCCGTTCCCGAAGGAGCTCGCCAAACAACTCGAGACTGGCAATCAGGTGGCGGCGTCTCGGTCGTTCGATAGGCGCCGCACCCAACTGGCTGTCCGCATGCCGTGGAATGAGGGTCCTTGTTCGGTCGTCCTCCTACGCACCAAGGGGCCGCCTCCTTGGTTCTCGGGCGCGGTCCTGATGCCGGCTTTTTTGATTTCGATCATGGTGATCATCGTTTCGTTGCTTGCCGCCGGCCCGATCGTTCGTCGAGTGCGGCAGCTCACAGAAGCCGTGGAGCGGATCGACAAAGGGATCGAACAGCCCATTCACGTCGACGGGAATGACGAGATCGCCGATCTCGGGCGGGCGTTCGAGCAAAGTAGGCAAACGATCCAGATGCAGCTCGAGTCACTACGGGCGCGTGAGGCCTCACTACGAAACTACATCACCAACACGACCCACGACGTCATGTTGCCACTCAGCGTTTTGCAGGGACATCTCGTGTCTCTTCAACAACGCATTGAAGCCGGCGAGTCCCTGGATGCCAAGGCGCTCGTGCCCAGCATCGAGGAGTCCCAATACCTTGGTTCGCTGTTCCACAACCTCAACGCCGCGGCGCGTCTCGAAGCGAATGCGGGCCTGACGCATCGCGACCCGATCGACCTCAACCGTTTGGTGGAGCGGGTGGTGGACCGCCATCGACCGATCGCGAAGCGAAAACAGGTCGCCCTGGAGCTCGCTGTACCAGAGCACACTGTTCAGTTTCCGGCGGATCTGACGCTACTGGAACAAGCGCTCGGTAACGTCGTGCAGAACGCCGTTCGCTACAACGACGCGGGTGGGCACGTCGCAGTCGTCCTAGATGGCCACGACGAGGCTTGGTCACTCCGTGTCGTGGATGATGGTCCGGGCATTCCGGAAGACGATAGAGCACGTGTTCTTGAGCCCTCGTTCCGCGGAAGCGACGCGCGTACCCGCCACCCACACGGCATGGGGCTCGGGCTACACATCGCGAACGACGTCGCTAAGCGGCACGGGCTGATCTTGACTCTCTCTGACACCGACGGTGGCGGGCTCACGGTGTCGTTCGGTCGTACGGAGAGGGCCAGACGCGATACTTGACCCAGGGCCGTGTCCGTGCGGTGATTGGGCACCGGAGGCGTGATGTTCAGAGAAATGCTGCAAGACCTGGTAGAGAGAACGGACGGTGCAGTAGCGGGGCTACTGATGGCTTCCGACGGGATCGCGATCGATCAGTATTCGAAGGTCGACGGTCCGTTCGACATCGAGTCAGTGGGGATGGAGTACACCGTCGTACTCAAAGGCATGCAGCGCGCTGCCGAGATGCTCGACACCGGCACGACGAGCGAGATGTCGGTCAAAACCGAGCGTCTCACGACCGTGGTTCGTCTGTTAACGGACGAGTATTTCGTCGCTCTGACGCTCGAACCGGGCGGCAACGTCGGCAAGGCGCGGTACCTGCTGCGCGTAAGCGCTCCCGAGTTGATCGAAAATCTGTAGCGCCATGGCGAGCTCGACGAAACGAGTTTTGGTGCTCAACGGGCCGAACCTCAACTTGTTGGGTACGCGAGAGCCCGATGTCTACGGGTCGACCACGCTGCAAGATGTCGAGCAGGCCCTGCAAGTGCTCGGTAAGCAGCTCGGCGCGACCGTCGAGTGTCGACAATCCAATCAGGAGGGCCAGCTCATCGACTGGCTTCACGACGCCCGCGACTCCTTCGACGGCGTCGTCATGAACCCCGGCGGCCTGACACACACTTCGGTTTCGCTTCGAGACGCGATTGCCGCGTGCGGACTTCCGACAGTGGAGGTTCACATTTCGAACACGGCGGCTCGCGAATCATTTCGTCACCAGTCACTCACGGCCGAAGTCTGTATTGGCTCGGTGATCGGCTTTGGAATGAACAGCTACGCGCTTGGACTTCGCGCGCTTATCGACTATCTGAACGCTGCCGCCTGACCCAATCGCGGCACGGGAATTCAGAATGAAAGTGAACCTGAATCAACTGCGCGAGCTCATCCAACTCCTGGAGGAATCGAACCTCACGGAAATCGAGGTCGAGCAGGACGACGACCGCATCAGGCTCCGGCGAGAGCCCATCCCCCTTGCAGGAGTGGTGGGAGTGGCACCATCGGCCCCAGCGGCGGCGGCGGCCCCGGAAGTGGAGGGCACTTACGTTACGTCCCCTTTCGTAGGAACGTTCTATCGCGCGCCATCACCCGACGACAACGCGTTCGTCGAAGTCGGAGACCAAATCGCGCCGGGTCAGGTGCTGTGCATCGTCGAGGCCATGAAATTGATGAACGAGATCGAGGCGGAGATCGCGGGCGAGGTCGTCGAGATTCTCGTCGAGAGCGGTAAGCCCGTCGAGTACGGCGACCGCCTCTTTCGAATCGAGACCGCCTGAGTCGTGTTCCAGAAAGTCCTCATCGCAAACCGAGGCG
>Ga0255058_10002201_pt1 | contig 10796 bp, 9 predicted proteins | sample Cases_109_9_MG_FD_188637 | JGI IMG/M metagenome (GOLD analysis project Ga0255058, IMG submission 188637) | Seawater microbial communities from Amundsen Gulf, Northwest Territories, Canada - Cases_109_9 | ecosystem: Environmental > Aquatic > Marine > Gulf | place: Canada: Northwest Territories... | reverse complement strand
AAGTATACTCAAGGGAGATAAGTAAAGGCCTGGTTTCCCTGAAAGAGAAAATAGAAAAGATCGCTTCTTTTTTCAAGAGGATTATTCCAAGTTTTGAAGTAGACATGGACGGTAATTTCAGAGTGTCTTTCAACTATTCAAAAACACGTGAATGTTTGGATATGGCGCTTGATGAGGCGTTTGGACTACCGGGGGTCATAGCAAATAAATATAAAAAGAGAGTACTGGTTGTTTTTGATGAGTTTCAGGAAATAGAAAAATTAAATGGTGAGAGTTTTGAAAAAAAGATGCGTTCGTATATTCAGCATCATAACAAGGTTTGTTATATATTTATGGGTAGTAAAACACACCTGATGCTTGATATGTTTAATAATCCGGGAAGGGCCTTCTATAAATCTGCTGCGGTGTATCCACTGTCGTTAATGCCTGACAGGGATATGGTTAGTTTTATATGCAATCGTTTTGCTTCAACGAACAAGAATATATCGCCTGAATTAGCAATGTCAGTTGTAAAAACATGTGAAAGCAATCCGTATTACATCCAGATGTTTTGCTGGAATATATGGATGGCTGCAGGCAAAAGGGTTGCACAAAAAGATATGGATACGGCTTTACAAGAGATAATGCATAACCAAAATGAGCTTTTCTTTAACTGGTACGATTCATTAAGTCTACATCAAAGGGCGGTCCTGAAAACACTGGTACAAACGAATGAAATATTTTCACAGGATACCATACTAAGGCATAACCTTGGATCGAGTTCTACAGTCCAATCATCGGTAAAGAGGTTAATAAAGAACGGCTATGTTGTTAAAGATGAAAAAGAATATTATATTGCCGACCCTTTTTTCAGGCGATGGTTAAGCTGTAAGATGTTTTAGGATCGGGTCAAAAATAACCTGGCATTTTTAATCCGGTCCTAAAGTTTATCCAACAAGCATTCTTCTCTAAAACTCCTGTAAGTCAGTTAACTGACAGCGTCAGTCGTCATTTCCTTTCAACTCTCCACCACCTCGATTTGCCGTGGCTCTTTCCCGGCTGCAAAGATACTCCACATCTCCTTATAAGCCCTCTCCAGGTTTCTCGTAAAACCCGGAGTGTCAAATAGAGGTTCCGTTGAACGGTTTTTCTCTATCTTCTGCCGTATCATTTGCAGCTTTTCCGGGTTACGCGCCAGGTCTATAGCAAGGAACTCGTATTCATCTAAAGTATCTGTTATCAATTCCGGTAACCCTGTTGCCGTCAATATACTGGAGGATATTCGCGATGCAAAACTGCCGCCTTGCAGTGTAATGACAGGTACACCTGCCCACAAGGCATCACTTGTCGTAATAGCTCCATTGACAATCCGTGTATCCAAAGCCACGTCCGCAAGTCTCAGGCGTCCCAGGTGCCGGTCTTTCAATAATTTTTCCGAAAAAATCAATCTTGCAGGTTTTACATCTTTTCTCTCTGCTTCCTGTCTTAAATTATTTTCAGTGATTTCACTTCCACGCGGCAGCCACAAAACGCTTTCCGGTACCTGCCGAAGGATATTCATCCAGGTGTTAAACATCACAGGCTCAATCTTGTAGCCCTGATTAAATGAGCAGAAGACAAAACTATTCTCACTCAGTCCAAAGTCCGCCCTCTTCCAATCTTTATTCGATATTGCTTGAGTGTGGTCATTTATCTGGTAGCAGTGAGGCAAACAAATAAAATTCTCATTGTAGTACCGGGCATGGTCATTGGGTGTCACTATTTGATCCGTAATGATATAATCAAAAAAATTAGAACCTGTCGTTCCTGCTAAACCGAGGTATCTGACTTGAACTGGCGCCGGATGAAGAGCAGAAATCTCTAACCTGCTGCCTGTCGTATATCCATTCAAGTCAACGAGAATATCGACTTGGTCTTTGTATATACACCTTGCTGCATCAATATAGCTTCGGTTGTGTATGTCAACAAATTTATCGCAGTCCTGCCTTATTCGTGTGCTGTAGTAGCTTCCGTCGTCTTCTCCGTATGAATAGCAAAATATCTTAAATTCATCCCGGTTATGCAAGCCATACAGGCTGAGCGTTAGATGGGCCAACGCATGATTGCGAAAATTATTTGAGAGGTAGCCGACAATGATTTTTGTTTTACATGATCTTCTACCATCAAATGGAAAATGAATTTTCAAGGTAGATATGGTTTTAGTAATATCGCTGCTCCATGATTTTGCAATAGCAGAATGACGGGATAAATCAGTGTGTCTTGCAAGACTGACAAAAGGCGGTTCTGCTGTTTTTGCCCCGTTATCCAGTGACTTTGTTGTGAATTCATCAAGTTTAGCTGACATATTTTCGAGTTTCTGCCAGGCACATGCTTGTTGTAATTGATGAAAGAGATTGCTGTATGCTTCGGCGTAGTCCGGATTAATCTCCAGCGCCTTTTGAAGGCAGGAGATCGATTCCGCCAGCTTGCCCAGATCTTTAAACGCTATCCCCATGTTATAGTAGGCATCAGTGTAGGCGGGTTTGATCTTCAGCGCCTTTTGAAAACAGGAGATTGCTTTATCAGATGCTCCCTGCTCCTGAAAGATAGCGCCCATATTATTATATGCTTCGGCATAGTCCGGTTTGAACTCCAGCGCTTTTCGAAAGTAGGTAAATGCTTCGGTTAACTTTCCCTGTTCCTTAAATACCGCGCCCATGTTATTATGTGCTTTAACATAATCCGGTTTGGCTTCCAGCGCTTTTTGAAAACAATAAATTGCTTCTGTTAACTTGCCTTGATCTATAAATACATCACCCATATTATTATGCGCTTCGGCGAAAGCAGGTTTGACCTTCAATGCCTTTTGGTAATATGTTATTGCTTTGGTTAAACTACCCTGGGCTTTCAATGCATTACCAAGGTTATAGTTTACTTCAGCGAGGTCCGGTTTGATCTCCAGTACCTTTTGGTAGGAGTGTATCGCTTCTGTTAACTTGCCCTGTTCTTTAAACACGTTACCCATATTACTATACACTTCGGCAAAGTCCGGTCTGATCTCCAGGGCCTTTTGATAAGAGGATATTGCTTCAACTAATTTTCCCTGATCTTTTAACGCATTGCCAAGGTTGCTATAATAAATCGGATTCCCGGGATTACGCCGGATAGCTTTACTGATCAGATTTACGGCTATATCGTTTTTGTTAGTTTGATGAGCAATAATGCCCAGAAGGCACAAAGAATCGGAGTGGTTCGGATTAACCTCAAGTATTCTCTTATAAATTTCTTCAGCCTTATGTATTTGTCCTGATTTATGATATAGGAGCGCCTTCTTAAATTCACTACCGGTGTCAATTGAGAGTTTGTTTGGTGAGGCATTCCTTTTTTGCAACATCTCTTTACCGGATGATGATTTTCGCTTTTTTCCTTTATTATTCTTACGATTCATTTTTAAAGAATGATTTATGCTTTTCCAGGGAGCATTCCCCATTTTTTGTAAATCAAGTATATATGTGGATTCGGCTTCGGCCGTCCGGTAGGCCTTAATCCACCCGACAAGTAAACAAATGCATGGTACGATGTAGGGTGTGATTAAGGCCGTTTTCAAACGGCTTAAGCGAAGTAAATCCACCTTTATTATCTGTACAAAATTTGGATTTATGATACCATATAATAATATTTGATGAAATTGAATTACCAAGGATTAAATGTAACACTGGAACGTATCGCTCGTTTTCAAGCACAGGTAGCCAATCTCCGCAAGACTGAAACAAACCCGGTAAATTACCATGTGTCCGTTTCAGGCTTTTTGGCGGAAATTGACCGTATGCAGTTAGAAGTACGAGAGTATTTGTCTACCCACCCTGCGGAATTAATAGCTGTAACTTAACCAGCATATTGTCAGTATTGCCAAACCGCTTCGTAGGGCGAGGCTTTAGCCTTGCTTCTGTGCATAATGTGGCAAACCCAAAGGATTGCCCTACGGCTTAATTCAGTGAACGCGTGAAACCTGTTTCACGATTAGTGACTAAAGTTAAAAAAAAAGGAGTTATGCAACGTTGAAGTTTACCAAAATGCATGGGATTGGAAATGACTATATATATGTCAATTGCTTTGAAGAAAAGGTAGAGAATCCTTCAGAACTATCAATAAAAATTAGTGACAGGCATTTCGGTGTTGGCAGCGACGGCCTTATACTAATTATGCCTTCAGATGTTGCTGATGCCGGGATGCGGATATTTAATGCAGACGGTAGCGAGGCGCAAATGTGCGGTAATGGTATCAGATGTGTTGCCAAATACCTGTATCACTCCGGATTGAAACGGGCGAATAAGATTACGATAGACTCTCTCTCCGGAATAAAGACGGCAGAATTGACGATAGAAAACGGAGATGTTTCACAAGTAAAGATTGATATGGGCACTCCAAAACTGCTCAGAAATGATATCCCCATGCTTGGAGAAAACACACGTGTGATAAACGAACCCCTCACTGTAGATGGTCCAACTTTAAAGATCACTTGCGTTTCGATAGGAAACCCTCACTGCATTATCTTCGTTGATGATGTGGCTTCCGTAAACCTTCCCGTTTCAGGCACCGCCATAGAAAAACATGAGTTGTTTCCTGAGAGAATAAACGTTCACTTCGCCGAACTCACCGGTACCGACAAGATCAAGATGAGAACGTGGGAGAGAGGTTCAGGAGAAACATTGGCCTGCGGCACAGGGGCGGTGTCCGTTTGCGTTGCAAGTGTACTGAATAAACTAACCGGAAGGACCGTTACAACATCTCTACCCGGCGGCAAATTGAAAATAGAGTGGGCCCCTGATGACAGGACTTACATGACTGGTCCCGCAGAGTTCGTATTCACAGGAACCTGGGATATGCCATGACACCATTGCTTGGTTTTATAAATACTAAAAGAAGGTGTCAGTAAGTCATTTGTCATTTTTAAATATTCCTAAAATTGTATCTTAGTAGGAGAAAATAGTGGCGGAAACAGTAGAAATCAGCAAATTTGAATTACGATATGAGAGCTACCGGATGAAAAATGAGGTGGTAGAGAGGAAACTCTTTGATCTAATTCGTCAAAGAGGAATTCAAAAGACATTGCAAGGCATAGATAAATACCACGAGCATGTATTACTCAACGGATTTAAAAGATATTTATCTGAGCCAAAAGGGGTTTATTTATCAAATGTGAACCGGCCAAGCTAAATACGTATATTATGTGCACTCTCTGAACGGAATATTTAGATACATATTTTACCATAAAAAACTTTTTTATATCTCATAAATTTTTCTTGAAAGAGATACCGAATTTCATCATTAGAAATAATCATATGTAATAAAGAGTGTTCAGTTTTTTAAACCCTTTTATTCAATTTCAAGCTCATCATAATGTGAACGATCTCGTGAAAATGTAGTCTTTTAGTGTGGTATAAATTTTACCACTGATGAAATTTTTTAATCATAATAAAATATGAAGGCTTTAAATCTGTAAAAATTAAGGAAATATAGCATTTGAAAAGGTCTGATTTACTACACTTTCTAGTCTTCGCAGATACCTTAAAAGTAATCTCTCAACTTTTCTGTCATTTCAATAACTTCCTCTTCTAACTTATCGTGCAGGATTTTTAATTCATGATCTAATTCCCGAAGTTTTGTTCTTAGGTTTCTATACCTTCTATAGTTTAAAGTCATTTCCTTTATCCACTCTATATCTTCTTTGGGTATAGCTTTTGTTTTAGATTTAGAATTTTTCGTCCAGCTTATTCGATAACTTGGATGCCCCAAATTTTTTTTATTATTTTTAGCACACCAACACGTCGGTTTACCACATCGTCGATAGCTCTTTCCATAACTCCCTCTAATCATAAAACGAATACTTTGGAGGTCATTTAAGACAATGGTTCGTTGCTTTTCTATTTCTTTTAGTTTTTTTATAATTGACACCTGTATCACTATAACTGTATAATGGTACAGATGTCAATTATAAAAGTAAATATTTTCAATAGTTGTTTTGCTGTTATTTGATTATTATTCTATAATTTAAATCAAGGATAAAAATTGAACAGAAAACCTAAAAAAGAAACTGATACCAATAAGCAAACATATCGAATCAAGCGTATGGTAGAAAGTGTAGATAGATTTTTAAATGGAAAGGCGAGGCGACCTTATTCTTTAAGAGAAGACATATCGCGTGGACTGAAAGACGCTCAAATAAATCCTTGTTTGAATAATGCAGTTCAAGACATTGATAATATGAGTAAAGAAGTTACTTCTTCCTGCGTTTGTAAAGAGAGTATAGGGAAGTTTGAGGACATGTTCAACAACATGCTCCATACTGGCCAGTCTTTGATTCATCGTGCTTCTATCCAAGAACCCAAAAAGCCCCATAAAAAATATCGAAATATAAATAAACAAAACGAATGGCTTCTTGAAAACGTATTTGATGTGTATGGTAATTACCTGTTTTGCGTATCTTGTATTACTAAGATACTGGATGTACACTCTTCAAGACTTCGACGCCTGCGTGAGATCAAGCGAGAACAAGCAAATGCACCGATTAGACAAATGAGAAAGAAAGATATCCTGAAAGAACGAGCACGGGATATTATTCCACCAGAAAATATAACAAATGTATTGGATTGGTGGGTGAGTCTCGACAATAATAGTCTGGTAGACCTTCGTGAACCTCCCAAGCTTCATCATGGTAGCAGCAATAATAGTAAAAAGAAATTTCTTTCAATTTTTTTAGATTTTGTAGACACTAACAGCCAGCCAAATGGTCGTCAAGTAGGAAGTCATGGCCCCCTTTTTTTCTTTTGTCCAAAGTTTGATCGTATCAATGCACCATCAAAGAGTGAAGTAGATAAGCCTGATCAATGGAAACGTAGGTCTCTTGTCTACGAATTTAACCATACCCTTGATGTTAGTGAGAGTATTTCTAACGGAACAGCAAAAAGCTGGCTTAAATTATATCGACCGAAACATGCGATATCCCCACAGCAAACAGACTACTGTGTGATATGTGCTGAATGTCAAGAACAGAAAAGAAGGGCAGAGACTACTTGTAATCGTTTGCAGCAAAATGGCAACGGTGATGAAGAGCGGATGCGTGAATGTCAAACTCTTGCAGAGTCATATGGTTTATTGTTAGAGGAACATAGGATGGAAGCCGATCGAGAACTCCGATACTACCGGCAGCAGGCGAATAAATCTCGTTCCTCATATTTACGTATTCAAGAGCTTCAAGATAAAAAATTAAGAACAAAGGAAGATAATCTGCTATTACAGAAAATCATAAAAGATACCACTTTCACACTTTCCCTGGACTTTCAACAATCCAAGCTAACTCCGCACTGGGGATATACAGCTCAACCAGGTGAGACCTATTACCTCCGAAAATTATCTCATAATATTTTTGGAATTATAAATCATGCACTTGCACGAAATGCTGTTTATGTATCGGATGAACTGGCTTGTGCCGCAAAAAATGGAGATCTCACAATTTCGTTTTTGGATCATTATTTACACCAAAAGATACCTTCTTGGGTCCGACATCTATGTTTTTACATGGACAATGGAGCAACAAACAAAAATCAATACATGGTTCAATATGGTATGGAGCTTGTGCAGCACAATCACTTTGAAACAATTAAATTGTGTTTTCTAGTTGCTGGTCATGCCAAATTTGATCCGGACCGCCTTTTCTCTCGAATCGCAAATGCTTTTAATAATAATGATGTCTTTGTTACTGAGCAACTATTGACTCTAATACAAAACACTATCAAACCTACAGGGGATTGTATTCATATCACCAACAATGAAATTATATATTGGAAGGGTTTGTTGGCAAATAAGTATAAACCCTTAGAAGATATAAAAAAATATCGTGAATTTTTGATCAAACGAGATGATGATGGTAAGGTTGCTGTTTTTCAAAGGAAATGTTGCTACGAGGGGGATTCTGTTCATAAAGTATTATTGAAGGAGAAAGTAGCTGCTAGTTTAGATATACGGAAACAACTTAAAAAATATTCTTACCTTGTGAAAGGCATGAGCCCAAAACTGTCTGACGAAAAAATACAAGATTTATGCAAGATGTTTGATAATTGTATAGATCCCGAATTGCGTCCTGAATGGCTTCCGGTGCCACAATCTGTTACAATGAAATCTCCGGCAACTACTGGTGAACCTCCATCTGCTATGCTCGCTCGTCGACATAGAGAAGAATTAAAAAAAACAAAAAGAAAAATGACTTAGAAAGGTTAATTAAAAATATATGCAAGAAGATTTATAGTGACTACACTTATTTGATATTCATTTCGTTCTTAAAGATTTATGTGTTTCTCAAAAATATCCAATGCACATAATATACGTATTTAGCTTGGCTGGTTCACCATTGTTATTCCCATGCTCTTTAAGCAGGAAACAGGCAAGTCACTTGAAGGCATTGGTTGTACCGTTATCAACGTGAATGGAGTTGCTTTTCGCCACTTTCTGACGATCATCAAAAACGGATTTTTCAAGAAGTGTGTGGTGCTCACAGACAGTGATGCAGGGACAAAAACCGAGAACCGGGCAGCAGCATTGCAGGTTGACTTCATGGACATTCCACACATCGACATTCAGGTCACAAAGGAAAGTACATTCGAAAAGGATCTAGTATCAGCCAACATGTCTGGCGTTGGAAAGGAGCTTTTGTTTGAAGCACTTTCAGTGACGAAGCCAAAAAACGGTCCGAAGCTCAGAGCTGCGACAGGGGCAAATGATATTGACGTAGAGACTTTCTTCACCGAGATCGAGAACTACAAGGCCGAGTTTACCTTTAGACTGATGTTAACTATAGAGGATGAGCGGCAGGCGGCAGAGAAAGACAAGCGCTCATCCAAGAAGTTAGCCATTCCGTCTTACATTTCTAGAGCCTTTAACTTCATCAAGGAGTAGTGATGGCAAAGAAGTTCGCGAAACCGAAGCTCGCCGAGGCTGATCCGGGTGCCGGAAAAACTCACGCGATGGTTGATGAAATCGTCGCCGCGATTCAGGTGCTTCCTCCGCACCGGTTTCTTGCAGCTATCACATACACCAACGCAGCAGCAAACACGATTCGAGAGCGTCTTTCTACGAGAGTCCAACTCAGGCGGAATGTTTTTGTTGGAACAACGCATGCGTTCGTGAATCGCTTCGTTCTGGCTCCTTGCGCGGAACTGCTATCGTTCCTACCGGAAGATCGCATGTACGTCCCCATTGACGTACATGAGAAGAAATCCGGTGCTGGTATCTACACTAGGAATCTGATCAAGAAAGGGATCGTCCCTTATGACTCAATGATCCCAACATCCCGAAGGATTCTAGAGAGATCGGGCATACGGGACAGAATCTGCAGACGGCTCGCTTATATCTTTGTCGATGAGTTCCAAGATGCGGACATTGGAATGTTTGAGCTCTTCAAGCATTTCCGCAAGGCTGCAAAGACCACTTTGTTTGCTGTTGGCGACCCAGAACAGTACGTGATGAGCTTTGCGTACCGAGGCCAGAAGCCACCGGCGTTCGACAAAATTCCATTCTTTCGATTCAAGAAACTAGCCCAATCGGAACCAATAATTGAAAACCATCGATCAAATGGAGAAATCGTTACGTTTGCGAATCAATTCCGCGAAGATCTGCAGCAAAAAGCAGTCAAGCCTTATCGGAACGAACCTAGAGTTCTGTTTATCTCAGCCACGGTTCTTGAGGAAATTGTTCGGCTCTATCAGGCTTTGAGTGCAAATATCGAAACCGAAGAAGAGCATCGGACGCGATTGTATCTCTCTGAGGAGAATGCCACCTTCGATTCGGTTTGTAATCAGTTCAAGCTGACACCAATATCAAACATTGGTCGAAAGGCCAATACACTACTCGGAGATACACTTGAACTCTTATCTGTCACGCTTGATCGTAGTCAAAGAAGAATTTGCGAGGAGTATGGGCTGTCACAGATTCAATTGCGGGCCATTGGCACAAGGTTACTCAGGGGGCTTGGTGCAGGACAATATGGCATTGACCAACTCGTCATGTTTGTTGTCGATAAATTTGACCACAAGGTGTCCAAGTCACGAATAACGCTGATTGAAGACGGCTTGAGTCTTCTAAATGCGGGACTTGCCAGAAAGGCTTCGGAACAGATGACAGAGTTATACGCCTCGATTCGTAAAGCCAAAGGGCTGCAAGCAGATGCTACGCTTGTAGTTGCAAAAAGCGTTAACGAGTTGAAAAAATGGTTGCAGACAGATCGTTCTGCCCGTGTGGCAGACAAGCAGGACAAATGCAGACTTGGATACGTGGCTTTTACGCGGTCGAGAGAGATGCTCTGCATCGCTTGCTTAAAAAAACTCGACACAGAATTAATTCAGAAGCTCCAGAATCTAGGAATTGTGACAGTAGCTGGGAACGATACTTGAAAAGTCTCAGGCTCGGAAGCCAGGATTGCTCTACACGTGAGAAAAAGGGGTCAAGTTGAAAGCGCCGATTTAAATCGGTGGAGGGTAGAGAATGAAAGAGTCTTACAATGAAGGCGTAGCGAGTCACATTGACCCCGAATCATGCCTCGACGTCCCGCAAGGGCGTGGGGAAGCGTTGACAGGGGGAAACACAGGCGGGCTATTGAGCTCCGAAAACACCTTTTCCCGGAGGCCGAGCTGGTGACTTGGCGCGAAGGCAAAACAGTGCATCGCGATATGCGAGTGGTGTCATGCTCCGGCGGAGTCAGAGAACTTGGCATGTGTGGACACTCTTCACGCGAGAATCGGGAGACCTCGGAAAGGAATCTGCGTGGCACTGAAGGTGCAACGTCA
>Ga0255058_10002200_pt1 | contig 10797 bp, 7 predicted proteins | sample Cases_109_9_MG_FD_188637 | JGI IMG/M metagenome (GOLD analysis project Ga0255058, IMG submission 188637) | Seawater microbial communities from Amundsen Gulf, Northwest Territories, Canada - Cases_109_9 | ecosystem: Environmental > Aquatic > Marine > Gulf | place: Canada: Northwest Territories... | reverse complement strand
TTTCACCTTCTTTTATACCTTGCCTAAATCTGATGTCTTTATTAATATCAAAAGTAATAGCCATTTTGTTTTCCTCATTTCATGAATTTCTATAACCAATTTATGGGCTTTTTGGTAAATATCCAAATCTCTATAACTTTTGTACTCCATCACTTTCCTCCTCTTTTTTGCAACGAGCATCGAGCATCGAGCATCGAACATCCAGCATCACTCTTCAATTCTCTGACCGGCCAAACCTGACCTAAAACTGAGCGCGATAAATTAACAAGTTATTTTTTCCTGAGCCCTTAGCTGCGTTGAGTGATTCTGCGAACTATAGTTCGGGCGATTGAAGATCGGGCAAAGATTGCCTGGAGACGAACGTGAGTTGGAACTTTTATTTTTTCTGAGTTCCTTAAGTCATCGGCAGACTTGACCCGTTTCTTTATTCACGCCACTGGTTAGACGGTCTGTTTCAATAGTCGTTTTATGCATTGTTTCTTCCAGCAATACTCTATACTCTTCTATTTCATCCTTCTTAGTATCAGGAGGTATTTCTATTGGGTCGCCATAGATTATAATCGCCTTAGAGAAAGGCTTGGGAATACGAAACCCGTCCCAGCTTGGAAGTTCCCAGTATTTTGTCAACCCTATCGACATTGGTATTATAGGACAACTTGTTTTTTGTCCCAGGAAAATTATTCCCGGTTGAATAACAAATCTAGGGCCTTTTGGTCCATCCGGTGTGATTGCTAAAGAGGTGCCTTCGTTTACTTTTTTTATCATATTTAATAAAGCATTCACCCCTTTTCGTGTAGTTGAACCCCGGACCGTGCCAAAGCCTAACCGCCGGACTACCCGGGCAATGTATTCACCATCAGTATGTTGGCTTATCAAGACTTTTATCCCAAGATTCCTTCCGGTGTATGCGGGAATTAAAATACATGAATGCCATAAGGCATATATCACATCCTTACCTTGTTGCTTAAGTTTCCTGGGATACTTAGCCGGTCTTTCCTCAATCGTAACCGTGCTAATTAAAAGCCTGATGAAAAACGCCCCCCAAAGACCTATTACAAAAAGCTTGACTTTTTCTAATATATCGAAAATCATTTTGTCTTACTATTTCTTATACAATCATTAATGAGTTAATTGACAAAAACAATGCGCATTTTTTACATGCTATATCATCACTTTCACAGAAGTCCTTAAAAATCTGTAAAAGTCCTTGCTGTCGCCTGGCGCTATTTACCACACTTTCTTTCCTGATGTCCTGTCCAAAGATTCTACAGCCCATAAATCTGGTTATATTGTTAGATGATAACTTCGGGTATAGCCTGTAAGCCTTAAACAACTTTTCTTCTAATATAAGGTCATCTTTCTTTCTGGCATAGGCCAATAAAACAGGAATAATTATATTTATAAAGATAATAGAACTCCTTTCACTTCCGATTAGTCTTTCTTTATTCTTTAACCTCTTTCCTCCAAACGTATAGTAATAGGACCAGTGATCGTCATACAATCCCAAAAAGATAGATTCCGTATTTTTGATGATAGCCTTTATCCGCTTTGCTTCATTCTTATCAGTATCATATTCTTCAAAAGCCCTTAAAATAATTCTAAAAATTCCGGTTTCGAGATTATCTGCCATGAGACGGCTGATCGCAACAATCCTTCTTGTCGGAAAATTGCTTGGCCTGGAATACTTAAAACACCATAAACCTCCGTCCATTGGTTTACTTTTAATATTGTTCTTCATACTATACCACATTTCTCCGACTTCTTTGATATATTTAAGAGAATGTTTATCTATGTTTTTTTTAGATAAAGAATTTTGGCCAGGTAAAAGTCCTGCCATGCCAAAGAATAATGCCTGTATCATCTTACTTCTTTGTCTCACGGAAGCATCCGGTGGTATCAAGCTTCTTATATCATTTACTGAAACAATAGACGCCAATTGTTTAAACTGCTCTTTGTTATTCTTGTAACCGAGCGATTCCATAATTGCTTCATATAACGTTTGCTCAAATGTCTGAGAGCCCAAACGTTTTTCAAATCTGGCTGTCTTAATCAATATCCTTTCATCGCCGGCAAAATCCAGAAAATAACTAATCCATTTATTTTCGGAAGAAATAGAACTTAACTCTTTCTGGCACGGCCCACCATTTGCGCCATAGGGATGAGGATAATCTTCGACATCAATCATTTCTACCAGTTTGTCCAATTCAAATTCCAGATACTTAGATAACTCTAATTGAGGGACAAGGCCATTTTTTAATCTTATGAATTTGTTCTTAGTATCATTCCACATAAAAACATGTAGACGTACATTGCCGTACTTTATTTGTTTGTTGTGCCCATGGCGTATCCAATCATGTGCGTACACATGAATCTCAACATCCCCCTTTATTACACCCTTTCTTTCTAAAAGTATTTCAGCCCCCTTGAAATCCGGCCCCTCCTCCAGATTCCAGCTTCCGGGTGATATAATTTCTATTCTTGAACCATCCTCGGTATACAGTTTATTCTTTTTTAGAAATTGACCGGACCATATACACTTTACTAACTGTTCCTTAACCCGTTTGCCTTTTGGGCCGTAGTGTGGCTCGCCGCCCTCTTTAACCCCGCAAAATTGTTTAACGATTTCACGGTATCTTGGTAAACGGAAATTTTCAGAATGTTTTTCTGTCTCAAACATTGATATCCGGGGACTAAGGAGGTGTCTTAAAATTACTTGTACATTTTGCGTTCACCTTCGGGCTCTTGACACTTGCCCTTGACAAGCATGTGTCAAGGGCCTAAATCCGGGCGCAAAATGTACAAGTAATTTTGAGACACCTCCTAAAATTACTCTTGCAATTATTTTACACTATAAATTATAAACTAAAAGGAATAAAATCAACACTTAAAATCAAACATTATCATCTATATATTTAAAATATTCATTATATTTCTTCCTGGCTTTCAATTGTTGGATTGCTTAAGCGTTATCGGGGGCTTTGAAACATATATCATTTATAAAATAATTGGATTATTCTTGCAACTATGAAACACGAAAGAAACGCATAAGACAATTCTTCGAATTGCCGGTTTTTGAGGCACAAGCCAGTTCATCAGATACATAAACAGCATTTCGTGCAAGTGCATGATTTATAATTCCAAAAAAATTATGAGATATGAAAAACTTTTTTATGGTAAAATATGTATCTAAATATTCCGTTCAGAGAGTGCACATTATATACGTTTTTAGCTTGGCCGGTTCACATTTGACACTTAATTTTTTTCTGATAGACTTTTTAATATAATGGAGAATTTCTGGAATATGAAAAGACGGTATAGTATAATGCTATAAATTAGACGCTACGCGCAAATTGGAAATAAAAACCCAAAAACAACTATTTTGTTGATATTTTGTGAACTTCTTTTTTCCTGGGCAGTCTTAGATGGTACTAATAATAGATAATTATGATTCTTTTACATACAACCTCGTACAGCAGATTGGCGCTCTTGGTGTTAGTATAGAAGTAGATAGAAATGACCAAATAACGCTGTCAGAGATCGAAAACAAAAACCCAAGCCACATAATCATTTCACCCGGGCCGTGTACTCCAAAAGAAGGTGGTATCTCTAATTCGGTAATTAAGACTTTTGCAGGGAAAATTCCAATCCTTGGCGTTTGTTTGGGGCATCAGTGCATTGCATATACTTATGGCGCTGAAATTGTACGAACAAGAAGAATAATGCACGGTAAAACGTCTATGATACATCATGACGATAAGACGATATTTAATGGCTTAACCAACCCTTTCCAGGCTACCCGTTATCATTCTCTTATCGTAAATAAAGAAACTTTACCGGATTTTTTTGAGATTTCAGCATTTGCGGATGAAGATGAAATAATGGGAATAAGACACAAAGAATTACCATTAGAAGGAGTGCAGTTTCACCCTGAATCATTTTTGACCGAGCAAGGCACAGCGTTAATTAAAAACTTTTTAGTATAGGCGGCGTGTGCAATGTCATTGAATTAAGCGATTTATTGTACATTATTGCAAATCCACATCGTAGGGCGAGGCTTTAGCCTTGCCTCTGTGCGTAAGGGTGCAAACCTAAAGGGCCGCCCTACGCTTAATTCAATTATTGATACTCAACATCCTGAACATGCTGTCGAGTCTTTCTTTAATCTTTTCTACCATGGCGTCACTAATAGTTGTGCTGCCAAACTTAATGTCCGGCCTTCGTTCGCCATGAAAGTCAGAACCTCCCGTAGCTACAAGACCATGTTCCTTTGCCAATCGTTCATACCTCCTTATGTCGGCCTGTAAATGTGTTGGGTAGTAAACCTCGAGTCCTTGTAAACCATATTCTATCATCTTTGGAATAAGCTCATCTCTTTTAGTCGCTCTCGGGTGTGCAAGAACAGGAATGCCCCCTGAAGAGGTTACCAGCTCTATAGCTTCTTTTAACGACAATACCAATTTTGGAACGTGTGCAGGACCGTCATCTGACAAATAATTTTGAAAACTTTCTCGAATATCAAAACAATATCCATTTCTACACAGTACCTCGGCGACATGCATTCGACCGGGTGCGCCCTTTCCGGCAATGTCAAAGACCTCTTGAGGGTCTATTAAAACATCCAGGCTGCTCAGCATCTTAGTTATTTTCTTTATTCGTTCTACTCTTACTAAGTGTAACTCATCGAGTTTGCCTAATAGTTCACTATTCTTTATGTCTATAAAATATCCCAGAATATGTATGTCTTTAGAATCGTGATAAGAAGAAAGCTCTACCGCAGGTATAAAATCTATTCCTTTCTTGTTACAAATAGATTGTGTAATCCCGACGGCACCAATACTGTCGTGATCGGTTATTGCAATTGTGCGAAGATTGAGCCTTAATGCTTCTTCTACTATTTGTACGGGAGACATCGTGCCATCCGAATATTTTGTATGAATGTGTAAATCAGCACCCGTACGGTTTTCTATATGTGAGATATCTTTTCCATTAAGACCTGAGGCTTCCTTCTGACTTACTTTTACCTTCTTTACATAACGTGAGAATATTTTGTCCAATATCCCGTTTACAAATACGCCGGATTTCTGTGTACTATATTTTTTTGCTAAATCAATCGCTTCGTTTATAGAGACTTTTGGGGGTATATCATCTATATAAAATAGTTCGTAGCAAGCCAATCTTAGAATATTCCTATCTATTACAGGCATTCTATGCAAATCCCAATGCTCTGACACAGAAACTACCCTTTTGTCTATTTCTTTCATAAACCGAATGCTACCGTTTACTAATGTTAATGCAAAATCACTCACCCCGGATTCTTTACCCTGCTCTTTACAGAAAGAATCTATTTCATTTCCGATCTCTTCACCACGGACCTCTAATTGATAAAGGGCCTGTAGTGCAATCTCACGAGAAAGTGTTCTTTTCCTCATTACTGAATTCCCACAACAAAAGGTTGAATATTAACTTTTAATTTGAGCAAACAAGTTCACCATCTCTAAAACCGCAAGCGCTGCTTCTGCTCCCTTATTGCCCCCTCTTGCGCCTGCCCTGTCTATGGCCTGTTCCAATGTATCGGTTGCAATAACTCCGTATATTGTAGGGATACCCGTTGCCAGACCGACTTCCGTAATGCCCCTGGCGGCTTCACTGGAAACATAGTCAAAATGGGGCGTCTCTCCACGTATTACTGCTCCGAGACAGATAATACCATTGTATTTGGCGCCTTTTGCTAATTTCATAGCCGTGATTGGCAGCTCGCAAGCGCCCGGGACCCAAAACACATCGATATCATCCTCCTTAACGCCATGTCTGATCAAACAATCCAGAGCGCCTTCCGACAATTTTTTTGTAATAAAATTGTTAAACCTGCTGACTACTATACCAAAAGTCTTGTCCGTACCAATAAGATGGCCTTCAAACGATTTAACCATAGCATTATCTCCTGAAAAAATAGACATCTTGAGTAGACATTTACTCGAGTAGTCGGTAGCAATGTCATTGAATTAAGACGTAGCGGAATACCTTTGGCAATTCAGAGAATTGCACGGTTTCCATTACCATTAATATTGCGTGTAAATGGAAGGCTACCCGCCCGTCCCAAACAGGTACGTTCGGGCGGGAAGCCATCCCCGCCTACCGGCAGCAATGTCATTGAATTAAGACGTAGGGCGGACCTTTAGGTTTGCACCCTCACGCACAGAAGCAAGGCTAAAAGCCTCGCCCTACGATGCGGATTTGCAATAATGTGCAATAAATCGCTTAATTCAATGACATTGCTGTCGGTAGACATGCAAACTGCCTTCTGATTGATAATATCAGAAAACAAAACCCCATTCAAGGCTTTTCTAAAGCCCTTCCGGAATGCAGCAATCCTTGAGTGGGTATATTGAATCTTGATGGAATTCCAATGTTGTCATAAAATTGTTGGCGGTTATGGCTGCAAATAGGCAGACACAGAAACACCGCCCTACCTGTCCGAACTGATTGGTCAGGCGGGCAAATATATTATATTTTTACTTGTAGGTCGGGTTTCTTACCCGATACCATAACTATTTATTTGTTTGACCTGCCGTTCTATGGCGTTTGCGGTCGTTCTCATTTAATAATTTTTTCCTGAGCCGAAAGATTTTCGGCGTGATCTCTATTAGCTCGTCATCTTCAATATACTCCAATGCCATTTCCAGTGTCAGGTCCCTGGGAGGGGATAGCTTTATTCCTTTGTCCGCAGTAGCGGACCTCATGTTGGTAGCTTTTTTGGCGCGACACACGTTTACGGCTATGTCATTTTGTTCACAATGCTCGCCAACAATCATGCCTTCATAAACCCTGTCCCCAGGTTTGCTAAACATAACTCCCCGATCTCTTAATCCGTCCAGGGCATATGCAGTCACGTCTCCCTTAGACATGGAAACTATAACACCCTGTGGCCTATGTGGAATATTGCCCTTGAAATATTCGTATTCATAGAAATTGTGATACATAATAGCAGTTCCCTGTGTAGAACTCAGGAGCCTTAACCTCAGCCCAACTAATCCACGTGAAGGCACCTTGAATTCAAAATTTATTCGCCCGTTGTTTTCTTTCATGTTCAACATTTCTCCCTTTCGGGTCCCAAACAGTGAAATAACCTGGCCATCGAATTCCTTCGGAACGTCGATAACCACAAGCTCTATAGGTTCGGCCTTTTTCCCGTTGACTTCCTTATAAATAACCTTTGGCTTTGAGACCTGAAGTTCAAATCCCTCTCTCCTCATATTTTCAATCAAAACTGATAGATGCAATAACCCTCTCCCCTCGATGTGGAAGGATTCGCTTGAGTTAGTATCGTGCACCCTCAATGAAACATTTGAACGCAATTCCTTATATAACCTTTCCCTCAAATTACGGCTTGTTACATATTTTCCGTCAATGCCTGAAAACGGAGAATTGTTTACTGAGAACAGCATTGATAATGTCGGTTCATCAATGCTTACGATGGGAAGCGATTTAGGATCAGTAACATCCGCCAGGGTATCGCCAATTTCTATGTTTTCAATTCCCGTAACTGCTACAATATCACCGGCAACTGCTTCCTGTACGCTTTTCCTGCCCAGGCCTATAAATGAATAGATTTCACCGATTTTTTTATTTTGTTTTTCTCCATTCCTCTTAAGCCACGCCACTTGAATACTTGGACGTATACATCCATTTGCAATCTTGCCAATACCTATCCTGCCCACGTAGTCATTATAATCTATAGTATATACCATCATCTGGAATGGTTCGTTGGGGTTTGCCTTTGGTTGTGGAATGTGCTCAATAATAGCATCAAAAAGCGGCGTCAAATCATTACTTTCATCTTCCAACTCAAGTTTAGCGTATCCGTCCCTGGCGCTCGCATAAATGACCGGGAAATTCAGTTGGTCGTCATCGGCATTTAATTCAACAAACAGGTCAAAGATCTCATCCAAGGCTTCATTTGGCCTTCCCTCCGCCCTGTCAATTTTATTGATTACGACTATTGGTTTGAGATGATAGCCTAATGCCTTTTGTAACACATACCTGGTCTGCGGCATTGGCCCTTCATAAGCATCAACCAACAATAATACTCCATCTGCCATCCTCAGAGTTCGTTCCACTTCACCGCCAAAGTCTGTGTGTCCGGGTGTATCAATGATATTTAGTTTAAAACCCTTATATTGGATAGAGAAGTTTTTTGCGACAATCGTAATCCCGCGTTCCTTCTCTTGATCATTAGAGTCAAGTATCCGTTCCTCTACCTGTTGATTAGCACGAAAAACACCTGTTTGTTTCAACATTTCATCTACCAAAGTCGTCTTTCCATGGTCAACATGGGCTATGATTGCAACATTTCTAATGTCTTTTCTTTCCATAGTTCCTTTCCGTTTCAAAGTAAAAGTTCTCATTATAAAGGAATTTGTGAAATATTGCAGTATTAATTTTCTGTTATCATTATGATAGGACTATTTTGAATTGTTTCTATTTAGCTTTTATATGGCATGTAATAGTAGTGGATTGAAAAACAACTATAAAAAGCGAAAATCAGTCGTAAGCTCTTTCTTTACGTTTATTATTATTCGCTAATCACTGATCAAGACCCAAAAATCATCGGCGATCTTATTGTAGGGCGCATACTCCTGTTTATTGCGGGAGTAGGATTTTAATAGGCTCATGAGCTACCGAGTCTATAAGGGTTAAAATAGGCGTTAATTACCCCTTTTGTAAGATTAAAATATAGTTTCATTCAATCTGTTCCTCAACTGATATGGGAATATTAATTCTTTCTTTAATTTCTTCATAAATTGGCAGTTCTATACCTTCAGCTGTTTCTAGTGTTACGGCAATTCCATAATAAACCTCTTCATCAAGACTACCTGCATCACTTCTACAAACTACAGAAACCGTTAAGAACTCGCCATCTTGATATGTAACTACACTATTTCCCTCAAATACTTCATGGTGTACGGTACCATTCTTTACTTGTTGCCAGTCTGAATCAACTCTAGTAGTTTTACCGATACTATCTATCGATGGTTCAAATGACAGATTTGCTTTTCTATATTTCCTGTTTGCTGCATTAATAGGGCTAAACCAAGCAAGCGTTATGGTTAATCGTCTCATTTCATTTACACCACTTAAACTGGGAGGTAATGGAAATCTAAAATCATGTTTATCGTCATCTTTAATTTTTCCATATCCAATGGCAGTTGCTCTTTGGGAAGTACACCCAAGTACACGTTGAAAATCTGGAACCCCATAACCAATATATCGGGCCACGGTTCTTTTGAAATTTCCCGATTTATCACTTGTTCTTAATATATTATCTAAAATACTGTAACTATTTCCCCACGATGCTCCATGTACAAGTAATGCTTTTAAAATAACAGCAATATTGTTATCGTCAATTGTATTATTCTCTACCATTAAAGAATTTAACATCTCATAAATTTGAGCAGCCGCTCGTGATGCAAGTGCTGCAGAGTTACTTGTTCCTACAATATGAATACAACGATTCCTCTCTCCAGCAGAAATAGGAGATGCTGCGGTACGTTGCCCGGGCGGTAAATTGGAATCTGATACTCTGTATTCTTTTTCATTGATAGCGTGAAATAATTGCCTTCCTCCGGATATATATAATTCTGGTTTTATAGAATTTCTATACCCTAAACCATGAGCCGAAATAGGTGATGGCAAATGCGGGTCAGGTAAGATATCAACTCTGTTGCCAACATTGTCAATAGTTGACATATCTGCATGAATAGATCCCAGGGTTATTGAATTTATAGATTCAGCAGGGGAAAGCATTTTCCTGTTACGTCTATCCTCATGGACTTTTTTCATCGTAAGATTTAGCAATTCGTCATCTGAAAGACTGTTGACATCACTTATACTTTTTGCAAAGTTTATATCAGATGTTATATTACCGGCGCTAACACAAAAAAGCACCTGATATTTATATGACAACCAATCTAATAATTTGGCACAAGAACTCAGTTCGTAAAAAAACATTTTTGACGGGTCGCCAATAGAAATATTAATTACTTTTATTGTCGGAGCAACAGCATCTTCACCACTATCTCCTTCAAATACCCTTCTAACTGATCGCAAAATAAGGTCTTCCATAAAATGATCTTTTGGGATTATTTCAGATTTAGGGGTATTGAAACTATCGTCTGAGTCTGGCTTCATTATAGGTCTAAAATATACTAATCGTGATAGAGGTTCTTCTTGCGCATCCAATTCTCCATGACACACAAGAGAAGCCATTGCCGTTCCGTGTTGTCTTTCATTTGCAAGGTATGCACTTCCAAAATCATCAGGATCATCCAAAATGAGCCGATCTTCAAGTAAAGTATGATTTACAAATGGCATTCCATCAAGTATGGCAACAACCGGCTCTCCAGACGCACTTCCCATTTCAAAATCTCCTTCTGTTCTTTCATTCGACACCTCCACTCTACATTGCCCAACCGGTCTGAAAAACCTTACATCGTCACTAGAAAAGATAGCGTTATATTCAGAGTTGATAACCTTTTCAATACTTTCCAAAGGTAATTCTGCTCTAATAGCATGAAATCTAATTTCTTTGATTTCACAGGAAGCAACAACATTGCCATTTTCCTCAGAAATAAGATCACTGATCATCGTTTGTATTTCTCTTTCTATCACTACTTCTATACCACAGTTCAATTTCAAAAGAAATCTTTGATGCTGTTCCTCTTTTTAATGCAATTTCTTCTTTCCAAAAATCAATAATACCTGTATCTCTCAACCTGTCTTGAATGTCCCATTTTCTAA
>Ga0255058_10002199_pt1 | contig 10799 bp, 8 predicted proteins | sample Cases_109_9_MG_FD_188637 | JGI IMG/M metagenome (GOLD analysis project Ga0255058, IMG submission 188637) | Seawater microbial communities from Amundsen Gulf, Northwest Territories, Canada - Cases_109_9 | ecosystem: Environmental > Aquatic > Marine > Gulf | place: Canada: Northwest Territories... | reverse complement strand
GACAGCTATTTCTGCCTGTCGTTCGATCAGACGACGACGACCCGAGAAGCTCTCGATGCGGTGACCTGCGCCAGCGTCTTCAACAGCGACAAAGGTCGTTTCATGCGCCAACAAGACATCACCAACGGTTACGCGGAGCCGTTCGTCCTATCGTCGGGCGACGAAACGATGCGCGCGCTCGGCATGGGCTCGCTCTATCCACCGCGACGGGACGTCGTGGGGCTTGGGGAGTTCGACCACCCCGACGTGGCACGATTCATCGACGAGGCGCGGCGGGTGATGCCCGACATCGACACGGTCACGATGGCCACTCCCGCAGGGAATCAGCCCGTCACGATCCAGTATCTCGTTCCGAGCGAATGGGAAGACGGCGAGTATACGGCTTGGATAGAGGTGAACGTCGAGGGTGACTACAACGCCGTGTTCAACGACGTGACCTATCCGACGCCAAGCTCGGATCAGTGGGATTTCTGGGCGGAAACCTACGGTTACCCGTATCGCGGGCAGCCCTCGGTCCTGTACAGCATCCCGTTCTCGCTCGGGGCCACGATCGCGACCCACACCACAGAGGACCCGATCGGTTACGGGAGCCTTCACGGCGAAGACGGCGTGGTGATCAACATGGACGGATCGATCACCGACGACGCGGAAGGTGCTCCAGGCAGCGGCGCAGATCGGCTCCGCAAGAGCGTCGGGGGGGCCCGTGCAACCCTCAGTGTGATCACGACCAACATCTGCGGCAGCCCCGATCCACCGCCCCAGTGCAGCCAGCCTTGCACCGACTCCGACGAATGCGACTCCGGCTTCATCTGCGGCCCGGACAACCGATGCGTGGGCGCTTGTGACCTCGACGGCATCCCAGATCAGATCGCCGACCTCGCGATGGACAACCACCCCAACCCGAAGTGGTCCCACCGGGTCGGCCGCCTCGCATTTACGGTGCCGTTCAGTACGTTGCCGCTGCGCCAGTACGAAATTCTCACCATCGATGGGGTCGTCGTCGACGAGGCGAGAGGCGTTGCGCTCAGTGAGGCCGGCAGGCCGGTAGTCGGCGACCGACTGCACATTCCCGTGGATGGCGATTGCAACGGCGGCACGTGGACGGAGACGCTCTGCGCTCCCTACGTCTCCAACCCAGCCGGAGAGTGCGAAAACGGCCTCGACCACGACGGCGATGGCGATTGCCTCGACGCCGGTGATCTGATCGAAGTCGACATCGCTTTCGACCGACATGAAGCAGACTACGAGGTCGAGATGTCGGCCGTCGATACGTGCCAAGGCCGCAGCGCCGCGGCGCACGCGGCGTTGACCACGACCCGCATCGACTTCACCACCGTCCCGCCGTGCTTTGTTGCGACCGCAGCCTATGGGTCGCCGCTTGCGGATGAAATTTGGGCGCTCCGGCGCTTTCGAGATCGTTACCTCATGACCAACCTAGCGGGTCGGGCGTTCGTCGACGTGTACTACGCCGTCGGCCCCTACGCCGCGGATTTCATTGCTGAGCACCCATGGCTGCGAACAACCACCCGCGTATTCCTCACTCCACTCGTCGCGCTCGCGCGTCATCTGACAGACGACCCCGTCGACGAAAACCACGGTTCCTCGGGCTAAAGCTGGGCGTTCTGCTCGCGGTCTTTGCGGCTCTTGCGGCCGGGGGCTGCGCGACCGTCAAGCCCTATGAGCGCGAGTATCTGTCCCGACCGAGCATGGACTTCCAGCGTGAAGCCACCGAAGCGAAGTTCTATTCGCACGTGCTCGATGCCCGCGAGGGCGCCACCGGGGGCCTCGGCAACGCCGGGGGTGGTTGCGGGTGCAACTGACCGCTCCACGACCGCGGTCAGGAAGGGCGTTCCTTCGGTTGCTACTCGCAACCGGCATCATCCTGCTAGGCCTGCCTCCTCGCGGCTCTCGAGCCGACGAGGTCACCGGCACTTGGACCGGGGATGTGCAGGTGCGGGGCAACTACTATTGGGATCGAAGCACACGCGTAGTGGCGCCGGAGCTCATCGCACAACTCGAAGCGCCGCAGGGGAGCCGCTTGCGGGTCGACTACCTTGTCGACTCGATCACCAGTGCGAGCATCGCGGCAGGCGCTCTCGAGGACACCCGCTTTACGGAGATCCGTCACGATATAGCGATCAAGGGAGGCCACGAATTCTACACCCGGGAGAATCCGGTCGATGTCTGGGGTGGGGTGCTGTTCAGCAGAGAGCCGGACTACTTCTCGTTCAGCTCCTTCTTTCAGCCAACGATTTGGCTCGCCGACCGGGCCACGATGTTTCGTGGGCGAGCGACGTATCGGCACGACGAAATTGGCCAGAATTTCCGGGGCGGCTCGCAGATGAGGCCTGGCGACGACGGAAGCATCAGCGGCAGCAATTTCCGCGAAACACTCGATGCGATATCGATAGCGGTCGGGTGGGAACAAGCATTGACCCCGACATTGGTCCTCGAGGTTGCATACGACTTCACGTTGCAGTCGGGATTTCTCGCAAATCCGTATCGTTCGGTGCTCGGCGGACAGCGGCCCGAAGAACATCCGGACCTCCGGCTTCGCAACCTCCTCTACTCGCGGTTAGCTTGGTATATCCCGCGTTCGCGGACTTCGCTTCAGGCGATCTATCGATCGTACCTCGATGATTGGGCGATCTCCGCGATCAATCCAGAAGTGCGCATCTATCAGGAGATGTCCCCGTACTTCCAAACCCGTCTTCGTTACCGTTACTACAAACAGACGTCCTCGTTCTTCTACAAGAACGACCCCACCACATACACGTTCCAGGATCGCTACGTCACGAGCGATCCCAAGATGAGCGCGTTCCAGGTCAACGAGATCGGCATCCAGTTCCTGGTTCTCGGCTCGTTCCTCGAAGGTCGCGCCCACCGCTCGATCGCCGGCGCCCAGTTCGACATCAGCTTCAACTACCGCTGGAACACCAACGCCTTCGGCAACCAAGTCATTGCCCAAACCGGCGTAAGAATCCCCTTCTAGGGACACTCTCCACCCCTGAATTCATAGGGTTACGGTGATGGAGAGTGACCCTTGGGGGTCGGTGAAGGATAGGTAGTTTGCGCGGAGCAGGTGGCGTTTGAGGGCGGGGAGGGGCGGGCCGCCGTAGAGGGTGTCGCCTAGGAGCGGGTGGCCTATCGAGGCGAGGTGAACGCGCACCTGGTGGCGGCGGGCGTTGTTGGCGCGCACTTCGACGCGCGAGCCGTCGGTGTCCGGCTCGCTTGTCAGAACCTCGGTGCGAGCAGGTTGCGCCCGTAGACGTTTGATTTCGCGCGGGTCGTAACAGACGCGGACCTTTCGGCGGTCGTGTGGGTCGTTGGCGATGAGGGCGTCGATGGACTGGGGCGCAGTGACGCTTCCCGTGCAGCGAGCGATGTACCGTTTTTCGATCTCTCCCGCCTGCAGTTGTTGACGAAGTGCCTCGAATGTTTCTTGATCGCGAGCGGCGAGCATCAACCCGGACGTGTCATTGTCTAGGCGGTGAAGGATTCCCGGTTCGCGATTGCTGTAGCCGACTCCGCGCATCTCGGGGTAGCGAGCGACCAGAGCTCCGGCCAGAGTACCGAGCTCACCCTCTCGAAGCGGATGACTTGGAACGCCCGAAGGCTTGTCGACCACGACGAATCCTTCCCGCTCGAGGATGACTTCGATCCTGAGATCTGGATCTGGGACCGCGTGAAAGTCCGTCGGGCCCGGTAGAGATTCGAGGGTCACCCGGTCCCCGGCCGCGACCAAAGCACTCTTCTTCGCTCGCCTCCCGTTCACCCGAACTTCTCCCGCTTCGAAGAGCGCCTTCACGCGACCTCGGCTCAAGCCGGGTACTCGGCGAGCCAGCACGACATCGAGCCGTTCGCTGGCGTCGTCCTCCTCGACCTCGAGCTCGAATGCTGGCACCTCCTTCCCCTCCCACAGTCGGATGGGTTTTTCCATGGCATTTGCGCCCTCCGGCAACGCGTCTACACTGCAAATCCCGTGAGCAAACGCGATTACTACGTGATTCTCGAAGTCACCCGAACCGCCTCCGGCGACGAGATCAAACAAGCCTACCGTGGGCTCGCGATGCGATTTCACCCGGACCGCAATCCCGACGACCCCGCCGCGGAGGACTCGTTCAAAGAGGCGAGCGAAGCCTACGCGGTTCTGAGCGATCCCGACAAGCGCGGCCGGTACGATCGTCACGGTCATGCCGCTTTCGACACCAATGGCCCGGGCTTCGACGCGAGCGACTTCGGGGCCGTCAGCGAGATTCTCGAGGGGCTTCTCGGCGAGGTCTTCGGCGGAGGTCGCCGTAAGCGCAGAGGTGGTCGCGACCTGAAATACGACCTCGAGATTTCGTTCGTCGAAGCCGCGATCGGCGTGGAGAAGAAAATCGACGTCAATCGGTCGGCTCCGTGCGCCACCTGCGGCGGGAGCGGCGCGAAGCCCGGCACGCCCGTGCACAAGTGCAACGTGTGCCAAGGACGCGGTCAAGTGAAGTATCAACGCGGGCTCTTCGCGGCCTCGCGTCCATGCCACGGCTGCCGTGGTACTGGCACGAAGATCCCGACGCCGTGCGATGCATGCAAGGGGACCGGAACCAAGCTACGTGCCGAGGCGATGAGCGTGAAGATCCCAGCAGGTGTTCAAGACAGCGCCGTGCGAACCGTCCGTGGCGCAGGCGAGGCCGCCGACGGAGGCAATGGCGATCTCCACATCCACATCCAAGTCAACGACCACTCGCTCTTCAAGCGCGAAGGGGCCGACATCTTGGTGTCCGTGCCGATCTCATTTCCCCAAGCGGTGCTCGGCGCGAGCATCGAGGTCCCAACGCTCGAGGGGAAGGTGGTGATGAAGGTGCCACCAGGGACCCAGTCGGGGAAGGTTTTTCGCCTGCGCGGCAAGGGAATCCCCGTGTACGGCGGCTATGGCAAGGGCGACCAGCTGGTGACGGTGGTGGTCGAGGTCCCGCGCGAGGTGAGTCGCCGCCAGCGCAAGCTCATCACCGAGCTCGCACAGGAAATCGGGGACGAAGGCTATCCGCAGCAGGCGAGCTTTGTCAGCAAGCTCCGCGGGCTCTTCGAGAGTTGAAGTGCCCAAAACCAGTGCTCCGGGGACACCCGAACGACCGCTTGCGCGCCGCAGCGAGCTTGCCAAGGTACGCGGATGCGAACCGCAGCTTTGCTGATCATGGCCGGGGCACTCGTCTCCTTCGCGGTGGGATGCTCCAAGAACGAAAAGACCAACACCCCGGCCCCAGGCGATGAAAGCCCGGCGCCTACGAAAGAGGAGGAGGCCAAACTGACCGAAGCCAAGCCTAACCAAGCGCCCAACCAGTACACCGTCGAGCTCGACACCACCAAGGGCCCGATCTTGATCGAGGTGCACCGCGACTGGGCCCCGCACGGCGCCGACCGCTTCTACGAGCTAGTGCAAAACGGCTACTACAACGACGTCGCGTTTTTCCGTGTCATCGATGGATTCATGGCGCAGGTGGGTATCAACGGTGACCCGGCCCTGAACACCAAGTGGCGCGAGGATCGAATCCCCGACGACCCGGTCAAGGGTAGCAACGCACGCGGGACGGTATCGTTCGCCACGTCGGGCCCCAACTCGCGAACCACGCAGTTTTTCATCAATCTCGTGGACAACTCGCGTCTCGATGGGATGGGCTTCTCTCCCTTCGGGAAGGTCAAGGACCAGACCACGGTCGACGCCCTGTACGCGGGCTATGGCGAAGGCGCGCCGCGGGGTCGCGGTCCGTCTCAGGCGCTTCTTCAGTCTCAGGGCAATGCTTATCTGAAAGAGAGCTTCCCCAAGCTCGACTACATCAAGAGCGCGAAAATCACCGAGTGACGCCGCCGGCTTCCACTTGGAAGTCGATGCGATCGTTTTCGAGCAGGATGAACTCCGGATGCGTCGTGGTCAGGAAGACCTGGCCGCCCGCATGACTCAACACCTCGAAGAACCGCCGATTACGGCTGCGGTCGAGCTCGCTCGACACATCGTCGAGTAGCAGGATCGGCACCTTCCCGGTGCGTTCGCTCAACAGATCGAGCTCGGCGATCTTCAAGGCCAGCACGATCGTCCGGTGCTGACCCTGAGAGCCATGGTGGCGCGCGCCGACGTCGTGGAGCCGAAGCTCGAGGTCGTCTCCGTGGGGGCCCTCCGTCGTGAAACCACGGGCCCGATCCTTTTCAAACGAGCGGTCGAGAGCGGCGGCTATCGCCTCCTCGGTCGGCTCCACCCGGGGCAGGTACATGACCCCGAGCAGTGTATCACCTGCGAAAACTTCCGAGAACGCTCGGATGACCCTCGGCGCCAAGTCGTCGATCAGTCGTGCTCTGGCCTGCCCCACGACGGCCCCCGCCTTACTCAGAATGGCGTCGTAAGCGCGCACTGAAGGCCGGTCGGTACGTTCTTCCCTCAAGAGTCGGTTCCGGCTCCGAAGGGCCTTCTCGTAGCTTGCCAAGGTCGACCCATAGATCGGGTCCATTTGCTCGAGCATGCGATCGAGAAACGCCCGGCGTCGATCGGGCGCACCGGCGGCGAGCACAAGGTCACCAGGATGAAAAAGCACCATCTGCACTGTGTGGTGCCAGACATTGCTCGAACGCGGTCGCTTTCCGTCGAGTTGAAGGCGACGGCGCTGCGATCTCCCGATCTCGATCCGAAGCTTATGGGGCGCCGCACCCCCCGTGATGGTGGCGTCGAGCAGAGCGGTATCGGAATCGAGGCCGATCAAGTCTTCGCTCTTGGCGCCCCGAAAACTTTTTAGCGAGCCTAGATAGTAAATCGCCTCGAGCAGGTTCGACTTCCCGGCGCCGTTATCACCGTGAATGACGTTGAAGTGAGGTCCTGGCTCGAACGTGAGTGCCGCGAGGTTTCGAAATCCTCGCGCACGCAGGGCCGCGACTCGGGTTGGCGCGTCGGCCGTGCGCGAATCACCAGACAAACGCCCTGCCCTAAATGCGCATGGGCATGATGACGCCGATAAACCCTGTATCGTCCCCAACCGGTTTCAGGACCCCGGGGTCTCGTTCTCCGCTGAGTTCCAGAGCTATCTCGTCATAGGGGAGGGCGCCGAGGGCATCGAGGAGATACCTGGCGTTGAAGCCGATCTTGAGGCCTTCGCCGGCGTAGTCGACATCGACCTCTTCGCTACCCTCCCCGACGTCGGGGTTCTGGCTCTGCAAACGCAGCGTGCCGGGCTCGATCATCAGCTGGACGCCGCCGCTTTTGTCGTTGGCGACCAGGCTGATGCGTCGAAGCGCTTCGACCAGAGGCCTTCGGGCGGCGATCACCGTTCGACTCTGCTTACTCGGAATCACTTTGTTGTACGGCGGAAAGTGCTCGTCGGCGAGCTTCACGCTCAACGAGAGGTCGTCGCGCTGAAAGAAGGCATTGCCCCCTGCGGTTGCAATACCGATGGTCGCCTGCGCGTCGCCCTTGCCTTTTGCGGCTTTCACGTCGTCGAGAAGTCGTTTGAGCTCAGAAATTCCTTTGTGCGGCACGAGCATGCTGAAGTTCATCATCGGGCCTTTACCACTGATTTTCCGCTCAGCCTTCGATAGACGGTGGCCATCGGTCGTGACCATCCGGACGACCTTCCCATCGCCCTCGAACAAGGTTCCCGCTAAATGCGGACGGGTATCATCGTGGGACATGGAGTACTGCGTGAGGGCGATCAAATTGGCCAACACGGAGGCATCGAGCTCAGCGACCTCGACTTCGCCAGCATTGGGCAACGGTGGGAAATCTTCGCCCGGCATCGCAGGAATGCGGTAGCGCACCTTCCCGCAGCTCAACTCGACCGCGTGAGTATCGCTCAGCTTCCAGCTCACCTCGCCATCAGGAAGGTTTTTAACGATGTCGAAGAGCGTACGGGCCGACACAGCGATGGTGCCGCCTTTTTTGATCTTCGCGGGAACAAGCGCCGTGACTCCGAGATAGAGGTCGGTGGCGGAGAGCCGAAGGCTATCGATCCCTTCCGCAGACAGCAGCACGTTCGACAAGATATGCATCGAGCTTTTGCGATCCGCGATACCGTGCGTGCGTGTAACGCCACGGAGGAACTGCTGCTTCTCGATCGTGAGCTCCATGTTGGGTTGCTCCATTACTCCTATGAAAGGCGTTACCTGTTTATCCACCGCTTAGGATCTGTAATTTAAGATCTAGTCTTCGTCTTAACAGCTGTGAATTGTGAGTGAAGCAATGTAACCAATCGGAACAACTAAGCTTTGAGCGAGTTTTGATCAGTGGGTCGATCGTGCGCCAGGTGGGGATTGCTCAAACCCCGCGCCATCCCCAGGGGTGTTCCCCAGGTTGATCGCACTTCGCGCACAGGGCCGGGTATACACCAAAAGTGTGCGAAAGGCCCGACTCGACAGCCCCAGGAAGGGGACCTGCCGCGGGTGCTCGAAAAGCAAGCGGAACAGGGTCGGGTCAAATGCCGAGCTTGCGTTCGATGGCGTCCACGGCGCCGAGGACACGCTCGTCCTGAGCCTCCACCAAGCCGCCGATCTTACGGACGGCGCTCATAACCGTGGTGTGATCCTTGCCCCCGAAGCGCTCACCGAGCTCAGGATAGCTGGTACCGAGACGCTGACGGCAAACGTACATCGCTACCATCCTGGGGAAGCTTACCGCGCGATGCCGTCGACGGGACTTCAAGTCGGCTAGACGGATGCCAAAGTAGCCGCAAGCGATGCGTTGGATGTCCTCGACGGTGGTTGCCGTGTCCTGGTTGGGGATCACCGTCCGCATCGTTTCCCTCGCGAGCTCGAGCCCCATGGGCTGACTCAAGAGCTCGGCCTTGACCGCGACTCGGAGGAGCGTTCCTTCGAGCTCACGCACGTTGCTGCGAACCGTCTGTGCAAGGAAGAGGGCCACCTCGCTATCGAGCGCTATGCCCTCGCTCTCCGCCTTCTGGTGCAAGATTGCGATACGAGTATCGAGCTCGGGGACCTGGACGTCCGCGACCATGCCGGATTGGAAGCGACTGATCAGGCGCTCCTTCATCTCCGAGATTTGCTGGGGGTAGACGTCCGAGGTGACGACGATCTGCTTGTCCGAGTGGTAGAGGGCGTTGAAGGTATGGAAGAACTCTTCTTGAGTCTGCTCACGCCCCGCGAGGAACTGGATGTCGTCCATCAACAGGACGTCGCACTGCGAGCGATAACGCTCCCGAAATGCGCTGATTTCGTGATTCTGGAGTGACCAGATGAACTCGTTGGTGAACCGCTCGGCCGACACATAGAGAACGCGAGCGCGGGGATTGCGTTGGAGGATCGTGTGCCCGATCGCGTTGGCCAGGTGGGTTTTCCCGAGTCCGACCCCGCCGTAGATGAAAAGCGGATTATAGCGAGAACCGGGATCCGAGCCGACGGCTACGCTTGCGGCATGGGCGAGCTGATTGGCCGGGCCCACCACGAAGTTCATGAAGCGATACTTCGGATTGAGGTTTGCAGAAATCGACGGAGCGCGAGGAGTTGCCCTCGGCGCGGGAGGCTTGGTCGACTCGCGCGCGGCTTGCGTTTTTTCGCGAAGCGTTTCGTCGAGCTCCCAGCGAATCTTCTTGGGCACATTCGAGTCGCCGGCCTCACGGTCGAGCGTTTCGAAAATCAGATCGAGATAGTGCGCCGAAATCCAATCGGCAAAGAACTGATTCGGGATGCGTAAAACGATCGAATCCGGCTCGACGCCTCCAAATTGGACAGGCTGTAGCCAGGTTTCGAAGTTCTCAGACGAAAGGTGCGACTTGAGGCTGCCCATTGCCCTTTCCCACAATTGTTCCATCGTCTCCGTACCCCCGAAAACAGCGCACATCAGCGTCCTCGTCCCCACGTCATCCACACGTCGCTTGGGGCGAGTTATCGTTTATCATTCGCCCACCTGGCAACCCTCGGCTGGCGTTCTTCCAGTGAAGGGCCGCGAAGCTAGCAGTCTGTTTCAAACGCGTCTACGGGGATCCCACAACAAACTTCTAAACACTTGGGATCGCGGGAGATTCAAATGCAGTTTTTTTGACAACAACGCGCGTCGCGTCACGCGTTGTTTCTTCGTTGTTGACAAGCTGTTGCAATCACTTCGAAATTATGACGTGTTATCGTTTGCGCAACATCGACGCGCAATTCAACTGTCGATCTTCCACAGCCTGTTGGTTTTTTTGCGACCTGCGATCACCCCTGATCGAAAGCGTGCGCGCGCGACCTCCACACTTTGTCCACCGCCATCCCACCGAGTTAACCAGCGCGGCCACGGTCCGGGCAGACAATTTGGATGGGTGATCCAACGCTGCTAGCTTCGCCCAGGACACGGACCATGGGGAAAATACAAGCTTTTTGGGCGACCGCGATCGTCGGTCTCCTGACCGCGGTGTGCGCGCCCGGCGCGGTGCTCGCCCAGACCGAAGCGCCGACCGGCATTGAGGATCAGGCAACCCCTCCACAGCCACCGGAAGATACACTCGAGACCCCGTACACCCTAGCGATGGGTGCGGGCGCGCGTGCCGGAGCCATCGGCACGTCGGCGCTCGCGTACAACACATCGAACATGGCTGCAGTCCCGGCTTACCACGTCGAAGCGTTCTCTCAGATCATTCCCGGCGGCGGCGACGCATACTGGACGCTTGGAAGCTCGGTCGCCGACTCTACGACCAGCCAGAAGTTCGCGCTCGGCACCAGCTTTCGGGGAGTCTATAGCGGCGCCGACCGTCGATACAGTGGCTGGGATTGGCGCAGCGGCTTTGCCATTCAAGCAATTGAACAACTCGGCGTCGGGCTCGGGGTTCGCTGGGGACGGTTGAACGCCG